>ERZ869909.626-NODE-626-length-37418-cov-4.111915_pt1 | contig 37418 bp, 36 predicted proteins | sample MGYA00520892_ERZ869909 | MGnify/ENA primary metagenome ERZ869909 (study PRJEB32215, sample SAMEA104723947) | bioreactor metagenome | biome: bioreactor; feature: anaerobic bioreactor; material: water | place: China | collected 2015-03-12 ...
CCGCGTTGCAGAGAAGGGGGGTGGCTTTGGGGGAATCAGGGTACCTTTGTGGGAGAATCGGGGGGATTCGTACACCGCTTGTTTGGGGGATTCTTTGCTTGTGAGCGAAAACCGGACGGGGTCGGAACGCCCGCGCGTCTGAACCATCAGACCCCTGTCACACTCTGGAGAACAACATGACACAGCGACTTGGACTGGCACTGGCGCTCGCCGCGGGGCTTTCCGTGGGACTTTCCTCGGTTCTGGCGAACCCGTCCGTGCCGCCGGCACGGACGGTGAGCGCCTCCGACAACCACGGCGTCCGGGCCGGGAGCGAGGCCCTGCCCATCCGGCGGGTGACGCTGTACGCATCGGGCGTCGGATCGTTCCAGCATCTGGGGCGGATCACGGGGACGCAGACGGTCGCGATGCGATTCAAGACCGACCAGATCAATGACATTCTCAAGTCGATGGTGCTGCTGGATCTCGACGGCGGCGACATCGGCGCGGTGACCTACGCCTCGCAGGAGCCGCTGGAGCGTCGGCTGGCATCGTTCGGGATCGACATCTCGAAGATCAACAGCACGACGGATCTGCTGGCGCAGTTGCGCGGCTCGGGCGTGCGGATCGTGACGCCGGACGGGCGGTACGAGGGCGCGGTGCTGGCGGTGGAGAATCGGATGACGCTGGTGTCAGCGACGCAGGGCGGGAATCACGCGCACTATCAGGAGCCGTATGTCACGATCGTGACGGACACGGGGCTGCGGTCGTTCGCGATCTCTGGGATCCGGACGCTGGAGATCACGGATGAGCGGTTGCAGGGCGAGTTGTCGCGGGCGCTGCTTGCGTTGGCGGAGCATCGCGCGGACCGGAGCAAGGCGGTGGAGGTGACCTTCGCGGGCGGCGAGAATGTGGCGCGCCGTGTGGCGGTGTCCTATGTGAGCGAGATGCCGGTGTGGAAGAGTTCGTACCGGCTGGTGCTGCCGGATCCGGGCGCGGGCGGGAAGCCGACGCTGCAGGCGTGGGCGATCGTGGAGAACACGACGGATCAGGACTGGGAAGGCGTGGAATTGGCGCTCGCTTCGGGTCGTCCGGTGTCGTTCGTGATGAATCTGTACCAGACACTGTTTGCGCCGAGGCCGGAGGTGCCGGTGCCAATGATCTTCGCGGTGGCGCCGAGGATCTATGAATCAGTGGTGAATCGGCAGTCGCTCGCAACCGCTTCGGATGCGTTTCGCCCTCCAGCGCGGGTTGCCGGACGAGAGCGGCTCCAATCTGCTCCAGAGCTAGAAATCGATGAACGATCGGTACAGACGAGATATTCGCTCAGTTCTGGAGACATGGCGAGCTACGCCGCGCGGGCGCAGGCGTCGGCGGGTGTGGTGGGCGAGCAATTCCTGTTGACGATCGATGCGCCGGTGACGCTGGGTCGACAGCAGTCGGCGATGTTGCCGGTGGCCAACAGCGCGATCACGGGGGAACGGGTGAGCGTGTTTGTGCCGGGTGATGGTCCGCACCCAATGCGGGGGCTGCGGATCGAGAACGACACGGGGATCCCGCTGATGCCGGGCCCGATCGCGGTGTACGACGGAACGGTGTACGCGGGCGATGCGCAGATCCCGCACACCTCGCGGGGGATGGATCGGCTGCTGACTTACGCCGTGGATCTGGATGTGCGTGTGGAGATGGAGCAGAGATCGCGGCAGCAGGTGCAACGATTCCGCATCCACAACGGCGTTCTGGAGACGATCTCGCTCCAGACTCAGGAGACGAAGTACACCGCGGCGAATGCCGATGATACGGCGCGCAAGGTGTTCATCGAGCACCCGAAGCAGATGGGCTGGGAGATCGTGAGCGATGTGAAGCCGAGCGAGGTGACGGAATCGGTCAATCGGTTCACCATGTCGGTGGCGGGGCGTGGATCGCAGGAACTCGATGTGCGAGAGGAGCGGACAACCTCATCGAGCGTGCAACTGGTGAATGTGAATTTCGATGATTCGTTCGCGATATTTGTGCGCGACGGGCGGATGAGCCGCGAGATCGCGCAGGCGCTGGGGCAGATCCGGGAGATGCGGGCGGAGATCGCTCAGCTCGAGCGTGCGATCGCCGAGTCGGACCGCGAACGCGGTGAAATCTCGAACGACCAGAGCCGCATCCGCGAGAACATGGCCCGGATCGATCGGAACTCGGATCTCTATCAACGGTATGTCCGCCAGATGAACGATCAGGAGGACCGGCTGGAGCAACTCCGCAGTGAACGCGGCTCGCTGTTCGAACGCTTGCAGGAAGCTCGCGATGCATTGAGCCGTTACATCGGTTCGCTCAGGTTCGACTAAGCGTTACTCGGGGGTGTTCGCGGCGGGCGAAAGCGCCTGCGCGAGCCAGGAGGACCACGACGCCGGCGCTTCGGATTCCGGAGCATCGGCGGTTTCATTCTCGGAGGGGAGGGTGCGGATGGCGCGGATGGTCTCATCGGGGCCGACGAGCACGGCGACAGCGGCATGATTCGGCGCGAAGCGGTCGATGGTGTGGCTCTGTGCGGAGGCGTAGCGGACGGGCGTCGGCGCGGCGAGGTCTTTCCATGCCTCGATGCGCTGGCTGATGTCGGAGGCGGAGTCGATGGAGGCGGCGAGGAGGACTTCGAAGCGGAGGTCGGCGTGCTGTTCGGCACCGGCGCGGAGTTCGGGGATGGCATCGCGGACGGCGTGGTTCCATTCGCGTGCGAGGAGGATGAGGCGTGGCCCGCGCTGATCGGCCGGACCGAGGGCGCGGGGCGGGAGTTGATGGCCGACGGTCAGATCGGCAGCGCGCGGTCCGAGTTCGGAGATGGCTTGGACGCGCTGGCGTGCATCGGTCGGGAGGCCGAGAACGGGGTTGTCGGGCGGTGTTTCGAGGCGGGTGGCGGTGGTGAGGGCGATGCGATCGTCGGGGTAGCGGAGTTCGGATTGGGCGAGGAAGGCGAGGGCGCGTCCGGACATCATGCGGACCGAGGCGCCGTCGGGGGTGTTTCCGAAGATGATGATCGCCGCGGAACCGTCCTGCTCGACGAGTGTGGCGCGGGACCACTCGATGTCGGTGGTGTAGGGGATGGCATCGCGGAGGAGGGGATGGCGGGCGTAGGCGATGCGGAGTTGGGGGATGGGGAGCGTGGGGAAGTGGGCTTCGAGTGCGTCGAGGGGGGATTGGCTGGAGGGGACATCGTGGCGGACGAAGCGCTTGAGGTCGAGGGCGTGGGTGATGAAGAGCGCGCGGGCGTCGGGATCGTCTTCGGTGGGCGCGGCGGCGGACCAGATGATGTAGTCGGCGAGGTTGAGCTGGAAGTTCGGGAGTGCGCCGTCGCGTGCCCCCGGCGCGGGCTCGAAGCGGAGGAGGACTTCCTCGCGTCGTTCAGTGCCGGCGCGGTTGAGGGTGATGTCGATGCGTTCGGAGGTGCTGTTGGTCTGGTAGTAGAGACGGATGGAGGTGAGGGCGGTGCGGACATCGAAGGGCATCTGGAGGTCGAAGCGGTCGTTGGCGCGGGGCTGCGCGAGCGCGGGGGCGGCGAGGAGTGCGATGCAGAGGAGGATGGTGCGCATGACGGGCGAGTTTAGGGGGTGTCGGCGGATTGGACGGGCGGGGGCTGGGAGTGTTCCATCGCGTCGAGCAGATCAGCGATGGATCGGCGGAGGACGGGGTGGATGAGGTCGGGGGCGATCTCCGCGAGGGGCGCGAGGACGAAGGCGCGTTCGTGCATACGGGGGTGCGGGATGGTGAGGGCGGGTTCGGAGAGGGTCAGGTCGGCGTAGGTGAGCAGGTCGAGGTCGATGGTGCGCGGCCCCCAGCGAAGGGCGTCTGCGGAGCGGTCGCGCCCGAGGGCACGCTCGATGTCCAGCATCGCCCCGATGAGCGCGTGCGGAGAGAGGGTGGTGTCGATGGCGACGGCGGCGTTGAGGTAGCGGGGTTGGTCGGGCGGGCCGAGGGGCTCGGTGTCGTGGAGGGAGGATTGGGCGATGAGGGCGATGGCGGGGTGGCTCGCGAGGGCGTCGATGGCGGCGGCGATGGCGGCAGCGCGGTCAGCGAGGTTGGCTCCGAGGGCGATGTGGGCGCGGTGGAGAGGCATGGGAGGGAGGATAGGCACTTGGCACTTGGCACTAGCAAAGACAGATGAATCGTACAGGATGCATATGGGGGAAGCATCGGGACTTCGTATCTCACTGGCGCTCCATGCTCATCACGAGTACGGTTTACTTCGCTCGCCGCTCGAAGGGCTGACGCTCTCAAACTGTGACGCCAGAACTGCACCAGTCACCCACTGATGCTGACGCATCATTGGTTGAACTGGTGGCACATGCTTCGCTCAATAGGGCGCGACGGGCTCGAACTCGCGTTCGCGGTGCTGCATCTGCGCCTTGAGGCGGGCGAGGATCAAGGAATGCAGTTGGCTGACGCGCGATTCTGAGAGGTCGAGTGTGGCACCGATCTCTTTCATCGTCATCTGCTCGTAGTAGTAGAGGACCACGATGAGCCGTTCAGCGCGGGAGAGGCCCTTCGTGATGAGTTCCTTCAAGTCGCGGCCCTGGATCTCGGTGATGGGGTTGGCCTGTGTAGAGTCCTGGAGAACATCGAGCTCGCAGACTTCGCGGCTGCCGTCGGACTGGTAACGCTGGCGGTTGAGTGAGTTGATGGTGACTGCGGAGCCGTCGCGGATGATCTTCTTGACTTCCTCGGCATCGACACCGAGCGCTTCGGAGATTTCGGCTTCAGTGGGGTTGCGGCCGAGCACGGTTTCGAGGCGTTGGCGGATCTTCTCGACTTTGGCGGAGCGTTGGCGGACGAGTCGGGGGACCCAGTCCATGGAGCGGAGTTCATCGAGGATGGCGCCGCGGATGCGTCCGACGCAGTAGGTTTCGAATTTGATGCCGCGGGCGGGATTGAAGAGCTCGATGGCTTCCATGAGGCCCATGCCGCCGATCGAGATCAGGTCGTTGACATCGACCTGGCTGGGAAGGCGCTTGTGGATGCGGTGGGCCTGGTAGACGACGAGGTGGTGCCAGCGCTCGACGAGAAAGTTGCGGATCTGTTGTGTCGGATCTTGGTGGAAGAGAGACCAGACATCCTCGATGGGCATGGTGGCGAGGGTGGCACTGTCGACTGCATCGGGTGCGGTGTGATCGGGGGTGGGACGGGATCTTCGGCGGCTGGTCTTTATCGTGTGCGCGACAGTAGTGCCGAGATCATGGGAAAACTGAGCAGTCTCCCGTGCGATGGGCATGGATCCCCTCCGCTGTATGGAGATGGTGAGGTCAGGAGCTGGTGGCTCAATAAGGTGCGACGGGCTCGAACTCGCGTTCGCGGTGCTGCATCTGTGCCTTGAGGCGGGCGAGGATCGAGGAATGCATCTGGCTGACGCGCGATTCGGAGAGGTCGAGGGTGGCACCGATCTCCTTCATCGTCATCTGCTCGTAGTAGTAGAGCACGACGATGAGGCGTTCGGCGCGGGAGAGGCCCTTGGTGAGCAGCTCCTTGAGGTCGCGGCCCTGGATCTCGGAGATGGGGTTGCCCTGTGTGGAGTCCTCGATGACATCGAGCTCGCGGACTTCGCGGCTGCCGTCGGACTGGTAGCGCTGGCGGTTGAGGGAGGTGGTGCTGACGGCGGAGCCGTCGCGGATGATCTTCTTGACTTCCTCATCATCGACGCCGAGCGCTTCGGAGATTTCGGCTTCGGTGGGTCGGCGTCCGAGGCGCATTTCGAGGCGCTGGCGGACCTGCTCGACCTTCGCGGAGCGGTGGCGGACGAGTCGGGGGACCCAGTCCATGGAGCGGAGCTCGTCGAGGATGGCGCCGCGGATGCGCGGGGCGCAGTAGGTTTCGAACTTCACGCCGCGGTCCAGATCGAAGGCCTCGATGGCGTCCTTGAGTCCGAAGACGCCTGCGGACATCAGATCCTCGATGTCGACTTCATCGGGGAGTCGTGTGTAGATGCGTTCCGCGTTGTAGCGGACGAGGGGGAGGTACTTCTCCATGAAGAAGTTGCGGATGGGCTCGGTGTGGCGTTCGCGGTAGAGGAGCCAGACTTCTTCGATGGGCATGGCGGCGAGCGTGGCTCTGTCGACGGTGTCGGGGTCGATGGCTCGCTTGGCCGACTTTCGCGACTTGGCGGTGGACTTCGCGGCAGGGAGATTCCTGTCGGCGGCTTGATCAGCAAGTTTTACGCTTCCCCGATTGCTGACAGTGCTCGTCGCCTTGGCGACCGCCGCTTTCGCAGTTGGCATGGTCGGCTCCTTGACCTCATCTGTCTGTCAGTCGGCGGCTTGGCCGACTTGGATTGATGCCCGCCGATCCTTGGCGTGCTTTACACCAGAGGATACAGCCGTTCTTACCGGACACAAGTCCCAAGTGGCAAGAATTGCATCGGCATGAGTTTTCCACGAAAGATTCACGATCCGCTGATGGAATGTTGCGGGGGTGACTCGGAGGACTCGACGGTCTGTGGTTGCGAGGCCTCGAGCGAGCGCTGGTACTCGGCGGTGATGGCTTGGAAGACCTTTCCGGCGATGTAGCCGACGAAGTAGCAGAGCAGGAGCGCGATGATGGCGTTGGTGAGGATCTGGGATGTGGGAGAGGCGGAAACCAGCCCGGAGATGATGGCGATGGCGAACGCCGCGAGTGCGTAGCAGCCCGCGATGGTTGTGGACTGGGTGGTGTTGCTCACCGCCTGTGCTCCCGCTCCGCAATGATTGCGCACTTCTACCCATACGAACTGAAGTGGCTATCGGGGTTTTCGGCCCGATGCTTCAGGTGGGGAAAAAGATTTTCTCAAGTTGTGGGCTTGGAGGAGCGTGAACGGGCCTTGCGGCGTTTTTCGGCGGGTGGCCAGGGGCATCCGACGGCGGGGGCGAGGCGTCCGGATAACTTGCGGACGGCCTTGGAGGCGCGGGCGCGGGGGCTTGCGATGATGAAGGGGGTGCGCCTACGGACGGCCTTGGCGACGGACTCGTCGAAGGGGAGCCAGCCGGCCATGGGGACGGGCGTGTTGAGGAAACGCTGGGCGACGGTGTCGATGCGTCGGTGGGCGGCATCGGCCTCGCGCTCGGAGCGGGCCTGGTTGACGAGGAGCGCGAAGGCATTGGTGCGTGCCTTCGGGCGGGTGATGAGGCACTTGAGGAGTGCGTAGGCGTCGGCGATGGCGGTGGGCTCGGGCGTGGTGACGACGAGGCCCATGTCGGCGGCGTGGAGGAAGGAGAGGACCCCGGAGCCGATGCCCGCGCCGCAGTCGATGATGACGAGGTCGGCGTGGTGTTCGAGTGAGGCGATGGCGTTGATGACATCGACTCGGGATCGCTCGGGCATGTGGGCCAGGCGGGCGACCCCAGAGGAACCGGAGACGAGATGGAACCCGCCGGGGGCTTCGATGGAGACCTGGCGGAGGGACCGGCCCTGTTCGAGGACCTGGCCGATGTGCATGGGCGTGTTGATGCCGCAGAGGACTTCGGCGTTGGCGAGGCCGAAGTCGCCGTCGATGAGCCAGGTGCGGAGCCCCGCCTGAGCGCAGGACGCGGCGAGGTTGACGCAGAGGTTGGTCTTGCCGACGCCCCCCTTTCCGGAGGCGATGGTGATGATGCGTGGTGTGCGGCGGGGTTGGGGCGGTGCGACGATGCCGGGGTTGGGGCGTGGATGGTGATCGGGGGCGGCTGATCGGATGTCGGCGGTGGTGGTCGGGGTGTCGCGGAGTTGTTCGACGAGGGCGCGGAGGCGCGTGGCCTGGTCGTCGCGAGCGAGGGGCTCGGGGGTGAGCGAGCGGGCGTGTGTCATCGGATGGCGCCTCCGTCGAGGACGAGGCGCGCGAGGCGGTCAGCGCTGGCGGGCTCGATCTGGTCGGGGACTTCCTGGCCGGTGGTGACGAAGGAGAGCCGGGCGTTGACCTGTCGCATGACATTGACGAGGACACCGAAGTTCACGGCTTCGTCGAGCTTGGTGAAGATGACATGGGTGGGGTTGACGGGTGTGAAGCGTTCGGCAGCGCGTCGGAGGACAGACTCTCCCGAAGCGCTGGAGAGGACGAGGTGGATCTCGTGGGGCGAAGCGGCGGCGAGGAAATCTGAGAGTTCGACGATGCGCTGCTGGTCATGCTGGGAGCGTCCCGCGGAGTCGATGAGGATGACATCGCAGTCGCTGAGCGAGCGGCAGGCGTGGGCCATCTCGGCCGGGGTGAGGGCGACCTGGAGGGGGAGACCGATGATGTTGGCGTAGGTGCGGAGTTGGTCGACGGCGGCGATGCGGTAGGTGTCGCTGGTGACGAGTCCGACCTTGCGGGCGTGGCGGAGTTTGTATGTGGCCGCGAGCTTGGCGATGGTGGTGGTCTTGCCGACACCGGTGGGACCGACGAGGGCGATGGTGAGGGGACGGTCATCCTCAGCGCGTTCGGGGGGCGTGGGCGTGGCTGCACCCGGAATGAGGGATTCGAGGCGTCGAAGGACTGCGCGCCGGACGATCTCGCGGTCGGCGAGTTCGTGCGTGTCGAGCTGGTCGCGGACGATGCCGACGATCTCGTCGGCGATTTCGGCGGCGACCTCGGATTCGAGGAGGCGGAGGTAGCACTCTTCGAGGGCCTCGGGCATGTTGCCGCAGCGGGTGCTGCGTGTGGACTGGAGCACCTGGCCGACCATGCGCTTCAGAAGTTCCATCTCGCGTTCGAGGGAGATGGTGGATTGCGTGCGGGGCTCCGTGGCGATGCGATCCGGCGAAGGTTGACGGGGCTGGGGCTGCTTGAGGGCGTCGAGGAGACCTGCTTCGCGCGCGAGTTGGCGTGCGGGGCGGTCGTCCGGCTCGGTGGGGTCGGGATCGAGCGGGAGTTCTCGCGAGCGCCGGGCAGAGGAGGCGGTCTGCTGGACGGCAGCGGCGGGAGTGTGAACGGGCTTTGGCGTCGGCGTGGGCCGGGTGGCGTTGATCGAGATTTCGACCTTGTCGGCGCGGGTTGGATCGGGCGAGAAGTCCGGTGTGGGTTGGGGGGGGCGCCGTGGGGAGAGGCGGGGCGTGCGGGTTGTGGGCTGGTCGATGTGGTCACCGGCGGCGGCGGTGATCTCGGTGACGGTGTGCGCACCGATGCCGAGGAATCCGCCGGTGCGATGGGTGCGGGTGTGGAGAATGACGGCGGAGGAGCCGAGTTCTTTTTTGATCTGTGAGAGTGCTTCTGCGGGGGTTCTGCCGCGGAATGTCTTGATCGCCATTGTCGCCCTCCATGGCACCGGCGAGACGGCCGCATCCTGCGGCTGCCGGGTGTGATGCATCGTGCATCGGTGTGTGTCTATCTACTCGATTCCGGTCTGCGGGGCAATTCCTTTTCTATGTGTCGTGCGGGATCATGCCGCGCCGGCGACGGAGGCATCTTCGGGGAGTGAGACGAGGCCGAGCGACTCGACCTCGACGCCGGAGACGATTTCGTTGTATCCGAGGACGGCGACATTCGGGAGATACGGTTCGAGGAGTTGGCGGACGGGAGCGCGGACGGCGGGCGAGGCGATGACGATCGGCGCGTGTCCGGCCTGTGTGACCGCCCGCAGGGAGTCGACGACACAGCGTGCCATGAGGTTTGCGGTGGAGGCGGGGACGCTGACGGTGGTGCCGCCGCCGGTGCGGTCGATGTAGGCGGAGAGGGAATCCTCGAATCCGGGGTCGAGGGTGACGCAGACGATGCGCGGCTTGCTGTATCCGTTCGCGGGATCGGGGGGAACGATGTGCTGCGAGCAGATGGAGCGCCGGAGCCCGTTGCGGACATACTCGACGAGGACATCGATGTCCTTGGTCTTCTTGGCCCACTCGGCGAGGACTTCGACGATGGTTTCGAGGTCGCGGACGGGGACGCGCTCGCGGAGGAGCGCCTGCATGACCTTCTGGAGATCGCCGGGCGAGACGGTCTCGGGGATGGTCTGCTCGACGAGGCGGGGTGCGTGCTTCTTGAGTTGCTCGATGAGGTTGTTGACTTCCTCGCGTGTGAGGAGTTCATCGGCGTGGGTGCGTGCGAGTTCGGCCATGTGGGTGGTGAGGACGCTGGTGGGATCGACGACGGTGTAGTTCATGGTCTCGGCGCGCGTCTTAAGGGAGGGCACGATCCACCATGCATCGAGTCCGAAGGCGGGCTCTCTGGTCTGCTCACCTTCGATGGGTCCGGAGGCGATGCCGGAGTCCATCGCGAGGAGCATGTTGGCGCGTGTCTCGCCCTCCGCGACGACATTGCCGCGGATCTTGATGCGGTAGTGCTCGGGGGGAAGGGTCATGTTGTCGCGGATGCGGACGGGCGGGATGACGAGGCCGATCTCGGCGGCGAGCTGGCGGCGGATGGCTGCGATGCGTTCGAGGAGATCGCCGCCCTGATTCGTGTCGACGAGGGAGACGAGCGCGTAGCCGATTTCGAGTTCGAGCGTATCTACCTTGAGGAGGTCTTCGACGGGCGGGGTCGGCTGCGCAGCGCCCGCCTGCTCGTCGTCCTCGGCCTGCTGGACAGCGCGTTTGCCCTCGCGTTGTTCCTTGAGCGTGAACCATCCGATGCCCGCCATGATGAGTGAGAGCGCGAGGAGCGGCGGCGCGGGGAGCGGGGTCAGGGCCAGCATGGCGATGAAGATGGCGGTGATGAACATCGTGCCGGGGCGTCCGGAGAGCTGGGCGGAGATTTCCTCGCCGAGCGCTTCCTTGGCGCCGGCACGGGTGACGATGAGCGCTGCGGCGATGGCGATGACGAACGAGGGAACCTGCGATGCGATGCCGTCGCCGATCGTGAGGATGGTGAACGCCTCGGCGGTTTCACCGGCAGCCCATCCCTTCTGCAGGGTGCCGATGGCGAAGCCACCGACGATGTTGATGATGGTGATGATGATGCCCGCGATGGCATCGCCGCGGACGAACTTGGAGGCACCGTCCATGGCTCCGAAGAAGTCGGCCTCTCGGGCGATTTCCTCGCGCCGACGGCGTGCCTCGGACTCGTCGATGATTCCGGCGTTGAGATCGGCATCGATGGCCATCTGCTTGCCGGGCATGGCGTCGAGGGTGAAGCGTGCGGCGACCTCGCTGATGCGCGTCGCGCCCTTCGTGATGACGATGAACTGCACGACGACGAGGATGAGGAAGATGATGACACCGACGATGAAGTTTCCGCTGGCGACGAAGGATCCGAACGCCTCGATGACCTTGCCTGCAACATCGCGGACCTGATTGGCCGAGGAGGCCTCCGCGCTGAGGATGAGACGGGTGGAGGCGATGTTGATGACGAGTCGGAGGAGCGTGGTCGCGAGGAGGAGCGAGGGGAAGACGCTGAAATCGAGCGGCCGCTCCATGTACATGGTGGTGAGGAGGATGATGACGGCGATGGAGATGTTGATCGCGATGAGTATGTCCATCGCGAGAGGCGGAAGGGGGACGAGAATGACCGTGAGCATGAGGACGAAGGCAATGGGCACAAAGAGGCCGCGATGCTTCGCGATCATGCGAACCCAAGCGGGCGCCGTGTTTTTCAGTCCGTCGGTCATGTGGTGCGGCTGCGGGTGTTACGAGGCCATTCTTCCTTCGAGGCGATAGACATATGCGAGGACTTCGGCGACCGCTTCGTAGTGCTCGGCGTGGACTTCCTGTCCGATTTCCACGGAGCGGTAGAGCGCGCGTGCGAGGGGTGGGCGTTCGACGATGGGCACGCCGTGCGCTGTGGCGATGTAGCGGATCTTGAGTGCGAGGTAGTCGCCGCCCTTGGCGACGACGCGGGGTGCGCCCATGGTTTTCGAGTCGTATTTGAGCGCAACGGCGAAGTGGGTCGGGTTGGTGACGATGACATCGGCCTTGGGGACATCGGTCTGGAGGCGCTGCATGGCGATCTGTCGGGCCATGCGCATGCGTCGGCCCTTCATTTCGGGATCGCCATCGGTGCTCTTGCGCTCGTCCTTGACCTCGTGCTTGGTCATCTTGAGGTCTTCGGTGTGCTGGTGGCGTTGGTAGAGGTAGTCGAGCACGCCGAGGATGAAGAGGACCAGGAGTACCCAGAGGGCGACGATGACAAGCGACTTGACGACCTCGATGATCGCGGGCCAGAGGGGGAGCGCGGAGACGGCGATGATTCTCTCCCACCGGATCATGATGCAGAGGACCACGACGCCGCCGATGAGCGAGAGTTTGCCCAGATCGAGAAAGAGCTTCACGAGACTGCGCTTGGAGAAGAACTTCTTCATGCCCGCGATGACATTGAGACGCGAGAGCTTCGGTTCGAGGGGCTGGAGCGTGAAAAGGAAGCCGACCTGTATGAGCTGCGCGATGCAGGAGACGAGGAGCATGATGAGCGCGACGGGTGCAACGATCCGTATGACCTGCCAGAAGGCGATGAGACCTTCCGGCGCCGGGCCGCCGTGGAGGTTGGCCGCGAGCGTCTGCGGCTCCAGGATGTGACGCATGAGGATGGCCATGCCCGCGAAAATGTCGAAGCCGAAGGCGAGCATGACGACTGTGGCCCCGAGCATGATGAATGCGGCGGAGAGGTCCGTGCTCTTGGCGATGCGGCCTTTGCCACGGGCATCGGCGAGTTTCTTGCCGGTTGGCGCTTCCGTCTTTTCGCCGAGGTCTTCAGCCATCGCTGCCCTCCGCAGAAATGTGGAGCGATCCGACCCAGTCGCGGAGGATGACGAGAGAATTGTCGAGATCGATCTCGGTGGTGTTGCGGATCATCTCGACCGAACCGACGACGGTGAGCAGCCCGGCGAGGATCCGGAGCGGGAAGCCGAAGTTCATGATGTTGAGCGACGGGACGGTCTTCATCAGGAAGCCCATCGCGACATTCTCGATGAAGATGATGGCGATGACGGGGAGGGCCACGCGGAAGGCGAGGTTGAATCCGGAGCCGAGGAGCCCGGCGATGAGATGGACGGGTGTCTGCTCCGGGGCCATGCCACCGATGGGAATGGTGTGGAGCGTGTGAACGACCGCACCAAAGAGCAACTCGATCCCCCCCACCATCGCGAAGGCGCCGAGCGCCATGAGGAAGAGGACCTGGCCGATGTTGTCGCCCTGGATGTCGGATGCGGGGTTGAGCACCTGCGCGATGCCGAGGCCCATCTGCTGGCCCATGAGCAGGCCCGCGAGCTGCATGGCGTAGAGGGGGATGGCGGCGATGAGACCGATGGATGCGCCGATCATGGTTTCCTGAAGCAGGAGCGGCGCGAGATCGATGAGGTCGAGGCGCAGGTCCGTGGGCATGTTGTCGATGGTCGTCGGATAAACGACGGCGGTGAGCGCCACCAGCATGAGTACGCGGATCTGGCGGGGTAGAACTGGGCTTGAGAGGATCGGCGCAAAGATGAAGAGCCCGCCGAGTCTCGTGAGGACAAGGAGCCATGGAGCGGCGTGCGGCAGGATGGACTCGATGAAGTACGGCATCGGTCGTGATCAGAAAAGGACAAACATCTCCCTGCTGAACTCGATGAGCCGCATGGCAATCCACGGGAGCAGGATGATGGCGACGGTGGTCATGACGAAGATCTTGGGAACGAGCGTCAGGGTCTGCTCTTGAATCTGGGTGACGCTCTGAAAGACGCTGATGAGCAGGCCGATGGCGATGCCCGCGGCGAGGACGGGGAAGGCGATCTTGAGCACGGTGACGAGCGTGTCACGAACAAGACTCAGGATGGAATCATCGATATACATGGCGATTCAGCGGCGGCCGACTAGGTCTTCATGTGGGGCAGCGCTTCCCCGATGTGCGCAAGGACAGCACCGAGAGCGGGCGTCATGGCGGTAGTCGCTTCGGATGCGGCCCACGGATCGGCGGTGACGCTGGTCATGAGACTGCCAACGACGAGCGTCCAGCCGTCCACGAGCACGAAGAGGAGGATCTTGAAGGGGAGGGAGATGAGGACGGGCGGCAACATCATCATGCTCATGGAGATGAGGACGCTGGCGATAACCATGTCGATGACGAGGAACGGAAGGTAGACGCGGAACCCCATGAGGAAGGCGATCTTGAGTTCGCTGAGCATGTAGCCGGGGACGAGGGTGAGCATGTCGATGTCGGCACGAGTGAGCGTTTCGGGCTCGGAGGTGTCCTGGCCGCGGTAGTTCATGACCATGTAGATGCTGGACCATCCGTCGGCGGCCTCGATCTGCGCGAACATGAAGTCGCGCAGCGGCTGCTTGGCAGTGTTCCACATGTCGAGTTGGTTGGTGATCTCGCCGCGCTGATAGGGCAGGATGGCTTCTTCGTGGATGCGGTTCACCGTGGGGGCCATGACGAGGAAGGTCATGAAGAGCGCGAGGGCGGTGATGACCTGCGGCGGCGGGAGGGACTGCGTGCCCATGGCCTGCTTGAGAAGGCCGAGGACGATGATGAAGCGGACGAAGCATGTGCAGCAGACCATGATGGCTGGCGCGAGCGTCAGGATAGTGAGAAGAACAAGGATGTTGAGCGCACCGCTGAGTCCCCCCTCAAAACCGGGGATGGCTTCGGAGGCGTCTTCGAGCACCGAGATGGGATTCAGTGGCGCCTCGCCGGTCTGGGCGATGGCCTCGGGGGGTGCCAGCACGAGCAGGAATGCGACGAGGGTGAGGATCGGGAGGAAGCGGCTCATCGCGCGTACTCCCGGAGGGTGGAGAGTCTGCGGCGGAGCTCGCTTTCGGCATCGGCGACGGAGGGGAACTGAAACTGCTGTTCGTCCTCCTCGGTGAATTCGGCGTGCATGTCCGGATCGGGTGCATCGGGGATGAGCCGGACGGGCTGGGCGGTCGCGCGGAGATCGTCGGTGTCGGCGATGGAGGGGTCGCGTTCGAGGCCGCTGAGGAGCGAACTGAAGCGCGATGCCATGCTGAGACCTTCCTCATCGCGGCAGGCGCGGAGGATGGAGGCGACCTCATCGGTATCAATGACTTCGCTGAGTGTCTTGAAGCCCTCGGGTGTCTGATTGAGGAGGAGAACCCGCCGGTCGAGCTTGAGGAGGACGAGCGTCTGGCCGCGTGCTATGGGGTAGCGGGCGAGGATCTGGAGGATGCCCGCGGGCGCTCTCCCGCCAGCTCCGAGTTGCGAGCGGAGGCCGCCCGTGATGCGTGAAGCACGGGTGAGGAACCACCTCAGCCCGAGGATGATCGCGATGACGAGGGCGAGCGATCCGAGCGTCCGTACGACGGGATCGGATGCGATGGATCGGGGTGATGTGGGGGATTCGGCGGAACTCGATGCGCCGCGTTGTGCCGGGGCGGCCCGGAGGGGGCGGGATTCGTGGGGCGGCGGGCTCCACACAGGGGCGGCCTGCTCGATCCCCGTCAGTTCGGGCTCGGGAGAGGTGGGGTGCTCGAAATAGAAGGATGGGAAGGGCGACTTCGCGGGCTGAGCGGCGAGAAGCGGCGCGGCAACAGCTGCTTGGAGCGTGAGCGCGAGAATGATGGGGCTGGTCTGGGGCATCGGGCCATCCTGGCATCTGCCTGCCACCGGCATCCTGCCGATGGGTGCTGACGGGTGCGGTCAGCGGGTGTTATCCGGCTTTGCGCTCCTTGGGCTCCTTGGTGAGTGCTGGAGTCGAGAGGATCTCGTTGATGCGGACACAGAAATTGTCGTTCAGGACGAGGACTTCGCCGCGGGCGACATGGCGATCGTTCACATAGATGTCGACGGGGTCGCCGGCGAGCTTGTCGAGCTCGACGACGGAACCTTCGCCGAGACGGAGAACATCCTCGACGAGCATCTCGGTGCGACCGAGCTCGATGGTGACGCGTAGGTTGACATCGGAGAGGAGGTCGATGCCGCCGGCGAGTTCGGAGCCCGCCTTGGGAGCGAAGCTGGGCATCTGGAAGGCGGAGGCGTTTTCCAGCTCTTCCTCTGTGGGAGACTCGACGGTGGCTGCAACTGCATCCTCCGTGTCTGAGGATCCGGGCGTGTCGGGGTTCTCGACGGAGGACATCGCTGCCTGGGCGGCATCGAGCGCTTCGGCGGTCGCGGCCTCGGCGGCGTTGAGGAAGACCTCGGCATCCGACGGGGTGTCGGGCTGAGGTGGTTGTTGCTTGCTTTGTTCGTCTGCCATGCCCGTCGCCATCCTGGCTCTTCCAGCCGCCTGGACTCAGTTGAGACTCCGCCACAGTGTGTCGCGTTGGGCGTGCCCTGATACCCCGGCACCGCACTCATCGCCAAGTGGGGGTATCGACCTCGGAGGATGGGATGCCGCAAAGATTGTCGGCAAGAGACGCGCGAGGGATGCGAGTCGCGCAGTTCCTGCCGAGGGCGACGGGTCAATAGTCGGCGGGGAAACCGATGCAGGACGGGATGAGGACATCCTTGACGCGCGGCTGGCCGTCGGATGCGGGCGGGATGATGGCGGTCTCGGCGGAGGGACCGTTCAGAAATTCCAGGATCTGGCGGCGGATGGTCTCGTAGCCGGGCTCCTCGAAGTAGCTGGCCTGTGCCGCGGTGATGATGCGGTTGACGCCGGCTCGGATCTGGGCGCGGCGCGCATCCATCTGGGCAGTGACCGTCTCGACATGGTTCTCCTTGACGAGGATGATGACTTCGAGGTCGTAGATCCAGAGTCGGCCACGCCGGTTGTTTGTGAACTTCTCGTGGAGCAGTGATATCTCGCGGGCACGGTCCCCCATGAGGGACTCGCCGGAATCGAAGTGCAGCGCATGAACGGACGATGGGCGTCCGAAGAGCATGACCGCGCCGATGATCAGTCCGGCCTCGGCGAGCAGCATCGCGAGGACCACGATGATGGTCTTGATGGGGAGAGCGCGGGCGGCGGGTGGTGCGGGGGTCTGGTCAGTCATTGTTGCTTCCTCTGGCGCTGGTCGAATCGACGCCGCCGGCAACGCCTTCGTCGGTGTACATGGAATCGGCGTGATAGTCGGAGATCATGGACTCGAGCATGACGACCTCGACGCGTCGGTTTTCGGTGAGTTCATCCGGTGAGTAACGACGCAGGGCGATGGGCTCGGTTGCCCCGAGGGCCTCGAGAACGAGAACCCTGTCGAGAATGCCCCCCTCCTCTCGGAGAACATTGGCAACCGCGACGGCCCGTGCGTACGAGAGATCCCGAAGATCGGCGAAGGGTGATCCGCTCGGGAGGCGCTTGAGCGCGGCGTGGCCTCGAATGGCGATCTTGTTGTTTCGTCCCTGAAGCACCTGGGCCACACGGATGAGTTCCTCGCGTGCCCCTTCCTTGAGAAGCGCGGACCCGGGCTCGAAAGTGAGACTGCCGCCGATGGTGAACATGAGCCCGTCGTGGACGCGGGTCACCTTCGTTTCGCGCCCGGAGATGCCCTGCTCGGTCGTGTGGCTGACCTTGGACTCCTGGGCCTGCTTCATCGCGATCTCTTCGAGCGTCTGGATCATGGACCGCATGGGGGGATCGTCGGTGGGCATGACGCCGACGCCGCCGGAGAAGCCGAATGCCTCTTTGACGGCCGTGATGACCCGCTGATACTCGTGGTCCTGCTTCAGCTCGCTGAAGGCGGCGAGAAGGATGAAGAAGCAGAGGAGGAGCGACATCAGATCGCCGTAGGTGACGACCCAGAGGGGGGCTCCCATGCTTGCTTTCTTCTTCCGCTTGGCCATTGATCCGGATCCTTGGGAGGTGCGGGGTCAGGCGGCTCTGCGCATCTCACGCTCGTCCTCACCGGTGGATCTTCCCTTCGGTGGGAGATAGGTGAGGAGCTTCTGCTGGACGACGCGAGGGTTGTCGCCCGCCTGGATGGCCATCACACCCTTGATGATGATGGTCTTGAAGAGGATCTCCTCTTCGTTGCGCACCGCGAGCTTGTCTGCGATGGGCATGAGCACCACATTTGCGATGACCGCGCCGTAGAGCGTGGTGAGCAACGCCGCGGCCATGCCTGCACCGATCTTGGAGGGGTCGTCCATGTTCGCGAGCATGGCAACGAGGCCGATGAGCGTTCCGATCATGCCGAAGGCGGGTGCGTACCTCGCCGGTGCATCAACGAGACCCTTTCCGATCTCGTGACGGATCTGCATGTTTTCGAGGTCGGCATCGAGGATCTGCTCGATCAGGGCCGGGTCCGTGCCGTCGACGGCCATCTTGATGCCGGTGATGAGGAGATCATCCTTCATCTCGGAGGTCATGCCTTCGAGCGCGAGAATGCCGTCGCGCCGGGCGACCTCGGCGTACTGGACCATCTGAGTGATGAGCTTCTCGGGGTCGTACTTGGTTTCCTTGACCGCCTTGGTGAGGACCGACGGCATCTTGAGCATTCGCGCGAGTGGGAACGCCGTGAGAGTGGCCGCGCCTGCACCGCCAACCACGATGAGTATGGAGGGGATGTCGACATAGGCGGGGAATGATCCGCCGAGAGCGATGGCCATGAGAATCAGTGCTACCCCGAGCACCAAGCCGACAAGTGTGGCCAGATCCATCGCGCACTCCAATCCCGTGGATCCGTCGGACTGGCACGAATCCCGATGTGTTATCGAGCCGAGGAGGCCGGTGCTTGAGTCGGGGTGGCGGAAATGGGGTCAGGACTGCATGACGACGCCACGGAGGAGGCGTTCGTACTCAACCACGCGGTCGATGATCTCATTCATGTGCTCCCGGACCATCACTGATTCGCCATTGGTGAGGCGAACGACGGTATCGGGCGTCTGCTCGACGGTGCGGATGAGTTGAGCATTGAGCACGAATTGTTCGCCGTTGAGGCGTGTGAGCGGTATCACGGCACTGCCTCACTCATTGCGGGGACCGGATGGCCTCGGGGGTTCCGGGGGTTTCGGGGGTGGTGGCGCGGACCGTCCGCGGCGTTGCTTATCGGCCCGATCGTCCGCCGTCTTGACTCGGGTTATCGCGCGATGGCGATCAACTGCTGGAGCAACTGATCGCTGGTGGTGATGACGCGCGAGGATGCGGAGTAGCCGGTCGAGGTCAGGATCATGTTGATGAATTCCTGGCTGAGATCGACATTGGAGAGTTCGAGCGCTCCACCGATGATGCGGCCGGTACCGAAGCCGAGGGGAGTCGTCACGAGAGGTGTGCCGGAGTTCGGGCCGACCCGGAAGAGATTGCCGCCGGAGTCGATGAGGCCCTCGGGGTTGGTGAACTTCGCCATCGCAACCTGACCGAGCGTGCGTGTGAGGCCGTTGGTGAAGCCGCCGGTCACGATGCCGTTCTCGCCCACGGAGAAGGTTGACAGCGTTCCGAGGGGCGACCCGTCCTGGAAGGTCGCGGCGATCACCGACGATCCGGCTGCACCCTCGGGGCTTGCGAAGGCGGTGACATTGCTGCCCTGAGAATCGAATGACAGAGTGAAGTTCAGCGGATCGGATGCGCCTGTATCGAGGCGGTCGAGCTCGATCGAGACCGGAGTGGTGTCGATGAGCTTGCCGAAGTTGTCGAACGCGAGGGATGGGACCATCTGGGTGAATGTCCCGTTGCGGTCTCCCATTTCGAGGTGTGAGGCGAGGTCGGTATCGGCCTGAGAGTGTGCGAATGTGCGCCACTGCGTGCCGGATGTGTCCTTGTTGTTCAGGACCACGGTGAGATCGACATTGATCGGGGTTCCGAGCGAGTCGTAGATGGTGAATGTGGTCCGGACGGATTCGCCGTCGGCGGATGCGGTCTTGGTGGGCACGAAGAGGTTTGGCGGGGTGCCGCCGCCGGCGGGGTTGAAGACGATGTTCTCTGCCGCGAGCCGGAGGTCGTTGAGATCGCCGAAATTGCCTTCGAAACGGATCTCGCCTCCGACGATGCTCCATCCTGCGTTGTCGCCCGCGGAGGCGCCGGGGACCACGCCGAGGACATCCTGCATCCAGCCGAGCAGTTCGTTGACGGTGCTGGTCGCTTCGATCGTGAAGGTCGCATCAGGAATGATCTTGCCGCCGCGCTCCGCACCCGAGAGGGTGATCTGATCACCGACGACATAGGTGCCGGGGGGGTCGAGGGCGGTCAGAAGCTCGGTGCCGGTGATGTTCACGCCTCCGGCCTGTATCTGCGGGAAGGTGAAGACGCTGCCGGTCGTGGGTAGTGTGCCGTCGGCGTTCAGATTGCCGCTGAACTCCACATTGCGGGTCGCTTCGGCGAGACTGAGACTCCCGAGGGGGATGTTGAGATCGACGAGCTGTCCCTCGACGATCTGGAAATTCGCGTCGACCCCGTAGCCGCGCACGCGAGCCCCGGAGGAGGTGACGAGGTCGTTGACGGCGTTGAACTGGAATGACCCGTCGCGTGTGTAGAACTGAGTTCCGTTTCGTTCGACGATGAAAAAGCCGTCTCCCTCGATGGCGAGGTCGCTGGCGATGCCGGTGGTGCTGGTGCCGCCGGTGAGGAAGTTGCGCTGCGTGGCCCCGACGCCGACCCCGAGACCGATCTGGCTGGGGTTGGAGCCGCCGCCGTTGGCTGTGGGGCCTGCTCCGAGGGAAAGATTCCGCTGGAGTTGAGGCGAGAAGAGCAGGCGGTTGCTCTTGAAGGCGGTGGTATTCACATTGGAAATGTTGTTACCGATGACCTCGAGTCTTCGGGAGTTGGTGTTGAGTCCCGAAAGTCCGCTGAACATCGCTGTTGTTGAAGCCATGATCTGATCTCCTCTGCGGTCACCCGGAGCGCACTTCCGGAGCACTTCCGGGACACCGTGCAATATCGCAATCGCTATGCCAGCGGGCGGCGGCTACTTGTTCGAGATGCGTTCGATGAGTTCCGAGATGCTCGTGTTCTCGACGCGCCCGAGACCTTCGATCCATCTTCCGGTCGAAGCTGCACGGGCGGTGCCGCCCGAGAAGAGCGTTTCCGTGTTGAAGGGCTGGTCTTCGTTCGGGACATAGACGAAGGCCTCCAGGTCGCGGACAAGAACTCCCTCGAGGTGGAGCGGCCCTTCGATGATGGTTCGGTCGGCGATGCTGATCCGTACGGCGATGCCGTCGATGGCCGCGACGATCTCGGCAAGCCCGGCTGCCTCGGCGGCATCCGCGACGATGCTGAGGCGTTCGAGCTGGGACACCGAAAGACTCACCTCGGCGCGTGGATCCACCGCGAGGGGCGATCCGCTGTGAACCTCTCCGCGCCGAACACGCGCGAGAAGCTCGGAGAAAGTTGCGCTGTCGAGCTGGGGGCTCGGCGAACTCGTCGATGCACCATCAGGACGGATTCCTGATGCGAGATGGCGGAGAAGTTCAGCACCGGAAGCGTTCACTCGGTTTCCTCCTCTTCGCCGGTTGACTCAACGAACTTGATCGTGAATCCGGTGGAGACTCGGGCGTTGTGGGAATCGACCGCGGTGACACGGATGTTGATGGAGCCGGTCGTGTCTGCGGGCGGCGTGCCGTAGAACTCGCGGTTGATGGGGTCGAACTTGAGCCAGGCGGGGAGCGGGCTGCCGTCGGTGAGGGTGGCGGAGTAGGACAGCGACTCGACGCCGCCATCGTCGGCGAAGGTTCCGATGTCGAAGCGGAAGCGGAACTCCTGACCGGGCACCGCGGCCTGCTCGGGAATACCCTTCACGACTCGGGGCGCCTGATTGTCCGGAGAACCACCGACGAGTTCGGGATCAACAACCTCGACGATACGATTCATCGGCACCTTGAAGCCGCCGCTGAGATTCAGGACGACACCGTCGCGCGTCACGGAGACGGAGTCCACATAGCCGGCGACATCGGCGAGCGATTCGCTCTGCCCGAGGACGAACTTCCCGATGAGACTGCTGGATGCGGTGATCTCGTTCTGGCGGACCATCTCCGTGAGCCGCTCGCTCATGGCGAGGTCGGACTCGATCTGTCGGATGGTGCTGATCTGCGCCAGAAGGTCTTTGGACTCGTTCGGCGAGAGCGGATCCTGATTCGTCAATTCCGTGAACATGACGCGGATGAAGTCCTCACTCTTCATGGAGCTGAAGGCGTCGGACTTATTGGAGAGCGAGGTGCTTCTTGTCGCGATGTCGGTGCCGATGGAGGGCATGGGTCATGCTCCGTGGAGGTGGGGCTAGGCAACTGTCTCGAGCGCAAGTCGGATGCGCTCGAATCGTGTCGTGCTGTCTGTGACTTCGTTGTTGAACTCCGGATCTGCATCCGAGGTTTGCGGAGTCTGCTCGCGCTTGCCTCGGCTCTCGCCACCACCCGCGTTGGCGCGATCACCGAACGATCGCGCATCGTCGTTGCGGGCATTGTGCTGCTGTGATTGGGAGTTGTCGGTGTTCTGCGACTGGGGCGCGAGCTGCACCCCTATGCGTTCGACGGTGAGCCCCCGTGCTTCCAGCACCGCACGCAGCGACTGAAGATTGCGGTTGAGCATCTCCTGCGCTTCGGGGCGCACGGCCTCCATCGTCACGGAGACGCTGCCCGCATCGATGCTCATGGCGATGCGGAGCGAACCGAGCGAGGCGGGGTTGAGCAGCATCGTGAGGGTGCCGCCCTTCTGATTCAGAACCGCCGCAAGCCCACGGGAAACACCGGCCGCGAAGGCGGTATCACGCGCGGGAGACTCCGCTCCTGAGTCGGCGCGCATCGTCAGCGGCGTTGGAGGCGGCTGGGCGCCGGGGTCGTGTCCCGGAGCAGCCGGTCGCACCCGCGAGGATTGGAGCGCGGCATCGAACGCACCGGTCGGCTTGGCGACCTCGGCGGAAGTGGATTCCGCCCGCAGGAGGGGGCGTGCGCGAGTCTTCGAGTCGTCGTCTGATGCGGAGTCGTCCGGAGCGTGCTGGTCGGAGGGCGATCCTGCTTGCATCGCACGGGCATGCTCCCCGGGCGTGCGGTGCTCGCCGGAGGTGCGGAGCGGCTGGGTCTCGCTCTCGGCGGGAGTTGGGTGGGGGAATTGGCTTGAGGTGCTGCTGATGTTCGTTGCCGCGTCTCGAACGCCGGCCTGGGTCTGCTGGTCGGCGGGAGAATCCTTGGCAGCGGAGGCACCGCTCTGTGTCTGCGGCTTCTGCGATCGCTCGGGCGGTGGCTTCTCGACGGCGTCCGAGGCCCCTTCCTTGGAAGCGGTGTCACTTGCCTGGCGTTGCTGCTGGGGGACTGGGCGCTGTGCGGATTCGTCCTTGGTCGGTTTGTCCGATTGTGCGTCGGCCTCGGATCGCGTTCGAGGCGTATCGGTGCCGACGACAGCGGTCGATGCGCTGTCGGAATCCTCAACTTCGGAATCCTCTATTGAGATTTCCGCATCGGCCTGCTCCTCGGAGGACGGACGATCGGCATCCTCCGGCGCAGATTCGTGCTCCGGGCGCAGGGATTGCGCAGCATCGTTGCGCATCTCTTTCTCAGGGGGGGCCGATGTAGCGTTCGTGACCGCCTCTGCGAAGGGCTTCGCGAAGGATGCCTTTGGCTCGGCGGAGGGACGCTGAGCGTGCTGGAGGGCAAGATTTGGGGTGAATTGCGAAAGGACAATCATTCAGCCGTCTCCGAGCGACCGGGGATCGATCCCCAGCGCCCGGAGGCGTTCAAGCAAATCCGTTGCCAAACGGGCATCGCGCCCTTCGATGACGCCGATGATGCGGGAAGCGGTGCGGGACTTCATCCGGCTCAGGTACATGACGGCCTGATCGATGTCCCCCCCATCGATGAGCTGCTGGAGCAGATTCGCCGCGGCATCCGGGCGGAGGGTCTCGTAGATCGTGAGTGCCTTGCGGAATTGCTCCGAGCCCTCCATCTCGCGGATCGCCTCACGCTGTGCCAGCCACCGATCCCGCTCGGTCTCGAATGCGGCTCGCTCGGCGTTGAGGTCGCGGAGCTGACGATCGAGCAGGCGGATGAGGTCTTCGGTCTCGCGCTGGGTGCGCCGGATGCGGTGGTTCACGAGGTCGGCGTGCTCGTCGATGATGAGCATGCGCTGCTCGGCGGTGATCGGCGGTGTGCCGACCTTGGCCTGCTCGGCCTCCTCCCCGGCGAGGCGCTCGGCTTCGCGCTCCTCTTTGCGGAGTCGTTCCTCTGTCTCGCTGACCGTCTCGACGAAGATGGAACGGACGGTCTCGATCCGATCCGAGGAGAGCCGCTCCGTGCCCGCGAGCCACCCGAAGAACATGACCAGCGCGAGCATGTTGGCGAGGGCGAGAGAGGAGATGACCAACCAGACCGAACGCATCATGACTCACCTCCGGACGGGTGCTGCGCCACAGGTGCATTGAATGTGCCGATGAGCGAGGAGACGGTATTGGCGGGCCGTGCAGCGCGCTGGGTGGCGAGCTCATCGGTCTCCCGGTGCTCACGCCGCTTGGCTTCCGTGACCCACTCGCGATATCGGCGTTCCTTGAGCGCTTCCACGGCACGCCGGCGCTTGGTGGCTTCGAGGAGCTGGGCGCGTGCCGCTTCGAGCCGCTGGTGAACACCAGCCAGCCGGAGGACCGCCTGCTGCGCCTTGATGTGCAGCCCCATCGCGGCACCGGCCTGGAGACGGAGCAGGGATGGATCGAGGAGGGTGCGCCCGTTGTCCATCGTGCGGGTCATGGCGGATTGCAGGTTGGTCTTGCAGTCTTTGATGGAGGATTGATATCCACGGATCTCCGCCTCGATAACCGCACGATCCTGCTCCGCCCGTGCGACGACCACCTGACGGTCGCGCTCGATGCGACGCCGGTGTTCGAGGAGAGGATCGAGTGGGAAGCGAAATCGGGGCATGGCTTTGTCTTGTCGGAGAAATCGGGTGTTTCAGAGAGGATCGGCGGGGTCGGCTAGCGTGCTCGAGCGGGATTCCGGAGGTTTTTGATCTGCGACTGTTGCCGGGCCTGATGCGGCGTCTGGGCGATGCTCACGAGTGTTTTGATGGTCTGATCGAAGGGGGCGGACTCGTCGACGGTCTGATTCAGCAGCGCATCGAGATGGGGCTTGAGTGCGATGGCACGGTCGGCCTCGGGATTGGAGCCGTGCGTGTACGCGCCGATCTGGAGAAGCTCTTCGATGTCCTTGTACGCGGCGAGGAGGCGCTGTGCCTCGCGGCGCGCGCCCTTGTGCTCCTCGGTCGCGATCTCCTCGGCGAGTCGGGAGACCGAATCGAGCACATCGATGGCGGGGTAGTGGGCCCGCTGCGCCAGATGCCGGGAGAGCATGATGTGGCCGTCGAGGATGCCACGCACCGCATCGGCGACGGGCTCGGTCATGTCGTCCCCCTCGACGAGAACGGTGTAGAAGGCGGTGATAGATCCGGTGCCGTCGACCGCGCCCGCCCGCTCAAGGAGGACCGGGAGCGCCGCGAAGACGGACGGGGTGTAGCCGCGTGTTGCCGGCGGCTCCCCCACCGCAAGACCGATCTGACGCTGCGCGTGCGCGAATCGCGTCACGGAGTCGAGCATCAGCAGAACATCCTTGCCTCGGTCGCGGAAGTGCTCCGCGATGGCGCAGGCCCCTTGGGCCGCGCGGACCCGCGCGAGCGGCGATTCATCGGAAGTCGAGACCACAACGACCGAGCGTGCGAGCCCCTCCGCACCGAGGGCGTGCTGGATGAAGTCGCGCACCTCACGCCCGCGCTCGCCGATCATGGCGATGACATTCACCTCGGAGGCCGCATTACGGGCGATCATGGCGAGCAGCGTTGATTTCCCGACACCCGGGCCCGCGAAGAGACCAAGTCGCTGGCCGCGACCGATGGGCGTCATCGCATCGATCGCACGGACTCCGGTCGGCAGCGCGGTACGGATCGGGGAACGGGCCATGGCCCCGATGGGCGGCGGAATGATCGGGCGCGGAATGGTGTCGCGGATGCGAGGCCCGGCATCGATCGGCGCGCCGAATGCATTGACAACCCGCCCGAGCATGTGATCCGAGACGGGGATGGAGGGCGTGGACTCGCGAGCGATGACACGATCGCCGGCACGGATTCCGGCCGTGTGGCCGAGGAGCATGACGATCGTGCGCGCCCCGTCGAAGCCCACGACCTCGGCGGGCTGCGCGCCATGCGTGGAGTGGACCTCAACGATGGAACCAACCGGCACGGGGAAATCTGCCACCAGGAGCGTCAGGCCGCGGAGCGACAGCACGGATCCGGAGATGCCTCGCGGCTCGGTGTGGCTGACGCGATGGAACGCTGCGGTAAGTGGCATCACTGTGTCGGAGCAGAATCGGTGTCACTGTCTGGTGGAGCGGCGAGATGCCGCTGGGGGAGGAGCGCCTCGACGAGGCGCGCGATCTGCGTGTCGATGGATGCATCGATGATGCCGTGCTCCGTGCGAATGAAGACCGAACCGCGCGTCAGGGCGGGATCGTCGTGGAGCTGCGCGTGCGTTGCGTGATGCAGGCGCTGGAGGAGCGTCGGCAGCACTTCCTCAGCCGAGGCGCGATCGTCCGGATGGATGCAGATGATCAGTCGCGTCGGGCGCTGCACGAGTTCGAGTGCGCCTTCGAGCTGGCGCGTCACGAGCGCGTGATCGAGTTCGACAGCACGACGGGTGACCTTCTCGGCGACGAGGGCCGCGAGACGAAGCATGTCGGCCCGTGCATCGTGCAGCATATTCTCACGCGCCCGCTCAAAGCCGTCGAGTGCCTGCTGCCATGCTTCCAGCAGGGTCGCTGCATCCTGCTGCGCCTGCTGCACACCCTCGGCATGGCCCTCGGCCCGACCCTTCTCGAAGCCCTCGGCGTAACCCCGCTCGTGTCCCTCCCGATGCCCCATCGCATCCGCATCCGCGATGAGGCGTTCTCGCTCCTGCTTGGCCTCCTCGACAATCCGGTTCGCGCGTGCGATCGCATCGGCCTCCAGCCGCTCGGCTTCGCGCCGGAGGTCTCCCAAGTGGAGAACAACCGCGCTCTGCATGTCGGGACCGTTGGTAGATGACTTAATGAGCGGCATGGCGGGGTGTTCAGAAGGTCTCCGGAATCAGATCAGACAATGAGTTCCTCTGCGCCGCCGCGTCCGGCGATGATGATCTCTCCGGCCTCTTCGAGGCGGCGAACAATATCGACGATGCGTTGCTGGGCGGACTCGACATCCGAGACACGCACCGGACCCATGTACTCCATGTCCTCCTTGATGAGCTGCGAGGCACGCTCGGACATGTTCGTGAAGATGTGCTCCTGCAACTCCGGCGATGCGGTCTTGAGAGCAAGGGCGAGTTCGTCGTTGTCCACCTCGCGGAGCACCGCCTGGATGCCCTTGTCGTCGACGAGCTTGATGTCCTCGAAGACGAACATGAGCCGCCGGATCTCTTCGACAAGGTCCGGATCGTCCGCTTCGAGCCCTTCCAGAATCGCCTTCTCGGTGGCGCGATCGGCGAGGTTGAGTACCTCGGCGACGGTGTTCACGCCGCCCGCCTTCTCCATCGACTGCGTGAGCATCGCGGACAGGCGCGATTCCAGCCCCTTCTCGACCTCGCGGATGACCTCCGGATTCGTCTGCTCCATGTTGGCGATGCGCTTGATCACCTCGATCTGCTTCTGCATCGGCAGACCCGCCAGGATCTCGGCGGCCTTGTGATGATTCAGGTGGCAGACAATCAGGGCGATGGTCTGTGGATGCTCATCCTGAATGAAGGTCAGGAGGTTTTCCGCCTCCGCCTTCTGGAGGAACGAGAACGGCGCACGCGTCACCTGCGTCTGGATCTGCGAGAGGATCCGGTCGGCCACGGACGGATCGAGCGCTTCTCGCAGAAGATTCTTCGCGAAGTCGAGATTGCCCTCGTTGTCCGCATGGAAGGCCACGGAGAGGCCGTAGAACTCCTCGACCACTTCCATCCGGAGCTTCTCGGGAACGATGCCGAGCTGCGCAATCTCCCGCGTCAGCTCCTCGACCTGCTCGCCGGACATGTGCTTGAGAATCTTCGCGGAGGCGGCGTGATCCAGCGAAACGAACAGGATGGCCGACTTGGTGAGGCCGTCGAGCTCGCTTGCGGAGCTTGGGAGTTTTTCACCGGGCTTACGCGGCATGATCGATTCCGTTCCCCGGTGGGTCTTAGTTCTGAGCCATCATCCAGCGCGAGACCAGGCGTGCGGCATCATCGGGGTGCTCGTTGACCATGTTGGCGACCTGCTCCAGCACCTTGCGCTGCCGCAGGGCATCCTCGCTCAACTCGATGCCCGCGAGTGCGGAGTCCGCGGCATCCGCCTCGCCGATCACGCCCTCATCCTTCTCAAGCGTGGGCGGGATGCCGACCAGCTCGGCCGCGCTCGGCAACTCCTCGCGCTTATTGGCTTTCACGGCGGTGAACACAACCAGCCCCAAGGCGAGCACCGCGAGCGCACCCAGCGCCACGGTCTTGACGATCTCGGAGAGGTCCGCAGTCGTGGTCCCGAAGCCGAGCATGCTGCCGGGCCCGGTCCCCGCCGCGTTCGGGCCCATACCGGGGGGATAGATGTCGAACGATGTCGGGATCATCGAAACGACGACCTCCCCCGGGTGCGTCGCATCGAAGCCCGTGGTATCGACGATCCTGCGAACATCGTTCTCGATACGCGTCAACTCATCATCAACGATCGGGTGCAGCAACTCATCCGATGGGTCCGCCGGAGTCGCATCATCCTCGGCCTGACCGGAGCGGGCACGCTGCTGCTTCCAGATCTCGACGAAGTACGAACGGGGGATGTTCACCACTGCGTTGATCTTCGTGGGATGCCCGCCGGGGTTCGTCTCGCTCTCGACACGCTCGCCGAAACGATTCTCGAATGTCGTATCGTTCTGCGATTCCGTGCTCGTCATCCCCCCACCGCCCACCGAGGCGACATCGGCTCCGGTGTTGGGGCGCACGCCCGGCTCGCCCGCCGTGCGTGACTCGCGATCCTGTCGCTCCGTGATGCGCTCCATGGCCACCATCGAGGTCGAGCCCTGCCCCTCCGGCAGCACGGTGCGGGTCTGCGACTGACGAAGCGATGCATCGACCGCGGCCTGCACCGTCACGATCACACCGGGGATGTAGCGGAGCATGTCGGCGATCTGCTCCTGCTTGCGCTGCTCGATGTGCGAGACCAACTCCTGCGTCGTGGTCGCGGTGATCTGCCCGTCCTGGCGCGGCCGGTGCTGCCGCCCCGTCGTGCCATCAACGATGCGTATCCGCTCGGGCACGAGTCCGGCGCGCGAACCCGCCACCAGACTCGCGATGGCATCGACCATCTGCTGAGTGAGACCCGACTCCGTGATGAGGTTGACCGCCGCGGTCGGCTGACGCGCCGGAGTGCCCAGCGACACCCGATCCGGAACATCGATGACGACCTGCGCGGATCGCACGCCGGGCCAGAGCGAGATCATCGCGCCGATCTCGTTCTGGAGAGCGATGATCTCAAGCTGCCGATTCTGCTGGTAGGACTTGGTCCACGACTGGCGATCGATGACATTGTTGAAGAGCAGACGGGTATCCGACGGCAGCGTGCCCGGCTGACGGGCCATCTGCGCCAGGATCCTCTGGCGTGAACCCACCGGCACCATCACCGTACCGGAGGAATCGGTGCGGTAGACCAACCCCTGCTGATCGAGGTACGACGCGGCACGCTGCTGATCTTCCGGGCTGTACCCGGCGTCGAGCAGCGGTACGACCGCCGGCTTCGCGGTGTACTGCTGAACCACGAACAGCGTCATCAGCAGAACCACGACGACCGATGCGACAAGCAGACGCTGGCTCGTGGTGAGCTGCGCCAGAGCGCCCCGGATCGTTTCCAGCGTCTTGCGCAGACGCTCCATGCTCGGCCTCCATGCCTGATCTCAGCGCGATCCTCACGCGGAGCGCGCGGATGACGCGCTGATTGTGACTTTCGGCACTGTCGGAGATTGCGCTTGAATGACGCGCGTTTTCTGCGCCAGAGATGCGCAGATTCTGCCGTTCACCTTCATCGCGACGAGCATCAGACCCGGATCTGCTTCACCTCGTCGTACGCATCCATCATCTTGTTGCGGAGGGCCTGAATGGTCCGAAACGCGAGATCGGCCTTCTGCGTCGCCAGCAGAACCGTCTCGACATCATCACGCCGACCGGACTGCAGATCCTCGATCGCCTGCGTGGCGTCCTGCTGCAACTGGTTGACCGAGCGGAGGTTATCCATCAACAACTGCTTGAACGACGGCGCATTCGGATCCTGCGCGGCAGGAGTCTTCGGCCTGACCCCCGGCCCCTGCAACGGGTTGATGGGCGTGTTTCCGCCGGCATTGATCAGTCCGAGTGGGTCCGCCATGAGAGTGCCCGATCAGTCCTTCTGGAACCGAGAAGTCATTGACTACGCGATGAGACGCAACGCCTGTGCCAGCATGGATTTCGTGGCATCCGCCGCCGAGACATTCGCCTCGTACGACCGCATCGCCTCCATCGCGTTGATCTCCTCCGTCACGGGGTCGATGTTCGGGTAGTAGACATACCCCGCGTCCGGATGGTCACTCGGCTTGGCGTAGGGATTCGTCGGATCCCAGACCTTCCGCGGCTCGGAGTCCGCATCGACCTCGATGGAGTGGACCCGAACGCCCTGCGGCACATCGCGCCCCGCCGGGGCCAGCGTCACGAACCGACGCTTGAACTCCGACGGATTGCCGACCGCATCCAGAATGGTGTCGCGGTTGGCCAGATTGGCTGCGACAACATCCATGCGAGTGCGCTGGGCGATCATGCCGCTGACCGAGATGTCCAAGCTGCCGTACATGATTTCCTCGCTCTATCCATGCCCGGAATGGGTCCGGGCCGTTCCGAACAATGGCAAACTACAGGCGCTCACGGATGGCCGTGTTGAGGATGTCCACGCGGGACCGCAGCAACTCCGTCGCGACCCGGAAGACCCCCGCATTCTCGACCAGATCCTGCATCGTTCTCTCGAGGTCTCGGTTGTTTCGATCGTGATAGAGAATCCCCTGCCCCGAGGCGCGAGGACGAAGTTGCAGTCTCCCCCGCCCATCCTGTGCGACTTCGCGGGAGGAGGTGATGTTCAGATCCCCGCGGTGACCGCCGAAGCGGGTCCGCCGACGGTCGATCGCCTCCCCGAGCTGCCGCTGGAACGAGCGGGGATCGACATCCACGGGCTCGTAGTTCGGCGTGTTCAGGTTGGCGATGTTGTGCGTGATCAGCGCGTGACGCTGCGCGGCGAACTGGATCGTCGCCTGCAACGAGGGAAGAGAGTCCGCATTGGTGACCTGAGCAATGAACATGGCCGGACAACTCCCGCAAACGGCGCGCCGTTCCGCCCCGGACCTCACAGGGTCTCGGCGACGAGCTGCATTTCCTTCCACTTCTTGAGCTTCAATCCGAGGGTCCGGACACCGATCCCCAGCGCGTGCGCGGTCTTCTGGCGGTGCCCGCCGAAGTGTTCAAGCGTCTGGACGATGACCTCCCGCTCGATGTCCGCAAGCGGCCGCGGCGATTCCCCCGCCGCCGACCCGTTGGAGGACGCCTCGGGGCGCGTCTGCACGGGCTTCGGCTCACGGACCGAGTCGCTCCGAACGCCGTGGAGCCACGGCCCGATCAGGTCCGCGCGGATGACCCCGCCGGTCGCCAGCACGACCGCACGCTCACACAAATTCTGCAACTCGCGGACATTGCCCGGCCAGCGATAGGCCATCAGCAGGGAGATCGCCTCGGGGGTCAGTTGCAGCGGCTCACGCCCGTCGCGGAGACACGCCTGCTCGACAAAGTAAGGCGCGAGCATGCCGACATCCGCAATGCGCTCGCGCAGCGGCGGGAGATGAACCGGAAGAACATTCAGCCGAAAGAACAGATCCTGCCGGAACGATCCCCGCGCCGCTTCCTCCACGAGATCCCGATTCGTCGTGGCGACCACACGAACATCCACACCGATCGTCACCGAAGACCCGACGCGCTCGAACGCCCGCTCCTGCAACACACGCAGCAACTTGGCCTGGATCTGCGGCTTGATCTCCGAGATTTCGTCAAGGAGCAGCGTGCCGCGGTTGGCAAGCTCGAAGCGACCCTTCCGCAGCTTCTCCGCGCCCGTGAACGAACCCCGCTCGTGACCGAACAACTCCGACTCAAGGAGCGCCTCGCTCATGGCGGCACAGTTCACCGCCAGAAACGGCTCCGGAGCCCGCGGACTGAGATCATGGATGGCCCGCGCGACAACCTCTTTGCCCGTGCCCGATTCGCCCGAGATCAGCACCGTGCCGTGCGAGCCGGCGATCGCCGGGAGTCGTTCCTTCACGATCTTCATCGCCTCGGATTGCCCGATCAGGCGATCGAGCCCCATGGGCTGATCATCCTCATTCGATTGCGAGGACCGTGATGGCGTGGAGCGACGGAACACCTCGTTGTCGCGCTTGAGCCGTGCGTGCTCGATCGCTCGCTTCACCGCGATCAGCAGCTCATCCCCCTCGAACGGCTTGGTGATGTAGTCGTAGGCGCCCAGCTTGAGCGCCTGCACCGCGGTATCAATCGTGCCGTAGGCGGTCATCAGAATGATCGGCAGATCATCGTCGATCTCCCGGATCTTCCGAATCAGTTCGATGCCGGTCAGCCCGGGCATCTTCAGATCCGTCACGACGACATCAGGCCGCTTTCGCGCGATCGCTTCGAGTGCGGATGCCCCGTCCGGTGCTGTCACGACGCTGAAACCCGGACGCTGGAGCGTGACCGCAATCGAGTCGCGCAGCATCTCTTTGTCGTCGACAACAAGAACCGTGTTCATGTGACCTCTCCGTCGATGAGCGGGGCGGAATGTCCCGGTGTTTCCGGTGTGTGTGGCAGCAACAGATCCACCACAGCGCCGCCGAGAGAGCGGTCGTGCGGTGCGAGTGTTTCTTCGTTGTCCTCGCCGATGAGAATCCGCCCGGAGTGCGCGTCGAGGATGCGATGCACGATGGCAAGACCCAGCCCGGTTCCCGCCTCACGAGTCGTGAAGAAGGGATTGAACATCCGCGAACGAATCTCCGGCGCGATCCCAGCACCCGAATCGGCGATCCGAAACGCCAGCATCCGCTGCCGGCGTGCATCCTCCGCGAGCACATGCCGCTCAACGAGCGACAGCCGGACCACCCCCCCACCGCCGGAGGACTCCCCCGCCGCCTCGATCGCGTTGCGGATGATGTTCACCAGCGCCTGATGAAACAGCGACCGATCCGCGGTGATCACCCGATCCTCATCCTCGAAGAACGCATCGTCGATCGTGATCCCCATCGACCGCGCGACCGGAGCACAGGACTCCGCCGCCTCGGAGAAGAGTTCGTGCGCGGAGCACTCCGCCAGCCGCGGCCGGATCTCGCGCGAGAAGGTCAGAACATCACCGACAACCGCATTCAGCCGATCCACTGCGCGGGCAATCTTCGTCGCCGTGGACTTTTCCTCCGGACGATCCGCCAGATCCTGCACCAGCATCGACGCATACAGCTTGATCGACCCCAACGGATTCCGGATCTCGTGCGCGATGCCCGCGGCCATCTCGCCCAGCGCTGCAAGCTCCTGCGCCCGCCTGAGCCGCCCCTTGGTCTCGCTCAACTCGCCCTGAAGACGCGCCACCTCCGCACCCAGCATCGCGTGGGTTTCCTGAAGACGCACCGCCGTCTCGTTGAAGGCGCTCATCAACTCCGCGAGGTCTTCCGGAGAGATCCGAGCCAGATCCTCCTGACTCGTGCTCGCGAGCGGAAGCACCGCCGGGTCGACATGGGTCGCAGTGGCGCTGTTCATCCGGTTCGATCCTGAAACCGGGGTGTCGTCGACTTCGACGAGGGCTGATTCGAGTAGGCGGTCGTCGCCCGCTGCGAACGATCAATCGAGGCCAGATCCTTCGCCGCGGCATCACGCATCGCCGCGAGACGATGATGGTCCGCCTCATCACGCTCAACGATCTTCCGCATCAACGCGCCCAAACTCTCCAGACGCGGACGCAGTGCTTCCCGGTGCCCCTGCGGCAGCGTCGGCTCCAGAGCGGACCACTGCGAGGTGAACGGGTCAAGATCCGCGGCGTGAGCCGTGATCCGGTCGACCAGCCCCTGACGCTCCCCGAGCACCCCCAGGAGAGCATCGTGATCCCCCGACTCGATCAGATCGGCCTGACGCTGAGCGAGCTCGTCGAGCCGCTCGTACAGAGCGATCGCATCATCGAGCAGACGAGCCAGCCGAGGCGCCCAGACCTCGGGGTCGGTGTGCGCGGAAACGCCGGACTGTGGGCTGCGTGCGGGGGTCATCCTTGACCAATCCTGATTTTGGCGCGGCTCCACCGCGCGGTGTATGCCGATTGTTTCGGGCGACTCATGCCCGATGGTTCAGTTTTTGCGCGAAACCGTGGCCCAGCCGCTCAACCGGCGGTGGCCGCGGTCGTCCCCCGACTCCGGAGCTCGAACGACGACTCCAGCCACTGCTCCCAATGACGACGCGACATCGGGGTGTCCGCGTTCAGCCAGGCATCGTTCGGGATCTCCGCCAGGCGTGCCCGAGCCCGCTCGTGCGCCGTCGCCGCCTCCCGCCACTTCCCCAGCGCCACATAGCAGTTCACGATCTGGACCATCGCCACAAGGGAGGAGGGATCATCGGCGTACCGCTGGGCCGCCGCGTCGTAGTACCGGATGGCCTCCTCCAGCAGGCGCTCGCTCCGGGCCGGATCATCCGCATGGTGAAGCGCGAGGTCGTAGGCGCAATCCCCCCGGAAAAACATCGCGTTCCGCAGCATGGTCCGTTCGATCGGCGTCTGGACCTTCGAATCCTGCGCCGAGAGCGCCGACCGGACCGAGTCGTACAACGCCAAGGACTGCTCCAATCGCTCCGTGCGGGCATCGAACATGATCCGACGATCGGACTGCGGCATCGCCTCACGCAACCGCTCCCCCGCCTCCGCCGCCGCGAGTCGATTCGACTCCGCCAGATTGAACAGGAACGATGGCGAAGATTCGAGATCCGGGAACCGCGCCCTCGCCTCGCTCAGGCGCCGAATCGCCTCGGGATACCGAGAGGTCCGCCGATAGAGGTTCGCCAGTTCGATCAGCCCCTGCCGGAACTCCGGTGCGTTCGGCTCGAAGGGCTCGCCGCTGATCACATACAGCAGCCGCTGCTCCGCACGCGCCAGCGAATCCGCATCGCCCAGCAGGATGTAGCAATGCGCGAGCGGGATGTACGAGCGGTACGCCTCGACCGAGCGTGGATGCTCGTCGATGATCCCCTCGTAAATCTTGATCGCGTCCATGTACTGACCGCGCGCCTTCAGCGTCCCCGCGTGTCGATACTGCCCCTCAAGCGCTCTTGGATCATTGTGCCGTGCCTGTGCATACTCGTTGAAGAGTTCCGCGGCACGGGTCAGATCGCCCGCCTGCTCGGCACACTCCGCCGCCATCCACAGGGCCGATGCCGACAACTCCGGATCCGACAGAAGCGTCGCGCGAGCGTGAGCCGCGGCGAACCGCGAAGCATCCGCATAATGCCGACGGGCATGCTCCAGCGTGATCGGATCCGTCTCGCGCAGAACGATCGCCCCATCGGAAGTCCGAGGCGCCTCGGCGAGCAGTCGATCGCCCATCGCGCGATGCACCGCCGCGAGGCGTGCATGCACCTGCGCCGGCATCTCCCCATCCCGATAGCACGCGGCGCCCAGACGCGCATACTCCAGCGCCGTCTCAAAGTCCCCCCGCTCGAACCGCTCGTCGTGACGCTCCCCCAGTGAAAACTCGATCTGATCCGCCCCCAGATCCGGCGGCAGCCGCCCCGCCCTCAGCCGATCCACCACCGCCCGGTACGAGCTCTGCGCGATGTCGTGGTGACCAAGCTCGGCGTTGATCTCTCCGAGCGCCAGATACGCCCGGGCTCCGGCGTCCGACTGCGGGAACCGCGTCGTCACGACCGTGAACTGATCCCGCGCCTGCTCGTACTCGCCCCGGATACGCAGCGCGCTGCCCTGAAGCAGCGCCGCCTCACCGACCAGAGGATCAGAATCCTGCAGAACACTCAACGCACGCTGGGCCTGCGTATAGGCGTCATCAAATCTCCCGACATCGAGATACGCCGCCCCGAGGATCAGCAGCAACTCCGCGCCCTGACGCATGTCGTTCTCGGGCAGCCGTTGCAACTCCGGAAGCACCCGACGCATCGCATCCTCGGGATAGCCCGCCTGAAGCGAGAGCCGCGCCTCCCGACCAACCAGCCACCGCCGACCCGCATCGTCAAGCGTCGGATCCTTGTGCAGCTCCGCCAGCAGATCCGATGCGAGCGCACGATCACGCGCCCTCGCATCATGCGCAAGACCCGCCTCGATCACACGCCGGAAGATCTCCCGCCGCTGGTTCGCCGCCTGATCCGAAAGCCGACGCGCCTCGCTCAGCGCCTCATCCGTTCGCCCCAGCCGCAGTAGGGTGTCCGCGTTCCTGTACAGACGCACATCTCCGAAGCTGGCCCCGAAGCGCCGCGCCTGCTCGTAGTTGCTCAGAATCTGCTCGTTGTTCGCCCGAAGATCCAGATTCTTGTCCCGCTGATCCAGATACAGCGTGTCCGCCCGGAGCGTGTAGAAGTACGCCAGCGTGTCCGGATGAATCTCCGGATCCTGCATGTACGAGAGGATCGGACCGTTCAGGATCGCCTTGGCCTCCTCGTACTCCTCAGCGCCCAGCAGCACCGCCACCGACTCCAACGCGGCATCAATGTCCACCGGGGCCGATGTCCGGACCCACATGAACATCCCCATGAACAGCAGCAGGACCGCGCCGAGCACCGTCGGGATCTGCCAAAGGTCGCGCAGACCCCGCAGACGCGACGCACTCTCAGCCGCTTGCTCACCCGCCGCCTCGGGCGCTTCCACTGGCTGTTGTCCGGACTTCTTCACAAGACCACCAAAATCGGGGGCGCAAAAATCACAACGACTCTGACCTGATCTCTGGTGCTTATCGGGGAGACACCCGGATCAAGGTGAATCAGAACCCCCCGAACCCGACTCCCGCTCGCTCTCCGGGGGCGGCTCGCTCTCCGGGGGGATCTTCACGACCACCCGCGTCGCGAAAGAGCCGGGATTCGGCGCGTACGGGGCGAGCACCGTCAGCAGTGCCAACGGCGGGCACAGAATCTTCGCCGCGTTCCGACCCAACGACTGCACCAGCGACGGGTTGCCCCCATCGTGCGAAACCGTCCGGCAGCGGCAGATCCACTTGCCGAGGGTCCGCCCGGTGAAGGCCTCGCCCAGCGCCGTGTGCGGAATCGTCACCACAGCCACAACCAGCAGCACCCCGACCACCCCATCGATCCACTTCTCCGCCCCCCAGACGGGAAGCACCCCCGAATCAAGGGCCATGCCCAGAGCAAGCCCCGGAGCCAGATCGATCATCGCGGCGACCGTCCTCCGGGCGGGAGGGGCCAGCGCCGTCTTCTCGGGAATCGCGAAGGTGCTCTCGTGCCGCGAGCCCGGGCGTGCGATGAAGATCACCGCCGTCAGAAAAATCGACGCCAGCACCAGCATCAGCAGTTGCACATCCTCCGCGGTCACCGGCCCCACGACGGTCGCGGGCGCGGCTTGGCGGAGGATCCTCCCGTCCAGCCCCACCGCCGCGATGATCGGCGGACCCTGCTCACCCTCCGGCGCATCCCACGCAAGCACGATCGCGTTGGCGAGGCCGAAGGCGCGAAACTCCCCGGGAATGCTCGACAACCGCGCCCGCGTGATGGGGCTCTCCGAGCGCACGGCATCGATCCTCACCTCATCCGGGGTGTCC
>ERZ869909.627-NODE-627-length-37379-cov-7.037103_pt1 | contig 37379 bp, 43 predicted proteins | sample MGYA00520892_ERZ869909 | MGnify/ENA primary metagenome ERZ869909 (study PRJEB32215, sample SAMEA104723947) | bioreactor metagenome | biome: bioreactor; feature: anaerobic bioreactor; material: water | place: China | collected 2015-03-12 ...
CCTCGGCCGCGCCCGCGAGCTGCTCCACGCGCTCGCGCCCGCGCCCGTGGAGAAGACCATCTGGGGCTCGCCCGCGGGAAAGAAGCGGCTCGCGCCGCGGCTCGTGAAGCTGCTGCCGAAGCACCGCGTGTACGTCGAGCCCTTCGCCGGCTCGGCCGCGGTGCTCTTCGAGAAGGAGCCCGCCGAGGTCGAGGTCATCAACGACGCCGACGCCGAGATCGCCAAGGCGTACCAGACCATCCAGAAGCTCACGCCCAAGAAGCTCGCGGCGCTGCGGTCCATGTCGTGGACGGGCGACGAGGCGACCTTCAAGAAGCTCCTCGACGCGCAGCCCCGCGGGGAGCTCGAGCAGCTGCACCGCTTCCTGTACCTGACGCACTTCTCCTACGGGAAGATGCGCGGGCGGACCTTCAGCCCGAACGTGCAGGGCATCGAGGCGAAGACCATCGCGCGGCTCGAGCAGCACGCGCCGCGGCTCGCCAAGGTGAAGGTCTACTCGGGCGACTACGCGCCGGTGGTCCGTCGCTACGACGGGGCCGACACCGTCTTCTTCCTCGACCCGCCGTACCCCGGCTACAACGTCGACGTCGGCGAGTCCGAGTTCGACGAGGAGCGCTTCTTCGAGGTGCTCAAGGCGCTCGAGGGCAAGTGGCTCATGACCTACGGCGTCCGGGGCAAGCTCCCCGGGCTCCTCAAGGACGCCGGCTTCCACATCAAGCGCATCCGCACGCCGCGGACCATCGGGGCGATGCGCGGCGTCGGCGGGCCCTCGGTGCTCACTCAGTTGCTCGTCGCGAACTACAAGTTTGTCGAGAAGCACACGGACGCTCACGGCTGGCTCGAGGACCTCGACGAGCGGGAGGACGACGTCTCGAAGGCGCAGCCCTTCGGCACCTTCGGCGGCTCGTTCCACTACGCCAAGCGCATCGTGCCGCTCATCCCGGCACACAAGACCTATGTGGAGCCCTTCGCGGGGGCAGCGGCGGTGCTGCACGCGAAGGACCCGAGCGAGGACGAGGTCCTCGCGGATCTGGACGACGACGTCGTGTTCCTGCACCGGAGCATCAAGGCGATGACCCCGGCGCGGGTCGAGGAGCTGCGCCGCCGCTTCGAGTGGACCTGCACCGAGTCGAGCTTCGCGAAGGCGCGTGACATGGAGCCCCGTGACGAGGTCGCCCGGTTCTACAAGCTCGTCTTCGTGCGCACGCACGCGCGCGACTGCCGCCCGGACGGGACGCACCCAGCACAGAACCACCTCGGCTCTACGACCAACCCCGAGAAGTACCTGCGCGCCGCCGAGCGGCTCAAGGACGTCACGATCCTGCGCCAAGACTACAAGAAGACGCTCGCGGCCTACGACGCGCCGGACACGTTCTTCTTCGTAGATCCTCCCTATCCAGGGGAGTGGTTCGACAAGGACCAGGTCATCGATCTCAACGAGTTCATCGACGCGCTCAGCAAGGTGAAGGGCAAGTTCATCGCGGTCCTCAACCCGACCCCGGAGAACGTCGCCGCGTTCAAGAAGGTAGGCCACGTCTTCCGCCTCAAGGTCCGCGAGGCCTCTGGAAGGGGAGGCGCGAAGCAGGCCATCCGCCTCTTCGTCGCGAACTACCAGGTGAGCAAGTCGCTCGACGTCGAGCTCGTCTCGAAGCGCGAGCACCTCGCCGGAGACGAGCCGTCCAGCTTCGCGGCGCACGGAAGGATCGTGAAGGACCTCGACCCCGACGACGAGCGCTACGTGCTCGGCGTGGTCCTCGTCCCCGAGCGCGTCGACGCGCAGGGCGACGTGTACTCCCACGAGGAGGTCCGCCAGGCCGCCCACCGCTTCATGGAGGAGTTCGGAGGGCTGGGCCTGATGCACCAGCTCCGCGTCAACGACCAGGTCAAGGTGCTCGAGAGCTACCTCGCGCCGGTCGACCTCCAGGTCGGCGACGTGGCGGTGCCCAAGGGCACGTGGCTGCTCGCCGTGCGCGTGCAGTCGGACGAGCTCTGGGAGCGCGTCCGCGCGGGTGAGCTGACGGGCTTCTCGATCGGCGGCTCCGCTCGCCGCGTGCCCGAGCCCGCGCGCGCCGAGCCGGCCGATGACGCGCCCGAGGGCGAGCCGAGGGCCGCCGACTCGGAGGCCGCATGACCCAGCGACGCCAGGCCGACCGCCCCATCAACCGCCTGCTCGACATCCTCGTCGAGGAGGTCTCGCTCGTAGACCGCGCGGCCAACGAGCACCGCTTTCTCATCGTGAAGAGGGACACGCCCATGGCCGACACCCAGACCGACACCGACGCCGCCGAGGAGGCCGGCGACCTGAACGAGCAGGCCGACGTCCACGAGCACGCGGACGCTCCCGAAGGCGCATCCACCGCCACCGCCGACCCGCTGCTCACCTCCGCCGTCGCGGCCCTCGAGGGGCTGACCAGCACGGTGGAGCTGCTCGGGTCGCTCGGCGCCGACCAAGCCGACGCCCGCCTCGCGCCGCTCGCGGCCGAGCTCAAGGCGACCGCGGAGGCGCTGCTCGCGAGGGCTGGCGTCGCGCCCGCCGAGGCGAGCGCCGAGGCCGGCGACGCAGCGGACGGCGAGGACAACAGCGAGCCCTCCTTCGAGGCGCACCTCGCCGCGGCGCGGGACGCCCTCGCGCAGCTCGCCAGGCTGACGGCCTCGAAGCCCACGCCCGCACCGGAGCCCCCGCCGCCGGAGGCCGCGAAGGCGCCCGCGCTGCCGCAGGAGCTCACGGCGAGCCTCGCCGCGATGACCGAGTCGTTCCGTGCCCTCGCCGAGACGGTGAAGGAGCAGCAGCAGCGCCTGGCCCGGGTCGAGAAGCAGTTCGGCCTGCCCAACAGCGCGCCCAGCACCGAGCGCGTGCGCAAGGCCGAGCCCGAGGAGGTCGGGTGGCCGATGGACCTCAACCACCCGATGGACCGGGAGAGCGTCGACAAGGCGGTCTCCTTCCACGACCTGTAAGGAGCCCCCGCCCATGAGCTACACCGACAACCGCACCATCCTGCAGAAGGCCGACCTGGCCCTCGCGGATCTCACCGCCGGCGGGGGCATCCTCAAGCCGGCGCAGGCGCAGAAGTTCATGCGCCTGCTCATCAAGGACTCGCCGCTGATGCGGCTGGCGACCGTCGTGCCGATGCAGTCGCCGAAGCAGCAGCTCTCGAAGATCAAGTTCGGCAGCCGCGTGCTCCGGCCCGGCGCCGAGGCGACCGCGCTGCCGCTCGCCGATCGGGCGCGCCCGGACCTCTCGCAGGTCGAGCTCGACGCCAAGCTCTTCAAGGCCGAGGTCCGCCTCTCCGACGAGGTGCTCGAGGACAGCATCGAGCGCGGCGAGCTGCGCCAGACGATCATGGAGATGATGGCCGAGGCCATCAGCCGCGACATGGAGGAGGTGCTGATCAACGGCGACACGCTGTCGGCCGATCCCTTCCTCGCGGTGATGGACGGCGCGCTCAAGCAGGCCACGAGCAACGTCGTCGACGCCGGCGGCGCCGCCATCTCGAAGAACCTCCTGCGCGACATGCTCAAGACGATCCCGTCCGAGCACCTGCGCGACAAGAAGGCGATGCGCTTCATGACCAGCGTCGACGCCGACCTCGACTACCGGAACACGCTCGCCGAGCGCGCGACGGCGGTCGGCGACCGGCTGCTCGAGGGCGACACCCCGGTGCTCTACTCGGGCGTCCCGCTTCAGCCCATCCCGCTCTTCCCCGAGAACCTCGGCGCCGGCAGCGACCAGACGGTCATCCTGCTGTGCAACCCGAAGAACATCCACGTCGGCATCTGGCGGAACATCCGCGTCGAGTCGGCGCGCGACATCTCGGAGGGCACGCTCAAGATCGTGGCCACGCTCCGCTTCGACGTGAAGTTCGCCGAGGAGCCCGGGGTCGCCAAGGCCATCAACGTCCAGCTCTGAAGCGAGCCGTGAGCCATGAGCGGTGAGCCGTGAGGTGGGCCAATCCATCCGATTCAACGATCCAACCCCGACTGGTGGCGTGGCGCAGAGCTCAATGCTCAGAGCTCATCGCTCACCGCAGCGAACGGAGTGAGCCCATGACCCTGCTGGTTCGACTCAAGCCCTACGACCCGCGCCGCGGCTGCGTGCTGCGCCGCTTCACGTACCGCGGCATCAAGTTCCACGAGGAGCGCGGCTGGTACCGCGTCGACAAGGAGGTCGCCGAGTACCTCCGCGGCGTGCGGCAGGTGCCGGGCGACAAGCACGCGCCGCTCGCCTTCGACGTGTGCACCGAGGCCGAGGCCCAGGCGCTCGACGCCGAGCACGAGGCCGCCGCGACCACGCGCAAGAAGGCCACCGAGGCCTCCGTCGCGACCCCCGAGGCGCCCGCGGTCACCACCGACGACCTCGAGCCGCCGGGCGGCGGGGGCCGCCGCGGCGCCCGCTCGAAGTAGGCGCCGCCGTGTACGCGAGCGTCGCCGAGCTGCGCGCCGAGGGCGTGACGGTCGCGCAGGCCGATGACGCGCGCCTCGCCGCGCTCATCGAGGCCGCCACCGCCGAGATCGACCGCGTCACGGGCTGGTTCTTCGAGCCCCGCGACGCCCGGCTCGTGCTCGACGGCCGCGGCGCGCCCACGCTGGAGCTGCCCGTCCCGCCCATCCGGCTCGACGCGCTCGTCGTGGGCGGCGCGCTTGCCTCGCTCGATCCGGCCGACCTCGTCATCGTCGGCGCCCCGGTCCAGCCCGGCTTCGACGCGCCGCGCCTCACCCGGCGCTACGGCGTGTTCCCGCGCGGGCGCGGCAACGTCGTCGCCGCCGGCCGCTTCGGCTACACCGAGCCCGACGGAACGTCCGAGGGTCGCGTCCCCGCGCCGATCCGCCGGGCCTGCGCGCTGCTCGTGCTGCGCTGGCTCGCGCCGCTCGCCGACGACGCGGGCTTCGACGCCCGCAACCGCTGGCGCGTCGTCGAGGAGCGCACCCGCGACCAGAGCTACAAGCTCGCGGCGCCCGGCGCCTCCGCGGGTCCCTTCGGCGACCCCGAGCTCGACGCAGTCCTGCTCCGCTACAGGCGCCCGGCGCCGCTGGGAGCGGCCTGATGCGCGGCCGGCTCATCTTCCCGTTCCTGGCCGAGCTGCGCCGCCTGGACACGGCGGCCATGGCTGCTGGCGATCCCGACGGCCCGGGCCCGCTCGTCGCGGGCTTCGACCCCGACTTCAAGGAGCCGGTGCTCGTCGACCGCGACGGGGACGGCGTCGCCGAGCGCGAGCGCGTCGAGCTGCCGCCCATCCGCGTGCCGTGCCAGGTCGAGCCGAAGGTGTTCGAGGACCTGCGCCTGCTCGCCAGCGGCGACTCGCCCCGGTCGGACCTGAGCCTCGTGTTCCACTTCCGCGACCTCGAGCGGCTCGGCCTCGTGGACGCGGCGACCGGCGACGCGCTCATCCGTCCCAACGATCGGCTCGCCGGGCTCTACGACCTTGGAGGACTGCTCGTCCAGGCCATCCGCACGCCGCCCGGGCTCTTCGTGACCCAGGCGCAACCGCGCGGGTTCGGGCTGGGTCGAGGCCGACCCCACCGCAACCTGCTGCTCGTGACCTTCGAGGCGCGGCAGCTCGCGCCCACGAGGGTCGAATGAAGCACCTGCTCGCCACCATCACCTGCGCCGCCACGCTCACCGCGTGCGGCCCCTTCACCGTCTGCACCCCGAACGAGACGCGCTGCACCGGCACGCTGGTCGAGGTCTGCGACGCGGACGGCCAGTGGGACCTCGCGGAGGACTGCGCTGCGGTCTCCGGCGACGAGGAGCCCCTCTGGATGTGCTGCCCCGTGCCCGCCGACGAGCTCGGCCCGGCCGGGCACGCCTGCCTGCCCGCGGCCGACACCTGCCCGGCGGAGGGGGAGTGACCATGGCCGCCCAGCCCACCCCCGCGCACGTCACCGCGCTCTGGGACGCCATGCGCGCCCGCTACGGCACGCGCATCGTCGACAAGTCGAGCGCGGCCGAGATGAAGCTCGTCGGCTGGTTCCTCGAGCGCATCGGGGTGCTCGACCAGGCCACGTTCCTCGAGCGCTTCACCACCACCATCGGGCGCCGCATCTACGTGCCCTTCACGCCGGGCACGCCCACCCCGCGGCACAGCCTGTGGAGCCAGATGGTGATCTGCGTGCACGAGCACCAGCACGTCGAGCAGCTCGTGCGCGACGGGGCGGTGACCTTCTCGCTGCGCTACCTCGCGAGCCCGGCGGCGCGCGCGGCCTACGAGGCCGACGCCTACCGCTGCAACCTCGAGCTGCACCACTGGCACACGGGCCAGCTCCCGAGCCCGCGAGAGCTCGCCGAGCGCCTGCGCAGCTACGGCGTACGCGACGCCGACATCGACGTCGCCGAGACCACGCTCATCGCCGCCGCGCGCACGGTGAAGGCCGGCGGCATCATCACGCCGGCCGCGAAGTTCGCGATCGCCTGGCTGCGCGAGCACGCGCCGGAGCTCGAGCACCGAGGTGCGGCGTGACGGCGGTGACCAAGACCGGCGACTGGCGCCGGGCCCGGGCGCTGCTCGCCGCGGGGCCGCTCCGGCTGAAGGCCGCGATCGGCCTCGCGCTGCGGCAGGAGGCCGAGGCGCTGCGCCGCGAGATCGTCCAGGGGCTCACCCGCCAGGCGCCCGGCGGCTCCCCGCTGGCGCCGCCCAAGGAGACCACGCTGGCGGCGCGCCGCCTCAAGGGCTTCGGCGGGAGCAAGTCGCTCATCGTCCGGGCCGATCTGCGCAACGGCGTCGCCACCATCGTCCGCGGCGACGAGGCGTTCGTCGGCGTGCCCCGCACCGCCCGCGGCAAGGACGGGCAGAGCCTCGCCAACGTCGCCGAGATCCAAGAGTTCGGCTCGGCGCCGATCGTGATCCCGATGACCGACGCCATGCGCCGCTTCGTCTTCGCGGTGCTCCGCGAGGCCGGCGAGCCCATCGGCGCTGGCGGGGGCGGGGGCGGCGGCGCGGGCGTGGTCGTGGTGCAGGTGCCCGCGCGGCCCTTCCTGCGGCCCGCCTTCGAGCGCTTCAAGCCGGGCGCGCAGCGGCGCTTCCTCGCCCGCGTGGCCGCGCACAGCGGCATGGGAGGGGTGTGATGGCGGCGCCGACCCTGAGCAGCGTCACGCCGGCGAGCGGCCCGACCAGCGGCGGGGACCTCGTCCGGCTCGTCGGCCTCGACTTCGCGCCGCAGCTCGCGGTGCGCTTCGGCGCGGCCCCGGCGGAGGTCGTCTCGGTCCGCGTCGAGGCCGGCGTGTCCGTCGCCGACGTTCGCACGCCCGCGCACCCCGAGGCGCAGGTCCCGGTCGTCGTCGAGAACCTCGACGCGGCCGGCGTCCCGGTGCCGGGCGAGCTCGCCACGCTGCCGAGCGCCTACCGCTTCGTCCGCGGCCCGCTCGTCGCGGAGGCGACCGTCACGCGCCTGGTCCGCGCGCTGCTGCGGATGCTCAAGGCGCAGGTCGCCGAGAACACCACGATGACCGTGGCGCTCGACTACGACGACACGCCCGACGACCAGCTGCGCGTGGTGCCGCTCGCGAAGCTGCCCGCGCTCGTGCTGTCGGGGCCGACCGTCCGCGGCAGCCGCTTCTACGCGACGAACGTGCCGCACGAGGACGTCGTGGCCGGCGTCCTCGGCCCCGAGCTCCGGCGCCGCCGCCCGGCCTTCACCGTCGACCTCGCCTTCGCGCTGACCGCAGCGTCCGACCGCACGGCCGAGCTCCTCAACCTCATGGCCTCGGTGGCGTCGTTCCTGAACCGCAACCGCTGGCTCGCGCTCCCGCGCGACGCTGCGCGGCCCGAGCTCGGTCGCGTGCGCTGGGAGATGGACCCGGAGGGTGACTTCCGCACCAACCTCCACGGCCAGGGCGACGTGCGGGTCTTCACCTGCGGCTTCGTCGTCCGCGGCTTCGACCTCGACGAGGGCCTGCCCATGGACCTCGGCAAGGCGGTCGCCGAGGGCGGCGCGGAGCTCGCCACCGTCGCCCACGGAGGTGCCGCGTGAGCCTCACCTTGATCAACCGTAGCGGCCGCTGCCTGGCGCTGAACCTGCCGCACGCCGAGGTGTGCACGGCCGCGCGCTGCTCCTGCGTGACGCTCCCCGGCCGGCCACCGCGGCGCGTCGCCGGCTCGATCACGCTGCCGGCGGGCCAGGCCCTCACCGACCTGCCCGACGAGCTGCTCGGCGCCGCCGAGGTGCGTGCGCTCGCGCGCAGCGGCGACCTCGAGGTCCGCCACACCCCCACCAAGCCCAGCTCGAACGAGCCGCGCGAGCCCGACGCCCCGGCGTCGAAGCCGGCTCGCCGCAAGCGAGGAGAGTCGCGATGAGCGCCCAGCTGCTTTCGTCCAAGGTCGTCGTCGTCGAGGAGGAGCCGCGCGTCCGCGGGATCCCCTCGGTGCCCACCTCCGTCGCCGGCGCCGTCGGCCTCACCGAGCGCGGCCCGATCGGCGTCCCCGTGCTCTGCTCGTCGCTCGAGGAGTTCGAGGCGACCTTCGGCGGCTTCACGCCCGACGCCGACCTCGCGCTCGCCGCGATGGGCTTCTTCGAGAACGGCGGCACCCAGCTCTGGGTCGTGCGCACCGTCCACTACGGCGACGTGCAGGACCCGCTGAGCCAGACCGCCCTCCGCGGTTCGGCGACGCTGCTGGCCGACGCCGCGGTCCCGACCCCGGCCGAGCTGCTCGGCGCGCCGGTGGGCCGCGTGTTCGTCCAGGACGGCGACACCCTCGTGGTGGCCGTCGACGGAGGGGCGCCGGTGACGGCGACCGTCGTGGCGACGCGCGCCGAGCTCGTGAGCGCGGGCGTGTTCCCGACAGGGTTCGCCGGCGGCGAGGTGCTGGAGCTGCGCGTGATGGGCATGGACCAGACCGTCACCTTCGACGCCGCCGATCAGAGCGTCGAGGAGGTGGCCGCGCGCATGAACGCGCAGCTCTCCCTGGTGAGCGTCAGCGTGGACGCGGGGCAGCTGCGGATCCGCACCGACCTCGGCGGCACCGACGTCGCGCTCGAGGTCACGGGCGGCGACGCGAACGTGGTCCTGGCGTTCCCGGCCGGCGAGGTGCTCGGCGGCGGCAACGTCGCGATGTCCGCCGAGGTCACGCCCGACGTGCTCGCGGGCATCATCGCAGCGGCGATCCCCGGGCTCGTCGTGGACGTCGTGGCCGGCGCGCTCCGGCTCCGCACCGTGAGCACCGGCGCGCTCGCCTCGCTGCAGGTGCAGCCCGAGTCCACCCTCGACGAGCGGCTCGGCCTCGACAACGCCGCCCACACCGGCAGCGACGGCGGCGCCGCGGCGGCGCTCCTGGTCGAGGGCAAGGACCCGGGCGCCTACGCGAACCGCCTCGAGGTCGAGGTGCGCCCGCCGACGAGCGGGGAGGCGGGGACCTTCGACCTCGCGGTCGTCGAGGACGGCGTCTACCGCGAGGTCTTCGCGGACCTGACGATGACGCCCGGCGCCGCCCGCCACGTCGAGGCGGTGATCAACGCGCCGCGGGGCGGCTCGGCGCTCGTGCGCGTCACCGACCTCGCGCTGCCCGGCGCGCCCGCGCTCGGCGTGCAGACGGCCGGGCTCGTCGCTGGCGACGACGGCCTCACGGGCCTGACCGACACCGACTTCATTGGCTCGGAGGTCGGCAAGACCGGCCTCAGCGCGCTCGACACCATCCAGGACCTGAGCCTCCTGCTGGTCCCCGGGCGCGCCACCGCGGCGGTGCACAACGCGATGGTCGCCTACTGCGAGGGCCCGCGAGAGGGCCTGGTGTTCGCCGTCCTCGACCCGCCGGCCGGGCTCGGCGCGGCGGGCATCGTCGACTACGTGCTGAACACCGCCGCGCTCGGGAACTTCAGCGAGCACGCCGCGATCTACTGGCCGCGCGTGAAGGTGCTCAACCCGTCGCGCAGCGTGTTTGGGTCGAGCGACCAGCTCGTCGTGGCGCCCTCGGGCATCATCGCCGGCGTCTTCTCGCGGACCGACGGCGGGCGCCCAGGCGGCGTCTACGACCCGCCGGCGGGCATCGACAAGGGCCGGATGTTCGGCGTGCTGGGCTTCGAGACCGACGAGGTGCTCGAGGAGCGCAAGCGCGACCTCGTCTACCCGAAGCGCATCAACCCGCTGACGACCGGGCCCGGCCTGCCGCGCTACATCGACGGCTCGCGCACGCTCAAGGGCGACGGCAACTTCCCCTACGTCGCCGAGCGCCGCGGGGTGAGCTTCATCGAGCGCTCGCTCAAGCAGGGGCTGCAGTTCGCGCGGCACAAGAACAACACCGAGGGCCTGCGCGCCCAGGTGCGCCGGACCATCACCGCGTTCCTACTCACGCAGATGAACAACGGCGCCTTCCGCAGCCGCGAGCCGGACAAGGCGTTCTTCGTCGACGTCTCGGACACGCTCAACACGCCGACGGTGATCTTCGCCGGCAAGCTCATCGCGCGGGTGGGGCTCGCCACGAACAAGCCCGCCGAGTTCATCATCCTCCGCATCAGCCAGGACACGCGGGCCCTCGAGGCCGAGCTGGCCGCTGCGGGCGCGTAAGGAGGACGACCCATGACCGTCATCGGCAACCCCCGCAGCTTCCACAAGAAGTTCAAGTTCATCGTCGAGATCGACGACGTCGGCCACGCGGGCTTCCAGAAGTGCAGCGAGCTCTCGGTCGAGGTCGCGAACGTCCAGTACTTCGAGGGCGGCTCGCTCATCCCCAACAAGAGCCCCGGCCGCCTGACCTTCGCCGACGTCACCCTCGAGCGCGGCGCCACCCAGGACCGCGACCTCTTCGACTGGTTCCAGGACGTGGCGATCACCTCGAGCGGCCTCGGCCTCACCGACGTCAACTACAAGCGCAACCTCGACATCGTGCAGCAGGACCGCGACGGCACCACGCTGCGCCGCTGGTCGCTGTCGCGCGCGTGGCCGGTGAAGTTCGTCGCCGGCGACTGGGACAACGAGAGCGACGAGAACGTCATCGAGTCGGTGACGCTGACCTACGACTTCTTCGAGCTGGTGCAGTAGTTGGGCGGCAGGGGCTGCGAGCGTTCGAGTGTCACGGCCATACCGCGGAGATTGCCGCTCGAGAGGCACCGTTGGTGCCCAGCAGCTTGACTCCATGCCATTTCCCGGCGTTGACGGCCGATGTGGCTGGCTCTCTGTCGAAGCAGGTCGCAATCTGGCTGGCGAGCGAAGCATCCGAGAACTCGGACAATCGCCAAACCGCGAACGAGGCAAGGTCCGCCAGTTGGAGTCCCGGGGACTCATGCGACGAGAGGAACATTACCGTTTCAACAACGTTGTACAGCTTCGACCACTGGTTTCCGCCGGCTTGGTACCGAGCTAGCAGAGCGCGCAACGCCGCCACCATCGCTGTACTCGCGTAGTCGATGACCACGATTCCCTTGGAAGGTTGCCCTTGCGCGTGGCGCCTCTTCAAGAACAAGTCGAACCGACTGACCAACTGCTCGAACGCGTCGAAGTAGATCTCCTTGTGTGGTCGAGCTGGGTTGGCAGCGAACCAGTCTGCCTTGTTGACGACCACAGTGAACATGCGCAGATCGCTGGGGTTCTGGGCTGTGGCGAGGGCGCAGAAGTCGGTGAGAAGCGCCGTCCGTTGGGCACGGGTCAGCCCCGCGAAGGCCCCGCGGCCGCCGCGGATCTCGGTGCAGTGAAGTTCCGATGGACGCGGCGGCGACGGAAAGTACCGGGCGATCAGGGCCTGCAGGTCTGCGTCGATGTAGGACCAACGGCCTTCGAAAATGGCTGTGGCCCCGAGCAGGAGGTGCTGCGAACCCCGTGGACCGGTGTCACCCGATTCGTCGACGTAGAGGATGTACATCGGTCGGTTCCAGACTGGCTGCGCCAAAAAAAGCGCGGCTGAGGGCCTGCGCCGCGAACGAGCATACGCTCGATCTCCCAACCGCATCTGGGATTCTACTTCGCGGGTAGGTCAATCGGCAAGCCGCATTGCGGGTCACAACGGCTCTCGTCGACCCGTCCCACGCCCCCGCGCCTCCGGCTCTACTCCGATGGAGGCCGCGCCGTCGAGCGCCGTCCTCCGACGACCCGTCGCATCGGAGGCGTGCGCATGTCCCACGTTATCACCTGCCCCTCGGGGCTCACCGGCCGCGTCCGCGGCATGAAGGTCCGCGAGGAGCGGATCCTCGCCGACCGCAAGCTGGCCAAGAGCGGCGGGCAGGTCGATGAGCTGCTCACGGCGTGCTGGGAGGAGACGCTCGACCCCGGGCCCTACGACTTCGGTGACAAGGGCATCGACTGGGGCGCCGTGCTGCAAGGCGACCGCTTCTACGCGCTGCTCCAGGTCCGCGCGCTGACCTACGGGCCCGAGTACGCCTTCGCCCTCGGCTGCCAGAACGACGGCTGCCGCGCGCGCTTCGAGTGGGAGCTCGATCTCGGCGAGCTACCGGTGCGCCGCCTGAGCGACGAGAGCCGCGCGGCGTTCACCGCCGGCAACCGCTTCGAGACCACGCTGCCCGACGCGGGCGTGCGCGTGTGGTTCCGGCTCTTCACCGGCGCCGACGAGCGGCGGCTGCCCCAGCTGCGACGCAGCGCGGGCGACCGCATCCTCTCGGCGATGCTCGGCTGGCGCGTGCTCGAGGTCGAGGGCGTGCCCGAGAAGGACAAGCGCCGCTTCCTCGAGGACCTCAGCCTGCGCGACGCCGACTTCCTCGTCGACGAGTTCGACCGGGTCGACTGCGGCGTGGACACGGCCATCGAGGTCGAGTGCCCCGAGTGCTTCACCGTCCAGGAGGTGGAGCTCCCTTTCGACCGGGGGTTCTTCCTGCCTGGGAAGGCGAGGACGGCGAGGCGCCGGGACCGGAGCAGCTCTTCCCTCGGGTGAGCCTCGACGGCTGGCGCGAGGGCCTCTTCCAGCTCTGCTGGCGACAGCACGGCGGCTCGGGGCTCGGCGCGACGCTCTCCGAGGCCCTCGACCTCTCCACCACCGACCGGGACTGGCTGCTCGAGCGCGTCGGGCAGCAGCGGCAGCGCGAGGCCCGCGAGATCGAAAAGGCAGGCAGACGAAGGTAGTCGGACATGGCGCTCAACAACCTCGGCCTCGGCTTCGTCTTCACCGCGCGCGACCTCGCGTCGGCGAAGATGGCCCACCTCGAGCGGCAGTTCGGGAGCCTCGACGAGCGGGTCACCGGGGGCGCCGCGCGCATGTCATCGGCCTTCCGCCAGCTGGGCGTGGGCCTCGCCGTGTTCACCGCTGGCGCGGCCGTCGTCGCCGGCAGCCTCGCCCTCGCCAACGCCGCCGGGCGCTTCGAGCAGGTGCTCGCGGCGGTCGGCGCCGTCACGCGCGCCACCGCGCAGCAGCTGCGGATGCTCCGCGACGCGGCGATCGAGGCCGGCTCGGTCACGCAGTTCTCGCCCGACGAGGCCGTCGAGGGGCTCCAGTCGCTGGCGACCGCGGGCCAGACCGCGGAGCAGGCGACGCGCACGCTCATCCCCGTGCTCGACCTCGCGGCGGGCTCCTTGGGGCAGCTCGGCGTGGCCCAGGCCGCCGAGGCGGTGGTCGGCACGCTCAACGCCTACGGCATGTCCGCCGACCAGGCCGCGTCGGTCACCGATCGCCTGCTGCGGATCACCCAGCTCTCGAACTTCCAGGCGCGCGACTTCGAGGCCGGCCTCGCGAAGGCCGCCGCCGCGGGCTCCGTGTTCGGGCAGGAGCTCAACGACGTGCTCATCACCATGGGCCTGCTCCGGAACCGCAACATCGACGCCTCGTCCTCGTCGACCGCCTTCCGCGAGGCGGTGCGGCGCGTGGGCGCGGAGAGCCGCGCGCAGCAGGCGATCCTCGGCGCGGGCGTCGACATCTTCGACCAGCAGAGCGGGCGCATGCGCTCGATCGTCGACATCATGCTCGACTTCGCCGACGTCACCCGCGGCATGTCCGAGGAGGAGCGCAACCGCCGGGTCGCCACCGCCTTCGGCGCGCGCGGCCTGCTGGCCTTCAACGCGATCCTCAACGCCTCGTTCACGACGATGCGGGACGGCCGCGAGGTGACCCTGCAGGGCGCCGAGGCCATCGAGGCGCTGCGCCAGGAGATGGGCAACGCCGGCGGCACCGCCCAGAGCTTCCGCGAGCAGCTCCTCGACACCTTCGAGGGCCAGAAGACCCTCGTGCAGGGCCTCGTGCAGACGCTCGCCGTCGTCGTGGGCGAGCCCTTCGCGGCCGTGTTCAAGCCCATCGTCGGCGCGCTCGCGAGCCTGCTGAGCGGGCTCATCAAGGCCATCCAGGCGGTGCCGGCGCCCATCAAGAAGCTCTTCGCCGGGCTGGCCGTCGGCGCCGGCGTGTTCCTCACGCTGGTCGGCGGCGTCATCGCGGCCAAGGCCGCCGTCGCGCTGCTCGCGATCGGGTTCAAGGCGCTGGGCATCACCCTCGGCGGCGTGATGGCGACGCTGCTGCCCGCGATCCTCGTCATCGCGGTGCTCGCGGCGGTCGTCGCCGGCTTCTACGTCGCCTTCCAGCGCAACCTCGGCGGCATCGCCGACTTCGCCCGCCGCACCTGGCAGCGCGTCAGCCTGTTCTTCCAGGGGCTCACGCAGCTCTTCGAGCAGGGCGGCTTCAGCGGCGCCGTGCGCGAGGAGCTCGACCGCGCCGAGAACCAGGGGCTCAAGCGCTTCCTCATCTCGGTCTGGCAGGTCGCCTACCGCATCCAGCAGATCTGGGAGGGCTTCAAGGACGGCTTCACCCGCACCATCGAGGAGGCGCGCCCGGTCTTCGAGGACCTCGCCGAGGCCTTCTCGGTGCTGCAGGAGGAGATCGGCGGCCTCTTCGGCGAGGTGGCCGGCGGCGCCGCCTCGCTGCCCTCGGCCGAGTTCCGCAGCTTCGGGGCGACCGTCGGCGGCGCCATCGCCACCGTGGTGACCTGGTTCGCCAAGCTGTGGGCGATCAGCCTCCGCGTCACCGGGGGCATCGTCGCCGGCTTCCGCTCGATGCTCGAGTACATCCGGCCGGCCTTCGAGGTCGTGGGCGAGGCGATCGGGCGGCTCCGGGAGGCGTGGCGGCGCCTCACCGGCGCGACCGACGAGGGCACGGGCGCGGTGGGGGAGTCGACCAGCGCCTGGCGCTCGCTCGGGGAGTTCCTCGGCCAAGTGTTCGGCGCCATCGTCACCGTCATCACGCTCGCCTTCGCCGGGCTCGTGGAGGTGGTCACCGTCGTCATCGACGTGATCCGCGTGGTCAAGGACGCCTTCGTCGCGGCCGGCACGTGGATCGGCGAGACGGCGGCGGCGATCTACCTCTGGTTCACCGACACGCTGCCGAACGCCATCGCCGGCGCGGTCGAGTCCATCGGCAACTTCTTCCGCGGCGTCGGGCAGTTCTTCGTCGGCATCTGGCGCTGGTTCACGGGGATCTTCCAGTCCATCGCCGACGGCATCATGAGCTTCCTGCAGCCCGTCGTGGACTTCTTCCGCGGCGTCGGGCGGGCGATCCAGTCCGTGTTCGACGCCATCAAGGACATGGTCATCCGCATCCTGCGGGAGATCCCGGACGCGCTGCTGCCCGAGAGCCTCGAGCGCCTGAGCCGGCAGCCGCTCTCGACCGAGGTCCGCACCGAGGACTCGTTCTCGGCGGTGGGGAACACGCAGGACACCGCGCGCCGGGCCGAGGCGGCGAGCTCGGCGATGCCGTCGGCGGCCGACGCCACCAACCGCATGAACGACTTCGCGCAGCTCGAGGCCAACCTCCGCGGCTTCGCCAACGACCGCGCCCGCGAGCGGGGCCAGCCGCCGCCGTTCCAGATCCAGGTCCAGGTCGACGGCGAGACCATCGCCCGCGCCACCCACAACGCCAACCAGGACAACGCGAGCCGGGCCTTCACGCCCGTGCCCGCGTACTGACTCGGAGCGCGCGATGCCCTTCGACACCCGCTCGCCGCGCTGCTCGCTTGTCAACGTCGTGACCGGCGAGGCCGTCGAGTGCCTGTTCAACCCGACGCAGCTCGTGGAGAAGGTGCAGGTCAACTGGAACCGGCTCGCCGTGCCCGGGCTCTCGCACCAGGTGCTGCAGTACCAGAGCACCGGCAACCGCGAGCTGAGCGGCGTCGAGTTCTACCTCGACCGCGTCTTCGCGGCGGAGCAGCCCGGCGACGTCGACATCATGGAGTTCCGCGCCTTCCTGCGCGCGCTGACGGTGCCGCCCGAGGCGACGGAGGGCGGCACCGCCACCGCGCCGCCGCGCACGCTCTTCATCTGGCCCGGCGTGCTCACCGTCGAGGCGGTGCTCACCGGCGTGGAGTTCCAGTACCGGCAGTTCGGCGTCGACGGCCGCGCGCTGGTCTACGCCGCCAACGTGTCCTTCGAGGAGATCCTCGACGTGCGGGTGACCTCCGAGGCGCTGCGGGAGGAGGTCTGACCATGCCGCCCGCGTCCGGCTCCCGGCACCGCTTCACCCTCGGCACCCGCGACGAGGCGGGCCGGCTCTTCCTGAGCGAGCGCGAGCCCTACGGCTACCGCGAGCTCGCGGACACGCGGCGGCACACGGTCGTCCAGGGCGACACGCTCTGGGGCCTCGCCGGGACCTACTTCGCGCCGCTGCCGAGGGCCTGCGGCTTCTGGTGGGTCATCGCCGACTTCCAGCCGGACCCCATCGTCGACCCGACGCTCGCGCTCGAGCCCGGGCGCGCGCTCTTCGTGCCGTCGGTCCGGGTGCTCACCGACGTCATCCTCTCCGAGCAGCGGCGGAGGGCGGCGTGAACCCGATCGTCGACCGCAGCGCGCCCGGCGTGCGCATCACGCTGCTCCCCGACGAGCAGGCGGAGGGTGGCGAGCCGCTCGACCTCGGGGGCCGCATCATCGCGTTCACCTTCGAGGACGCCGAGCGCAAGGCCGACCAGGTCTCCATCCAGCTCGACAACTTCGACCTCTCGCTCTTTGATCGCGAGGACCTCGCCGGCGGCGCGGTGCTCGAGGTGAGCTGGGGCTACCCCGGCAACATGGCGCCGCCGCGGCGTGTGGTCGTCCGCAAGCTCAAGGGCTTCACGACGCTCACCCTCGAGGGCCGCGCGACGAGCGTGCTCATGGACCGCGAGGCCAAGACGCGCGCCTTCGAGAACATGAGCCGCGCCGACGTGGCCAGAGCCATCGCAGAAGAACACGGCTACGAGGGCACGCTGGTCGACGTCGAGAACACGGGCGAGGTGCTCGAGGTCATCAACCAGACCGGCGAGACCGACGCCCGCTTTCTGCGCCGCCTCGCGAGCCGCGAGGAGTTCGAGTTCTACGTGGACGACGGGGGCTTCCACTTCCACGAGCGCCGGCAGAGCGCGGCGCCGACCCACGTCTTCACCTGGTACGCCGACCCGGGGCGGGGCGACGTGCTCGCCGTCAACGTCGAGAGCGACCTCGGCCGCCGGGCGGGCCGGGTCACCGTGCGCGGCCGCGACCCGCTCACGCGCAGCACCATCGAGGAGACCGCCAACAATGACTCCACGACGCGCGAGACGCTCGCCGAGGTCGTCGAGGTGGTCGACCCCGAGACCGGCGCGACCACGCTCGAGACCCGCAACGCCACCGCCACCGTCGCGCCCACGTCGGCCCCGACGAGCGAGCGCGCCGGCCGGGAGGCGCAGGCCCGCTTCCGCCGCTCCGAGCGGGGGACGGTGAAGCTCTCGCTCCGCGTGGTCGGCGACCCGACCCTGCACGCGAAGAGCATCGTCGAGGTGCGCGGCATCTCGGGGCTGCTCTCGGGCAAGTACTACGTCACCGACGTCAAGCACGTCGTCTCGTCGTCGGGCTACGTCTGCGAGCTCAAGCTGACGCGCGACGGCAGCGGCCGCCGGGCGCGCCAGCTCGCGCAGGAGCAGCGGGGCGAGCGCAACCAGAGCGAGGCCGGCGCGGCCGCGGCGGTGACCGAGGTGGAGGTCGTCGACCCGGAGTCGGGCGCCACGCACATCGAGTACCGCCGCGGCGACCAGCCGATCGGCGCCGAGGATCCCGAGGCCCAGATGAGCGTGCCGTACTGAGCCGGCATGCGAGGGGCGGTGTCCCGAGGCCCGCGGCGGGTGGCTCTACTCCGGTGGACCACCTCGCTCGGCAGGCCCCATGTTCTCGACCTTCGACGACGACATCCAGGCCCGCGACACCCGGCTCCTCGGGATGTACGTCGGCTACGTCACCCACCGCCGCGACCCCGATCGGCTCGGGCGCGTGCGTGTGTGCATCCCCGGGGTGGTCGAGCCGCACAGCGCGTGGGCCTGGCCGCTCGGCACCGCCGGCGGCGGCTTCAAGGACCGTGGGCTCTTCGCGGTGCCCGAGGAGGGGGCCGAGGTCGCGGTGTTCTTCAACCAGGGCGACGTCGACGCGCCGTACTACCTGTCGGCCCACTGGGGGAAGCCGGACGGCGAGAGCGAGGTCCCCGAGGAGGCGCAGCAGGACCCGCCGGACAACCGCGTGCTCGCGACGCCCACCTTCCGCGTCGAGCTCGACGAGTCGAAGGACACGCGGCGGCTGAAGCTGACCAACCGTAAGACCGGCGACCACCTCGTGTTCGACGCCGAGGAGAACAGCGTGACGCTCGCAGCCACGAGCGCGCTCACGCTGCGCGCGGTCGGGGCGGTCAGCATCGAGGGCGTCCAGATCACCATCGGCGGCCGCGTCGTCCGGCCCATCGCGGACCCGATCTAGGAGGACGACTTGCCGCTGCCCATCTGCATCGAGATCCCCGAGATCCCCGACCCGCTCCAGATCACGCTGCCCGGCGGCGTGACGATGGAGCACATCAACCTGATGGAGGTGATCCAGCCCGCGCTCACGCCGCTGGTGCCGCTGTTCAACATCATCGATACGGTCGTCGCGGTCTTCAACTGCATCAAGGCCATCCCGGACACGCTCGGGCCGCCGCCGGACCCGACCGCCATCGCGGCCTGCATCCCCGAGCTCGCCGAGAAGGTGAACGCGCTCTTGCGCCTCATCCCGCAGCTGTCGCTGCCGTACACGATCATCGGGATCATCGACCTGGTCATCGACACGCTCCGCCAGGCGCGCAGCCAGCTCCTGCACCTGCAGCAGCAGATGGTCCAGATACTCGGCGCCATCGATCGCGCGACCGAGCTCGAGGACGCGGGCCTGATGGCCATCACGAGCTGCGCGCAGGCCAACGTCGCGCAGGAGGCCGCCAACGTCGGCAAGAGCCTGGCCGCGCTCGGCAAGCTGATCGGGCTGCTCAACCTCTTCCTCGGCATGGTCGGCGGGCCCGAGGTGCCCGACCTCTCCGACCTCGCGGGCCGGCCGCTCGACGAGGCCATCGCGCCCATCGACGCCATCGTCGAGACGCTGCAGGCGGTGCGCAGCGCCGTTCCGGTGCCGTGATGGAGGCGCCGGTGACCGAGCTCCACGGGCTGCTCACGCCCTTCCGCCGCGACCGCAAGCGCGACTTCGCCTCGGGCCGTGGCCCCGAGCTGCTGCGCAGCAAGGTCCTGCAGGCGCTCATGACCGAGGGCGCGACGCCGCGCTCGTCGGGCGAGCTGCCCTGGCGGACGAGCTTCGGCGCCGGGCTGCACCTGCTCCGCCACCAGCGCAACGACGAGGTCCTCGTCGAGCTCGCGCGGGTCTACGTCCGCGACGCACTGGCCCGCTGGGTCCCGAGCGCGCGGCTCGTCGCGCTGGAGGTCGCCCGCGACGACGCCTCGCTCGTGCTGCGCCTGCGGGTCCGCGACAAGGCCACGGGCGCCGAGGCGGCGGCGGAGGTGCGCCCATGAACCTGCTGCCCGAGGCGGTGGATTACACCGACAAGGACTTCGACGCGCTGCGGGCCCGGCTCATCCAGCTCGTGAAGAGCGTGTTCCCCGACTGGACCGACTTCGAGGTCGCGGGCTTCGGCAACGTGCTCGTCGAGCTCTACGCCTTCGTCGGCGACGTCCTGACCTTCTACCAGGACAACCTCGCCCGCGAGTCGCGGCTCGTGACCGCGACCCAGCGCAAGAACGTCATGGCCCTGGCGCAGATGCTCGGCTACCGCCTGCAGGGCGCGCGGGCGGCGACGGCGGAGCTGGCGGTCACGCTCGCGCGCCCGCCGGGCGCGGACGTGGTCATCCCGGCGGGCACCGTCGTGCGGACGCAGGAAGTGACCGAGCCGGTGCGCTTCCAGCTCCTCGCCGACGCGACCGTCGCCGCCGGCCAGACCCCGCCGACCACCACGGTGATCGCCGAGCACTCGCGGCCGCACCAGCAGCTCGCGGAGGCCCGCGGGCTCAAGGGCTTCGAGCTGCTGCTCGACCGCGCGCCGTACCTCGACGGCTCCGCGGAGGTGTCGACGCCGACGGGCGCGTACACCGAGGTGGAGAGCTTCCTCGACTCGGGCCCGAACGACCGGCACTTCCTTGTCCGCGTCGACCAGAACGACCGCGCGTCGGTGCGCTTCGGCGACGGGCGCAGCGGGCTGCCGCCGACCGGCACGGTCACCGTCCGCTACAAGACCGGCGGGGGCGCGGGCGGCAACGTCGACGCCGGGCGCCTCGTGGTGCTCGAGGGCGCGTTCATGGACGTGCACGGGCGCCCCGTGCAGGTCTCGGTGACCAACACGCTGCCGGCCACGGGCGGGACCGACCGCCAGAGCGTCGCCTCGGCGCGCCTGCTCGCGCCCGAGAGCCTGCGCGCGATGACCCGCAGCGTCGCGAGGGAGGACTTCGAGATCAACGCGCGGCGGCTGCCCGGCGTGGCGCGTGCGCTGATGCTCACGTCGAACGAGGACCCGAGCGTCGACGAGAACGCGGGCGTCCTCTACGTGATCCCCCAAGGCGGCGGGGTGCCGACGCCGGCGCTCAAGAACCTCGTCCTCAAGCAGGTCACCGAGGTCTACCCCTGCACGCTCACGTTCCAGGTGAGCGTGCTCGACCCGGTCTACCGCCGCCTCGACGTGGCCGCGCGCGTGTTCCTCCGCGCGGGCGTGTCGGGCACCGCGGTGCGCGCCCGCATCGTCGAGAGCCTGGTCGCGTACTTCCGCGTCACCGAGCCCGACGGCACGCCGAACCGCCGCGTCGACTTCGGCTTCAACCTCAAGGACGCCGAGGGGAACCCGGTCGGCGAGATCGCCTGGTCCGACGTGTTCAACGTCATCCGCGACACCGAGGGCGTGCGCAAGATCGGCGACGCGCCGGGCGACCTCACCCTCAACGGGCTCCCCGCTGACGTGCGGCTGCGCGTCCAGGAGTTCCCGGTGCTCGGCACGGTGACGCTGACCAACGGCGACACGGGAGGGCCGCTCTGATGGCGGTGCTCAACCCCAGCTTCGAGGACGCGGGGCTCCTGCCGGGCGAGGCCGAGCACTGGACGCTCGTCGCCGTCGCGAGCCTCGAGGCCATCGCAGGCTTCGGGGCCGACCCCGAGCTCGCCTGGGAGGGCTTCGAGCGCTGGACCGAGCTCTGGCTCGCGCTCGACGACGTACCCGTGGTCCGGGCCTTCTTCGACACGGCTCCCGAGGGCCTCGAGGACTTCGAGGAGGCCTGGGAGAACGACCTCTACCTCTGGGAGCTGCCGCCCGCGCAGCAGCTGCCCGCGAGCTTCGGTCCCGGCGACGTCGAGGCGTGCGAGGGCGGCTGGGCGAACGACGGCTACGCGTGGTCCTGGGCCGACGTGACCGGCGTCGTGGGCGTGTTCGACGGCGAGCCGCGCGAGGACTTCGAGGACCAGTGGAGCGGGAACCAGGCATTCGCCTGGGCGTGGGGCGCGGTCACCAGCGCGGCTGCGCTCTTCGACGCCGGGGTCCAGGCCCGCGAGGACTTCGAGAACGGCTGGGACCCGGCCACCACGATCTGAAGGAGCACACGCCGATGGCATCGATCGACTGGACCTTCCTCAACGACGGGCTCGACATCGCCACGGTGGACCGCGGCGTGACGGCTGGCGTCGCGCGCCCGCCCGGCGGCGGCAGCTTCCTCTACGCCTTCAACTCCCTCGCCGCGGTCGAGGGCTGCGTGGCGCTCTTCGCGAACCTCGTCGACTTCGCGCCGATGGCCAAGGGCGGCTCGATCCGCGGCGTGGTCCAGCGCGGGCCGGGCGGCGGGCCGACGGGCTTCTCGCCGTTCCTCTACCTCTGCTGCCAGGGCAACTCGGTCAACGACCAGGCCTACCTGCTCGGGCTCTCGGACGACGACCCGCACCGCGTCGTGCTGCGCAAGGGCACCGTGACCACCGGGCTGCCCGACGCCGACGGCCCCGGCGTGCTGCTCAAGTCGAGCGAGAGCTTCGTGCAGGCGACGTGGCTGCACCTGCGCCTCGACGTCATCGTCAACGCCAACGGCGACGTCGTCCTCAAGGTGTTCCGCAACGACCTGGGCGCACACGCCCTCGGCACGCCGCCCGACTGGCAGCCGGTGCCCGGCATGGCGGAGTTCATCGACGACCACCTCGGCATCAACAGCGGCAGCCAGCCGCTCACGTCGGGCCGCGGCGGCTTCGGCTTCTCGGTCCGCGACGTCACGCGCCGAGGCTTCTTCGACCACCTCGAGCTCTACCGGCAGGTCTGACCATGGCGCGCACGGCCTTCGACGCGCGGCTCGGCGCGAGCCAGGGGCGCCTCGCGGCGGCCGATGGGAGTCCCGCGCCCTCGGGCGACTTCGTGTTCGTGCTCGGCGACGCGGAGGCCGGACGCCTCCACGAGCTCGCGAGCGGCGACCACGTCGAGGTGCGCCAGGAGGTCGACCTGACCGACGCCGACTTCGTGCGGGCCCAGCTCCGCCTCCGTGTCCCGGCGAGCGCGCCGCCCGGCTGGCGCTGGGTCGCGTCGATCCGCGTCGGCGGCAACCCGCTCGCCCAGGCCACCTGCGCGGCAGGGCGCGAGCGCGTGCTCACCGATCTGGCGGCGAACGTCTCGAAGCTCGCCGGGCTGCACGAGGTCGCGGTGCGCCTCGCGCTCGAGGAGGTCTGACCGATGCCGACCTTTGAGCTGCCCGCGCTCTTCGTCGATCTCGTCGCCGCTGTCGCGGCGGCGGAGCGGCCGGTGCTCGTCAACCGCGACCCGGGCCCGGACGAATCGGACGTGCCCATCGACGCCACCGTCGCGCTCGAGCTCGTCGACCCAGGCCCCGACGGCATCGACCGAGCGGCGACGCGCGTGTGGGTGGACGGCGCGCTCGCGTTCGAGGGCGGCGCGGCGGTCGAGATCAAGCCGGGCTTCGACGGCGCAGCCGCGGCGGTCACCCAGAGCGCGGACACGCTCCGCGTCGTTCTGCACCCGACGACGTTCTTCGCGAGCGAGGCGCTGGTCACCGTCCGCGTCGTCTCGGCGACGGCCGGCGGGGCGCACACCCTCGACCAGACCTACCGCTTCCGCGTCGAGGACCGCACCGCGCCGCGGCTCGTCGGCGGGCAGGCCACGGGCCAGCGCACGGTGGAGCTCGGCTTCGACGAGGCCGTGCGGGTCACGGACCCCGCGGGCTTCTCGCTCTCGCCGCGCGACTTCCCCGCCGTCTCGGTGCGCGTCGTCGCGGCCGAGGCTGACGGGGCCTTGGTCCGCCTGACCCTCGACGCGGAGATGACCCCTGACGTCCGCTACGAGGTCGTCGCGACCGGTGTCGCCGACCTCGCGGGCAACGCCGTGCTCGCGCCCTTCGACCGCGCGATGCTCAACGGCTTCCGGCCCGCGCGCCCCGACGCGCGGCGATTCGACCTCTGGTCGATGCTGCCGAAGCACAACCGCCGTGAGGATCGGACCGGCGACCTCTGGCGCTTCATCGCGTGCCTGCAGGAGGTCACCGACCTGCTGCTCGCCGAGGTCGATCGCTTCCCCGCGGTGTTCGACCTCGAGCGCGCGCCCGAGGTATTCGTGGATCTCATCCTCGCCGACCTCGGCAACCCGTTCCCCTTCGACCTGGACGAGCTGGGGAAGCGCCGCCTCGCCTCGGTCCTCGTCGAGATGTACCGGCAGAAGGGGACCGCGCGCGGCATCATCAACGCCGTCCGCTTCTTCCTCGGCGTCGAGATCGAGGCCGTCACCGCCTACGCCGGCGAGGCCCTCGTGCTCGGCGAGTCCGAGCTCGGCGTAGACTGGATCCTCGGCCCCTCGAGCCGCTTCGCCCGCTACGCCTTCGACGTCATCGTCGGCGTCCCGCTCACCGACGCCCAGCGCAAGCAGGTGCGCGCCATCGTCGAGTACCTCAAGCCCGCCCACACCCACTTCGTGACGCTGGTCGAGCCCGCGCCGCCGGCGTTCATCGACCACTGGGAGCTCGGCGTCAGCGAGGTCGGCGTGACGACCGATCTGCACTGAGTCCGTGCATGCCTACTCCGGCGGGGTGGGCTCGTCGTTGTTGCCAGTGTCCTGATCGTCCTGGTTTTCGGCGGGTGCGATATCCGCAGGCTGGGTCTGCTCATCTGCAGACACTTGGCCGAGGTTCCCTGCCACGTGGGCACGGATTGCGTTCAGGTCTCCCGCGGCGTCTTCCTCGACAGCCCGATTCTCATTCAGCCGGAAGCCGTGACCATCCCACTCAACCCGCGCGGAATCGATTCGCGTTAGGTAGCACCAGTAGAGCTTCTGGTCGTCGGCTTCGTCTTCGCAGCGGGGTTCGATCACCTGCGTCGTGACCTCGAGGCTGAGAGTCAGATTCCCCATCTTCCCCAGCAACTTCACGAAGCTGTCGGGCTCCTTGTCCAGCGCATCAATCTCCAAAGTCTGCGGGCCACCCAGGTTGATCGCCTTAGCCCAGCGGCGTGTGCCTCCCGCTCCGTTGTCGTTCTTGTTTCGCCTCGATGAGATGTACTCACTCGGGGGGCGATCGTAGATGTGAAGGAGGTAGCGGGCGTTCTCGGTATCCATGCCCGGAGTCTCCGGCACGAGGACTGCGAGCCTGATGAGGTCCGCCAGCAGTAGGGCAGTCGATTGAGTCTTGTTCGTAGAGCTGATGCCGGTCCGCTTGCGCATGAACTTGGCTTCCAGCCAGTTTCGGTGGCGCCATCCGTAGTGCTTCCCCAGATGGCTGTTCGCCACGTACAGCGCGCGAGAATCGAGCACGAGGTCCGCTCGTAGCCAACGGCCGATGCCGAACGCGTTCTCGTCGTAGAGACACTCACCTTGAACGAAGCTGAGCGGGTTCCTGGCGTTCCGTCCGTTGAGCTCCTGGAGGATCGACATCGTAAGGGCGATCACAACGCCCGATTCGTATTCCTGGCCAGGATAGCGGCTTCCGCAGAGCACCTCTGGAAGCACGAAGAAGGATTGTTCGACGATCATGGCGGTGGCTCTCGGTGGACCTCGTTCAGCGCGCGCACCGCATGAGGCTACCCCGCACGGCGCGGCTGCCCAAGCTGCCAGCGGTGCGACGTGTCCCAGCCCGCCTGACGCCCGGCTCTACTCCCGTGGGGCAAGCCCCCGTGACGAGCGCCGTGCGGTCTGCCCGCGCGGAGCCAATGGAGCCGAGCGCGCATGGCCGACCGGGTCGATTTCTACTTCAGACAGCGGGTGACCGAGGCCGAGCTGGACCTCGCGTGCGAGCTGCTCGAGCAGGCCGATCGGGACCTGGCCGCTGACATCGGGATCTACGGCATCGTCACGGGGGCGGTCCCCACCCAGCACAGCCCGGTGCCGGACCTCACGGTCGACCTGACCTCGCCGACGCGCGCCTACGACCGGCTCGGGCAGCGCATCTTCGTCGGCACCGATCAGACCGTCGACTGCTCCGTGGACCTGGTCGGGATCCCCACCGCGGTCAGCGGCCCGGCCAACGAGCGCTGGCTCGCCATCTTCCTCCGCTTCGACCGGCAGCTGTCCGACCCGCGCACCGACGGCAACGCGCAGCAGGTGTACTTCCGCCGCGACGAGTCCTTCGAGCTCGTCGTGCGCCAGGCCCCGGAGGGCCCCGTCGGCAGCGCGGTGCGGGTCGCCCTGCAGCAGGACGAGCTCCTCGTCTGCGACATCCGCCTCGCCCACGGGCAGACGCAGCTCCTCAACGCGCACATCGACCTCGCGCGCCGCCAGGCCTTCATCTTCGCCGAGGGCGACGCGGTCGCGGTCGAGGCGGGCACGTGGAGCGTCCTGCAGCCGCTCCTCGCGACGGTGCAGAGCTCGCTCGACGAGGTCGACGCCGAGCTCACCGACCACTTCTCCGGCGCCGCGCGCCGGCACCCGGCGAGCGCCATCGACTTCACGCCGCACGCCTTCCTCGCCGCGGTGACCGTCCAGGCCGCGCTCGTCGAGCTGCTCGACAAGCTGCTCACGACGGCCGCGGGCGATCCGGGGGCGAAGCGCGTCGGCGCCGACGCGGCCCCGGGGACCCCGCACGCGCTCGGCCCCGGCACCGTCGACAGCCAGCTCTCGCAGCTGCTCGCCTGGCTCAACGCCCACGTCGGCGCGATCACGGGCGCCCACAACGCGAGCGCCATCGCGGCGCTCCCGCACGCCCACATCACGTCGACGAACGTGCAGGCGCAGCTGCAGGAGATCGTGGCCGACCTCGAGTCCACGCTGCCCTCGCTCGGCACGGCGCAGGTCGGCTCCGGCGCCATCGCGGGCTCGCCGTACACGCTGGCGAGCGGCACGGCGCGCAGCCAGCTCTCGAGCCTGCTGGCGAGCCTGAACACGCACGTCGGCAGCGGCGACCACGACACCCGCTACTGGCGGCGCACCGAGACGGTGAACAACGCCGACACGGTCGACGGCCAGCACGCCTCCGCGTTCGCGCTCGCCGGCCACGATCACGACGCCCGCTACATGCGGCGCACCTTCCTCCAATCCGAAATCTACGACCCCGGACAGAGCAGGCTTGTCACGACGCTGGAAGACCGCCCCGACCTCGTCACCTACTCCTACAACTACCTGAGCAGCGGGCTCCCCCAGGCGACGACATACGTCCGCGGCTCGCTCTCCGATCAGATCCGCGTGTGGGTCACGAAGGTCTCCTCGAGCGGCGACAAGGACTACCAAGTCACCGTCCAGAACCAGTCGAGCACGCAGCTCTACATCCACGTCGCCGCGTACCGGGTGGGCACATGAGCAACACGAAGACGACCCGCATCCGCGTGCCGCGCGAGTCGCTGTCGACCCGCATCGGCGCGCTCGAGCTCGGCAAGGCGAAGGCCTACGCCGACTTCATCCGCGAGGGCGACCCCGACGGCCCGGTGCCGTGCTGGGGCGCGATCACCAAGCGCTTCGTCGAGGCGTTCGCGACCGACGCGGAGCGGCTCGCCGTGCTCGACCAGCTGATCGCCGAGGGCGACCGGCGCCCGCTCTTCCTCTTCCTCGACACGAGCCGTAAGCGACCGAAGCTGCTCGAGGCGCTGTGCGCTCGCGTGGGCGAGCTGCCCGTCTCGGTCCAGCGCGCCCTGGTCGCGATGCCCGAGGCCGCGACCTACGTCGCCGCGTCGCTCGAGCGCCTCGATCCGTCGGCGCGGCTCGTGTGGGACGGCGGCGAGGACAGCAAGCGCGCCGAGCGTGAGCTGCTCGCCGGCCGCGTCGGCGAGCTGATGGCCTTCCAGTACTTCGTCCCCGACACCATCGACCCGCGCCAGGAGCCGCCGAGCAAGCGCGTCGCGGCCCCGACCGACGGCGACGCGCCGGGCGAGGGAGGGCAGCCGCGATGAGCCTCACCGACCGCCACGCCTTCATCGTCGCCGGCCAGGAGCTCGCGCCGCCGCCCGGGCTCGACGTCACGAACCACCTCGACCCCGACGTGCTGCCCTTCGCCGGCCAGAGCCGCGTCGGCCGCAAGGTCGACGAGCTCATCATCCACGAGTCGGTCACGCGCTCGGCGGTGAGCACCGTCGCGGTGCTCCAGCGCCGCAAGCTCGGCGTGCACCTCATCGTCGCGCCCGACGGCCGCGTCTTCCAGCACGCCGACCTGGCGCACGCTCGCCTCGCGCACGCGGGCGGCCACAACGGCCCCTCCGTCGGCGTCGAGGTCGTCAACCCGTACTACCCGTACCTGCTCCGCGATGACCTGCCGTGGCGCCGCACGATCGACGCGCCGTGGGCTCACAAGGACGCGTACGTGCTGCCGACGCCCGAGCAGGCCGAGGCGACCGCGAAGCTCATCGGCTGGCTCGCGAGCCCCAAGGCGCTCGGCCTCGACATCCCGCGCTCGTGGATCGGCGTCGCCGATGGGCGCGTGCGGATGGGGCGGGTCGAGGGCGGAGACCAGCGGCGCCCAGGCGTCTACGCCCACCACTACTTCGGCCACGCCGACGGCGCGTGGCTCGTGCTCTACGCGTGGCTCCGGCTCGAGGTCGGGCTGCCGTCCTGCGCCGCCTACGAGGAGGCCGTCCGCCGGGCGACCGGCGCCCGCAGCACCATCGACGTCTCGGACCTCACGCGGTCCGAGCCCAGCGCGTGAGGGAGTGACATGGACGAATTCAGCGGCATCGCGGCGTGGCTTCAGGCTACCGGCCCCTACGGGATCGTGGCGATCCTCGGGTGGGCCTTCTGGAAGATCAACGAGCGCAAGGACGCGGCGCTGCGCGAGCTCTACGAGCGCGTGGCCGAGATGGGGCGGACGCAGACCGAGGCGATGGTGAAGGTCGAGGCCGCCCTCGTGGCGCTCAAGGAGGCCATCGAGGAGAGGCACGATCGGCTACCACCGCCCGGTCGCGCAACCCCCTGAGAAAGAAGCGGATCGGGCTCGCTCTTCGCCTTGCTATCGCCTCCGAACGAAGCGTGTATCGGCGTCGCCACGGGCCAACCACGGCCCCCCAACGCAGAGGAGAGAGCGATGAAGGTGCGCGAGCTGATCGAGATCCTGGAGGAGCTGGACCCGGAGGCCAGCGTGTACGTGATGAGCCAGCAGAGCTGGCCCTTCGAGGTCGCCATCCACGGCGTCGCGGTGCGCGAGGCGTTCACCGAGGCCGACGACGACGAGGACCCCGACGCCCCCGAGGCGAGCGCGCACGACCGCTGGAGCGCGCGGCCCGAGTCCCTGCCGATGAACGACGTGTTCATCGTCGAGGGCAGCCAGCTCCGCTACGGCAGCAAGGACGCCTGGGACGCCGCCTACCGGGGCTGATCCGGCGCCGTTCGGCGGTCGGCCGCGACCTCCTGCGAGGGGGTGGCGGTCGCGCTCTTTCAGCGCGCCTCAAGTGGCCGATCTTTCTTCGCTTTCTCCTCGAAGAACGACTTGCTGGGGCGCCGGAAGGAAGCGTGTATGTCGCCACGACCACGGGGCCCGCGGGCCCCCCGACCACGAGGACGGCGACATGCAGACCATCGGCACCACGACGACCTACCACGGCACCGAGCACCGCTACCTGAAGGGCCGCCCGGTCCGCGTCATCGCGGTGATCAAGGGCGCCGCCGCGCCGGACTACGACGCGGACGCCGACGGCGCCTACCTCACCGACGACGAGGACATCGCGCGCGCCGGCGGCGTGACCGCGGCCGACCGCGTCGAGGTCCAGCCCTGGATCGAGAGGGAGGGCCGCTTCAGCTTCGTGTCGAGCGACCCCCGCGCCATCGACCTCGCCTGCTTCGCCCACCTGGCCCGCTGAACCACCACGGCGGCGGGCTCCGCGACGCAGGGGGCTCGTCGCCTCGCACCGAGGAGACGACCATGACCGAGACCATCCAGACTCAGCTCGACGAGCTCCGGGCGCTCCGCCTGCCCGACCTCCAGGCCCGCTTCGCCGAGCTCGTCGGCGAGGAGACGCGCTGCCCGAACAAGGCCTTCCTCCTGCGCCGCATCGGCGAGGCGCTCGAGGCCCGCGCCGCTCGGGCGACGCCGACGGAGGACGTGACTGCGGAGGCGGCGACGCCGATCCACGACGCGCCCGACGAGGACGTCGCAGACGCGCCGCTGGCCGACGCGCCCGCACCCGACGTCGCGCGCGCGGACGACGAGGGCGAGGGCACGGAGCCGGACGGTGCGCGCCTGCAGGACCTCGACGTCGAGCAGCTGCGCGCGCGCTACCTCGACGTTGTCGGCCGCAGCACGGGCAGCCACGACAAGCGCTACCTCATCTGGAAGATCCGCCAGGCCGAGCAGGGGAAGGTCCCCGTCGGCCCCGTCGGTCGCCGCCAGCCCGGCGAGCCGCCGGTCGAGCACAAGGTGCTGCCGCTGCGCATGCCGGCCGAGACCGTCGAGGCGCTCGACGACGTGTGGCGCCGCCGCGGGCTCAAGAGCCGCATGGACCTCTTCCGCCACGCGCTCGACCAGTACCTGACCGGGCTCGGCGAGGAGGCCGCGGCCACGCGGGTGCGGAGCGCCTGATGGACGCTGACGACGTGCAGCGCCAACGGCTCGCCCGTGCCGTCGAGGGGGACATCGCGCGGGCGACCGGGCGCCGCTACCAGATCGACCTCGCCGCCCTCGACGAGCGGAGCCTGCGAGAGCTGCAGCGCCTGCTCTCGTCCGCTCCCTGACGGTCGCGTCCGCACTACCGCCCTGCGGGCGCCTGCCGCAGGCAGGCGTCCTCGGTTGCTCCTCGACGCCGAGCAGCGCGCGGCGGTCCAGCGGGCGCGTCTCTTCCCCTGGCAGCGCTGATCGCCTGGGCGCGCTCCGGGGCCCTCGCGCGCCCCCACGAGGCGCCTCGTCGGGAGGTCGGCGCGCCGTAAGTCCGCGAACCTTCTGAGGAAGCTAAACCCATGATCTTTCTTCGTTTTTCGGTCGCTATCGGCTGGACTTCGAGGGGGTCCGAAGCGATGTACGACCACGCGACGGCGACGACGCCAACCCCTTGGAAGCAAAGGAGAAAGCACCATGAAGACCCTCCGCTTCGGCATCGAGTTCGAGACCATCGGCCAGACCCGCGACGCGGTCGCCCGCGCCATCCAGACGGTGGTCGGCGGCACGGTCCAGCACATCGGCAGCCCGGCCTGCTACGACCCCTACGACGTCGTCGCGGCCGACGGGCGCCGCTGGCGGGAGCAACCGAGCACGCCTGCTGAATGCAGGCGAGCGCAGGGCGGTAGTGGCGGTTCGCGAAGCGAATCGCAGCCGACTCGAGCCTCAACGCCGACCGCTCGCGGCAGGCGGAGGTGGTCAGCCCGATCCTCACCTACGACGACCTCGAGACGCTGCAGGAGGTCATCCGGGCGGTGCGGCGCGCGGGCGCCCGGGTCGACAGCAGCTGCGGCATCCACATCCACGTCGACGCCGCGCGCTTCGACGTCGGGGCGCTGCGCAACCTGGTCAAGATCGTCAACAAGCAGGAGCAGCTGATCGAGCACGCGCTCGGCATCACCGAGGCGCGCCGCAGCCGGTGGTGCCGCGGCATCGACCAGAGCTTCCTCGCCAAGATCGAGCGCCAGCGCCCGAGCGACCTCGAGGAGATGAACCGCGCCTGGTACGGCTACCACAACCGCGCGCCGCAGCACTACGACCACACCCGCTACCACGGGGTGAACCTGCACAACGTCTGGTTCCGCGGCACGGTCGAGTACCGCTGGTTCGAGGCGACCCTGCACGCCGGCAAGGTCAAGGCCTACATCCAGTTCGCCCTGGCCCTGAGCGCCAAGGCGATCAACGCCCGCGCGAGCAGCAGCAAGCGCCGCGACTTCAACCCCGCCACCGCCAAGTACGACTTCCGGGTCTTCCTCCTGAAGCTCGGCCTGATCGGCGACGAGTTCAAGACGGCGCGCCTGCACCTGATGGCGCGCCTCGAAGGCTCCGCCGCCTGGAAGGGCGAGCGGCGCGACACGGTCGCCTACCGGGCGGCGCAGGCGTGAGCCCCTGCTCCCCGCGGGGCCGGCCGCGAGCCGGCCGCGGGCGGAGGGCGCCCGAGCACCCGAGCGCCGTCGCCTGTCGCGGGTCCTCATGGCGCGCGCGGTCGCCCTCCAAAGGGCTGAAAGACAAGGAGAACGGAGACGACCACGGCTGGACTTCGACGAGAGAGGAAGCGATGTACGACACCCAGAAGAACGCTCGACGAGGAGCACCCTTGACCCACCTCTACTTCGCCTACGGCTCGAACCTGGACGGCGCGCAGATGCGCCGCCGGTGCCCGAGCGCGCGCCTGGTCGGGGCCGCCATCCTGTACGGCTACCGGCTCGGCTTCGCGGGCCAGAGCGCGGCGTGGGGCGGCGGCGTGGCGACGGTGGTGCGCGACCGCGAGGGGCGCGTGCCCGGGCTCGTGTGGGCGCTCGCGGCCGAGGACCTCGACCGGCTCGACCGCTTCGAGGGGGCAACCGAGCACCGCGCGAAGCGCGGAGCGCAGGGCGGCAGTGCCGACCGCGAAGCGGGCGGGGTCGCCTACGCCCGGCGCCGCCTGCTGGTCGAGCTCGACCACGGCGCCCGCCGCCGCGCCCACGTCTACGTCAAGGACGCCGCCGAGGCGACGCTCCCGACCGAGGCCTACTTCGGCGTCCTCTGGCGCGCCTACCAGCAGCACGGCTTCGACGAGCTCGGCCTGGCCTTGGCGCTGGGAGGCGAGCGATGATCCCCGCGACGCGCACCCGGGTGTTCGTCTACGGCACGCTGCGCCGCGGCGAGCCGAACCACCACCTGCTCGACGCGCGCATGCTGCTGCGCGCCGGCCGGACCGAGCCGCGCTTCACCCTCGTGAGCCTCGGCGCGTTCCCGGCGATGATCGACGGCGGCGAGACGGCCGTGGTCGGCGAGGTCTACGACGTCGACGCCGTCACGCTCGCGGCGCTCGATCGGCTCGAGGGCCACCCGCGCTTCTACCGGCGCCGACCGATCCGCCTCGCCGACGGCGACGAGGTCCTGGCCTACCTGCTCTCGCCGAGCATGCAGCAGCAGTGCGAGCACATGGGCGCTGGCGCGGAAGGCTTTACCGAGCTTGCGCTCGACTTTCATCGGCGCGCGGACACGATCGGCGTCGCTGCGCGGACCGAGGACGTCGCGGCGGTGCTGCGCGCAACGTCGAACACGCTCCAAGCCTGCACGAGCTGCCACGCGACGTACCGACAGGAAGTCGTCGACGCCGCGACTTGGCAAGCGAGGACCGGGTCCGCTCACGACCCGGCGATGATGCACGGCCACTGAGGAAGGTGGTTTTGCGCCCGATCGGCGTGTGTTATACAAAGCGGTCCGACGACTTCCCATTTCTAACCTCTGGTGATGAATCGTGCTGCTGCAATCGGAAATGATCGAGCGCTTTCGCGAGATGTGCGGCGAGGATGCGCGGTTGGTGAGCGCGTTGATGTTCGGTTCGTTCGCGGTGGGCGAGGGCGACGCGTTCTCTGATATCGAGTTCGCGCTGTTCGTCCGGGACGAGGTGTTCGACGCTTTTCCGCAGCGCGCGTGGCTCGACGCGATCAGCCCCGTGGCCGCCTACTTCGCGGACGACTTCGGCCATCACACGGCGCTGTTCGAAAATGGGGTGCGCGGGGAGTTCCACTTCATGCGCGCTTCGGACGTGGCAGTCATTGAAAGTTGGCGTGGTTACGGCTGGTTTCCGTCGCTCGACGCCGCCGTGCTGTTGGATCGGACGGGCGACCTCTCGCGCCACGCGGAGGTGCTGGTCGGCGGACCTCCCGCGCGTGAAGGCGCCGCGCTGGTGGAAGCGCTCGGACTGAACCTCCTCAACCTGATGCTCCTTGGCGCCAACCTACTGAATCGCGGCGAGTTTGCGCGTGCGTGGGCTCTGCTCAGCACGTCCCACGCGTCTCTACTCAAACTGATTCGCCTCTCGGAAGGCGCGACCGACCACTGGCCGACCCCATCGCGTGCCCTTGAGCGCGACCTCTCACCCGATGCTTATTCGCGCTACTTGACGTGCACCGCCGGTGCACAACCGAACGAGTTGTTCGCCGCCTATCGGGAATCATGGAAGTGGAGCCGCGAGCTGTTCGAGTCGGTGGGGGGCCCATTGAACGTCGAACTTCCCCCGTCGATTCTGAACCGGGTGGAGGCGCTGCTCCCTTAGGAGTGGCACTTGTTGAGGTGGCCTCGCGGGCATGAGGTCCGCCCGCCGTGAAGAGAAGCGATCGCTTCGCATGATTGATCCAAAAGAAGCGATCGCTTATCGTTACCCGGGCCTCGGAAACGATCGCTTCTTTGGAGCACCATGGCGCGAACGACTGGCACATACGAGCGCAGCACCGTCGGCGGGGAGTCGGTCGAGGCCTTCATTCCCCGTCCGCTGCCACCCAGCGAGCCGCCTCTCGACCTGGGAGGAGACCTCGCCGTCCTGCTCGCCCGGGCCAATGAGAGCATCCGCATGCTCGAGTTGGCGGGCGACCTCGTCCCCTCGATCGAGTGGTTCGTCTACGCGTTCGTCCGCAAGGAGGCCGTGCTCTCCGCGCAGATCGAGGGGACGCAGGCGACGCTGATGGACCTGCTCGAGGTGGAGGCCTCGGGCGAGGCGCCGGTCGACGCCGACGTCGAGGAGGTCTGCGGCTACGTCGACGCCCTCAACTTCGCGTGGGATCAGCTCGGGCGCGCGGATGGCTTGCCGCTCTCGATGCGTCTCCTCTCCGAGACCCACGCTCGGCTGCTCAGCGGCGCCCGCGGCGCGCACAAGCAGCCCGGCGAGGTGCGGCGCTCGCAGAACTGGATCGGTGGGACGCGGCCCGGAAACGCCGCGTTCGTGCCACCTCCGCCGCATCGGCTGCCCGAGCTCCTTAGCGAGCTCGAGCGAGCCATCCACGACGACAGCGAACTCCCGCCGCTCGTCCGGGTGGGGCTGCTCCACGTGCAGTTCGAGACGCTGCACCCGTACCTCGACGGGAACGGGAGGCTCGGGCGCCTGCTCATCACCGTGCTGCTCCGACACTGGGGCCTGCTCACCCGGCCGCTGCTCTACCTCAGCCTGTTCCTCAAGATGCACCGGCAGGAGTACTACCGGCGGCTGAGCGCGGTCCGGGAGGAGGGCGACTGGGAGGGGTGGCTCGTGTTCTTCCTCGAGGGCGTCGCGACCGTCGCCGACGAGGCGGTCGCCACCGCGCGCCGGCTCCACGTCATCGTCGGCGAGAACCGTGAGCGGCTGCTCGCGCGCGACGACGCGACCGTGTTCAGCCTGCGGCTCTTCGAGCTCTTGCCCCAGCACCCGATCCTCACGGTGAACCGGGTCATCGAGCTCCTCGACTGCTCGCGCCCCGCGGCGGGCAAGGCCGTGCGCGTGCTCGAGGCCGCGGGGATCGTGCGTCCCCTCGACGAGCGCAAGAAGAACCGGACCGTCGTGTTCGAGGACTACCTCGCGCACCTGCGGCAGGGGACGGAGCTCAGCGCTTGATGTCGAAGGTGATCATCGGCGACGACTGGGTCCCCCGTCTCGGGCCGCCGAGGCCGCTGCACCTCGCGGACATGTACGATCCCGACGGGCCCGAGGTGATCGCCTCGCTGCATTGGGGACCACCATGACATCCAACGACTGGTGCCAGACCCTCGGCATCACGCCGCCGAAGCTCGAGGCGGTCGCGGGCCACCGCGAGGCGAACACGTTTGCGCTCCTGCTCGTGTCGTTGCTCGAGCGCGGCGAGCCGATGACGCTGGCCGACGTAGCCGGCCGCTTCGAGGAGGCCGGCATCGCGGCGCGCTCGCGCGCGCTGCTCTCGCTGCAGCGCTGCAAGCCGGGGCGGCCGCCGGTCTACCGCGAGGGCGACCTCTACCACCTCGACCCGCACGACGACGAGCTCGACCTCTGGGTGTTCCGGCTCGGGTTGCGCCCACCGAAGGTCGCTCGGACTCCGCCGGAGGAGGTCGAGACCGCGCCGCTCCCCGATCCCGACACCGCGCTCACCGTCAGCGAGCTGGATGAGGCATGGAAGGACGCGAGCCTCTCCAGCTGGTCGGCCCAGCGCCTGGCGATCGCGGCGCTCGACGCGCATGGCGGGCCGCTCGCGCCCGCCGAGGTCGTAGCGGCTGTCGCCGCGCGGACGAAGTGGCATGGGCTCAAGGAGGACGACGCGAAGTTCAAGCGGCGAGGGAGCGCCGTCGAGGTGCTCCCGGACGGTCGCTGGGCGATCGCCGCGGACGCGGATGCGACCATGAGGCAGGTGCGGACCGCCGTGCGCGACCGCGTCGCCCTCGCGCGCCGGCACGCGGGGATGCGCACCGACCCCGCGGTCGTCGAGCAGCGTCGCGCGGAGTGGGAAAAGAAGCGCGCCGCACACGGTGCCGCGCTCGCGAGCCTCTCGCGCGCGCTGCTCGTCGCGTTCCCGCCGGCCCGGCCCCAAGCCGTGGCGCTCCTCGACGTCGGCGAGCACGAGCTCACGACCTTCGTCGGCGACGAGCTCTCAGCGCTGCCGGCGCGCCTCGCCGCGTTCGACATCCTCGGCGCCATCGACGTGCGCGGGCTGTTGCGCGGGCTCGGCTTCGATCCGGGCGAGCGCCGGCTCGCCGAGCTTGGGCCGCCGCAGAAGACCAAGAAGCTCAACCAGCGGGGGCGCACGCTGAAGATCACGACCGCGCTGCTCGTGCAGGGCTCGTGCGGCATCGGCAAGCCCTTCGGCGACGAGAAGAAGCTCGCCGAGTACCTGGCCAAGGGCGACGAGACGAAGCTACGTCGCCGGCTCGAGGCCGACGTGAAGTCGCTCCACGCGCTCTACGAGTACGGCCGCCTCCACGGCGCGGTGCGGCTGCGCTGGGGCTTCCTCGACGAGCGCATCCCGGCGCCGTGGGTCCACCGCGATGAGCCGATGCTCTACGACCTCAAGCGGTCCGCGCTCGCGATGAACGTGCCGCTCGAGCTCGTAGTCGGCAGCGCGCCGGGCTGGGGCGAGCCGTGGTCGCGCGTCCGCCTCGCGCACGTCGAGCAGGACGCCAACGGCTGGCGCACGTGGCTCGTTGACGAGGACGGCTTCGCCATCGACGAGGACGAGGTGCAGCGCGCGAGGCTTCCGGTGGCGCTCCACTGACGCGCGCCGAGAACGTGCGCGCGGCCCCAGGTTTCCGCCCGCCGCATGTCCCACTCGCCAGAGTCAACCAGGTGCTCTTTGGTGTTAAGCGCCGCGGACCCGTCTCCGGGTGTCTCTCGGCGCCCGAGAGCCCAGATCGATCCCGAGAGCGCCTCGCCGAGGGTCTCGGACGAGACGCGCACGCTCTGGGCGAGAGCGCGTCGTCGCGGTCGCCGAGCGCGACGACGACCCGCAAGCGCCCGGAAAACAGGGCAGAAGCACGAAGCCCCTCGACGGACGTGCCGGCGAGGGGCCTGTAAAGTGGAACGCCCAGACGGACTCGTCTGGGCGTTCAAAAGCTCAAATAGGGCCTACCTTGCCGGACGCATGAGTGACCCGTTGGTTTACAGGCGTGCGATGCAAGCGCCTGGAATCATTGTGTTCACGGGCGCTGGCCCGAGGGCTCGGTCGGCGGGTGGCTCGTGTCCGTCGCCATCACACCGGGAGGCTACGACGAACCCGACGTCACCCGCGCAGCGCGCCCACCCACTCGCGGATCGTCGCGCCGGCCTCCTCGAGCGGGATGCGTGACCCCCAGAGCATCGGCGCGATCTTGGCGTACGATCGCTCGACGCTCGCGCGCTTCTCCGCGTCGTCGAGAACCAGCGAGGGGTCGTCGGCGCTCGGCAGCGCGGCGATGCCCTTCTCGGCGAGCATGTCCTCGGCCAGCGCGAGGGCGGAGGTCTC
>ERZ869909.628-NODE-628-length-37332-cov-4.312227_pt1 | contig 37332 bp, 33 predicted proteins | sample MGYA00520892_ERZ869909 | MGnify/ENA primary metagenome ERZ869909 (study PRJEB32215, sample SAMEA104723947) | bioreactor metagenome | biome: bioreactor; feature: anaerobic bioreactor; material: water | place: China | collected 2015-03-12 ...
GGCGTCCCTCAGACAGGATGTTGCCCCAACTCGGAATCGATGGTGGCGTGCCCACGCCGAGGAACGACAGGCCCGCTTCCGCAAGAATCGCGTACACAAAAATAAAGGTGGATTGCACAACCAATGGCGAGAGGATATTCGGCAGCACATGCCTGACTATGATCCGCACGTCGGAACCACCCATGGCGCGCACGGCATCCGCGAACTCCAGCTGTTTCGCCGACATGACCGAGGCCCTGACCAGGCGGGCGATACCCGGGATGTAAACGATTGTGAGGGCCAGGACGGCATTGAACTCGCTGCGCCCGAGGACGCTCATGATCGCGATGGCGAGCAGGATGGAGGGAAACGCCATCATGGCGTCCATGATGCGCATCAGGATTCCGTCCATGCGCCGGTAGTACCCGGCGATCGCTCCGATGACCAGCCCCGCGATCGTGGTGAACACGACGACGAGTGCCCCGACCCGCAGTGATATCCGGGCCCCATAAACGACGCGCGCAAGCATGTCCCGCCCGAAGTGGTCCGTTCCCAGGAGGTAGGTGGCGTTCGGCGACTGCATCCGGTCGATGACCATCATCTCTTCCGGGCCGAAGCGGGTGATGAGCGGGGCGGCGACGGCAGCGAGCACGAGCAGCAGGAAGACGATGGCTGCACCGGCGGCATGAGGCTGACGCCTGGTGAACTCGCCAAGCACACCAAGCCTGGTACGGGAGCTAGTCATACCGGATCCTCGGATCGACCCAGGCATACATCAGGTCAACCAACAGGTTCACCACCACGTACATGAGTGCGGTTACGAGCAGTACACCCTGAACCAGGTTGTAGTCGCGTTGCTGGACGCCCTGAACGACCATCCTCCCTATACCCGGGTACGTGAACACCGTCTCTACGATCACGACGCCACCGATCAGTGCGCCAAGCGTGGTGCCGACGACCGTGATCGTCGGAATGAGCGCGTTCTTCAGCGCTCGGCCGAAGATGATCGTTCGCTCACGCAGCCCGAAGGCCCGGGCCGTACGGATATAGTCCTGCCCGAGCACCTCGAGCATGCTTGCGCGGGTGATGCGCGCGATCAGCGTCGCGTGCAGGACTCCAAGGGAGAACGCCGGGAGCACGGAGTGCCTCAGCGAGTCGACGGGATCGGTGAGCAGCGGCACGTAGCCACCGATGGGGAACCATCGCAGCTGTACTCCGAACACCCAGATGAGCAGCAGGCCCAACCAGAAAACGGGGATGGAGACGCCGAGCAGGCTCATCAGCATCACCGCCCTGTCTACCAGCCGGTTGTGTCGGACCGCTGCCACGACGCCGGCCGGAATCCCGAGCGCGATTGCCATCACGAACGCGACCCCCGTGAGCTGCAGCGTGGCCGGCAGCCTCTCGATGATGGCTGTACTTACGTCGCGACCGAGGAAGAAGGAGCGGCCCAGATCGCCCTGGACCACACCTCCCAGCCAGATGGTGAACTGCGCAACGATGCTGCGGTCGAGGCCGAGCTGCGCCCGCACCGAAGCCACTTCCTCCGGCGTTGGCGCCGGTCCCAGGATCAGCAGGCTCGGGTCACCGGCCGCAGACCTGATCAGGCCGAACGACATGACAGCGACGATCAGCGCCACCGGAATGGCTGCGAACAGTCGTTTTATTATGTAGACGCGCAACTAGAACCCTTCGATCCGCAGTGTGATTCTGCCGGGCTGGCCGGTATGGGAGCAACCGGCCAGCCCGGCCAAGGAGGCAGCGCTTTGCCTTACTCGCCAACGCTCACGTTGAAGCCGCGCATGTAGGGCCAGGGCGTGTAGCCCTCGACGCGCGCGTTGATCCCCTGGAAGATGTTCTGGTCGAACAACTTGATCCAGACGGCGTTCTCATACAGGTACGCCTGCATGTCTGTGTAGATGTCGTGCCTGACGTCGTAGTCGGTCTCGAGCCTGCCCTGCTGGAAGTACTCGGAGACCTGCTCGGATCCGAACGCGAACGGAGAGCTGCTCGGCTGCAGGTGGAACTCGATGACTGACGGGTCTTCCTGGAGCAGGTGACCGCTCAGGAAGATGTCCCAGTTGCCCTCTGCACGCGCGGCAAGCGCGCCGGGCCAGTCATACACTTCGACCGCCGTGTTGACTCCGATACTCTGCAATTGCCGCTCGATCATGAGAGCAGAACGGTACATGACGTCATAGCCCGTGTTGGTGATGATGGTGACCGTCTCGCCGTTGTAACCAGCGTCTGCCAGCAGCTGCCGGGCGAGCTCGGGATCGCGCTGGTCGAACAGGTGCGTGCCACCATCTGAAGTCCAGAAGCCGAAGTAGTAAGACGGGTTGAGTGAGCCGTAGCCTTCTGACGCGACCGCCATGATCTCGTCATGGTTCAGCACGGCCTGTACGGCCTGGCGGAAGGAGGTGTTCGCGCTGATGTGCTCATCGCGGAAGTTGAAGTACGCGAAGACCATCATGTGCTGCTCTACCTCGACTATCTCGAGCCCGGGCTCCTGCGCGAGCCTGCGGCCAGCCGAGTAAGGCAGGAAGTCAGCGACGTCGTACTCGCCCGTCTGCAGGCCGTTCGCGCGTGCGCTCTCTTCCGGCACGGGCAGGAAGCGCAGCTCGTCCACCAGGACGTCCTTCTGCCCTACGTTGCCGTTGGCCTCGCCATTGCGCGAGACGTAGTTCTCGAAGGGCACGAGCCTGACATGTTGGTCAGGAAGCCACTCGGCGAGCTGGAACGGGCCGGTGCCGACTATCTCGGCTTCCCCGCCGGGCACGCCTTCGATCGCACTGCGGGGCATGACAACAGCATAGGTGGCAGCCAGCGCCTGAAGCAGGACCGAGTTCGGCTCGGACAGTACCAGCTCAACCGTGTGATCGTCCACGACGTTGATCTCGGAGATCGATCCGAAGCGCGCCTGCTCGGGCGAGATCGCCAGGACCCTCTCGAGTGAGGCAAGCACGTCATCGGCAGTCAGGACTTCGCCGTTGTGGAATTCGACGCCCTCATGCAGAGTGAACGTGTAGAGCAGGCCGTCATCGCTGATGGTCCAGGACTCAGCCAGCTGCGGCCGAATGCTGAGATCCTCGCCGTAACCGACGAGTCCCTCGAACACGTTCATGGCGATGTCGCCCGTGATCCTGGATGGGTTGAAGTGTGCATCCAGGGTTGGCGGACCCGATGTCTGGGCGATGCGGAGTACGTTCTGTGCCGTGGCAGTACCGGCCAGTGCGATCGTGACTGCTGCTATCAGAAGCGTTCTTAGGCTTTTATGCACGTATTTGCTCCTCCTGAGCTGTTGAGGGATGTTGAGCTGTTACTTACGGTTCCGGCGGACTTCAGTCGGGTTCCACCTCCAGACTCAAGTGTTGGGAGCGTCAGTGGACGCGAGCGAAACGGTCCTGAGTGAGCGGGCTGAGTCATCGACAGCCAGGGCCATCTGCATGGCCAGAATCGACGGGGTTGCCCCGGTCAGCGGCTCGGCGCGTCCGGCTGCACAGTCGAGGAAATGGTGGAGCTGGGGGGTCAGGCGGTCGCCCAGGGTGGGCTGCTCCCAGGTCGCGCCGGACACGTAGATGCCTTCATCGAAGTACTCCAGGTGAGCGGTTCCCCTGGTGCCGAAGACATCGAGTTCGAAGTGGAAACCGACCGGGTAGCTGTCAGGCAGGAGCCAGCCCGTCTCCGTCTGACCGACCAGGCCGCCCTCGTACCTGAAGGTGGCATAGGTGATGTCGTCGATCTCGAAGCCCTTCGAAGGCATCAGCTTGCGCACTGCCGCGGCGTTGACGCTTTCCGGCTTCGCGTCCAGGTACCAGTTGATGATGTCGTAATCGTGTACGCCAAGGAACATCGGTGACGTGACGCGGCCGCGCAGTATCTCCTGCAGGCTCTGCCGGTTCTGCCGACGCGTGGTCACGCTCAGGATCTCTCCGAGATCACCATTGTCGATTCTCTGCTTGAGCAGCACATACTTGGCGTCATAGCGCAGGCAATGGCCGACAACGAGTGGGAGTCCCGCGTCTTCTGCAGCCTGTGCGATAACCTGGGCGTCCGCCATGGTCGTTGCGATCGGTTTTTCCAGAAGCACTGGCAGCCCCCGGTCGAAGCATTCGAGCGAAGGCTCGACGTGAAGGCCGTCCGGTGTGCAGATGATGGCCGCATCCAGGGTCTCGTGCTCGAAAAGCTCATCGAGGCTCCCGTAGCCGGGAACTCCGAACTCCTTGGTGGCCAGCTCGAGCGTTGTGGGATTGACGTCGACGACTGCCGCCAGCGCGGCCCGGTCAGATCCGGCAACGATCCGGACGTGGCGCAGGCCCATGTTGCCGAGGCCGATCACTGCGATTCTGGGAAGTGCTCCGCTCATCTGTTGCCTCCACGTGCCCTGGCCGCATCGAGCCACGCCTGTCCGCCCGACAGTCCGTCCGCATAGGCGAACAGCGCGGGTGCGCCGCCGGTATGCAGGAATATGACCGCGTCTGCATCTTCGCGGTACTGTCCCTGTTTCATGATTTCGATCAGTCTGGCGAAACCCTTGCCGGAGTAGACAGGGTCGAGGAGGATCGCTTCCGTGCCGGCGAGCAGGCGGATCGCCTCCGCCGCCTGGCTTGAGAGCTGTGCATAGCCGCCCTGGGCTGCGTTCTCGCTGAGGACGATTGCCGGTTCGATCCGGTTGTCCAATTGCAGAAGTTCTGCTGCTTCGTTGTATAGCCTCGACACGTTGTCCTGTGGATCACCCTTCTCGGACGGAGCGAGTCCGGTGATTCGCCAGTCCGCGCCCAGCACGTCTGCTCCCAGAAGGAGGCCAGCCTGCGTGGATCCTGATGAAGTCAGGTAAATGTCGGCCTTGCGCACGGACGACCCATCAAGCTGTGCAGCCAGTTCCACCGCGCAGCTCACGAAGCCAAGGGCCGCCAGCCCGATACTCGAGGTAGGCAGCACGTATGGAGTTCTGCCCCTTGACCGGTACTTCTCGGCCACTTCGAGCATGACGTGATGCAGGCCGAACCGCGGGTTGACGTCCTGTCGGGCCTGATCGTCCGGCACCAGCCAGACTTCGGCCCCAAGCAGATCGTCAAGCAACAGGTTGCCCTGCATCGCCTGCTGGTCGGAGGGCCCCCGGTTCAGGACCAGTACCGGCTTCAGACCGGCCTTGACCGCTGCTGCGGCACACATCCTTGCGTGGTTCGACTGGGCGACACCACCACCCGCGATGAACACGTCCGCGCCCTGTTCAACCGCCTCTCCGATCACGTACTCGAGCATGCGCGCCTTGTTGCCGCCGAAGGCGAGACCGCTCTGGTCCTCGCGCTTGATGTAGAGGGGCGGGCCTCCGAGTTGTCCGGACAGCCTTTCCAGCCGCTCAAGTGGCGTCGGGTACGTCCCGAGCGACACCTTCCTGTGTTTTGCCAATCCTTCGCTCAACGTAGTTACGTTCGCGTCCGACACGTGAAAACCCCCGTGCTACTCGATGCAAACCGTCCAATCCGGCTTGGCATACGTGTGGTATACTGCTGGTGTACAGTATGCTCAGCCCGTTCGGGTTTGTCAAGGCGCGCAGGAGGTCGGCCGGGTGTTCAACAGCTCAGGAACTGCAACAATGTACTGCTACCCATGGGATCTTGCGGGCGTGGAACTCAAGCCCCGATTCCAGTTGCTGCGCGAGCTTGGCGTATCGACCCTGCAGCTGGCCGTGAGCTACCACGCAGCCACTTTCCTGATGCCAAATCAACCCGCCAGACTCGTGTTCGGCGCAGAACCCGGAGCCATATATTTTGAACCGTCGGGAAGGCTGTTCAGCGGCCAGGGTGAAATCACGCCGCACGTTGCAGGAACCCGCTTCGATCTAGAAGAACTGGTGGAGTCGGCTGCAGCTGCCGGACTTGAGACCACAGCCTGGACCGTGTTCTGCTACAACCATTCCCTTGCCGCCGTCTATCCGGAACACGCTGTCAAAAGCCCATTCTCAGAGCCTCACATCGCACAGCTCTGCCCGAACAGCGGCGCCACACGCGATTACTTCGAGCGCCTTGTCGCTGAGCTGACCGACAATTACAGGTTCAAGGGCATCGTCTTCGAGTCACTCTCGTTCCTGCCCTTCAATTATGGCTGGATCAACCCCAAGGAGTCTGTCGTCATGCCCGCCGAGCTCTCCCGGCTCCTGTCCACCTGCTTCTGTGACTCCTGCCTTGCAATCGGCGCACGGCACGGGTTGGACGGCGCACGCATCCGCGCGCAGGTACAGGCAGTCTGCCGCCGGGAACTGAACCGTCTGCCACTGCCCGAGGGCTCTGCCGTCTCGCTTTCCGGGTTGGACGTACCAGCCTTCGAGCGTTACAGATCTTCAAACCGGGCCGACCTGAACCTCTTTCATCAGGAGCTGCTCGAACATGTGCGCGCGGCCGGATTGGCCGTGGACAGCACCGCAACCTATGACTCACCGCCTCCGGAGGTTACGGGAATCGAGCACTCCTCCCTTCGGCACGTGGTTGACAGTTCACGCATCGCAATCCGACCCGACATGACCAGTGACGAGGTCCGCTCGATCCTGAATGAGAAGCAGGCGGCGTTCCCCTCAAGCCGCATCGATGTACTGCTCGAGCCGGGTGACTTCGGTTCGAGGGACTCCTTCCTCTGTACACTCGCCGCCTGCCGGTCAGCAGGCGCACGCAACTATCGGTTCTACAGCCTGTCGACGATCACGGAGGAACAGCTCGACTGGCTTGAGGCAGGCAAGGAATACTGGTCAGGTCCCAGGACCTGAGAAATCGGAGGCAACATGGGAAAGATCGACGAAAGACTGGCGGAACTCGGCTACACACTTCGGATCGACACGACGCCCCGCAAGATCGAGATGTTCAAGACAGTGGGCGACATCGTTTACCTGTCCGGCCATGGGCCTCACGACCTGGACGGCAATCTCGTCGCAGTTGGGCGCGTCGGCAGCGACGTCACGGTGGAACTCGGATACGAGGCCTCGAAACGCGTAGCGCTCAATGCCCTTGGCACACTTAAGAACGCGATCGGCGACCTCGACCGGGTCGAGGAGATCATCAAAGTGCTCGGCTTCATTAATTCGGCTCCCGACTTCCACCGGCAGCCTGAGGTGCTCAACGGCTTCACGGACGTTCTGATCGAGGTGTTCGGCGACAAGGGTCGGCACGCCCGGTCCGCCGTTGGCACGAGCAACCTGCCGAACAACCAGTCGGTCGAGGTCGAGATGATCGTCAGGATAAGTTGAGTCCGCAGCCGGCCAGCTACCGGCTGGATACAGGCACGGTCGCAGTCGTGACTGGCGCTGCGGGACGGTTCGGGCTGTGTATCGCGAGGACCTTCCATTCCGCCGGTGCCGCTGTCGTGCTCGTGGACCTGGATGCCGGCCGGCTCACCGAAATCACGGACGAGCTCAATTCGATCCGGCCGGCGTCTGCCACGGCAATTCCGGCGGATCTGACCGCTCCGGCTGTGGCAGCGGGCCTCGTCAACACGGCAGTGAGCGCACACGGGCGAGTCGACGTGCTCGTCAACTGTGCGGGACAGCTCGGAGGCTCTCACTTCCTTGACTACGACGAGGCGGCCCTGCGCAGCATGATCGACCTCAACCTGACCGCAGCCCTGCTCTGCTCGCACGCTGCTGCGCGCGTGATGGCGGCAGGCAAGGGCGGCACCATATTGCACATCGGGTCGGTCGGCAGCGTCAGGGGCCATGCAGACGCCGTTCCCTACGACGCCAGCAAGGGCGGGCTCGATGCTGCGGCCCGGGCGATGGCGGTTGATCTGGCACTCCATGACATCCGGGTGAATGTCATCGCGCCAAGCCGGCCGGCAACGCCGGAGTCGGCTGAGCCGCCCGCCCTGGGAAGCGGAGTGGTGCTGCCGGAGGATGTGGCGAACCTGGCCGTGTTCCTGGCGTCAGGGCACGCAGTCCGCATCACCGGGCAGGTGATCTTCGTGGACAACGGGCTCACGGCCACGCTGCGGCCGTGAAGCGCCTGAGCATGAAGTCGCGCTGACCGGCACCTGAATCGCGTCACGATGCCAAGATGGGTCCGTGAAGCAGGCAACTGCAAGACGTCCGGACCTGGACCGGCTGATAGCATCCACCGGCGCCAGGATCGTTGGCCGCGAGGTGATCCCTGCCTCGGCCGGCGAGTCGGTGCCAGTCCCGGGCGGACTGCCCTCCGCGCTGCACGACGCCCTTGCCTCCACCGGGATCAGGCACCTGCATGCCCACCAGCGCGACGCGGTGGCAGCGGTGATCCGGGGCGAGCACGTCCTGCTCACGACCGGCACGGCGAGCGGAAAGAGCCTTGCATACCAGTTGCCCGCACTGGGGCAGCAGCTGCGCGATCCGCACGCAACCATGCTCGCGCTCTTCCCCACCAAGGCGCTGGCGCACGACCAGGCCCGGGCGTTCGGGAGGCTTTCGCGCGCTGCCGGCCTGCCGGAGACCGCCGTGGCGAGCTACGACGGTGACACGCCGAGCGGCCGCCGACCGTCGATCCGGGCGAACGTACGCTCGCTGATCACGAACCCGGACATGCTGCACGCGGGCCTGCTGCCGCACCACACGCTCTGGCGTCGCTTCCTGCAGGGCCTCAGTCTGGTGGTGGTCGACGAGCTGCACACGTATCGGGGCGTCTTCGGCAGCCATGTGGCCGGAGCGCTCAGGCGCCTCAGGAGGCTCGCGCGCCACTACGGTTCGCACCCGACCTTCGTGCTGACAAGCGCGACGCTGGGCAACCCGACCGAACACGCATTCCGCCTGACCGGTGCAGAAGTCAGACACGTTCAGCACGACACCGCGCCGCACTCGGAGCGCACCACCCTGCTGGTCCAGCCACCGCTGGTGGACGAGGACCTGGGCATGAGGCGGCCCGCGTTGCAGGAGGCGATGAGCATCACGCGCAGCCTTGTGGGAGCAGGGCAGCAGGTACTGCTGTTCGCCGGCACGCGACAGGCGACAGAGGAGGCTGTCCTCGGCCTGAAGGGCAGCGTTCCGGGCGTGCGTGCGTATCGCAGCGGACTCCTGCCCGCCGAGCGCAGGCAGATCGAGGCGGAACTCCGGGACGGAACGGCCCGGGCCGTGGTCAGCACGAACGCGCTCGAGCTTGGCATCGACATCGGCGGCATGGACGCCGTGGTGATGGCCGGCTATCCGGGTTCCGCAGCCGCGTTCCGCCAGCAGGCGGGCCGCGCCGGACGCCGCGACGGTCCCGGCACGACCGTCCTGGTGCTGGGAGCAGGTCCGCTGGACCAGTACCTGGCCGTGAACCCCGGCCACCTGTTCGGCGCGACCTCGGAACGCGTCCTCTGCGAGCCCGACCACCTGCTCATCGCCCTGGACCACCTGCGCTGTGCTGCCTTCGAATCGCCCGTCGCCGAGGGCGAGGAGTACGGCGGACTGTCTGCGGATGACGTGGCGCTGCTGATGGGTCAGCTCCGGGAGGAAGGCACCGTGCACGGCGCGGCCGGCCGCTGGTACTTCGTTGGCCAGGAGTACCCCGCGCAGGGCGTGAGCCTGCGCACCACCTCCGGCACCACAGTGTCCCTGCAGGAGGACGGCGAGACGATCGGATCGGTGGACTTTGACAGTGCCCACTGGCTGGTGCACGAGGGGGCCGTTTACCTGCATGACGGCCAGCCGTTCGTGGTGAACTTCCTCGACACGGCTGCCGGCATCGCCCGGCTCGAACGAACCGATGACCGGTTCATCACGCGGGCGAACCGCGAGATCAGGATCGATCCCGCCGGCGAGGTCCGCTACGCCTCGGTCCGCGGTGCCCGGAAGCTCTTGGCGGACGTGGTCGTCTCGGACAGGGTCACAGGCTACCGGCGGATGCTGCGGCAGACTCACGAGGTGCTTGCCCGGTTTCCGCTGGACTCTGAGCCGGTCACGCTCTTCACGGCCGCATACGGGTTCACGCCGGATGAGTCGGTAGTGAACCGCCTGCGGGAAGCCGGCTCCTGGAGCAACGACACCAACGACTACGGTCCGGACTGGCCGGCCATCCGGCGGGCGGTGGTCGAACGTGACGGACGCAGGTGCCGGCTGTGCGGCACCTCAAGTGCGACCGGCACGCTGCTTCAGGTCCACCACAAGGTGCCTTTCCGCGAGTTCGCTGATGCGAAGTCGGCGAACGATCCCGACAACCTGATCACCCTGTGCCCGGCGTGTCACCGCCGGGCCGAGCAGGGAGTGATGATCCGCAGCGGCCTCGCGGCGACCGCTCACCTGCTCCGCGCGCTGGCCCCGCTACTGGTGATGTGCGACGGGCGCGATCTGGGCGTGCACTCAGACCCGGCCAGCCCCGTCACGGGCGGCGCACCGGTCATCGTCATCTATGAGACGGTGCCCGGCGGCGTCGGACTGGCCCGCGAGCTTGCCGACCGGCACGACAGCCTTGTGTTCGCTGCGCTCGACCTCGTCACGGGCTGCAGCTGCAGCGACGGCTGCCCCGCCTGCGTCGGCCCCGCCGGCGAACCCGGTCACGCCGGCAAGGCCGAGGCGATCGCCCTCCTCAAGGAACTGACGTGAGCGACCTGCTGGCCAGGCTGAGGGCGATGCGGGGCGGAGCGGTCGCGGGGCCCGGAACCGTGGCCCCGATGCACGGGCTGGCCGGGGCAGCAGCGAGCATGGGCGCCAGCCTCGTCGAGGCCGACGGCGGGATTCACTTCGCACGCGAGTCACGACTGCCCGCCGGGAGCGTGCACGGCGCGGCTCCCCTGGGCGGACCGGGGCTGCATCCGCTGCTGCGGCGCCAGGCCGGCGCCGGGAACCCGGAAGGGCCGGTCATCTACCTCGATACGGAGACGACGGGCCTGTCCGGCGGCGCGGGCACGTTCGCCTTCCTCGTGGGCGTGGGCCGGCACGATCCCGGCGGGTTCAGCGTGCGCCAGCTGTTCCTGCCCGGGCCCGAGCATGAGGTCTCGCAGCTGCGGGCGCTAGCGGCCATCGTCCATGACGCGTCCGCGGTCGTGACCTACAACGGAAGCAGCTTCGACCTGCCGTTGCTGCGGAGCAGGTTCGCTCTCAACAGGCTCGATGACCCGTTCAGAAGCACGGCGCACCTGGATCTGCTCACCCTTGCGCGCCGCCTCTGGCGCGAGACCCTGCCCGACTGCAGCCTCGGTACTGTCGAACGCCACGTGCTTGGCGCGCGTCGCGGCGCGGACGACGTACCCGGCTTCGAAGTGCCCGCGCGCTACATCGCCTGGCTGAGGACGCACAGGGCCGAGGGGCTCTCGGGCGTGCTGTCCCACAACGTGTCCGACATCGTCGCTCTGACGGCGCTGCGCGCCCGCTTCGAGGATCTGATCGAACAGCCAGAGCCATCGCTGGCACCACCCGAGCTGCACGGCATGGGCGCGTGGTTCGAGCGGCTTGGCGAACCCGAGCTGGCACTGACGCGTTACCTCGCGGCGGCTTCCGGGCGGCAGCAGTCGGCCTGGCAGGCGTCGCTCCTGCTGAAGCGGCTCGGGCGTCTGGACGAGGCCACCGCGCTCTGGCGCCAGCTGGGCAGCCGGGGGCACGCGGCGGCATGGGTTGAGCTGGCCAAGCTGCAGGAGCACCGGCACAGGGATTACGCCGAAGCGCTTGCGTCCGTCGAGGCGGCCGGATCATGCCGCGACGCCGACCACCCGGAGCTCGAGCGGCGCCGCGCGAGGCTTGCGCTCAGGCTGGCGGCGAGCGACCGGTAAACGGCAGCCAAGGGCAGAATCAGGTACCCTCGACCGATATGACCAGCACAGTCACTGCGCCGGATCAGGCCCTGGAACCCGCTCTGCTGCTGCAGGACCTGTCGATGTCGTTCGGCACGAAGCTTGCCGTCAAGGACGTGAACCTCGCGATCCCCCAGGGCCAGTTCTACGCCCTGCTCGGCCCCAACGGCGCGGGCAAGACGACCACGCTGCGGATGGTGGCCGGCCTGATGAGGCCCACTGCCGGCGACGCGTTCATCCTCGGACACAGCATCACCCGTAGGGCCGTGCGGGCCAAGGCCGAGCTGGCGTTCCTGCCGGACGAGCCGCTCCTTTACGGAAAGCTGAACCCACTTGAGTACCTCGAGTTCGTGGCCGGCCTCTGGAACGTTTCGGCCGACGAGGCCGCGCCAAAAGCCCGCGAGCTGCTCGAGATGCTCGACCTGTGGAAGAACCGCTTCGAGCTGACCGAGACGTTCTCAAGGGGCATGAAGCAGAAGCTGGGACTGGCCGGCGGCCTGATCCACGGGCCGCGCGTGATCATCCTGGACGAGCCGCTCACGGGCCTGGACGCCGGCGCTTCCCGCGATGTCAAGGACCTCCTGAGCGACTACGTCGCAGCCGGAAACACCGTCGTCATGACTACCCACATCATGGAGATCGCCGAGCGGATGGCCGAGCGAATCGGCATCATCAACCACGGCGAACTGATCGCGCAGGGCACGCTGGCCGAACTCCGGGGTCTGGCCTCGGACACCAGCGCTACGCTCGAGTCGGTGTTCCTCGAGCTGGTGGAATCCGGGTGACGCCCGGCACCCTTCCCTGGCTCCTCCGGCACGACCTGAGGGTGGCGTGGCGCGAGTTCACGGCTACGAGCACGCCGGGTTCGCTGATCGCGACCGGCGCGATCCTGTTCGCCCTGGTTCACCTTGCACTCTGGTTCATGGCTCAGGGGCTGCGCGGCTCGCTCACGCCGCTGCATCCCGCCGCGATTTATGTGGCGGTCGCCCTCCTGCTGGTCGCAACCCCCCTGATGCTGGCCCTCGCCATGAGCCGAAGCGTTCAGGCGCTGTTCGAGCGCGGCGACATGGATCTGCTCGCCTCGTCGCCGCTCTCCAGCCGCGTGATCTTTGCCGGCCGCGTGCTGGGTGTCGCGCTCACGGTCTGCCTGATGTCTTCGATATTCCTGCTGCCGATCGCCCACGTGGGCGTGATGGTGGGCGTGCCCCAGCTGCTGGGCCTTTACCCGACAGTGGCCGCCCTCTCGTTGGCGGTCGCCAGTGTCGGCATGATCCTGACCGTCTGGCTCGTCCGCGTATTCGGCGCCCGGCGCGCCCGGGTCCTCGCCCAGGTGGTCGGCAGCCTCGCCGGCGGCGGCTTCTTCATGCTCGCCATGATCCCGAACCTGCTGGGCAACAACTGGCTCGACTCCCTGGCTGCCAACATGGCGAATATCGTGCCGCTCTTCGAAGCCGGTGGTCCGCTCGCGCCGGAAAGCCTGCTGTGGTTCCCGGCCCGCGCCCTCTTCTTCGACCCGCTCTCGCTCCTGCTCGCGCTGGGGGGCAGCGCACTCGTCTTCTGGCTGACCACCCGCTTCCTGCACCGGGCCTTCATGACGGGCACGCTCGAACCGACGACCGCGGTACGGAGCCGCAGGCCCTCGAGCCAGGGACACTACAGGTTCCGGCAGGGCACACGGCTGGTCATGCTCCTCAAGGAGTGGAAGCTGATTCTCCGCGACCCGTACCTCGTGTCCCAGACGCTGCTGCAGGTAATCTACTTCATCCCCATGGCGGTGATCATCTGGAGACCCGCCACCGACAGCTCGCCGTTCTCGAACCTGGAGGGACTCCTGGGTGCGGGCGCCGTGCTGCTGGCGGGAACGTTCAGCGCGACCCTGGCGCGCATCTGCCTGGCGGGCGAGGAAGCCCCCGACCTGCTGCGGGCCTCACCGGTGCCCTCGGCAGAGGTGCACCGCATCAAGCTGACCGCCGCCGTGCTGCCCTCCATTGTGCTGGTGCTGCCGCTGGTTATCGGCTTGGTTTCGCTCAACGCCTGGCTCGCCCTGCTGATGGCCCTGATCGCCCTTGCTTCGGCAATCGCTTCAAGCCTGATAAGGCTGTGGAACCCGATCAGGGTAAGGCGCTCGGACCTGTTCAAGCGCGCGCGTAACCAGGGTGACACCATCCTCAACCTCATCGAGGGCGTCGTGCCGGTCGGGTTGGGCCTGGGAGCGTACGGGCTCAGCGTCGGCCAGTGGTTCGGGCCCCTGGGCATCGGCATCTCCCTGGCGGCGACGCTGCTGGCGTGGTGGCGCAGTCGCGGCTGGGAAGAGGACCTGGCGTACTGAGCGACTCACCTGCGCCCCTGACGTGCCTTCCTGAACGCCTGCAGCGGTCCCCGGTGCTCCCGGCGCGTCTCGATCAGTGAGACGACCACGCCCGCACTGACGATCACCAGGATTCCGATCCAGGCCAGCGCGTCCGGCAGGTGCCCGTAGGCGAGGTAGCCGTAGAGCACCGCCGTCACCATCTCCGTGTAGCCAAGCGGAGCCAGGAAGGTCGCGGGGGCATGATCGAACGCCTTGATGATCAGGTAGTGCCCGGCCGCCGCGAGCACGCCGAGCAGCGCCATGATGCCCAGGTCGCCGGGCGATGGCGCGACCCAGAAGAACGGCACGATCACGCTCATGACCACCGCTCCGAACACGGCCGTGTAGCCCAGCGTCACCAGTGGCGGAGCACTTCCGGCCAGACGGCGGGTGAAGATCAGGTAGAGGCCGTGGATCACTCCCGCGGTCAGCGCCATGACGGCACCCCAGGCCGACGCGTCCCCGCCGGGACGCAGGATCAGCATGACGCCCGCGAAGCCGACCGCTACCGCGATCACCTGCCAGGGCCTGACGCGTTCACCAAGCAGCGCAGGCGCGAGCACGGTGACCACCAGCGGTGAGACGAAGAAGAGCGCGAGGACGGTGGCCTGCGGCATCAGCGACAGAGCGCCGAAGAACATGGCGGTGGCCCCGAGCAGGAACACGCCCCGCACCAGCTGTACGCCGGCGCGCTCGGGCAGGAGTTCGTGCAGACGGTAGCGGCTCAGCAGGACGGGCAGCATCGCCAGCAGGTGGAACAGGTAGCGCGCCCAGACGACCTGCAGGACCGGGTAGCGCTCGCTCAGTCCCTTGGCGAGGCCGTCCATGATCGGCAGCAGGATCATGGCACCGATCATCAGTACGGCTCCGAACAGCAGCCTGGTAGGTGGTGTCCTGGGCTGTGACAAGGTGCCCCGATGATACGTGAGTCCGCGCCCAGGCGATAACGCTGCCGTAACGTACCGCGCAATAAAACGAGTAGCATGACTGGCAATGGGCCACGCTCGCATCCGGCTCCTGGGCAGATTCGAAGCCGGCGGAACATCCCTTCCGTCCGGCAAGCGCAGCCAGCTGCTCGCCTACCTTGCCTGTGCGGGCGACTGGGTATCCCGCGAACGCCTTGCCGACCTCTTCTGGCCCGATGTCGATGCCGGTGCGTCCAGGCGGAACCTGCGCCAGCTGGTGAGTCGCGTGAGGCAGCTGAATGGCGCCAAGGGACTCGAGCTGGAGAAGGAGCGGATCCGCTGGAGCGTCGACTGCGACGTGGCCCTGTTGCGCGAAGCCGCGCGCAGGGACGACTGGCGCACGGTAGCAGCCCTCTACGGCGGCGACCTGCTGGCCGGACACGAGCCCGACGGAAGCGGCGGGTTCGATGCCTGGCTTGATCTGGAACGCGATGAGCTGCGCACCCTGCATCGCCGTGCCGTGCTCGCGGTGGCGAGGGAGCTTGCAGCCGCCGGCGATCATGCCCGGGCGGCTGATTCACTCGAGCCCTTCGCAAACGCGCAGGAGCCGGACGAGGAAGCTCTTAACGCCTTCATGGAACAGGCGTACCTGGCTGGCCAGCGCGACCGGGCGCTCCGTGCCTTCCGGGCGTTCGAAAGCATGCTCGAAGCCGAGTACGGCCTCGGGCCACTCGACGCGACGATTTCGCTCGCGGGAACCATCGGCGGGTCCGAGCCGCTGGACGTTGCGGCCATGACCGCCCGGCGCCGGGACCGAACCGTGCCGCTCGCGGTACTGCGGCCGCCCCGCATGATCGACCGCTCCACCCTGGCGGCCAGGGTTGTCGCCTCCCGCGCCGGAATGGTGCTCATCAGGGGCGAGGCCGGTACGGGCAAGACGCGCCTGCTGCAGGAACTCGGCCCCGGCGCGACCTGGCTGAGCTGCCTCGAAGGCACGAAGCCGGTGCCATACCGCGCCCTCAGTGCCCTGATCAGCCGGCTGGTGCCTGTCCACGGCACTCCCGCAGGTCTGAAGGAGTACGCAGGTGACCTCGCGCGGCTGGTGCCCGAGATCATGCCCGGAGAATCGCCACCCGCCCTGGCCCCGGAGGAGGCCGGCCCGCGACTGCGGGAGGCACTGGTCCGTTACCTGACGGAAGAGGCCGGGGATGCCGACGCCCCGTTCCAGCTGGTTGCAGACGACCTCCAGTGGGCCGACCCGGCCACCCTCCAGGTCCTGGCAGAGGTTGTCGCCCGCGGCGGACTGCGGATTCTGGGGGCTTACCGGCGGCATGAAGCGACGCCCGAGCTGCGTGAACTGCAGTCGCAGCCAGGCGTGGAAACTCACGCGCTTGATGAGTTCGGCCCTGATGCCCTCCGCGTGCTGCTCGCCGATCTCTCGGGCCGGGCCGACATCCCCGCCGCGTTCAGCGACTGGCTGTACGCAGCGACCGGAGGCAACGCACGCTTCGTGCTCGAGATTCTGCAACACCTGTTCGAGACCGGCATCCTCGACGAATCCGTCGTCGGCTGGCACGAAGACCTGGCTTCTGTTCCCGCCCTGCTGGCACCCGGTCACCTGCCCAGATCCGCCGGTCAGCTGATCGGACGACGCACGGCCCGCCTGGGTCCGGCCGCGCGCAGGGTGCTTCATGGCGCGGCCGTACTGGCCGACGCGACCGATCCGGAGCTTCTGGCGCTGCTGGCCGGCTGCAACGAGGACGACGCGCTCCTCGCACTGGAAGGCATCGAGGAGGCCGGCCTCACCACTGACGGCGCCTTTCCGCACGATGTCGTGCGCGAGGCGGTGTACCAGGCCATCCTTCCAGCCAGGCGCCGAAGCCTGCACGGACGCGCGGGCCAGGTGCTGGCCACCCGGTCCCAGCACCTGCAGGCCGCCGGGCACCTGTTCGAGGCGGGCCAGTCGGTGCCGGCCATCAACCAGCTGATGGCCGGTATCAGTGCGCTGCGGCTCACGGGACTGTACGACCAGGCACTCGCGGTAGTGACCTCGACCCTGACCCGCCGTGCAGGCGACCTCACGGACGAAGCGCGACTCGCACTGCTCGGGGAACACGCCGCGCTCCTGCGGGGACTGGCCCGCCTCGACGAGGCCTGGGAGCTGGCCCGTGAGGTAGTCGATCTCTCCAGCGTGCCGCTGACACTGACGGCTTCGTTCGCGACTCTCTCCTCCATCGCCCTGCAGCGGGGCGCCAGCGAGGAAGCCGAGCTCCTCGCCCGCGACGCGCTGCGCGAGGCGCGTCGTGCGGGTGACCGCTGGCATGAGCAGAACGCACTGTCATCGCTCGGCATCGCCCATCACTTCCGGGGCAGGACCGAGGAAGCCCTCGCCACGTTCCGGCAGCTGCTGGTGGAAGTACGGGAAACCGGTCCGGACATCGATGTGGCCGCCCAGCTCAGCTCCTGCGCCGTGCTGCTGGACCAGCTGGGCCGACCGCGGGAGGCCCTGCCCCTGCACGAGGAGGCGGTATCGATCGCTACACGACTCGGGGCCAGGCGCCAGCAGGTCGACCACACCCTGAACCTCGTCTGCTGCAGGGAGGATCTTAAGACGCTGGACGAGGAACTCCTGCAGCAGGTGGTGAACACGCTGGCGCTCGGCCGCTTCGAGGGCACCGACTCGCTCCGTTACACTTACGGCAGGGCGTTGAGCGCCATGGGCCGCGAGGATGAGGCCCGGGCGCAGTGGCTTCAGGTGACGCAGGACAGCAGGGACCCAACCCTGCTGCTGATGACCTGGAGCAAGCTGGCGCGCGCCGACGAGGCCTCCTCGGATCCGGAGTCCGTCCGCGCGGCGCTGGAGCAGGTCAGGCTGCTCGCCCCGCGGACCGACCTCCCGGAGGCTCTTGCGGCAGCCGCGATCACCCTTTTCGATGCCGGGGACGAACCGAACGGACGCTCGCTGCTCACGCGCTCCGGTTACACGAAGGAGTCGTTGCCGCCGCACCTGAGCGCCCTGCGGCAGCGACTCGACGCCTGAGTCTCACTGGCAGTTCGGGCTTGTTCCCGTCATGACGGCCACGCCATCGACATACAGCGCACCCGCCTCCTCCAGCAGGGGCAGGTAGGTGCTGCTTCCTTCCTGAGCGGAGTGAAGCACAACGACAGGACCGAGCAGGCCTGACTCGACCGCCCAGCGGCCGGAGTCCCGCCTCGTTTCGCTGTCGGAGGCGCTCACCCCGCCGAACGATCCCGGGCCGTCCGCCCCGGGGACGTCCGCACTGAAACTGTAGTGGTACTGGTACTCGTAGCTGCCCGAGGAGCACAGGTCCAGCCACCTGGACGTGTTCGAGAACGCGCCTCCGCTCACGCCGGTACTCGAGTCACTTGAGGCGATGCTCAGGCGCAGGCCGGTGAGGCGGTTCGAAGCGTCTGATGCGTCTGCCTTCAACGGCGCGGAGAGGATCGCGCTGGCTGCAATCGCTTCGACCAGTTGCTCGATCTGAGCGCTCTCTGCGGCGGTGCCCAGGCCGGCTATGGTAAGCACGTTTCCGCTGCTGCCAGCCACACCGATGATGTACAGGGCAAGCTGTCCCTGTGGACCGAACGCGGTGAACCGGCCACGGGCCACGCCGTCGGTCACCTGCGGACTGCCCTGGGGCTGCAACACCAGTCCATCGGCATCGAAGGCCCGGCCGAGTTCGCGCACTGCGACGTCAAGCTCCATGAAGGAAAGTGCGGTGGCAATCACCAGGCCGGGCCTCGTGTCGGAGACGACTACAAAGGCGTTCTCGCCCGGGTGGAAGCCGGCGTAGTAGCCGTCAGGGACGATGAACGAGGCACCTGCGTCGGGCGAGCCGATCCGGGTGCCGGCCTCGTAGCGCTGACCGGTCCGCGCCCGGATCAAGCCCGCGGGCTGCACGGTGGTCGTGTCCTGAACGGCCGGCACCAACAGCCTGCCCGGCGCGGCTGGGGTGGCCGCGGTTGGCGCCTGCACGCGGTGAAACACGTACTCGCCTGCACTCTCCGGGTCGGGCTGACCGGTACCGGGATCGACCAGAGCCATGATCATGTACAGGCTGTCTCCCTGCAGTTCCGCCTCGAAGTAGAGGTCCTGTTGGCCGGTGAAGACCGTGCCGAAGATGCCCAGTTCATCGAGGCTCCCCTGGACCGGATATGTTTCTGCGCCCAGCACCATCTCGCCCGAGATGACTTCGACTGTTTGCTCGAGGCGAAGCGTGATGTCTCCAGCATCCGTTGGCATCACGAAGTTTCCCCGGTAGTCCTGGGCGCTCGCTGAGCCAAGCACCACGAGCAGCGCGGTTGCGGTCGATAGCAGTGTTCTTCTCATGCCCGACACTATTGACGCCGGTGCGTTACGCCTGCGTTACCGATCTCATCGCCTGCGGCTCCCTGCAACGGCGCAAGAACCGTGCGCCAGCACCAGGTGGCTGCTCCCTGGTCTCCCTACAGTTGCCGGGTAAGGCCGCCGCGACGACGGCCGGCCCGGTCAAGGAGGCCACCAATGGGAGTCGTAAAGGTAATTGAACTGCTGGCCCAGTCGGACAAGAGCTGGGAGGACGCGACGCAGCAGGCGCTGAGCCACGCTTCGCGTACAGTGCGCAACATCAAGTCGATCTATGTCAAGGAGATGCAGGCGATCGTGGAGGACGACCGCATCGTCCAGTACCGCATCAACGCCAAGGTTTCCTTCGCGATTGACGGTTCCGGCGGGGAGCGTGAGCACGCCGGCTGAGCCCGGTCTCGGGTCCGGGGAGGCAGATCCGGGCAATAATCGGCTTGGTGCCTGACTATTGCCTGGAACTATCAAGAATCGGAAGGGTCCTCTGCTGCGCCCTCCTGCTGGCAGCCGGAGCCGCGGCAGCCCAGTGGGAGCCGGTCGGGACGGTTCACGGCCCCGTTCCCGTCCAGCGTGTCATTGACGGTGACACGATCGTACTCTTCTCCAACCTGGGGCCAAGGACCGTGAGGCTCATCGGAATCGACGCGCCCGAACTGCACCAGCAGGATCCCCATGGCAGCGCGGCCGCGGACTGGGTCGGCAGCCTGCTGGCACCTGGCACCCAGGTGTTCGTGGAGACCGACCTGGGACTGGAAGACATCTACGGCCGCCTGCTCGGTTACGTCTACTTCGAGGATCCCGCAGGCGAGTGGACGATCGGTCCGCACCGCGTCAGCCAGCTCAACCTGGAGACGGTTCGAGCGGGATGGGCCACTACCCTGCAGATCGCGCCGAACACCACCTACGCCGACCTTTATGAGGAGGCCGCCACGCAGGCGGCCGAAGTCGGCCTTGGCATGTGGGGAACCGCTTCGACCGCAGCGACCGAGCCGGTCTCGCACGGTCCGATCAGCATCGCCTGCATCCTTTTCAACCCCTCCAGCCCCAACGATGCGGACGAGGAGTGGGTCTCCCTCCGCCTTGCCACAGAGATGGACACACGCGGGTACTACCTGTTCGACGAGGGCTCAGGCGTGCGCCTGCAGCTGCCCGTGGGCGTCCAGCCGGCCGGCGACCTGCGCATCTACAACCCGGGACAGGGGATCTGGAACAACAGCGGCGATACCGTCTATCTCATGCTGGGCGGCAGCGTCGTTGACTCCTGGGAGTATCAGGGCCGGGGACTTCCGGAAGACACGGTCATCTGCCGCGACGGCAGCAGCTACCGCGAGCCCGCAGGACCGCACGGGCAGAACGGCTCCTGAGCGGGCTGTGTGAGGGCATGGCCCCGTGCGTCCCGCCCGCTGCTGCGCAGGCGGCTTTACGGGACCCGGTCCTGGGCCCGGGTGTGCAGCCCTACCCGCAGCCTATCGCGTCACTAGGTGTCGTCGCCGTCCCCTAACCTGTCAGGTCCATGCAACCGCCGCGCAAAGGCGGGACAGGAGGACGGTGCCAAATGACCATCAGAGCGAAGAACGAATCCATAGCGGAGTTCCTGGTGAAGCGCCTGCCGGTGACTTCCGTGCGCAACATCGGCGAGGGTCAGTGGCGACTTACCTGCAGCGCACCGCTTGGCAACGGTCCCGACGCAGACCTGAACGTGCCATTCACGGTCGTATGCGACGAGAGTGCGGGCAGCGCAGTATTCCGGCATACGCTCGACTTCGAGATCAGCGCCTCGAACGAACGTGAGGCCGAACGCCTGCTCGCGCTGATCGGCAGGAACCACAACGGCATCACGCCCGAACCCGGGCGGGACGGCATCGGACTGCAGCTGGTCTACAGGCTGGATTTTTCCGGGGCCGACGGCCAACCAGCCGTTCAGCCGGACAGCGTAGTGATGGCGCTGGTCGAGGCCCTCGTGGTAACCGGCCCCCTCCTGCACGCGGTCGCCGTGGACGGCGTGGACGCCGAAGCGGCCTTGAAGGGCCGGCCTGCTCCTTGACCACCTCACGGGAGAGACCCACGAGGCAGCCGGGTTCCGCCCGAGCCGTATCAGTGCCGCTGGCTGGTCGCGGCCTCCCGGGTCTGAACTCCGTTCACGCCGAACCCTCCAGCCCGGCGACCTTCCTGACCCGCGCCATCCGTACGACTATGATTGACAGCTCGTAATTGAGTATGAGTGGTACCGCCACGATCGCCAGGTTGAACGGGTCGACCGTAGGCGTGATCGCCGCCGCAAGCACGACACCGACCAGGATCGCGACGCGGCGCTGCCTTACCAGCATCGGAGCGTCGATGAGGCCGAGCTTGGCAAGCAGGAACGCCAGAACGGGCAGCTCGAACACCAGGCCGAAGACTGACATGAACAGGACGATGGTCGATATGTAGCTTGCCGTGGAGAGCAGCATCGTCGCCTCGCCCTCCAGGAAACCGGTGATGATCGGCACCGAGAAAGGCAGGGCGACGTAACGGGCAAAGAGAACGCCCATCGCGAAGGCGAGCACCGTCAGCAATATGAAAGGTACAGCCCAGCGGCGTTCAGACGGATAGAGCCCGGGCGACACGAATCCCCAGAGCTGGCCGCCGATGACCGGTGATGCCAGTACCAGGCCGAAGAAGGCTGCTATCTGGATGCTGACAGTCAGCGGCTCCATCAGGTGGAACGTGTGCAGCGTCAGCCCTGGCGGAAGCGGCTGCTTGAGCCAGTCCAGGAGCACGAACCTGAACGAGAACGCGATGCTCGCAGCAGCAAGCCAGGCACCCAGGGCGAAAAAGAGTCGCCTCCTGAGTTCCTCAAGATGCTCCCAGATTGAGGCATCCTCAGAACGCCTCGACATTACGGTAAGCAGGGCTCGCAGCATCAGTCAGCAGCCTCCCGCCGGACCGGGGTCCAGGCAGTCGCGCCTGTCAGGCGCCCGTGTTCTGCTGTTCACTGTTGGTAGCCGGTGGTACCGAAGCGGGTTGCGCTGCTGCCTGGCTGGCCTCGGCAGCAGGTGAGGGTGCAGGCGAGGGCGCAGCTGCTGGCGTGCTGTTCACGTCGTCCCCGATGTCCTTCACTGCCTTGCGGAACTCCTTGATCCCCTGGCCGATACCCTTTGCCATGTCCGGCAGGCGCTTGGCGCCGAACAGGAGAAGTACGAGGACGAGGATTATCAGCAGTTCCCAGATTCCAAATGGTCCGATTCTCATGATGTGTTTCCTCCAAAGTTGACGTGCCGGCCGGAAGCTGACTGGTCACGCCCTTGTGCCGTGTTCTCGGGTGGTGGACCGTAAACCTGTTTGTTGTTGCCCGGCGTCGGCAACGGAATCGGGTCATACGGCAGGCCTAGTTCCAGCGCAAGAAAGCGCATGTTGATGATGTGCATGACAGGGATGTCCAGTTCGGACAATGACGTGATCAGCCCCGGCGTGCCCTCCCTGCATGTAACGGGAGTGTAGCTTACGACGGACTCGAGGCCGGTCAGCTCGAGGCAGTTGCCCATAGCGAGCATGCCGCCACCGACGTTGATGAGCATGGAGATGGCTGCCGGATCGACAACCGACGAGATCTCGTCTCTTGCGGCCTCTACAAGCCCGGCGAGCGAATCAGCGTCGATCAATCTGACATCGTTGCGGGCCGCTGCGGCCCTGACCTCGTCGGTGCCCTCGAGTCCGATTCCGATGGCGTCGTAGCCACCCATGACTGCGAAGATCGGACCCGTGGACAACAGGTTGGACCCAATCAGGCTCGAATGCATGTCCAGCCACGTGTAAGAGGCATCGACGGCTCCGTACATGGAACCGCCCACGGAATCGATCACGAGCGTCGTCACTCCGAGCGCCTCAAGGGCAACCAGAACGGCGACGTTCGCGCCGACCAGGGATCCGGAAAGCGTTACCAACACGGTGTCGCCCCCGGTTATTCCGTTCCTGGCAAGCAGCCCGACGATCGCCGCGGCAAGATCGGGATTGGTCGCCGTCCGTTTGGAGCCGAGCGCCCCATACGTGGTGACCAGGCTGGTGAGTTCCGGGCCGATCAGGCCGGTCTGGTTCGGATCAAGCTCACGGTCCTGCATGAGGCCAAGAGCCTGTTTGTCGACTGCAAGCAGCGCCATGGCACGCTGCATGTTCCGGGCGGCCTCAAGGGCGGTGCCGTAATGATCGCCAAGCGGACTGGCGAGCCTGGGGCCCAGCACGAGCCAGGCGGCAACCGAGATAGCCGCCGCGGCGATCACCGGCCAGCCGATCGGGCGCAGCCGCGTCATGCGAGCGCCACCACGATCAGGCGCGTGAGAGGCGTCGCGATCGCGATCGCGATCAGGGTGCGCAGGAGTCCCTGCCGGTCGACCTGATGGGCGATGAGTCCCGGCACCACGTAGCCGATTCCGCTCCATTCAAGCGGAAGGCCCGTGAGCTGGGGTCGGGAAACGTGAACCAGGCTGCTCAGAGCCAGGCCGATCAGCACGGCGACGCCGAAGCGGCGCCTTCCGAAAAGGACCGTGAAGCGGCTGACGAGCAGGACAAGCAACCAGGTCACTCCGGAGAGCAGGGCAACCATCAGCAGCGCCTGGGGTCGGTCCAGGATCACGGCCAGGTACCCGGGCACGATGATCCCGCCGGGTACGATTCCCGCCAGTTCAGTCACGAGGAGGCTGATGACAACCCCGACGCTGAGGAAAGCAGTCAGCATGCCGATGCCCGCACAGCCCGGCTGAGCCCCGCGCCCAGACCATGTTCGTTGCCGACGCCCCACGCCATGCCGTCCTGAGGGACGCTGGCGGCCACGGCAGCGAGCACGGCACCCGCACCGCGGGCAGAGAGCGGTTCGATGCTAAGGCCGTAGCGTGCGATCAGCCGGCGCGGAAGGTGCGCGCCGACCAGGAAGATGTGCGCGGACGGCGAGCGTTCCTTGAGGAACCCGAGAAACTGCCCGGTGCGCAGGGGCCTGTCAGCACGGGCGTTGAGAACGACGACGTCGGCGTCATCCACACCCGCTTCGTCAAGCAGCATGCCCAGCGATTCCGTGTCGTTGCACGCGAAGGCGTCCAGGAAAGAGAAGCTCCTGTCCGCCACGGAAAGAGGGAAGGGCCTGAAGGAGGCGCCGTCGACCGGCTCGGCCATGATCGCGTGCCGCGCGGCCTCGGCCCGCGCGGGCACAAGGGCCGCACACGCAGTGATTGCCAACTCCTTCAGTTCCTGAATCTGGGACTCTGCCGGTGGAGCGACCCCAAGGGTTACCCCCTTGCGTGAGGCGAGCTCGCGCAGCTCCACTGTTGCGGTCGAGGTTGTGCTCACCAGGACAGATCCCTTGGGCGGAAGCAATGCCGCCATCCGGCCGTACTCCGTCTCCAGCTGCTCGGCCTGCTCCTCCAGGTGATCGGGCCGCAGGTTGGTGATCACGACGACATGCGGGCGCAGGATACCAGCGATCACGGCATGCGAGAGCCGTGAGTTTATCGCCATGTTTTCGACAGCGATGGCGTCTGCGCCCTGCCTGGCGGCGCGGTGCACGACGCTTTCGATCTCACCTATTGCCGGACGGCCGAAGCGGGGCCAGACCGACTCGGTTCCATCAGTTGCCAGATACTTTGGCACGGTTCCGCTGACCCGGCCGACAGTTCTCAGGCCGGCGGCGCTCAGGCCGGTCCGGATGAGGCGTGTCGTGGTCGACTTGCCCCTCGTGCCGGCGACCAGCACACGCACGCCAACCCTTGCGCGCGACCGCTGCAGCCGCAAGCGGCTGAAGGACAGCAGGCACACCACTACCAGCAGACAGACCGCACAGATGACTGCGATATCAGTGTCGCCAGGAGGGAGGAGGGTCAGCGGATGCACGTGCTTGCTACCAGCCCACTACCAGACCCTCGCGGCGCGGATCCACCGCTCCTGCAGGCCCTGCATCAGGCTGCCGCTCGATGCCGTTCACGGCACCGGCTGCGATTGCCCATGCACCGTAGTCGCGGATCTCGTGGCCACGCTCGCCAAGCTCGGCGGCGACTCCTTCTGCGAACCTGTTCTCCAGGCCGACAGCGTTGCCACCGAGCTGCCAGCGGAAGCGCGGAGCTTCGATCGCTTCCTCGAGCGTCTCGCCCTTGTCGATCAGCCGGGTCAGCACCTGCGGCAGGCTCTGCCAGATGCCGGTGCCGCCCGGTGTGCCCAGGGCAAGCCAGGGCTCGCCTTCGTTCAGCACGATCATCGGCGTCATGTTCCAGGGCACGCGCTTGAGTGGTGCGAGCGCAGAGGCCGAGCCTTCATCGGTGCTGAAGAGCGTGAGGGAGTTGTTGAGCACGACGCCGCTCTCGCCGGCCACGAAGCCGCTGCCCCATCCGTCGCCTATCGAAAGGGTCATGGCGACCATGTTCCCCCGGGAGTCGATGACAGAGATGTGACTCGTGCCGGGCTGCTCGGGGCCGACCGGTCCGGAGGTGGCGACAGACGTTGAATCGATCAGGCTGCGCTGCTCGGCGGCGTACTCATCCGAAAGCAGGTGATCGTATGGCACGGGCTCAGCGAGGAAGTCCGGGTCACCGCCCCAGGCCGCCCGGTCGCGGGCCGCGAGCTTGATTGCCTCCACCAGGTGATGGACGTAATCGGCCTCATCCCAGGCGGCGACATCGTACCCCTCGAGGATCTGCATCACCTGCAGCGTGGCCAGCCCACCGGTCGAGTTGAGCCGGGGTGCGTACAGGCCATAACCGCGGTAGTCGACGCGCAGCGGCTCTGACCAGAGCGGCTCGTAATCCCGCAGGTCCTGGGCAGCGACCACTCCGCCGTGCTCGGCCAGGGCACCAGCGATCAGATCCGCTACCTCGCCGTCATAGAACGACAGGAGGCCCTGCTCGGCGAGCAGACGATAAGTGTCCGCCAGCCGTTCATTGCGGATGATTCCGCCGGCTTCAGGTGGGAAGAGCTCACCGTTCCACCAGGTCATGGCGCCGATCTCGTCCCATTCATAGAAGAGCCCGGCGGCCCAGGACATGGCTTCCGCCGTGTAAACGGACGCCTCGAATCCCTGCTCGGCCAGCCTGATCGCCGGCGCCAGGATCGCACTGAGTTCGAGCGATCCGAAGCGCTCAAGGGCAGCGTGCCAGCCTGCGGCCGCACCGGGGACCACCACGGAGCCGGGGCCGTCGATGGGGATGTGCCCCCCGGACAGCAGGGCATCCTCGACAGCGGCCGGGACGCGCCCGCTGAAGTCAAGCACGTGCACCTCGCCGCTCTCGGCCCAGTAGACGGTCATGAAGCCGTCCCCGCCGATTCCGGACAGATAGGGCTCGGTAACACCGAGCGTTGCAGCCACAGCGACTGCGGCATCGACGGCGTTGCCGCCGTCAAGCAGGATGTTCAGGCCGGCGACAGCCGCCTGCGGCTCGCTGGTGACGACCATCCCCGGACTTCCCGGGGGCAGGCCGCCACCAGCAGCCGAGGCTGCGGCAGCGATCTGCAGCACGGCCAGGTGGAGCAGCAGGCGGAACCTCATTCTGCGCGTGCAGCCTGCGACTCGGTCTGGAGCCAGTGAATGATCAGGTTCAGGTCAGAGTCCGAGATGCCGGTGCCCACGGCCATGCGCCGGGCGAAGCTGGGCCATTCACGCGGCCGGAGGCGCTCTATCAGCTGCTCGACCGGGCCGGCGTACCCCACATGGCACCTGGAGCAGTAGCGCTGATACACGCCAGCTGCTGTCGTGAACATCTCTTCCCTGTCCTCAACGAGCGCCTCGTTGGCAACGTAGCCGGTGAGCTCGACCTCGGCGAAACCTTCTGCCGCGGCAAGCTGGGTCAGCAGCGAAGCATCAACGGCGGTCGTGATCTCGATCTCGTCCACCGTGTTCGTAAAGACGACATCGCTCTCGGCTTCAGCACGGATGAAGCCGGTGATCTTGACGAGCGAGTGGGCATCGCCTTCTTCCAGCACTTCGACTTCCGAGGTGACCCTGAGGGCCGTGAGTTCGGTGTCGGCTTCCTCGCTCCCGTAAAGCGGTGTCTGGTCTACCGACACGTAGCGGACTCCGGACGCCAGCGCGACCGCGCCGAGCATCAGGCCAACTGCAAGTGCACTGAAGATTGACTTTCTCATCTTGTACCTCCTTCGGCCGGATCAAGCAGATAAGGGCCAAGACCCTCGTTGATCAGACCCGTGTATTCGGGAATTCCCTCCAGCCGAACGGGGCTGTCGGGATAGAAATCGTTATAGGCGTCAAGCAGGCGGGTGAACGTGGCAAGGTGCCTGCCGACCCGGTCCTCGATGGGCATGCCGTACTCGTGGTCATAGTCGACGTAAACGAGGCCGGGCCTGGAGGTCGCGCGCAACAGGTACTCGTCGCGACCGCGCAGCACCAGCTCCTCGTTGATCTGGGCGTGCACGAAGTCCATGGCGATATTCGGCGTTTCGGAGAGCACAGCCAGAACATCGGTATGGTCGCCGAGCTCACGCTGGCTCACACCCTGGAACAGCTGCGGAGTGATCTCGAGCCGCATGCCGATGTCATCCAGGAACTCAAGGTCGATCACCGCGATGGCGGCTATGTCGGCCGCGTCCTCATGGGCAACAACCGCGTTGACAATCGGGTTCATCGGCCTCGCCTCGTGCATGTCAAGCATCACGTCCACGTCCTCTTCGTGGATGATCTGCTGGATCGCGAACGCGATCTGCTCGGTGAGCGTGCCGTTCGCCCTTCCCGGGAAGTTGCGGTTCAGGTTCCTTGCTTCCTGGCCCGATCCCAGTGAGCCGCTCGGATGATGAATGTGCACCTCCGGATCCGGGTACTGGTGGATCGGATTCGTGAGGCGGTCGCCATAGCGGAAGTGGCGCTCACCCCAGGGCGTCTCGAGCGTGAACCCTTGCGGGGAGCCGTGGCCGGCGGTGTTGTGCGTGTACGCACTGGAATTGCCGAAGGGAATGATGATGAGGCGGCCGGCCTGGACAGTCGAGTTCTCGAGCGCGAGTACGGCTGCCAGCATCCCTGCGGGCTCGTTCGGGTGGACCCCGCCGAGGAGCAGGGCGGTCCCACCGGGCTCGCTTCCTTCCAGGAAATACACCTCCGTATCGCCCATGGTGTCAGCAAGGGGACTGTGGTAGTCACTCAGCAGGGCCTGACGCGTCACTTCGCTGCGAATCACGACGGTGTCAGGCTCGTACATGGAAAGGAACTGAACGGCGACAACCGCGATCACGGCTGCTGCGGCCGCCAGCAGGAGGCCGCTTGCAACCAGGCCAGCAGGAGCTGCCCGCCCGCGACCGCTCATTTGATCCCCAACGCGCGCAGCGCGAACGGGATGAGCAGCATCGCGTAACCGACCTTCTCAAGGAACTGGCGTTCGCGGAAGAGGTTGACGATGATCAGTATCGAGATCAGTGCGATCAGAATCGTGTAAGGAATCAGCATCTCTGCACCTAGTACCTGACCAGCCAGTCAAGCCGGTCGGCGAAGACGACTATCGCGAGGCCGATAAGGCTGGCGATGAGCCACGGTAGCCACATCTTCTTTAGCACCGCGCCGTAACTTCCCTTGTATCCGACCGACATGACCGCGGCCTGGCCGACGATCGCGGTTGGTGGCGTCAGGCTCGAGAATGCGGCCATCAGGCTGAGCCCGATGATTGCCAGGACGGGATCGCGGTCCAGCAGAGCCAGGGTCACGGGGATCCCGAAGACCGTCCCCGAACCGTACGAGCCCAACAGCGCTCCGGCCAGCACGAAGCCGAGCAGGATGAATACATAGAGGCCGATCTCGGGCAGCGTCACTGCGGTGATCACGAACAGTCCGCGGACACCGGTCAGCGTCATCACCTGGACGAACGCGCCAACCCCGATCAGTATTCCGACCACCGGCATCGCCTCGCGAATACTGCCGGTGACAAGAGGAAGGATCTTGAGTCGTGGAGACAGGATCAGTGCAAGGACCAACCCGAGGATGAAGATCATCGGGATACCGGGATTGGGAAGGCTTCCCGGAAAAATCCTGGTCAGAATCATGGTGCCAAGCACGAAGACGAGCGGCAGGTAAGTAGCGAGCGGGCCGATCGCTTTGGCCTTGGTGGTCTCCTCCATCTCTTCGATCAGCGTCTGTATCTGATCGTTGCGCTTGAGGTAACGCCCGCCGAGCACGATCGAACAGATCAGGCCCAGGGGGATACTGATCAGGGCGAGCGCAAAGAACATGCCTGAGTAAGGCATGTTGATGCCGTTCGCCATCGCCATCGCGGGGATGTTGACGGGCGGAGCGAATGAGCCGATTACGCCGGCCAGCGCGATGATGGCGACGGTGTTCACAGCCGGGATCCCGAGTCCGATCAGGACGGCTCCGACCAGGCTACCCACGGCGAGGACAGCTGCAGTTCCCGAGCCGGTGAGGGCTCCGGGCAGCATCACGACAAGGGTGAGCACGGAGAGAAGTATGAAGGGTTGCCGGTGAAAGCGCCTGATGATGTCGAGGATCATCCGGCTCAAGGCGCCGGTCTCCCGCAGGACACCCAGGAACATCATGGCAGTCAGAATTATCAGCACCAGATCGAAGAACATGAAACTGCCCTCGACCAGGTGCCGCAGCGGGATGCCGTTGCCGGCAACCAGTGCGCCGCCGATCGCTGCCAGGGTAAGTGAGATGATATGTGGAACCTTGAGGAACCAGGCCCCAAGGAACACTACGATCATCACCCCAGCGCTCAGGAGCGCGATGGTGGATTGGTCCACGCTACCGCCTAGTCCGCGACGAGCTCTGCGATCGCCCCGGGCACCTCGTTGGTACGCTCAAGCAGTACCAGCGGAACGCCCTCGGATTCCGAGACACCGTTGAAGTAACCGTCGGCATTGCCCTCGGCGGTGACCACAAGCAGGTGCGTGCGGCCGGCAACTGCGGCGATGAACGGCTCGGACAGCGGTCCGCGCCTGCCCTCGCCACCGATATGAACGCCTACTATCACGACTCCTGCCTCTTCGGCAGCGCTCAGCAATGCATCCAGCCTGGCGAGCTCCGCGCGCGAGTCGATGCCTGCGGCTCCCAGCGCCTTCTGGCTGGCGCCCAACACCAGCAGCAGTGTGCCCGTGTCACCCAGGTCTGCTGCCGTCAGCTCCTCCACCAGTTCAGCGTCCACTCCGGCGCGCCGCAGAAGCGCGTTGAGCACCGTGGCATCTGCGCTCTGGCCCGCGGAGGTGATCACTATCGGCTGGCGCAGCACAACTTCGTCCTGTGCCAATGCCAGAGCTGACACGAGCATCAGAACGATTCCGGCCAGCAACCTCATTCGTCGAACCCTCCGAAAGCCACGTTCGCATATTCGGCGTTGTATAGCTGCAAGTTCGTATGCAATTCGTTTACGATATTCACCAGTCGCCTGAAGGCATATTCATCCTGATTGTTAAGTATATGCATTACTACGCTCCCCCGACCGTCCGCCACCCTGAATTCCACCCTGGCTTTGCTGCTGTCTACGCCGCGGTGCGGGAGGACGTCCGGTCCGCTCATCTTGTCGATCGTACTCTGCACCAGCTGCCTGGCATCCTCGGGAATATCCGGGAACATGTCCCGGAACTCAACCGTGTCCGCCTCGCCGTCGTGCACCATCCGGACAGCGCCAAGTCGCGAGAGCCATCCGAACCGGTACTCCATGCCCGTTTCGGTTTCACTTCTCTTCACCGAGCGGAACACGCCCTTTGTCGCATAGTCGAGGATACACGCCTCGACCGTGGCACTCTTTTCCTGCACCATTGAACTTTCCCTCTCGTTGAATGTGCCGGGAGGGTTGTCCCTCCCGGCGTCTCAGTTTAGGTACTCAGCACGGAGATGCGCGCCTGCGCGCATTATCTGTGCTCAGTGGTAGTAGGCCATGACGCCCGGCTCGACCTTGCCGAGGAAGCCGGGTTCGTACAGCGAGCGGTCCCAGAACTCCTTCTTGCCCTGGCAGACGATCAGCGAGGGACGGCTCTCGTTCTCCGCGATCGCCCACGCGCGCTGCAGGGCGGGCAGGAACTGGCTGGGCTGGTTGACGTACTCGCCGTGGGCGCCAAGACCCTCGGCCAGCTTGTCGTAACGCAGGTTCTCCTGCATCAGGTGGATCGGCAGGTGGATCGGGCTGCTGGCAGCACCGGTCCAGGTACCCCAGGCGTTGTTGCTGTAGAGGATGTTCACGACGGGCAGGCGGTAGCGGGCCTGAGTCTCGAGCTCGAAGCCGCTGAAGCCGAAGCCGCCGTCACCGGTGAACGACATGATCGGGGCACCCTTGTAGGCCGCCTGCACGCCGGCGCCCTCGCGCACGGCTGTGGCGGTTCCGACTGCGAAGGCAACGTCAGGGCCGATGGCGGCGAAGTGGTACGCGCCGTTGATGATCTGGCCGGCGCGGTACCCGCGGAGCCAGCGACGCACGTACCTGGCGATGCCGTAGCCCCCGCCAACGATCGTCGTCTGCTCGCGCGGAATGTCACCACGGTACAGGAAGTCGGTCGCCTGCTGCGCGATCACTGCAGGATGGATGGCCTCGTCGAAGTTCTCGTACATGCCGTAGTAACTGGCGTTCTCCGCCTCGAGCGCATCGCGTGCCGCTGCGATCTCAGCTTCCCAGGCGGGCCTGGAGCCTGCGGGCAGCAGATCCGCGATCGCTTCCATCGCCAGACGCTCGTCGGCGACGATGCCGACGTCGGACGGCTGGTTGCGGCCGATCTTCGAGCCTTCCGGCTCGATCTGGATCACCCTGGCGTCCGGGCTGAAGGCGAAGCCGCCGGGCTCGCCTGCGGGGGGCATGTTGTACTGACCGACGTAGATGATCAGGTCAGCACTCGCGTAGGAGTCGGGTGCCGCGTCCGCGGAAAGCCTGTGATCGGCCGGGATGTGGCCGTAGCTTGCGCCCGAGGTAACCATGGCTATGTCGTTCTTCTCGGCCGCGCGGATGATCGCTTCCCAGGCCTGCGAGTAGAACGAGCCGGTGCTGGCGACGATCATCGGCCGCTCGGCACGGGCGATCATGTCAACGGCCGCCTGCACTGCCGCCGGATCCGGGTACGGGAGGCTGTGTGCCCGGTAACGCTCGATGCCCCAGCTGCGAACGAGTTCGCCCTGGTTCTCGAAGATCGCACCGTGGACCTCGGAGGGGAAGTCAAGGTGAACCGGCATGGGCTCACCGTGGCGCAGGTGGCGGAACGCGTAGGCAGCGTACTCGGCAATGCGGTTCGGTGTGATGATGCGCTTGCCGTATTTCTTCATGCCCTCGGTCGTGACCTGCTGATATGGAGAGGACATCTGAAGCATCGCTTCAGCGTCGTCCTGTGCGACCTGCATGTTGCTGGCAAGGACGAGCAACGGAGTGCGGGCGGCCTTGGCTTCGGCGATCGCGGTCACCATGTTCGTGAAGCCGGGGCCTTCCGTTCCGGAGCAGGCGGCGAGCTCCCCGCTGGCGCGGATGAAGGCATCAGCAGCGTGACCACCGGAACGCTCGTCACGGCAGCTGACGACAGGGATCTGCTCATCGGCGATGGCGTTGACGATCGTGTAGTTACCGGGCGAGCAGAACAGGGCGGCGAGGCCTTCGGCCTTGGCGATCTTCGCAAACACCTGCCCCCCGCTCAGCGGCCAGGTTGATTCCGGGAAAACCGCTGACTTGAAGTCTTCATACGCTGCCGGGACCGTCGGTACGACGCCCGCATGCGGGTCCACAGGTGCGGGAGCCGCAGCCTCGGCTGGTGGCTGTGCCTGGGCCAGGACCGTCGAGGCAACCATAGCTGCAGCACCTACGCCGCTGGTCCTGAGGAAGTTCCGTCTGCTCAATAATTTTTCATCCATTGGCTTGTCTTACACCTATCTTTCGTTCTGACGCAGCTGCGTCAGAGTGAGGAGTCCAATCGTACAGATTCAGGACTTCAACTTGCGCCCAGTCCGGAGTTAAAGGAACAAACCCCGACAGTTGCGGCACAAACTAAGCCACCTCCTCCCCGGAATCAATATTCGTTACAGGTTATATGAGCGGTGCCTGCCGGCGATTTTTTGTACCTTGTGTATGTACACAGATTGGTACGCCTTGACGTGCCAGGAGCATCCGAGCGCCTTTATCCGCAACGCGGCAATCATCTGGGCTCAGACGCGCGTGTCCTCCTCGCCGAACCAGTGAGCGTCCGGCACCCAGGGCCCCGCGCCGGACGGGTACGATGCACGGAGTTGTAGCCGGTTCGGGCTCGCATGCGCACCTCTCCCAAAGCGCAGGCCAGGACGGCAGATCGGAGACCCAGCAAGTTGAAGGTACTGAACGCAGAACAGACGGCAGACCTGCTGCCCTATCCCGAGGTCGCCCGCGAGATCGAGCACGTGCTCAAGCTGTGGCGATCAGGGGAGGTCACGGCCCCGGACCGCATCTACATGCCACTTCCGGAGGGAGGCACCTATCTAGCAATGCCCGCTGGCGACGCGGACTACGCCATCTGCAAGACCGCGTCGGTTCATCCCGGCAACTCCGCGCTCGGCCTGCCGACCATCCAGGGCCACGTCAGCGTGCTCGACGCCCGCGTGGGAACTCCACTGCTCCTGCTGGACGGAGCCATGGTCACCACCCGGCGCACCGCAGCCCTCTCGCTCCTTGGTGCCTGGAAGCTGGACGTCAGCTCGGACGACGCGATCCTGATCGTCGGCGGCGGGGCGCAGGGTCATGCGCACGTGGAGGCGTATGTAGCCGGGCTGGGGACGAAGCGGTTCTTCATCAGCTCACGCAGGCCGGAAAGTGCCGAGACGCTCGCCGGGCATGCGCGGTCACTCGGCGCGGAGGCAACGGCCGTCAGCGACGTGGCCGAAGCCCTGGGGCAGGCCCGGGTCATCACGACCTGCTCGACCAGCAAGACGCCCGTACTGCCCGAGAGCCTGGCCGATGACACGGTCTTGATCGGCGTCGGGGCCTACCTGCCAAGCACTGCAGAGATTCCGCCCGGAGTCGTGGGCCGAAGCACCGTCCTGGTCGACACTCTTGCCGGCACCCGGCGCAGCGCCGGCGACCTGTTGCAGGCGGTCGAGGCGGGCACATGGGACTGGGACCGCGCGATCGAGCTGGTCGACGCGCCCGAAACGTTCGACCCCGGTGGTCCACGCATCTTCAAGAGCGTGGGACATGCGGTGTTCGATCTGGCTGCCGCCCGCGTGGCTGTCACCCGCTCGGGCTGACAGCCTCATGACGTGTTCCCCGTATCGTGCCAGCGGGCGCCTGGCCGCGCCATAATGTCACTATCTCTGGGAGGTCCCAATGCGAATCATCCTGACACTTGTTTCCGCACTGCTGATCGCTGTCGCCGCCGCGCAGCCGAGCGGCACGCTCAGGCTGTACACAAGCCAGCCTGACGCCGATGCCGCGGCCACCGCCGCGGCCTTCGAGGCAGTCCATCCCGATGTCAACGTCACGATTTTCCGCTCCGGCACGGAACAGGTGATCGCCCGCTTCCTGCTCGAGGCCGAGGCCGGTGAGCCCCAGGCGGACGTCCTCCTGCTGGCGGACGCCCCGACATTCGAACTGCTGAAGGAACGCGGGCTGCTTGAGAGTCACGAGCCCACCGGCAACGTCGTGGACGCTGCCTTCAGCGATGCTGACGGCTACTACTTCGGCACCAAGGCGCTGGCCACCCTGATCATGTACAACACGTCACTCGTGAGCGATCCGGTCAGCAGCTGGGCGGAGCTCGCCGATCTGCCAGCCGGTCAGATCATCCAGCCAAGCCCGTCGTACTCGGGTGCAGCTGCGTTCAACCTGGGCGTGATCACGCGCGATTCCCGCCTGGGCTGGGCCTGGTACGAAACGCTTGCCGGCAACGACGTTACGCTGGTCCAGGGCAACGGCGCAGTCCTGCGCGGCGTCGCCGAGGGCGAGCGTCCTTACGGGATCGTCGTGGACTACCTGCCGATCCGCGCCCTGGCGGAAGGCTCACCAGTGGACGTCGTCTACCCCACCGAAGGCGTGCCCGTGATCACGGAGCCCGTCGGCATCGTTTCCGGAACCCCGAACCTCGAAGCCGCCCGCGCTTTCGTGGACTTCCTCGTGTCAGGGGCCGGCCAGCAGCTGGCGGTCGACCTCGGCTACCTGCCGCTGAGCGACGCGATCGAGCCGCCGTCCGGCTTCCTGCCGCTCAGCAGCATCACAGTCCTTACCGCCGACGCCGCCGACCTGGCGTCCACGCGCGAAGCCGACAAGGAAAGGTTCGCCGAACTCTTCGGCGAGTGAGCGTTTGACGGAGCCCGGTGCCCGGACGTTACCGGGCCGCACCCGGCGGCGGTTCCGCCCGAGTCCCACCAGCGTCCTGCTGGTGGGACTGCTCCTGTTGCTGGCCCTCACGAGTGCCCTGCCGCTGGCGCGGCTGCTCCTGCGCGGCCTGGCGCCCGAGGCCTACGGCTGGGTGCTGGAGAGCAGCCAGTCGCTTCGCGCGCTGGCCAACACGCTGCGCACCTCGATCGCAGTGGCGATTCTCGCGACCGGAGCGGGCGCCGTTCTCGCCTTCCTGCTCGAACGGTTCCGCATCCCCGCCAAGGTCCTGCTTCGCGTCCTGATAATGCTGCCACTCGCCGTCCCTCCCCACATCCTGGCCCTGGCCTGGCTCAGCTGGGCGGGGCCAAGGGGGATCTTCAGCCGCTTCATCAGCGGCCTGTTCGGCACCGACGGCGTTCCCTGGACGCTCTACGGCGAAGGCGGGATCATCCTGTTGCTGGCCGTGTTCGCGTTGCCGGTCACGTACCTGACGATGGCCGCCGGGCTGAGCCGGGTGCCGGCCAGCCTGGAGGAGGCCGCACAGCTGGACGGCGCCACGCCGGTACAGACAGCCCGCTTCATCGTCCTGCCGCTGCTGCGTCCGCACCTGCTGGCAGGCATGATGCTCGCGTTCCTGGCCGCCGCGGGCAACTTCGGAATCACCGCGCTGTTGGGCATTCCCGGCCGCTTCAGCACCCTCCCGACCCTCATCTACCAGCGGGTCACCAGCTTCGCCACCGGCGGGCTCGGGCATGCAGCCGCACTTGCGCTGCTTCTCGCCGTCGTTGCGGCGGTCGCTCTCGGCGCGCAGTACATGCTCAACCGGGGCGCACAGCCCGTCGAGACGCACCTGCGCCGCCGCGTGCCGGCACCGCTGACGGGACCGGGACGACTGCTGGTCCCGTTCGTCTGGGCCTGCGCGCTCTTCATGGCGGTCGGCCCGTTCGCCGCGCTGATTCTGACCAGCCTCAGTCGGGCTTACGGGCTGCCCATGAGCCTCGAGAGTCTGGACTTCCGTCACTACGCGTTCGTGCTGACCGAGCTGCAGTCGTTCCCGCGGGCGCTGGCGAACAGCCTGATGCTTGCCACAGCCTCCAGCGTCATCGCCGCCGGCCTGGCCGTGCTGCTTGGTTACGTGCTGCTGAAGCTGCGGCGCAGCACGTGGCTGCAGCTGATGGTGGACCTTCCCTACGCGCTGCCGGGGATCGTCTTCGGGCTGGCGATGATACTCGCCTGGCTGCCCTCGCCGGTTCCCGGCCTGAGGCTGTACGGAACGATCTGGTTGCTCGGCATCGCGTACGTGGGGCACTACCTTGCGTTCGCGCTGCAACCGGTCGGTGCAGCATGGCGGCAGGTCGACCCGCAGCTCGAGGAAGCGGCCCAGCTCGATGGGGCCGGACTCTTTCAGACGGTTCGCTGGGTGTTCCTGCCCCTTCTCGCGCCGACGGTGGTCGTCGCCACCCTGCTCGTGTTTCTGAACGCTGTCTCGGAGATCTCGCTGTCTGCCCTGCTGGCGGGTTCCGGCACGGAGACGCTCGGCTGGCTCATCTACGGGCTCGAGCAGGCCGGCACCGGCCAGCAGGCCGCCGCGCTCTCCGTGGTGCTGCTTGTCATCCTTGCGGTGGTCGCCGCACTTGCCTGGGCTGTAAGAAGTTGGGCCGCCGCCGCGCAGACGCTGCGCAGGCCGGGTGCGTCCGCCGGCTTCAGGTAGCAATGGCCGTTCAGGCGGGCGCTGTGGTCACGCTCCTGCCGCCGTCCACGTACAGAATCTGGCCCGTCATGAACGACGAG
>ERZ869909.629-NODE-629-length-37302-cov-6.254130_pt1 | contig 37302 bp, 36 predicted proteins | sample MGYA00520892_ERZ869909 | MGnify/ENA primary metagenome ERZ869909 (study PRJEB32215, sample SAMEA104723947) | bioreactor metagenome | biome: bioreactor; feature: anaerobic bioreactor; material: water | place: China | collected 2015-03-12 ...
AAAGCTCCTGGCGCGGATCGGACATCCCGTAGGATGGATGAGCGCGTTGGTCCGGCGCGCGGCCGCCGCCTGGAACGAGCGCGCTCTGCCGCTTCCCCGGCGCCGTCTGAGAGGCGCCCTGGCGCTCGCGACCGTTCTTCTGGTGAGCGTGTCCTGCGTCCTTTTGATGGATCGAACGCTCGATCTTCTCCTGCCTGTCGGGCTCGCAGTGATCGCGAAGGCCGTGATGGCGAGCGCGCTGATTGCCGGCCGCAGCCTCGATGAGCGCGTCTCGGCCGTTGCCGAGGCCCTGGAGCAGCGCGGCGTGGATGCGGGGCGAGCCGCGCTCGCGCCGATCGTCGATCGCGATACGGTCGCGTTGGACGAAGCCGGCGTGTCGCGTGCCGCCATCGAGAGCCTCGCGACAGGGTTCTCGGAAGGGGTGGTCGCGCCGTTGATCTGGCTTGCAGTGTTCGGATTGCCAGGATGCGTGCTCTATAAGACGATCAGCACGGCGGGCGGCATGTCCTCTCAACCGTCGGACCCCGACGGACAGGGCTCGTATGGCTGGGCCGCGGTGCGCCTCGACGAGATCGTCAACGTGCCGTCTGCGCGCCTTTCCGCCCTCTGGCTCGTCGCTGCGGCGCGTGTGATGCCGAAAGCCGATTGGCGTGGCGCGCTCTTGTCCGCCGTCCGTGACGGCCCGCGCCATCGGGCACGCAACGCCGGATGGCCGGAAGCGGCCATGGCGGGAGCTCTGGGATTGGCGCTCGCAGGTCCGCTCGATGTCGGTGGCCGGCGGATCGACAATGCGTGGATGGGCTCCGGCCGGCGCGCTGCGACGGTGGCCGATATTCACCACGCGCTCCGCCTTTACCGTATTGCCTATGTGCTTCAGGCGGCGGCGATTGGGCTCATTGCCCTCGCGCTCCTGATCGTCTTCTAAGGATGTAGTTTTCGTTTGAATTGCCGTCCCGCAAGGACTTAGCTCGTGCGTGAGCGCGCTTGGCCCTTCTGCGCGCCCTGTCCCATGCTACCTGCTCCGAGCGCCCATGCCGTTTTCTTCCGACATCTTTCCGCCGTTCCCCGAGATGGCGCCCGGCGAGGTCTGGCTCGTAGGCGCCGGACCGGGCGATCCGCGTCTGCTCACGGTGATGGCCGTGCACGCCCTCCGCCAAGCCAACACCATCGTGCACGACGCGCTGGTCGACCCGCGCATTCTGCGTCTCGCTGCCGAGGACGCCCAGATCCATTTTGCAGGCAAGCGCGGCGGACGGCCGTCGTCGCAGCAGCGCGACATCAACGAGCTGATCGTCGCCGAGGCGAAGAAAGGACGGTGTGTTCTGCGCCTCAAGGGCGGCGATCCGTTCGTGTTCGGGCGGGGGGGCGAGGAGGCCCGTGCGCTGGTGCGCGCCGGCATCCCCTACCGGGTCGTGCCGGGGCTCACGGCGGGCTTGGCGGCGCCTGCGCTGGCGGGCATTCCGGCCACGAGCCGCGACACGAACCACGCCGTTATCCTGGCGGCCGGCCACCGCGCGGCGGGCGAGGAGAGAGCCGCGGACTGGGAGGCTCTGGCAGCCACCGGCCAGCCGATCGTCCTCTACATGGCCTTGGCGCAACTGCCGGAGATCGTGGCAGCGTTCGAGCGCGGCGGTCTTCGTCCCGAGACGCCGGCGACGATCATTTCCAACGCGACGGGCGAGGAGGAGCGCATCCTCGAAACCCGTCTCGGCCGGCTGGTCTCGGATGCAAAGGTGAGCGGGATCGAGCCGCCCGCCGTAATCGTGGTCGGTGCGAACGCAGCCCTGCGCGCGACCCTCGCCCCCGGGATGATTCGCCCGTGAGGGGGAGGCCGTCGGCGGAGGACAGCTTGCACCGGGCAGATCGCGCCTGTTCGCGCGATCGATCGAGCCGAGGGGTGTGATGGCGGAGCGCAATGACGTCGACACGCCGCCGGTGTTTCCGCCGGCGTTTGCCGAGACCTTCCGCGACCTCGTGCGATGGCGCCGGGACGTGCGGCGCTTCCGCGCCGATGCGTTGCCCGAAGGTGCCGTCGAACGGCTGATCGAGCTCGCCTGCCTTGCGCCGTCGGTCGGGAATTGCCAGCCCTGGCGTTTCGTCTTTGTCGACGCCCCCGAGCGACGCGATGCGGTGAGAGCCGCGTTCCAACGCGCAAACGAGGAGGCGCTTGCGGGCTACGAAGGCGAGCGCCGCGCCCTCTACGCCAGCCTGAAACTCGAAGGTCTTCGTTGCGCGCCGGTGCAACTCGCGGTCTTTGCCGACGAGGCGACGGAGCGTGGCGCGGGGCTCGGCCGCCAGACCATGCCGGAGACGCTGCGCTATTCGGTCGTGGGCGCCGTCCATACCTTGTGGCTGGCCGCCCGCGCGGAAGGCATCGGCGTCGGCTGGGTGTCGATCCTGGACCCTGAGGATGTCACGCGGGTGTTGGATGTGCCGGAGAGCTGGAAGCTCGTCGCCTATCTTTGTCTCGGTTGGCCGGTGGAGGAGCATCTCGATCCGGAGCTGGAACGCGCGGGCTGGGAGGCGCGCGCTGCGGCGCCGGGTTTGGTGGTGCGCCGCTGAGCCGCTTGCAGGCGCGCGCCGTGGTGCTTGCCGGCCGCGTCCGACAGCGCTAAGGACAGAACAGCAAACGAACGAACGAGAGCGAGGTCATCCGTGACGGCGCGCATCTACAAGCCGGCCAAGACCGCCATGCAGTCGGGGCAGGCCCGCACCAAGACTTGGGTTCTCGAGCATGAGCAGGCGGTTCCACGCAAGATCGACCCGCTGATGGGCTGGACGAGCTCCGCCGATACGCGCACGCAGGTTCGCCTGTCGTTCGATACCAAGGAAGAGGCGATCGCCTACGCCGAGCGGAACGGAATTCCCTATCGTCTGGAAGAGCCGAAGCCGCGCGGCCTGATCCGCAAATCCTATGCGGACAATTTCAAGTTCGGACGCCTTGGCGCCTGGACCCACTGAGCCGCGCCCGCGGGGCGCAAGGCATGGGGCATGGGGTGTGCGCGGGCGGATCTCTTTGATATAGAGGGTGCGATATCGACGGTGTTTGCCGCGCCCGTCGCAGCGCCGACACCCGCAAGGCACGATCCCGTAGCTCAGTCGGATAGAGCATCTGCCTTCTAAGCAGAGGGTCGCAGGTTCAAATCCTGCCGGGATCGCCATTCCCGAACAAAAGAGAGAACCCGGCCGGCGTCTCTTTGAGGTCCTGTGCGGCGGCCCTGGGCGATCGGGTCGCCGATGAAGTCAATTGGTTATCTTTCCATCTTCGTTGCGGCTCGATTTGTGTCCCATCGGCGAGGTCATGCTGATCTCCGTGACGAATTTCTGACGGAACGCGCGACCGAAATCCTCGAAGCCTTGGGCCGCGATGACAAAGCTGCCCGGACCCCCGATCACGTACTCGGTGTACCAGGAAACCAGCGTTGTCTGCTGAGTGCCGGGCGCCATGTGAAATGGCTCGAGGCCAAAGCCAGGGGCTCTGTATGCGCCTGCGCCCACCGTATCATTCTCTCCCGCGACAAGGATCGGAAGCCCGTTGATCTGCATCCCGCTGTCGACGAGCATATCGCGCGCCCTTTGCGTGTCCCCCGGGTTGCGGCAGTTGTCGATGCCGTCGCCCGACACGTCGAGCACGATGCGTGTCGCAGACAGCGGCAACGCGCTGGCGACACGCTCACGAACAAACGAGAGCATCCGCGACACGCAGGTGTATTCACCGACCTTCTGCGTGAGGCCGCGCACGATCCGGGCAGTCTCGAATGCATCCTCGCTGCTTCGAATGATCTGCCAGGGGATCGTGAGTTCGGCGGTGTCCGTCCACTCGATCAGCGCAAAGCCGATACCGCCGCGTGGCCCGCTCACGATGGCGCTGATGACGCCGGGATCCTCAAGCGCGCGTGCAATGCCCTCCATTTGCAGCCGGTAGCGCTCGCCGTTGACGGACTCCGATATGTCGACGGCGACAATGAGAGCGGTATCGACCTCAACGGGCATGGCCGCGCTGCCGGGAAGCGCAAGACATACGACACAGCCGGACAAGCAACTCAACCACGATCGGACCTTGGAGGGCATGGTGCCTGTTTCCACGTCACCCGAAGCTGTTCGAAACGAAAAAAGGGGCGGCCGCAATGGCCGCCCCAGTCACTGGAGGACACGCCGCAGCGATCTCAATTGGCCGCCAGCCTCTTGTGCAACTTGAAGGTCCAGAGCATCCCGCCCTGGTTCAGGTTGGCGACGGTGGTCGCGACTTCGCCGCCCCAGAGGGGAACCGCGCCGCCCCAGCCCGAAAGGACCGACACATACTGTTCGCCATCCTGCTCCCAGGTGACCGGAGGAGCCACCACGCCCGAGCCGGTATTGAAGCTCCACAGCTCCGTACCGTCGGTCGCGTCGAGGGCCTTGAGATAGCCCTCAGGCGTTCCGAAGAACACAAGATTGGATCCGGTCGTGAGGACGCCGCCCCAGAGCGGAGCCTTGTTCTTGTAGCTCCAGACCACCTTTCCGGTCGCCGGATCGAAGGCCTTGAGCGCACCGATATGATCGTCGAAGATCGGCTTGATGGTGAAGCCGGCGCCTAGATAGGCCGCGCCCTTCTTGTAGGTCACCGGCTCGTTGTGGATATCCATGCCCCACTCATTGGACGGAATGTAGAACAGCTTGGTCTCGGGACTGTAGGCCATGGGCTGCTGGTTCTTGCCGCCGAGGAAGCTCGGGATGACGAACACGGATTCGCCTTTCTTGCCGTCGGCCGAGGCCGCGGGCTCGCCGGGGCGGTTCGCCGGATCGAAGACCGGACGGCCATCCGCGCCGATCTCCTTGGCCCATGTGATCTTCTCCACGAACGGATGCGCGGAGATGAATTTTCCATCCTCGCGGCCCAGCACGTAGAAGAACCCGTTGCGGTCGGCTGTGGCCACGGCCTTGGTCCCGTTGAGATCGAAGGCAATGACCTCATTCACGCCGTCGTAGTCCCAGCCGTCGTTCGGCGTGGTCTGATAGCCCCACTTGATCTCGCCGGTTTCGGGATCGATCGCCACGCGTGCGCACGACCACTTGTTGTCGCCGGGGCGCATATGGCTGTTCCAGGGCGCGGGGTTGCCGGCGCCGATGAAGATCAGCTTGCTCTCGGGATCGTAGGTGCCGCCGAGCCACGTTGCGCCGCCGCCAGTTTCCCAAAGGTCGCCCGGCCATGTCTCGTTCTTGTTGCCGGTCATCGTCGACGGCTCGCCGTTCAACGTTCCAACATGGCCTTCGATCGTGGGACGCGTCCAGACGAGATCGCCGTTATCGACTTTGCGGGCTTCGACGCGACCGACGATACCGAACTCGCCGCCCGAGACGCCCGTGACGACGAGCGGGCCGTGGGCGTCGGATGGAACGATCAGCGGTGCCGCCGTATAGGAATAGCCGGCCTTGAAGTCGTCGATCGTCTTGATCCATACGACCTTGCCGGTCTTCTGATCGAGCGCGACGAGCTTGGCGTCGAGCGTGCCGAAGATCACCTTGTCGTGGATGAGCGCGGCGCCGCGGTTGATGACGTCGCAGCAAGGAAGAATGCCTTCTGGAAGACGATGATCATACTGCCAGATCTCGTGGCCGGTCTTGATGTCGATTGCCCAGATGCGGCTGTAGGAGCCCGTGAGGTACATCACGCCGTCCTTGACCAGCGGCTGGGCCTGCTGCCCGCGCTGCTTTTCGCCGCCGAGCGACATCGTCCAAACGGGAACGAGCTCGCCGACATTCTCTTTGTTGATCGTGGTCAGCGGGCTGTAGCGCTGGCCCTGCGTACCAAGGCCCGACGTCACGATGTCATCGGTCGTGGCCGCGTCGTTGAGAATGTCGTCGATCGAGACGTCGGCCAAAGAAGGCGAGGGAAGGCTCAGCGAGAGCGCAACAACGCTCGCCGTCAAAAACGATCTGCTTGTCATTAATAAGCCCCTTGGTTTCGTTTCCCGCCCGCTTCCAATTCTTCCCGGATGCATCGGGTGTGAAAGTCAGGTCTGCCAGGGAAAATATTCCAGATTAAAACGGGGAATAATTGGCAATTGGTCTACTCGTCTAAAGTCGGAGTATTCGGCAACCGTATGCGTTGCGGGTATCAGCCCTCACGGTCGACGCGCGGCCAACGGTCGGCTTCGAGCTTGGGATAGAGGTGCATGACGGTTCGCTCGAATTCGTAGCGTGCCAGTGCGACGCGTTTCATCCAGTCCGGGAGCGGCAACGCAACCGCTTCGGAGATATCGAGACCTCGATCGAACGCATCGTTCACCATGCTCTCGACGGCTTCGATCCAATCGCGCGTCTGTTGGATGCCGCGATCGGTCGGTTCGGAGGCGCCGTGTCCCGGTACGATGGCCGAGCAGGGAATGGCCCCGAGATTGGCGAGCGATATCCGCCAGCGTTCGATGTCGGCGTGAGGCGTCGTCGGCGCGCGGTCGAGGAAGACGAGGTCGCCGGTGAACATGAGGCCCGACGTCTCGTCGAACAGAGCGAGGTCGGAGGGCGTGTGGCCTCCCATGGCGAGCAGGCGGATGCGCCTGTCGCCGAAATCCTCGACGCCGCTCTCGGCAATCGGCTCGGGAATCACGAGCTCGGTGCCGCGCATCCAGTCTCCCGCCGCGCGGTACATGCTGTCCGCGAAGCCTTCGCCGAAATCCCGCAACCCCTGTGCTACGGCCGGCGTCGATGCAACCGTTCCGCTCTCGAAGGCCTGACTTCCGAAGACGTGATCGGGGTGGAAGTGTGTGAGATAGACGCGTGCAACCGGTTTTCTTGTAAGTTCGGTCGCCAGCAGCGAAAGCGCCTCGCCGTAGCGTCGGGAAGGGCCCGTGTCGATGACGACCGCGCCGGCCGCCGTGTCGAGGACCGCGACGTTGGCAATCGCGCCGCCGTTCGACAGCGTAATCGCTTCCTGCGCGCCTTCCATGAGCCAGACGCCTTTCGCAATCTCCTTGGGCTTCAGCGTATAGGAGAGCGGGGCGGCGTAAGCTTCCCACGGTGCGATCCAGGGGGCGGCCATGGCGGTCGATAGCAGCCCGAGGGCGTGGCGGCGCGTCATCATGGGGTCGGGTCTCCCGCAGAAGAGGCCGCCTCGCTCTGATCCTGCGAGGCGAGAATGCGGGATTTGTAGACCAGTCCGTTGGTATCGCGGCCTTCGATATCGACCGCAGCATCCCGACCCGGAAGCCGAACCTGGACCGTCAGCGTGGGGTCCTCGCTGACGGGCTCGAACATGTCGAGCGACGCGAGGGGTGTGCCGTCGGCGTGACTCAAGACGAGCCGCTCGATGTAGTAGGCCGGTATGCCATCGCGGGTCAGGCCCGTGTCCATGGGATGGCGGATGCGAAAGCGCACGCGAGCGGAGCCATCGACGGCTTGCCAGATCTTGCCATTGGTTTCGCCGAGCGAGAGATGCCAGTCGCTTTTTTCGCGCGCAGCCGCCGGTGCCGAACACCCGCCTCCCGCCGCGTCGAGATAGACGCCTCCCACGCGCCACACCCCATCCGCCGTTCGCGCGGCGGCGCGGATGGGCGTGCCTTGCTCCACCTTCATGCGGAACGAGACGTAGGCCGCCGCCTTAGCCGGATTGAGCGTCAGGACATGCTGAATTGGATTGAGGTCGGCGAAGACGACCAGCGTCTCGACACCCTCCAGGGCGCGTGCATCGGCCGTGACAGGGACCTGAGCCTGATCCTCGACGACGGATGGAACGACGACCTTCACTCTGTCGTCGAAGACGACCGGTCCGCCGTCGAGGATGCGCTCGACCATGTCGTTCCACATCGGGGACGCAAGTGGATCGGCCTGCGGGGCGGCGCGTGCGAGCGAGACGCTTGCAAGAAGCAGCGTGGCGCCGAGTAGTGCGCGCATCAGATCACTCCTAGTCGGAAACGGGCGGCGGAATATAGGTGACGCCGAATTTCTCGAAGCAGGCCGCAAGTTCTCCCGATTCATGCAGCCTATCGAGGACGGCTCCGATTGCGTAGCCGAGATCACGGCTGTCTTCCCTCCACGCCATGCCGACGAGCCAATCCTTGCGCACGATTCCAGGCATGGGAAGCTCCACGAATGTCGTGCTCTTTCCTGTTCCGTGAAGGAGATGCTCGATCTTGGAGCGGACGCCCATCAACGCGGAAATATCCTGGTCGATGAGCTGGCGAACGCCTTGCTCCGGCTTGATGTGGTGGGACACGTTGGAGATCAGTGCGCCGCCGTCGTAGGTCATCAGAAAATAGTCCGCGACGGTGGCGAGCTGAACGCCGACGCTGCGTGATTTGAAGACGTCGAACGAGGTGACCGTCTCCGCGGCCTCGGCAGGGACGGCCAGAACGACACGCTGCTGGAAATAGGCGTTTCCAAAAATCGCTTCGGGATTTCGGGTGGCAAATTCCCGGTCGATCGGCACATTCATCATGATGTCGCCGACGCCGCCCCCCGTCAGCGGCCCGCGCCAAACGTTGGCGCGGATATCGTCGTCGGCGGCCTCCCCCTGCATGCGCAGGACAACCTCGGCCTCGACGCCAAGCTCGCGCGCGATCTTGCGGGCAATCTCGACGTCTATGCCGACGGGAGCACCGTTCTCCTCGAAGGAAAACGGGGCGTTGTCCAGATAGGAGATAACGCGCAGCGATCCGCCTTCTATCACCTCATCGATTGGCCGAGGCTGCGCGCTGCCGGACCATGCTGCGAGAACAACGCCGACCAGAACGGTTTTGAGCACGGGTCTCACTGGGTGTCGGCTCACTGCTCTTTGAACTTCGACTCCACGTAGGTGCGGATGGCCCACATGGCTTCCTGGCTGATCACGCCTTCGAAGCGCGGCATGGTCGTCGTTCCGTCGGGCTTTCTGGCGCCGTTGCGGACCCGCTCCATGAACCACTCGTCCCCGTAGTCCCCCTTATCGAGATACCGGAGGTCGGGGGCCAGTCCGCCGGAGATCGCCTCGAGGCCGTGGCACCGGGCGCAATTCTGTGTGTAGCCGGACTCGCCGATCTCGGTGGCCGTCGCGTTCTCGCGGTAGGGGTTGGTGGGCCGCCATTCCTCGCCGAGGTGTTCAAGTCCCTCGGTATTGACGGGTTGTGGTGTGACGTCGCCGTGAGCTGCGACTTCGGTGATTTCAAGCGAAATGAATGCCGCGGCAGCGATGCACGCTGCTGCCATGAAACGTTTGAACATCAAATGCTCGCTCCGGTTTCCTGCCTAGATATTTTTATTGTTCAGGAGGCTATGCCTCGAACTCCTGCGGGAGAAAATTCCCCTTTAGTGCAAATGTCCCGGCATGAAGCGCCAAAATTCCTATGAAAAGTTGGACTATTGCACCATCGTACAGTTTCTCTGTTTTCCCGGTTCAGCCTAGATGGCGCTCCAATGCGTGAAATGCGCGGGGCGCGTGCGGGAGCGTGCCCGGAAAGGCTTCTCATGACATGCCGGCTCGCGGCTTTTGTGTTAGGCGGGATTGTGTGGTCGGCCTCAGCCGCGGCTCATGAAGTCTATGTTTCCAACGAGAAGGACAACACCGTCTCGGTGATCAGCACGAGGTCGCTCGAGGTGGTGCGGACGGTCAAAGTCGGCAAGCGTCCGAGGGGCATCACCTTCTCCAGGGACGGCACACGCTTCTATCTTTGCGCGAGCGACGATGACGCGGTGCAGGTCTACGATACCGAGACCGGCAACCTGCTTCACGATCTGCCCTCCGGCGCCGATCCGGAACAATTCGTGCTTTCGAACGATGGCAAGCGCCTCTACATCGCAAACGAAGACGATGCGATTACCACGGTCGTCGATGTCGAGCAGCGCCAAGTGATCGCTCAAATCCCGGTTGGCATCGAGCCTGAGGGGATGGCGATTTCACCCGACGATTCGATGATCGTTACGACGTCGGAGACGACGAACATGGCGCATCTGATCGACGCGCGCACGAACGAGGTGACCGAGAACATTCTGGTCGATGCACGCCCGCGCCATGCCGAGTTCACGCCGGACGGCAAGAAGCTCTGGGTGTCGGCGGAGATCGGCGGGACGATCAACGTCATAGATCTGGAAACCCGCAAGGTCGAAGCAACGATCGGGTTCGAGGTTGCGGGCATCAGCCGTGACAGGGTGCAGCCCGTCGGCTTTCGCATCACGGCGGATGGGACCACGGCATACGTCGCGCTCGGCCCCGCAAACCGGGTCGCCGTGGTCGATGTCGAGACGCTTGCGGTGGAAGACTATATCCTCGTCGGACAGCGTGTCTGGCACATGGCCTTTACACCGGAAGAGGATCTGCTGTTCACGAGCAACGGCGTGTCGAACGACGTGACGGCGATCGACGTTGCAACGCGCAAGGCGATCAAGTCGATCACGGTCGGCCGTTATCCCTGGGGCGTTGCAATCCGGTCCCAGCCGAAACATACATCCGGGACCACATCGACGGAGACCCGTTGAGACCGCGCCGCTCGACTGAATCGCCATTGCGGCTGCTCGTGCGCGCGATCATTTTCGCCGCCGCCATGGTCTCGGGGCCCTCCCTTGCGGAGGAGGCCCGCCACTTCGATCCCGCGACCGGCTATCGCATTGATCGCTATCGTGCGCCGACACCGGACACGGCGCCTGGCGCGACCACAGTCACCGAAGAGGACGTTAAGCGTCTGATGCGTGACGAGCGTGCCATCCTCGTCGATGCGATGGCCGCCGAGGGGGCTGGTCCCGATCCCGATACGGGCGCCTGGCGCCTCACGCGCAAGCGCGAGCACATCCCGGGCTCGGTCTGGTTGCCCGACGTCGGCAGAGGCGTGCTCTCGCCCCAGATGGAGCGCTATTTCAAATCCAATCTCCAGCGGCTCACGAACGGCAATCGCCATCGAGCCATCATCTTCTACTGCCTGGCGGATTGCTGGATGGGATGGAACGCTGCAAAACGGGCCGCCGAATACGGATTTCAGCGCGTCTACTGGTATCCCGAGGGCACGGACGGGTGGCGCGACTGGGAAGGGACGCTGGTCCCGGCCGTTCCCACGCCTGTGACGCGGCAGGACTGAGCGCGGACAAGCTGTCCGTGTCATTGTGTTAACAGCGACATGGAAGCTCCGATGCGCAGTATCGGATCGGCCGGGAGATCTGTGTACGGAGTTCCGACGACGGGGCAAATTGACGCCGATGCGATCGGGTCGCAATCCTCCGTCTCCGCCAAGCGCTCAACTCAACGCCGATAAACGCGAAGGTGTTGGAACAGTCCGGCCGCTCTCACGTTCTTCGGATGGGCCAGGTTTTGACCGCGGTACGGAGGGGCTGCCAGCAAGGAGACCCTCGTGACGCGCTCGCCACATATGTCTCTCATCCGGGTTCTCGTAAGCGCCGTAGCGTCTGGCGGCGCGGCCGGACTGGCCGGCGGAATTGTGTTCGCCAACTCTTTGCCTCTGCTCCAGTCTCTTCTCGCCGACGACCAGATCATGGCGCGGATCGCGTTCCTGATCGTTTGCGGCCAAGTTGGCGCCGTCATTGCGCTGGCCTTCGCCATGGTGCCCGAACGTGACCCCACGTCCTGACCGATCCGATCTAGGGTCCGTACTCAATATTGGATGGGCATTGACGCGAGGACTTTCGTGTCATGCGAATGCGATCATGACGGTCTTGCCAGCCGGTCCAGTTCACCGCCGGGGAGGGCGTGCGGGAACCCGCGCGAGGTAGACAGCGTTTGCGATCCGGTAGCGTGTGAGCAACGGCGTTGGCACTCAGAGCGAACTGGAAAGGCTTTCTGAAAGTCTCCGAGGTGAGTTGCCCGGTGGCGCTCTATACGGCCGCCTCGACCTCCGAACGGATCTCCTTTCATGTCCTGAACCGCGAAACGGGCCATCGCGTCCGCCGCCAGTTCGTCGACAGCGATACCGGGGAACCGGTGGAGCGTGACGACCAGGTGAAAGGCTACGAGATCGGCTCGGGAGACTACGTCATTCTCGATCCCGAAGAGGTCGCATCTGCGGTTCCTCAAAGCGACAAGACGTTGTCCGTGTCCGCGTTCATCGGATGCGACGAGGTCGACGACGTCTATTTCGACAAGCCCTATTACCTCGCACCCGCCGATCCGCATGCCGAGGAAGCGTTCGCGCTGATCCGCGAGGGGATGCGCGCCAAGAAGGTCGTGGCCCTCGCGCAGACCGTCCTGTTTCGGCGGATGCGTACGGTTCTGATCCGGGCGCACGGCGCCGGCATGATCGCGACGACCCTCAATTTCGATTATGAGGTCCGATCGGCCGAAGACGCGTTTTCCGATGTGGCGGAGGTGAAGATCAAGGGCGAGATGCTCGACCTCGCCAAGCATATCATCAAGACCAAGGAGGGCCGCTTCGATCCATCGAAGTTCGATGATCGCTATGAGGCCGCGCTCGCCGAGCTGGTCAAGGCGAAGGCCGAGGGTCGAAAGATCGAGCCCAGAAAGCTGCCGCGGCGGGAGAAGGTCGTGGACCTGATGGCGGCCTTGAGGGAGAGCGCGCGGATTGCGAAGAAAGACACGCGGACGCCGATGCCGCGCAAAAGAAAAACCGGCGCGGTGAAGAGAAAGGCCGCGCAACCGCGCCGTAAGGCAGGCTGAGCATGGCCAACCTCGACACGTATCGCCAGAAGCGCAATTTCCGATCGACCGCCGAACCCAAAGGCCGGAAGGCACGAAGGACCGGAAACGCCTTCGTGATTCAAAAACACGCGGCGCGGCGCCTCCACTACGATCTGCGCTTGGAAATGGCCGGCGTCCTCAAGAGCTGGGCGGTGACCCGGGGGCCGAGCCTGGTCCCGGGAGAAAAGCGGCTCGCGGTCGAGGTCGAGGATCATCCGCTCGCGTATGGCGACTTCGAAGGCACGATCCCCAAGGGCCAGTACGGCGGCGGCAGCGTGATCGTCTGGGACAGGGGCACATGGACTCCGATCGGTGATGCGGAGAAGGGCTACCGCAAGGGTCACCTCGAGTTCGAGCTCGAAGGCGAGAAACTGTCGGGCCGCTGGCATCTCGTTCGCATGCAGAAGAAGCCCGACGAAAAGCGCAACAACTGGCTGCTCATCAAAGCCGACGACGAGGCCGGGCGCAGTGCGGACGATCCAGACATCCTCGAAGAGCGGCCGGAGTCGGTCAAGACCGACCGCCGTATTGAAGATCTTGCCGACAACGGACCTCGTCGCGCGTCGCGGGAGAAAAGAGCCGCCGGATCTGCGCTGCCCCCTGCGAAAAAGCGGGAACTGAAAAAAGCCGATGTCGGCGCGGCTGCGCTCGCCGGGAAGAAGCATGCGGAAAAGGCGGCGATGCCGCCCTTCATTGCGCCCGCTCTCGCCACCTTGATGCGCGCGCCGCCCGCGGGTGCACGATGGCTGCACGAGATCAAATTCGACGGCTATCGCTTGGAGGCGCGGGTGAGCGAGGGCCGTGTGAAGCTCTTGACCCGCAGCGGCCTCGACTGGAGCAAGCGCTTCGGGCGAGAGATCGTGACGGCGCTCAAGGCGCTGCCGGTCGAGAGCGCGCTGATCGATGGCGAGGTCGTCGTGGAAGCAGGCAGCGGCGCGTCGGATTTCTCCACGCTTCAGGCCGATCTGAGCGCTGGGCGGCGCGACCGTTTCGTTTTCTACGTCTTCGACCTCTTGTACCTCGATGGATACGATCTCCGGGAGTTGCCGCTGATCGAACGGAAGGAGATGCTTGCCCGCCTCGTGCCGGCGGCCCCGAGCGTCATCCGATTCAGCGATCACTTCGAGGAGGACGGCCCGCTCGTCCTGCGGCACGCCTGCCGCCTGAGCCTCGAAGGCGTGATCTCCAAGCAGAAGGACGCGCCTTACCGGTCGGGGCGCACGAACGCCTGGGTGAAATCCAAATGCTCCGACCGCCAAGAGTTCGTCGTCGGGGGATATGTGCCGTCGACGACATCGCAGAAGGCGATCGGCTCGCTCATTCTGGGGGTGTACGAGAACGGCGGGCTCGTTTACGTCGGGCGCGTCGGCACCGGGTTTACGCACAAGGTGGCCGAGGATCTGTTCAAGCGTCTGCACTCCTTGCGGACGTCGGACAGGCCCTTCCGGAAGCCGCTGACGGCCGAGCAGGCGCGGAATGTTCGCTACGTGGAGCCGCAACTCGTGGCGGAAGTCGAGTTCCGTGCCTGGACGGCCGATGGCCATCTGCGCCACGCATCGTTCCGCGGCATTCGCGAGGACAAGCCGGCGCATGAGATCGTGCGCGAAGCGCCGTCAAGAGGAGGCGTGCGCGAAGCGCAGCCACGAAAAACTGCGGCTGCTCCCAAAGCGCAGAAGCGCCGCGTAAACCTCACGCATCCGGATCGCGTGTACTGGCCGGATGAGGGGATCACCAAGGAGGGTCTCGCGGACTACTACACGGAGGTGTGGCGCTGGATTGCGCCTCACATCGTAGGCCGTGCGCTGGCATTGTTGCGGTGTCCGACGGGAACGACAGGCCAGCAGTTCTTTCAGAAGCACGCGTGGAAAGGCCTCAACAGACACGTCACGCCCGTGAAGGACCCCAAGGACCGTGCCGGCGAGCCGCTGATTTCGATCTCCGATCTCGACGGGCTGATCGGGCTCGTGCAATCCGCTGTGCTCGAAATTCATCCCTGGGGATCGATGATCTCCGATTGGGAACGTCCGGATCGCATCATCATGGACCTCGATCCGGGCGAGGGGGTGGCGTGGGAGGCGATCATCGCGGCGGCGGAGGAGATGCGCCGACGCCTCGAAGACGCCGGCCTCGCCCCGTTCGTCAAGACGTCGGGCGGCAAAGGTCTTCATGTCGTCGCGCCATTGACACCGAAGGCAAGCTGGCCGGAGGTGAAGGCCTTCACGAAGGCACTCGCGGATGAGATGGCGTCCGACAGCCCCCGCTCGTACGTGGCGACGATTTCGAAAGCCAAGCGGAAGGGTAAGATCCTCGTCGACTATTTGCGCAACCAGCGTGGCATGACCGCCGTGGCGCCCTATTCGACGCGGGCGAGGCCGGGGGCGCCGGTTTCCATGCCACTGCAGTGGGACGAGCTTGGCCCCGCGATAGGCCCGGCGCACTTCACCTTGGAGAACACGCCGATACGTCTTTCTGCGCTGAAAAGAGATCCTTGGGCGGATTTCAAGAAAGCGGCTGTTCCGCTGACGCGCGCGCGAGGGCGTGCCGGAAAACGTTGAACGCGCGCAAAAACTGAAGCTAACGTCTCTTGCCCGGCTTCTCTTCCGATCGGATGCTTTTGCGCAAGGCATCCATGATGTTGATCACGTTGCTTGGCATCTTGTCCGCGTCCGCCTTGCTCTTCGCTTTCGCTGCTGGCCTCCGTCCCTTCCTCTTGGATGCGATGAGGTCGAGCAGGCGATCCTGAACCGGATCGTTCACCATGGCGGGGTCCCAGGCGGTGGTCCGCTCGTCGATCAGCGTCTTGATCAACGTCATCAGTTTCGGATCGGGCTTGCTCTCCCTGAGGTCCGAAAAATATTCGGCTTCGGGCCGAACCTCGTCGCCGTAGCGAAGCGTCCAGAGCACGATGCCCTTGTCGCGCGGCTCGAGCATCACGGCACGCTCGCGCCGATAGAGCACCAGCCGCGACATGCCCACCGTTCCCGTCGCGGCCATGGCCTCGCGAATGACGGAGAAGGCTTCCTCGCCGACCTCGCCGCTGGGCGTCAGATAGTGAGGTTTGTCGTACCAGATCCATTCGATGGAATCGTGGGGAACGAAGCTGTCGATGTCGATGGTGCGCGTGCTTTCGAGCGCGATGGATGCGAGCTCGTCGTCTTCGAGAACGACGTAATCGTCTTCGCCGCGTTGATAGCCCTTGACCTCGTCGTCCGCATCGACCGGCTTTTCGGTTGCGGCATCGACGTATTGGCTGATGACGCGGTTTCCGGTTTTCGCGTTCAAGGTGTGAAAGCGGACCTTCTGGCTTTCGGAGGTGGCCGGCATCATCGTGACCGGGCAGGTGACCAGCGACAGCTTGAGGTAGCCTTTCCAGAACGAGCGCGGCGCCATGGAGATCTCCCGGGAGGATCGAACAACCGCCGAGCGGCCCGGTTGGTTCCTGCGGGTGATCGAGCGCGCGCGAAAACCTGTCGAGGAGCGGGCGTAGCGGGCGGAAGCCGGCGACGGGCGTCAGGAGCTGATTGAGGACGGTGAGCGGCGCGGAGCTTCGGCCGGAACGTCCGGAGGTTTATTGGCGTTCTGCCTTCCACCGCTCAACCTCCGGAGTAATGCCTATGGACACGCTGGAAAAACTCTTCGAAACGACCTTGAGAGACGTCTACTACGCTGAAAAAGCGATCTTAAAAAACCTGCCGAAAATGGCGAAGAAAGCGAATTCCCCGCGTCTCGCGGCGGCCTTCGAGGAGCATATCGATGAGACGGAAGGCCAGGTCGACCGTCTGGAGAAGATTTTCGAAATGATCGGCAAGTCGGCGCGGGGCAAACGCTGCCCGGCGATCGACGGGCTTGCCGAGGAAGCGAGCGAGATCATCGAGGAAGCCGAAGACGACACCGTTCGCGATGCCGGTATGCTGAGTGCCGCCCAGGCCGTCGAGCACTATGAGATTTCCCGCTATGGGACGCTGGCGGCATGGGCAGACAAGCTCGGAATGTCCGACGTCGGCGATCTGCTGCGAGAGACGCTCGAGGAGGAGAAGGAAACCGACGCCAAGCTGTCGAAGCTCGCGGAATCGGAAATCAATGCGCGCGCCGAGCAGGGCGACGAAGCTCACAAGGGCGAAGCTCACAAGGGCGAAGCTCACAAGGGCAAGGCGTCTTCGAAGAAGAAGAGCGCGGGAAACCGCCACGCCTCGGCTTGAGGCGAGCGAGCAGCCCCGGAGAGTTCAGCCTCCGGGGCTGAACGAGGTCGGCTGCGTGATGCGCCTGGCCGGACCGCGAGGGAACCGGTTGGGAGATTGATCGGTTGCCAACGCAAGAAAAAGCGGGATCGAGCCCGCACGTTGCTTCGCGGCTTCTTGCGGCTCCTGGGTTCTGCAGAGAAACAAGGAGTGCGCGCAAATGAGCGTTTCGATGCGGCCGCTCGCGGTCGTCACAGGAGCCTCGACCGGAATCGGTGCGGAACTCGCCCGGTGCTGTGCCGAGGAGGGGTTCGATCTGATCGTCGTGGCGGACGAGCCAGAAATTCGGAATGCGGCGCGCGAGATCGCGTTGCTCGGCGGCAGTGTCGAGGCGGTGGAGGCCGACCTTTCCACGCTCGATGGCGTCGACGCCCTCTACGATAGGATTGCCGGGCGCCCCGTCGATGCGCTGCTCGCCAATGCGGGTCGCGGCCTTGGAAACGGATTTCTGGATCAGGATTTCGAGGACGTGATGCGGGTGGTGAACACCAACATCACGGGCACGATCTACCTCGTTCAGAGAATAGGACGCGACATGCGCCGGCGAGGCGACGGCCGCATCTTGATCACCGGTTCGATCGCGGGCTTCATCCCTGGTGCCTATCACGCGGTCTACAACGCGTCGAAAGCGTTCATCGACTCCTTTTCGATCGCGCTGCGTTCGGAGCTCAAGGGCACCGGCGTGACTGTCACCTGCCTCATGCCCGGCGCGACGGAGACGGCATTCTTCACGCGCGCGGGCCTGCTCGATACACGGATCGGCCAATCCAAGAAGGATGACGCAGGCGAGGTGGCCGAGATCGGCTTCAGGGCCATGATGAACGGTGACAGCGAGGTGGTGTCGGGGTGGCACAACAAGGTGCAATCGGCGCTCGCCAGCATCACGCCCGCCACGATCCTCGCGGAGCAGCACCGGAAGTTTGCCGAGCCCGGCAGTGCCGTGACGCATTAGACCATGATCGCTTCAGGCCCTATCAGCCTGAAGCGTGAATCATCGGTCTCACGAAAAGATAAAGCGTGATCTCCGTTCAATCGAAAGCGATCGCGCTTTTTTAGCGGCGAATGGAAGCAATACAACGATAAGGAGAGGTCCATGAAGGCCCTGTGCTGGCACGGCAAAGGCGATGTACGCTACGAAACGGTCCCCGATCCCGAGATCATCGACGGACGGGATGCGATCATCGAGGTCACCGGCTGCGCGATCTGCGGATCGGACCTCCATCTCTACAATGGGATCATCCCCGAGATGCATGCGGGCGACGTGCTCGGCCACGAGAACATGGGCGTGGTCGTGGACGTAGGGCCGGACAACAAGAAGCTCAAGGTCGGAGACCGGGTCGTCGTGCCCTTCACCATCTCGTGCGGAGAATGCTTTTTCTGCAAGCGCGGATACTATTCGGGGTGCGAGCGCTCCAATCCCAATGCCGACAAGGTGAGCAAGCTTTGGGGGCACTCCCCTGCCGGTTTGTTCGGCTATTCCCATTTGCTGGGGGGATACCCCGGCGGACAGGCCGAGTACCTGCGCGTCCCGTTCGCAGATGTCGGACCGATCAAGGTCCCGACGAGCCTCAGCGACGATCAGGTTCTCTTTCTTTCGGATATCTTCCCGACCGGCTACATGGCCGCGGAGTTCTGCAACATCCAGCCGGGCGATACCATCGCGGTGTGGGGCTGCGGCCCCGTGGGACAGTTCGCGATCCGCTCCGCGTTCCTGCTCGGCGCCGAGCGCGTGATCGCGATCGATCGGTTGCCCGAGCGCTTGGCGATGGCGAAGGCCGCCGGCGCCGAGGTGCTCGATTTCATGCGAGAGGATATCTATGAGCGGATCCAGGAGTTCACCGGCGGCCGCGGTGCCGATGCCTGCATCGATGCCGTGGGCACCGAAGCACATACGACGGCGAGCTTCGATTCCATCATCGATCGCGTAAAGGTGGCGGCCTATCTCGGCACCGACAGGCCCCATGTCATGCGCCAGGCGATTCAGTGCTGCCGCAACTTCGGCACGGTGTCGATCGTCGGCGTCTACGGCGGTTACCTCGATAAGATCCCGATGGGATCCGCGATCAACCGAGGCCTGACGTTCCGCATGGCGCAAACGCCCGTCCAACGCTACCTCCCCAAACTTCTCGGTCTCATCGAAGAAGGGAAGATCGATCCGTCCTTCGTGATCACGCACACCGCGCCGCTCGCGGACGGCCCGGATCTCTATAAGACCTTCCGCGACAAAGAGGATGGCTGCGTGAAGGTGGTGATGAAACCGGGAATGGCCGCGTCCGCGACTCGCGCCGCCGCATCCGAGCGGGTCGTCGAGCCCGCGACCTGAGCAGGGCGCTTGTACATTCAGAGACGACGTGCGCGTCAGCTCGCCGCCGTTTCGGAGTTGCGCCGCTGCGAGCCATTGAGCATGTGTGTCGCGCCGTCGGGCGCATCCCGCGTGATCGGCAGGACGAAGGGGGTTCGCGAGGGCGTCCGGTTGGCGTCGAGCGCGCACCCGTAGGTGTGAGAAAGAAGGTCGTCGCGGACGATCTCCTCAGGGCTCCCATGCGCGATCAGGCGCCCCTCGCGCATGAGCGCCAGGCTGTCGCAATATCCGGCGGCGAGATTGATGTCGTGCAGAACGGCGAGAACGGAAGCCCCTTCCGCCGCGGCCTCGCGCAAGGCCCCCAGCACCCGGCGCTGATGTCCGATGTCGAGATTGGAGGTCGGCTCGTCGACGAGCAGGAGCAGCGTCTCGCCAGGGCTCGGAGGCGCGGTCGCGAGCTGGCACATGGCGCGCGCGATATGGACGCGCTGGCGCTCGCCTCCCGAGAGGTCGGTGTACCTTCGCGCGGCGAGATGGGCGAGCCCCACACGATCGAGAGCCCACTCTGCGGCGCGGGTGTGATCGGCACAAAGCCCGAACCCCGGAACGGACGCACCCAGCACCACGACTTCGAGGGCGGAGAACGAGAATGTGAGCTGCGACGACTGGGGCACGACGGCGCGCCGGCGTGCGAGAAGCGCGGGAGGAGCCTGGGCGACGGGCACGCCATCGAACAGGATATGCCCCGCCGCCGGCTTGTGCTCGCCCGAGACGAGCTTCAGAAGCGTCGATTTTCCCGCGCCGTTCGGCCCCAGAATCCCCACCATGCGTCCGGCGGGAACAGCGAGGCTGACATCATCGACGAGCCGCTTGCTGCCGATTTCGAAGCGCACGCCGCAGGCTTCGATGGCTGGAGGTGCCGCGTTAGCCATGCACGCCTCTCCTGAGGACGAGATGTAGGAAGAACGGAGCCCCGATCAGCGCGGTGATGATGCCGAGAGGCAGCTCGGCCGGCGCAACGGCGACGCGCGCCACCATGTCGGCCGCCACAGCCAGCGTTCCCCCGAGAAGCGCGCTTGCCGGAAGCAGAAAGCGATGGTCCGGTCCTGAGACGAGACGGACGATGTGCGGCGTGACGATGCCGAGAAAGCCGACGATGCCCGCGACCGCGACGGCGGCACCCACCGCGCCGGCGGTGACGAAGACGATCAGCAGCTTGGCGCGCTGGACGTTGATGCCGAGGTGATACGCCTCGGCCTCGCCGAGAAGCAGCCCGTTGAGGTCGCGGATCAGGCGCGGCAGGAGAAGCGCCAGCAGGAGGGCGAACGGCAGCGCGCCGATCGCCTTGCTCCAGCTCGCGCCGGCGAGACTGCCGAGCGTCCAGAGTGTGAGGTCGCGCAGCGCGCGGTCATCCGAGAGATAGGCGACAACGCCCATCAGCGCAGAGGCAAGCGCCGCGAGCGCAACGCCGGCAAGCAGGAGCGTCCCGGTTGAAATCGCACGCCGCCCGTTGGTCAGCCCGACCAGCACCGCCGTCGCGGCAAGCCCGCCGACGAATGCCGCAAGGGGCAACGCATGAACGCTGAGGAACGCCTTGAGCGCCGGCAGATACGCATCTCCGAACGCGATCATGGCGACCGCAAACAGTGCTGCCCCCGACGAGACACCGATCAGCCCGGGGTCGGCGAGCGGGTTGCGGAACATGCCCTGCATGATGGCGCCCGACACCGCGAGTGACGCCCCCACGTACATGGCAAGCAGCGTCCTCGGCAGCCGAATGTCCAGGAGCACGAGGGCCTCGTGGCCACCCGTGCCTGCGGAGTACCCGGCGATCTCGGCGATCACCTGCGGCAGGGACAAGAGCGTGATCCCGCTGGGACCGACGGAGAGCGAGAGAAACGCCGTGAGCAGGAACACGACCGCGAGCGCGATGAGTCCGCGCGCTCGGATGCGGTCGCACGCCGAGCGGGTGCGCGCGCCGAGGTCCTCGGCTGGTGTCGGTTTCAGCATCCGCTAGTTGATCCGGCGAGCGGGAACGATGTCGGGATAAAGGAGATGCATCAGCTCGCGGGCCGCTTGTGGAGCGCGCGGACCGAACTGCAGCATGAGACTGCCATCGAATTCGATGATGCGCCCGTTCTTGACGGCGGGCGTGCTGGCAAGTCCGGCGATGGCAGCGATCTCCGTTGCGATGGGACTGTCGGCCTCGGTGGTGCGGTGGCCTGGCGCAGCCTTCATGACGATGATCGCTTCCGGTGCGAGCGCAAGCGCCGCCTCGCCTGAAAGCGGTTTGTACCCATCGAACGATGAGACGACATTCTCGGCTCCGGCAAGAGCAAGCATCGCGTCGGCTGCCGTGTCCTTTCCGCCTGCCAGGGCGCGCCCGCTCTGCACCGAGAGGAAGAAGAGGGCCTTGACCGGCTTTGTGATGGTCTTGCGCGCGTCGGCTGCACTCTCGAACTCGGCGCGGATCCGGGCCGCGAGTGTCTGGCCCGCCTCCTCTCTCCCGACGATGGAGGCAACCTGGGCGACCTTGTCGGCGACGCCTTCGGGCGTATCCGCGCCTTCAATCGTGATGAAAGGCGTCGACGACGCCTTGAGCGCGTCGACGACCTCAGGTGGCCCGGCCTTGTCGGTTGCGAGGACGAGCGTGGGTCCGACGGCGAGCACGCCTTCGGATGCCAGCGCACGCATATATCCGACGCTCTTCTTTTCCGCGGGGATCTGCGCTGGAAAGACGCTCGTCGTGTCGATCGCGGCGACGTTGTCGCCGAGGCCGAGCTCGTAGAGGATCTCCGTCACGTCTCCGCCGACCGACACGATGCGCGAGACGTCGCGCGCCGACGTGTCTTCGGCATGCGACGGCGCCGACACGGCCGTGGAGACGAGGAGGAGCAAAGCTGCACGCGCAAATGCGTGAGCGATGGGCCTTGGGCGAGCGAACATTGCGGTCATCCTTTTCTCATGCGGAGCGGGGCGCCGGCAGATGCGGTCAATCTGCAACAGAGTCAAAATTCCCCTTCGACAATATTGACTAAAATAGTCAGGAAATATACGGATAGCAAGTCGGACGCGGATCGGGAGGCCCGTGGCTTGGCACTTGGGATTATCGATCCGAAGGGGCGACAGCCTTGATGCCTGCGGGCATGAGGAGCGGCTGGTCGCCGGCCAGGATTACATTGGAGTTCTCTCGATCATGTCGATGCGCGCGTCTTCGCGGCTGCTGATGGCGGCTGCCCTTGTGTGCTGTGCTGGCAGCCACACCTTTGCGGACGAAATTCAGCTTGACGGCATCGTCGTAACCTCGACGAAGACTGAGGAGAGCTGGGTCGAGGCGTTGTCGGGATCGAGCGCCGTCGAGCGCGAGCGGATGGACGAGCAGTTCCAGTCCACCGAGATCTCGACCATCCTGAACACGATCCCGGGCGTTACGACGTCGCAGACGTCGAGCGACACGGCGACGGCCATCAACATTCGCGGCTTGCAGGACTTCGGGCGCGTCAACGTCCTCATCGAGGGCGCGCGCCAGAACTTCCAGCGGTCGGGCCACAACGCCAACGGCGCCTTCTATATCGAGCCTGAGATGCTGGGCAGCATCGATGTCACGCGCGGGCCGACGTCGATGATCTACGGCTCCGGCGCCATCGGTGGCGTGGTCGCGTTCAAGCTGCTCAATGCCGATGATGTCCTGAGAGACGGTGAGTATGGTGCCGTGCGGGGCAAGGGCAGCTTGGGCTCCAACGATGACAGCAAGCTTGGCAGCGGCACGGTCGCCGTTCGCTCCAAGGCTTTCGATATTCTCGGCCAGTCGAACGTCCGTGAGAGCGGAGATTATGAGGACGGCGGCGGGAAGACCATTGCCGACACGGGTGACAAGACCCGGTCCAACATGGTCAATGCACGCCTCCGCCCTGCCGAAGGACACCAGATCATCGGAACGCTGATCGACTTCACGTCGGAGTTCGTCGAGAGCCAAGGCGGCGGTGGAACCCGTCGCGACACCACGGTCGAGAACCGCCAATACACGCTCGGCTATACGTTCTCACGCCCCGACACGCCGCTTCTCGATTTCAGCGCCAAGATCTACCGCAACGAGACGGATGTCGATCAGTTCAATCTGACGAACGCCGCCGTCTATCGCTATTTCAATATCGAAACCGAGGGCTTCGATATCAACAATACGTCGCGGTTTGGGAGCGACAATTTCCAGTTCGCCCTGACCTATGGCGTGGATGGCGTCTACGACCATGTCGATACGTTCGATACGGCCGGTTACGGCAGCGCCCTGACGCCCGGCGGAAAACGCTCTCTCGAAGGCGCGTTCGTCCAGAACCAGCTCACCATGTTCAACTTCGTCGAGCTGATTACGGCCCTTCGCTATGACCGCTATGAGTTGGAGAGCGCCGCGGCCTCGTCCGACGGCGATCGGATATCGCCGAAAGTCACGCTCGGCGTCACGCCGCTGAACGGCATCACGCTTTTCGGCACCTATGCGGAAGGCTACAGGGCCCCGTCCGTCACCGAGACGCTTATTGACGGCGCGCACCCGTTCCCGGCGTTCAACCTCCTGCCCAACCCCAATCTGACGCCGGAGGTGGCGCACAACTGGGAGGGCGGGGTGAACTTCAAGTACGACGGCGTGCTCCGGCAGAACGATGCGTTCCGCGCCAAGGTGGTCGGCTTCCGCAACCGCATCGACGGCTATATCGACGCGGTTTACAACGATCCCGCCGGGAATACGTTGCCGGATATGTCAGGATGCGTTTTCCCCGTTCCCTTTCCTGTTTGCTTCTTTGACGATCAATTCCAATACGTCAATATCGCGAGCGCGGTGATCGAAGGCGTCGAGCTGGAGGCCTCTTACGACGCGGGATCCTGGTTCGCGATCCTGGCCGCACAGCACGTGACGGGTAAGAATAAGGACACCGGCGAAAGACTCGTGACGGTTCTGCCCGACCGGGCGACGGGTACGCTGGGCTTCCGTCTCTTCGATCAGAAGCTGGTTGCCGGAACGCGCGTCACCCTCGTCGATTCCCACAAGGGCGGCACCACCGAATCCGGGTCCGTCTATCACGCATCCAGCGCCTACACGCTCGTCGACCTGTTCGCTCAATACGAATTCAACGAGCACGCGACGCTCAACCTCAACATCGACAACCTTTTTGACAAAAAGTACATGCAGCATCTCAATCAGGAGAACAGCCCGGGGTTCAATGCCCGGATTGGTTTGACGATGAGGTTCGGTGCGGAGTAGCCGTCAAGCACGAAGCCTGGACATGCGCTGGCCGCGGCTGCGGCCTCGGAAACGGAGGTTGCAGCACGCGTTGGTTGCAGTTGAAAAAGAAGAAGGAAGGGTAGGCTTATGTTCATCGCAATGAACCGCTTCAAAGTTCTCAAGGGCGCCGAGAAGGATTTCGAGCACGTCTGGTTGTCGCGCGAGACGCATCTCAACGAGCTTGACGGGTTCATCGAATTCCATCTCCTGAAGGGCCCGGAGCGGGAAGACCACGTGCTCTATTCCTCGCATACCATCTGGCGCTCGCATGCCGATTTCGAGGCGTGGACGAAATCCGAGCAGTTCCGGAAGGTTCACGCAGGCGCCGGCGGCACCAAGCCGCTCTACCAGGGGCATCCCGAGTTCGAAGGCTTCCACGTGCTGCAGACCGTGACGTCCGACGGCAAACGCGTCGTGGCGGCGTGACGGACATGGCCGAGACAAGCGAAGCCGCATCGGGCCGCCCGCCGCTGGCCGAGCGTCTCGCCCACAACGCGGACGGCATTCTGGAGCAGATCGCCGCCGAGTATGGCGTAAGCACGCTCGACGTCGTGCGCGCGCTGCCGGAGGACCACCGCACGCTCGTCGACGGCACACGTTTCGCGGATGTGATGACGGCGATCGGCGATTGGGGCCCGATCCTGTTCATCGTGCACACGCGCCATATCGTGCTCGAATGCGAGGGCGTGCTCCCGCCGGGAACCTTCGGGCGCGGCTACTACAACATCCACGGCGACAGTCCCATCGGCGGGCACATCCGCGCCGAAGGCTGCAAGGCGATCGCGTTCGTCTCCCGGCCTTTCATGGGGCGTGCGTCCCGCTCGGTGCAGTTCTTCAGCGAGGACGGCGAGGCGATGTTCAAGATTTTCGTTCGCCGGGACGAGGCGCGCAATCTGATGGCCGATCAGGTCGCCCGCTTCGATGCGCTTCGCCAGGACCTGTCCTGACGAGGCGACCTGGGACAGAGACATGACGCGTGAGACGCTCTCTCGCGCACGCTTTCGCCTCCTTCACGCGGAGTTTATCCGAGATGCAAGCCGCTCGCGCTTGCATCCGCAGGCCGAGCGCGCCAATCCTTCGCCAATCGCTTGAGGGTTGTTTGCATCGGGTTGGACCATGTCGCGTCTCGCATCTGCTTTTGTTGCTTTGCTCGCGGTGTCCTGCCCGGTGCTTGCCGCGGACGTCTGGATGGTCAAGTCCTCCGGTGTTCTCGGTTGCAAGGTTCGCGAGACGCTGATCGCATTCGAGCGGATCCGGGCTCAACATGAGCCCGATGGGCCGCCACCTCCGGGATGTGTGGTGCTCTATTCCGGAGAGCGGTTGATCGACCAGCCGGAAGTCGGCGTCGGGTTCAACGATCACATGCGTGTTCAGCGGAGCGATAGCTCCATCGTTTTCGTGCGCCGCTCGGCGGTCGTGCCGGATCCCGGCATCGGCAGCATGACCGAGGATCGTTTTTAGTCGGTGAGGCGAGCATCAGGCCGCGGGGTTCGAGGCGCGCCGCCACGCGTTCGCGGCGAGCATGGCGGTGCCTGGAAGAGCGATGGACGCCACGAGCGCCGCGAGAAACCCTCGAGGACTTTCTGCCCCGGCCCCGAGGATGGCGTAGACACCCGCGAAGGCGATGTTGGCGAGCGTCGTGACGACGAGCACCTTCCGTACGGAAAGACCCGCAACGCCCGCCGCGATGACGGAGGCCTCGGCCAGCACGGGCACGGGTCGGCAGAACGCGAGCACCAGAGCGCCATGCCTGTCGAACCAGCTCGGCAGGGCGGCGAAATCCTCGGCTCCCATCATGCGCAGGGCGAAGTCGGATCCCAGCCGCTGCCCGAGCCAGTAGCCGATCGCGCAACCGAGCGTCAGGCCACTCGCGGCAACGAGCGTGCCGGGTAACGCGCCGAGCCATCCACCGAGCACGGCGATGACGACAGTGGACGGGATCGGGAGCACGACGTCCACCGCGAGCAGGAGAAACCCGAGACCAGCGGCGAGAGGCCGATAGGACGCGTTCGCCATCGCTTCGCGCGTGATCTGATCCAGCCGGTCGCCGAAAAGCAGGAACGGAACGATCACGATGGCGAGCAGGGTGACGATGACGACAGCAAGTTTTGCAACGCGGCGCCGGCGCTGCGATGTCTCCGCTTGTGCCGTCTCCCGACCGACGGCATGTGCCACGGGGCGTGTCATTTCTGATCGTTTCAATCCTTGCGCGAGGCGCCCGCACGTGCCGCCGCGAGCCGGCGTCCTTCCGCGATGAGGCGCGCGATTTCATCCTCGGTAAACGTGCGCTCCGCCCTGTTGGCGATACCCAATGCGCCGACGACGGTTTCACCCTCGAAAATCGGGACGACGATCGACCCCGCAAGACCCGTGGCCTTGGCGCCGGGGCGGACATCGCCGCTGGTGTCGGTCTGGAGGTTGCAGGCATCGACCGGCGCTTTCCGTTCGACGGCAAGCCCGGCCATGCCTTTGCCGACCGGGATCGTGCGGATGGTCGCAAGCACGATGTCGGGAATTCCGGGGCTCGCCGCCGCCAGACGCAGGAGGCCGTCGCCGCCCAGGAAATGGATCGTCCCGCTGTCGGCCGAAAAATCGGAGATGATGCGGAGGAGGTCGAAGCCGCTCGGATCCTGCGAAGTGTCGTGGCGCGTCATCTCGCCATCCTCTGCTGTGTCTCAGATGGAGCCTCTGCGCTGGCGTCCGGCGGCATCAGCGCCACGGGCCAGTCCTCGGCGACATAGCGGCGGAACCACGCCGTGAACTGATCGGGCGAAGCGGCGACATCGCGCCGAATGCGCGCGAGTTCGCGCCATTCGTAGCCCTCGACCTCCGAAGGATCGGGCACGACGGCGCCGTCGTAGCGTGCGCGAAAAATGTGCACGATCTCGTGCTCGACCAGATCGTTGCCGACGTCGGCACGGTAGCTGACGACACCCAGCCAGGCGAGGGGACAGGTGAAGCCCATCTCTTCGTTGAGCCGCCGCGCCGCCGCGGCCGCCACAGGCTCGCCCGGGCGCGGATGGCCGCAGCACGTGTTCGTCCAGAGGCCGCCCGAATGATACTTCGCGTGCGCGCGCTTTTGCAGGAGCTGCCGGCCCGCTCCATCAAAGACGACGACCGAGAACGCGCGATGCAAAAGCCCCTTCCTGTGGGCGTCGAGTTTCTCCGCAGAGCCGATCTCGCGGTCGTTTTCGTCGATCAGGATGACGCTTTCGGATAAGGAAGCCATAGAGAGAACTCACGCATCGAAGAGATGGGACAGGATGAGCGCTTTGACGTCGCGCGCGTCGACCGGCCCGTCTGGAACCAGGTGCGGGGCGGAGGAGAGAAGCACGGGACTGTGTTGCTGAGGCGTATCGGCACGCCCGTGCGAACCTTTGACGAGATCGGCATCGAGCGGAATGACGTCCATCAGCGTCCGCAAGCCCAGCATCTTTTTCAGAAGACGCCAGCCGATCGAGAGCTTGGGAAAGCGGATCGCGGGATCGAGAAACAGCTCGACCGGATCGTAGCCCGGCTTGCGGTGGATCTCAACGGTGCGCGCGAAATCCGGCGCCCGCGCGTCGTCGAGCCAGTAGTAATACGTGAACCACGCGTCGTGCGCCGAGATAGCCACCAGCTCGCCGGAGCGGTCATGATCGAGGCCCCAGCCGCCTTGCTCCGCCCGGTCGAGAATGTGATCGACACCGGCGAGATCAGATAGCAACCCACGAACAGCCGGAATATCCTTCTCATCGGGCACATAGACATGGGCCACTTGATGATCGGCGACAGCGAACGCGCGGCAGCGCGGGATGTCGAGCATCTCGCCGCCCTGCTCCTCGCGCACGGCGAGCAGTCCGGCAGAGCGAAGAGCGCGGTTGATATGGACGGGATGGCGCACGGGAACGATGCCATATTCGGAGAGCACGACGACGCGCCGCCCCAGAGCGGTCCCCGCGTCGATCAGATCGCCGCCGACGGCATCGATCTCCGCAAGATCGGCCGCAATCGCCGGATCGTCCGGACCGAAGCGCTGCAGCGCGTAATCGAGATGAGGCAGGTACACGAGCGTCAGCGTGGGATCGTGCGTCGCAAGCACATGCTTGGCCGCATCCGCGATCCATTGGCTCGACGCGATTGACGTGGCCGGCCCCCAGAAATGAAAGAGCGGGAAGGTGCCGAGCTTCTCTTGCAATGTGTCGCGCAGATCGGGCGGGTCCGACCAGCAGTCCGGCAGCTTGCGCCCGTCGGCTTTGTAGATCGGACGCGGCGTCACCGTGATGTCCGTGCCCGCGCCCATGGCGTACCACCAGAAAAGATTGGCGGAGGTAAAGCGGGGATCGCGCTTTTTCGCAGCGTCCCAGACCCGTTCGCCCGCAACCAGCCGGTTGGACTGCCGCCAGAGCCAGACTTCCATCAGGTCGCGAAACAGCCAGCCGTTGCCGACGATGCCATGATCGCGGGGCGCAAGTCCGGTGACGAACGTCGCCTGCGCCGAGCAGGTGACGGCGGGCGTCACCGTATCGAGCCGCCGGCTCGCGCCCTCGGCCGCGAAGCGCGAGAGCCGCGGCATGTGCTGTCCCATCAGGGCTGGCGTAAGCCCGACGACGTTGATCACGACGGTAGGATGCATTGCCGGCCGGCCTCCCGGCGGCATCACTTTTTCAGTGTGTGGAGATACGCGATGATCTTCAGGATCTGATCCTGCGTCACGCCGCGGATCGAAAACGAACGCATGGCGCCCGACGATCCGGAATGGATGATCTCGAACACGCCGACATCCGTGTTCGCGCGCTTGTTGATGAAGACGTCGTCGACGAGGCTCGGCCCCATGCCGCCCGTGCCGTCCGGCTTGTGGCAGGCCTGGCAATGCTCGTTGTAGAGCGTTTTGCCCGCTGCGATGGCGTCGGCATCGCCGCCGTAGGGATTGACGCCGTCCTTACGGAACGCGTCGACCGCCGCGGTGATTTCCTCGCCCTTGATCGGTGCGAGATCGAGCGGCGAGTTGTCGAGCGCATGGCGGAATTCGACGTCAGCCATTGCGGACGGTGCAAATGTTATCGCGACGGCAGGCACCATGAGGAGAGCGGCAGCAAGGGCCGGACGAAGCGGGAGAAGACGCAGTTTCATGGGCATGTCGTGAAGGCTCGCTTGGGTTCGTGTCTCATGTCGGAGACATGGATTGTGTCTCATGTCGGAGACATGGATTGTGTCTCGTGTCGAAGACGGAAGGCCCTCTTGCCGGCGGGCGTGAGGGCCTTCCTTGGCTTTCATGTGGGAATGCTGAAAAGCATTGCCCGGGTCATTACTGCTTCATCCGAGCCGTCTCGGCGCCTTCCGGCACGGCGTCGGCAGCCACGATCTTCCAGAGCGCGCCCGGCGGGTTGGCCGCGGCGCCCTTGTCGTCGAGATAGAAGCAGTTGCAGTTCACCGCAAGGACGGAGCCGTCCTCATCGTTGTTGCCGGCCGTGAACTGCAGGTCGGTCTGCGCCAGCTCCTGGAGCTGCCACTTGCTGCCATCCCAGCCGGTGGCGAACACGCGGCCCGAGCACCAGTCGCCGGTCAGATAGACGCCGTCCATGCCGGCGTAGTTGGCCACGCCAAGTCCCTGGACCGAGCAGCCCCAGCCTTCGGTGAGCTTTTCGGCGCCCGGATACGGTTCCTGATGCGGGTACTCGGCAACCGGAAGCACGCCGACCTGCGGGCACACGTCATCGGGTCCCGTCGCCGGATGGCAGTGGGTGCCCATGTTGTGCTTCCAGCCGTAGTTCTCGCCGCCCTTGCTGGCGGCGGGCTGCCAGTTGATCTCCTCCCAGTGGTTCTGCCCGACGTCCGCGATGAAGAGATCGCCGGTCTTCGAGTTGAAGTGGAAGGAGTAGGGATTGCGCAGACCGTAGGCCCAGGATTCGGGCTTGGCACCCATATGGATCTTCGAGAAGCCTTCCTCGGTGATGCCGAAGAGCGTCATCATGCGATCCTGCCAGGCCGTCGCCCAGGGGTTGTCTCTTGGCACCTTGTAGGCGTGCATCTCGCCATCGTCGACGTCAACGTCGATGCGGAGCATCTTGCCCCACAGCACGTCCTTGCGCTGGCCGGCGTCGAGCGGATCGCCCTCCCAGCCGGCGTCGCCCTTGCCGATGTAGAGGAAGCCGTCCGGGCCGAACTGAATGCCGCCGCCGTAGTGATTGTAGTAGGGCTGCGGGATATTCATGATGACCTTGACGGTCTTGTTGGCGTGCTCGACCGTCACCTCGTCAGGGCTCGCGGGATCGACGGTGTAGCGCGCGATGATGTGCGCACCGTTGAACGGCAGCGAGGCGTAGCTGACGAAGAAGTGGCCGTTCTCCTTGAACTTCGGATGGAACGCAACGGCCCAGAGGCCCTGCTCCACGAAGCCGGTCTGCACTTCGCTTCCGAGCGGGCTGTTCTTCGTGAGGTCGAGGAAGGGCTTCTCGTTGACGGAGCCGTCCTTGTTCACGACCCGGATCGTGCCCTGGCGCTCAACGACGAACACGCGGCCCGTCCCGTCGAACGCGGACGCCACGCCCACGGGATCGAGGAAGCCGTCGGCAACCTTCACAAGCGCGATTTTAGGATCGCCGGGGAGCTTGCCCCCGGGCCGCGCGACTTGGCTGGCCTCTTTCGGCACTTCCTGCGCCACGGCGATCATCGACCCCGCGGCGAGGAAGCCCGCAGCCAACACCGACGCGGATGTAATAAACCGCATTCGCATTTGGACGTTCTCCCATTCAAGTTTGATTTGGCAGCCAAAGTTTCTGTTTGTACGACGTCAGACTTTGCTGCGTTGCGCAAATTTCAGGTGCCGCCGAAAAGCAACCCGAGCGCTAAAGAAACTATCGGCCAGCCGGAATAGAGCAACCACTTCATTTATGGCGTCAATCAAGAAAAGTTGAAACAAGCGATGAGATGAGAAATCGGGAATTAATCGCGAGGCATATTGCAAAATGTTCCCGAAAAAGAGGGGGTAGGTCATGATGCGCGACGAGCTGGGCTCCGGAATCGGCTGGCACGGGGGAGGAACACGTTGGGCGAGAAGGTGCTTCGAGCGCGACTGCGGTTGCCAGAAAGGAGCGTTTGGCGCAGATTTGAAACCGAACCGCGGCCTTGACCGGCCTGCGTTTCGACCATTCGGGATATTGTCCCGAAGATAATTAGAATAGTTCCCGAAATGCCGGGCAAGGCCGCGAAGGAACTGTCATTCATGGGGAAACGAGACGGTGTCGATCAATGCAGCATTCGCGCTTCCGGCAATTGAATCGAATGTAAATCAACTCGTTTTTTCGCAGAAATTTGCGGTGCCCTATGAGTTCCCTGTAGCGTTTACCAGGGACGTTTTTGCGGCTTCGAATGCGATCCTTGCCGAATTGATTGGCGCGCGCCCGCGCGAAACGGAGACGCGCGTGAATTTCGTGGTGGATGAGGGTGTTGTGCGGGAAATGCCGGATCTCGCCAAGCGGATCGCAGACTACACCGCTTCACACGCCGGCCTTACGCTCGCCGGCCCCGTCATCGAGATCGCCGGCGGCGAAGCGGCCAAGAATGATCCGTCCCTGGTGACGGATCTGCAGCGCGGTTTCGTCGAGCGCCGCCTCGACCGGCATTCCTATGTCGTGGGCATCGGTGGCGGCGCCATGCTCGATCTCGTCGGGTACGCCGCCGCCACGACCCATCGCGGCATTCGCCACATCCGCGTTCCCACAACCGTCCTGGCTCAGAACGATTCCGGGGTCGGCGTGAAGAACGGCATCAACGCATTCGGCGCGAAGAACATGCTCGGCACGTTCGTCCCGCCTCACGCCGTCATCAATGACTCGGCCTTCATCGACGTTCTGCCTGGCCGCGAGAAGCGTGCCGGCATGGCGGAAGCCGTCAAGGTCGCGCTGATCCGCGACCGCGCGTTCTTCGAATGGCTGGAAGAGAAGGCGGAAGCGCTCGCACTGTTTGCATCCGAGCCGCTTGAAAAGCTGATCCGTCATTGCGCGCTCCTTCACATGCGCCAGATCGCCCACGGTGGCGATCCGTTCGAGCGCGGCAGCGTGCGCCCGCTCGACTTCGGCCACTGGGCCGCCCACAAGCTCGAGGTGCTCTCCAACTACGAGCTGCGTCACGGCGAGGCGGTGGCCATCGGCATCGCCCTCGATACGCGCTATTCCGTGCTCGCGGGTCTTCTTCCCGCCGGCGACGATCTGCGCGTTGCGCGTCTCTTGACGCGGCTTGGCTTCGCGCTTTGGCATCCGGCCTGCGAGCTTCAGGATGAAAGCGGGCGGCGCAAGCTGCTCAAGGGTCTCGAGGAATTCCGCGAGCATCTGGGCGGAGAGCTCACGATCACGCTGCTGTCTGAGCTCGGCACGGGGGTCGAGGTCCACAGCATGGACGAAGGGTTGATCGGGGACGCGATGGCTTGGCTGCGCGAAGGAGCGCACGTCTGATGCAGCTTGCGCTTCCCGGCAATCCCCATCTCACATACTGCACCAACATCCACGCCGGAGAGACCTGGGGCGACATCGAAACGGTGCTCGCCCATGCGCTCCCGCGCGTCAAGGCCGGCATCTCGCCCGACCGCGCCATGGGCGTGGGGCTCAGGCTTTCGGCACGCGCGGCGGAGGAGCTGTCCGCGCCGGCCTTGCGCGAGCGCTTCAAGCGCTTCCTCGGCGAGCACGATCTTTACGTCTTCACCGTCAACGCCTTTCCCTACGGCAGCTTCCATGGCGAGCGCGTGAAAGAGCGCGTCTACGAGCCCGATTGGCGCACGCCGCAGCGGCTGGGCTTTACCTGCCGCGTCGCCGACCTTCTGGCAGACCTCGCGCCGGACGGTCTGGATGCCAGCATAAGCACGGTTCCGGGCGGGTTTCGCGCAAACATCGCGACGGCGACAGGTGTCGCGCGCGTCGCCGAAGGCTTTGCCCGAGCGGCCGCCCACCTCGACGGAATTCGGCGCAGATCAGGACGAACCATCACCCTTGCCATCGAGCCGGAGCCCGCGTGTTTCCTCGAGACCACGGACGAGGCGGTGCGTTTCCTCGAGGAGCATCTCTTTCGCGGCCCGGCGGCCGAGCTGTTCGCAGCGCTCGCGGGCATTCCGGCGCGCGAAGCCGAGCGGCGCCTGCGCCGGCATGTCGGGCTCTGTTTCGATGTCTGCCATTCGGCGGTCGCGTTCGAAGAGACGATCCCCATGCTCGATGCGGTTCACGGCGCGGGGATCGCGGTCGCCAAGCTTCAGCTCAGCTCCGCGCTTCGCGCGACGGGAGACGCGGCGCACTTCGAGCGCCTGCTCGGGCGGTTCGATGACGGCATCTATCTCCATCAGACGGTGGAGCGGAACGGTTCCGCGATCACGCGCCATCTCGATCTTCCCGACGCATTCCGTGCGGTCCGCCGTGGCAACGCAGGCGGCGAATGGCGCGTGCATTGTCATGTGCCGGTCTTCCTCGACCGCTTCGATATGCTGGAAGCCACACAGCAGAACCTCCGCGACGCGTTGGCGCTCTGCCGAAAGCGCGCCGTCTCGCCGCATCTCGAAGTGGAGACATACACCTGGAACGTGTTGCCCGATGCGATGAAATCGCCGGAGCTTGTCGGCGACATCGTGCGCGAGCTCGCCTGGGTGCGGTCGGAGCTCAGCGCGTGACCACCATCGCAGCGCTGGTGCGCCTTGCTCGCGTTTCCAACCTGCCGACGGTCTGGAGCAACGTGCTCGCCGCGTCCGTTCTTGCAGGCGGTCTCGCCGAGCCCGCCTTGGCACTGGTCCTTGTCGCCATGTCCGCGCTTTACGCCGGCGGCATGATCCTCAACGATGCCTTCGACCGCGACATCGACGCGCGCGAAAGGCCGGAGCGCCCGCTTCCCGCGGGCGAGATCGCACCGGCCACCGCCTGGGCCGTGGGGCTTGGCCTGCTCGCGCTGGGTGTTGGCCTGTTGGCCACCTTTGGAATCCGAAGCGCAAGCGCGGCGCTGGCGCTCGCTGCCGCGATCCTGATCTATGATGCATGGCACAAGGGATATGCGCTTGCGCCTCTCGTGATGGGCGCGTGCCGCGCACTGGTCTACGTCACGACGGTGCTGGTGGCTGGGGCGGCCTTGTCGGGCCCGGTGCTGGCGGCGGCGCTCGCGCTCCTTGCCTATGTTGCGGGATTGAGCCTCGTCGCGCGCGGTGTGGGCGTGCGCTCCGCCGTGCCCCACTGGCCGGTCCTGCTGCTCATGCTGCCGATTGCGGTCGCGCTGATATCCGGCGAGATCGCGCCCTTGAGCTTGCTCATGGCGGGCGCCGCCGCCGCGGTGATCCTGCTCGCGGTGGGCGGCCTGAGATCTGGCACGCCGGATCGGCGTGAGCGTTCGGTGGGGCTTCTGATCGCGGGGATCGCACTCGTCGATGGCGTCGTCTCTGCGGCGCACGGGAATGCAAGCGTGGCGATGATCTGCATCGCATTGTTCGGTATGACATTGGCGCTCCAGCGCAGTGTTCCAGGCACGTGAGGCTGAGCGTATGACGACATCCCTCTCCCAGACGGCCAACGTCGAAAAGTCCATGCACCTGCTCAAGGGATGGCTCGCCCCGCGCCTGGCACCCGAGGCTGCCGCTTGGCTGACGGCGCAGATGGCAACGATTGTGTCCGGCGAAAAGCCGATGCAATTGGCGATGGCGATCGGGCTCGCGCCGCGCAAGGTCGGCAAAGCCGATCTCGATCTCAAGCCGGACGAGGCGGAAGCCGGTCGCGCAGCCCGATCGGGTCTCGACGCCACGGGCTGGAGCGTGGACCAGGCGGTGCGCATCCTTCTCGTGCTCGCCGGCTACCGAGGCGACGACGATCGCTTCGTCGCCGGCCTCGACCGCATCCTCGCGGCGGCGGAAATCGGCGAGCAGATCGCACTGCTGCGCGGGCTCCCGCTTTACCCCGCACCGGAAAAGCTCCTGCATCGTGCCGCCGAGGGCGTGCGGTCCGCGATGCAACCCATCTTCGAAGCGGTCGCGCATCGCAATCCCTATCCGCGCGAGCAGTTCAGCGAGGCGCAGTGGAACCAGATGGTCGTCAAGGCTCTGTTCATCGAGAGCCGACTCTGGCCGATTCAGGGCCTCGATGTGCGCCGCAATCCCGATCTCGCACGGATGCTGATCGACTATGCCGCCGAGCGCCGCGCTGCCGGCCGCTCGATCTCACCCGAGCTGTGGCGCTGCGTGGCGCCCTTCGCGGGAGAAGCCGAGGTCGAAGCGCTCGCCCATATCCTGCGCACCGGAACGGACGCGGAGCGCAAGGGGGCGGCCTTGGCGCTCAAAGACTGCCCCTTGCCGTCGGCCCGCGCCGCGCTGGAGACCGACAAGGCCCTCGCGGACGCGATCGACGCCGGCCGCGTGGCCTGGGATCGGATTGCCTGATTTCACCAAACCTTCGGAGCCTCGTATGTTCATCGACCCGCACGCGCACATGATCTCACGCACCACCGACGACTACGAGGCGATGGCGAAAGCCGGCGTTGTCGCCGTCATCGAGCCTGCGTTCTGGATCGGACAAGCACGCACCAACGTGGGAAGCTATAAGGATTACCTCTCCCACATCCTGGGCTTCGAGCGCTTTCGCGCCGGCCAGTTCGGCGTGCGCCACTATTGCTGCATCGGCCTCAACTCCAAGGAAGCCAACAACGAGGAGCTTGCCGAGGCGGTGATGGAGATCCTGCCCGGCTTCGCGACGAAGGAAGGCGTCGTGGCCATCGGCGAGATCGGCTACGACGAGCAGACGGCCCTCGAAGACAAGTACTTCCGCCTGCAACTCGACCTCGCGCGCGAGCTCGACTTGCCCGTGATGATCCATACGCCGCATCGCGACAAGAAGCGCGGCGCCTCACGTTCGATGGACGTGATCCTGGAGCATAAGCTCGATCCCTCCCGAGTCGTGATCGATCACGTCAACGAGGAGACCATCGAGGAGGTGAAGGATCGCGGCTTCTGGGCCGCCTTCTCGATCTATCCGCACTCGAAGATGACGGCCGAGCGCATGGCCGCGCTGGTGAAGACCTACGGCGCGGAGCGCCTGATCGCGGATTCGGCGTGCGACTGGGGCGTCTCCGACCCGCTCTCGGTGCCGAAGACCGCGAAGCTCATGGCGGAGGCCGGCATCTCGGCCGAGGACGTGCGCCTCGTCACGTATGCGAACGCGCTCGCCGTGTACGGCAAGAGCGGGCAAATGTCGGAGGACGACTGGCTGTCCCCCGAGCCCATCGACCAGCGCACGCTCTACCAGGGCAATACCGTTCTTCGTGGCGGTCAGACACCACGGGTCGAGGAAACCTGACGGACAGCGATCGAGTGACATGGGCGGAGCGACGCGCTGCCCGCGTAGCTGGTCGTTCAGTGTGACGAGGGCTTTCTTGTGAGTGGGCGCCATTCACGGTGCGCCTGCGTGACCATCATGTATTCCGCGATGTTTTCGAGCGTGATGATGCCGACCACGCGCTCGTCGTCGTCGATCACGCCAATCAGCGGTTTTCCGCTCTGTTGCAGCGTCGTTACCGCGCGCTCGAGCGGCGCGCGGCAGTTGATGGTCGGCACGTCGCGCTCCATCACGTCGAGCACGGCCGTATCGGGTCCGCTCTCCGAAAGCGCGCGGATCATCCCATCGCGCGTGAGCACGCCCCTTAGTCGTCCGCCGCCGTCGGTGACGGGAAACTCGGTCTGCGTCGTCGAGAGCAGCAGCCCCGCGGCCTCTCCCACGCTCGATTGCGGGTCGAGCGTGGAGAACGCCGTAATGGTGGCTCGGCGCATCGGGGTGCCCTTCGTCGCTTCCGTGAGCGCGACGGCATAGCTTTCGTGGCTTGCGGCGAGAAACACGAAGAGCGCGATGAAAATGAGCAGCGGGTTGCCGAAGAGGCCGAGAAATCCGAGGCCGAACGCGACGGCCTGCCC
>ERZ869909.630-NODE-630-length-37282-cov-4.375353_pt1 | contig 37282 bp, 33 predicted proteins | sample MGYA00520892_ERZ869909 | MGnify/ENA primary metagenome ERZ869909 (study PRJEB32215, sample SAMEA104723947) | bioreactor metagenome | biome: bioreactor; feature: anaerobic bioreactor; material: water | place: China | collected 2015-03-12 ...
GCGAACGCGGAGCGGAAGAAGACTATCTGGCCCAGCGGAACCGTGTCGCTGACCAGCTTCACGCACAGCGCCATCAGAGCCATGAACAGGCCCGAGGCGATACGGAGAATGATGCCCAGCCTCGGGTGACTCGAGCCGCGACTCTGTCTTCTCGGTGTTGGTTGTTGGCTTACCGCAATGGCTGGGGACGTCAGGGCGGGGCGCGACACTCAGGGCATCTTACGCCCGTCGCGCCCGAAAGTGCGTCAGAGCAGGAGTTCGGGGCCCACGCCGCGACGCTGTGAAGAGGGCGGTCAGCCGGCTACTCCAGGGACAGCAGCAACCTGGTCACCAGGTTGGCGCGTACCGGCAGGGAAGAAGGCGTGATGCGCTCGTCCAGGCTATGTGCGCCGCTGCCGACTCCGCCAAGCCCGTCCAAGGTCGGTGTGCCGACACTTGAGGTAAGGTTCGCGTCACTCGCGCCACCTGCCTGTCGGCCACGGAGTTCCAGGCCGATCGGTCTGGCGGCGTCCCTGAGCCGCTCGAACAGCTGTTGGTTGCCCGGATTGGGCTCGTAAGGTCCACGGTGGAAATCACCCGATATCTCCAGCGAGGCGCCCGGGAGTACAGGCTTAAGGCGCCGGATGGCGTCACTGATCCGCTTCATTTCAGCGGCTGTTGCAGCACGGACACTCAGCTGGATTTCGGCTCTGGCGGGAACGACATTAGGGCGCGTTCCACCCGTGATCACGCCGACACTTACGGTGGTACCGATCTCGAGGTCGGTCATGCGCTGGAGAACCGGAATCTGATACGCGAGCTCCTCGATCGCATTGACACCCTTTTCGATGTCGGCGCCGGCGTGAGCAGCCTTGCCGATGGCAGTGACCGTGAAGCGACCGGATGCCTTCCGGCTGGTCGTGATCTCGGCTACATCCGGAGCGCCCTCGAACACAAGGGCGTAGCCGCTATTGCGGGCTTCGCGCAGGATCAGGTCCCGGGAGAACTCGCTGCGCTGTTCTTCGTCGGAGTTGAACAGTAACCGGAGTGGCCGGGGGAAGCGCAGCTGGAGTGCGTTGGCGGCCCGAAGCGCGAAGAGCATGATGACCAGGCCGGCCTTCATGTCGAATGACCCGGGACCTCTGGCCACATCGCCCTCTGACTGGAACCGGCGCTCGAAGGCGGTGCCAGCTGGCCAGACGGTGTCCATGTGCCCGATCATGAGCACCGGCTTGCGGTCTCCTGATCCGAAGGTGCCGAGCACGTGGTTGCCCCGCTCAGTCTGCTCGTCCAGCGTCACGGTCGCACCCTGGCTGCGCAGCTCATCTACGATGAAGTCACCGAGGCGGTTCACCAGATCCCTGTTGTCAGTCGGTGAGTCCATGTCGACGAGTTGCTTCAGCAGGTCAAGCATCGCATCCTGCTGGCTGTCGAAGTAGCTGTTCAGTCTGGCATCCGGCACGGTTGTCTCCATCTTTAGCGTGATTTCGGGTCGAGCGCGTCCCTGAGCCAATCTCCGAGCAAAAGGAACGACAGGGTGAGCAAGGTGATCGCCAGCCCAGGGAAGGTAGCCAGCCACCAGGCGGTTGCGATGTAGGAACGTCCGTCTGAGAGCATGCGTCCCCATGTGACAGTCGGTGCCTGGACGCCAAAGCCCAGATAGCTGAGGCCAGCCTCCAGAACGATGACGCCGGCGATATTCATGACTGCCATCACCAGGATCGACGAGGCGACGTTCGGCAGCACATGAATCGGCAGGATTCCGCGCACGCGGCGCCCGATCGCACGGGAAGCTTCAACGTATTCCCGTTCCTTGACGGACATGACCTCTGCCCGCACCACACGGGCAACTGTGGTCCAGTTGACCGCACCGATTACGACGATGAGCAGCAAGACGCTGGGACTGAATACGCCCAGTACCGTCAGGTAGAGGATCAGGTTGGGAATCGCGACGATGGCGTCAGTGACCCGCATCATCACCGAGTCGAACCAGCCGCGCAGATACCCCGACAGGATGCCGACAACCGTTCCGATCACGGTGGCCAGCAACACACCTCCGAAGCCGACAATCAGTGCGATTCGGGAGCCGTACACGAGCCTGCTGAACAGGTCGCGTCCCAGCTGATCCGTACCAAGCAGGTGCTCCGTACTGCCTCCGGCCCATACGGGAGGGGCGAGGCGACCGAGCAGGTTCTGCTGGGTCGGGTCATGGCTGGCGATCTGCGGCGCGAACAGCGCCACGATCAGGAAGCCTGCGAGCAGGATGCTGCCTGTGAGGGCACTGATGTTGCCCAGCAGCGACCGAAGGCTAAGACGCCTATTCATAGCGGATCCTGGGATCCAGGACGGAATAGAGGAGGTCGACTATCAGGTTGCCCAGGATTACGGTGAGGGCAGAGAAGATGACGATTGTCTGTACGATTGCCATGTCCCTGCCGTCGATGGCGCGGATCAGCAGCAGCCCCATGCCCGGCCAGGCGAACACCTGTTCTGTGACGACCGAGCCCGACAGCAGGCTGGCGATGGATAGCCCCAGCACGGTCAGGTACGGAATCATCGCGTTCCTGAGGGCGTGTCGGATGAGTACCACGGTCCCGTGCAGGCCCTTGGCGCGGGCCGTGCGGACGTAGTCCGCGTGCAGCACCTCGAGCAGGCTTGACCGCATGAGGCGCATCAGGAGCGCAGCCATCGATGTGCCGAGCGCGATCGCGGGAAGTATTACGTGCTGAACGCCACCCCTGCCTGAAACCGGCAGCCATCCAAACTGAACGGAGACGAGCAGGATCAGCATGATGCCCAGCCAGAAGTTCGGCATCGCCTGGCCGAGGATGGCGAAGAGGCTGGCCAGGTGGTCCGGCCAGCGGTTGCGTCTGAGAGCGGCGATGATTCCGGTGGGCAGCGACACGAGGATGCCGACGACGAGTGCCGCAGCACCGAGTTCGAGCGTGGCCGGCAGCCGCTGCAGGACCAGGGGCAGGGCCGCCTGGTTCTGGTAGAGGATCGATCGGCCGAAGTCACCCTGGATGAGGTCGCGCAGGTACAGAACGTACTGGATGAAGATCGGCTGGTCGAGGCCCATGTGTGCCCGCAGGCTCTGGACCTGTTCCGGCGTCATCAGGTCCAGGCTCTCACCGAACATGATCATCAGCGGGTCACCCGAGACCCGCAGCACGATGAACACGAACAGCGTCATCAGCAGGAGTGACGGGATGGTCTGAAGTACGCGTCGGAGGATGAATATCAACACAGGGGACTACACCTCTAGGGGAGTAAGGGTCAGGCGTTCGAGAGGATCCTGAGCGCGGCATCGAGTGTTCCATCGGTGCCGCCCACAAGGAACTCCTCGGGCGAGGGGTCGTAGGGAACATCGGGCATGAAGCCCCGGGTATCGTACAGCCGACCCTCGGGGGTGAACGAGATCATGGACCCGAGCCGGGTGGCAAGCGCTCCGTCACCAAGCTCGTGTCTTACCCCGAACGCGCTGCCCCCTGAACTTGGCCGGCCCAGCAGGCGAACGTTCGGCAGTTGCTTAAGGGCTCCCAGGAAGATGTCGACCGCACTGAAGCATCGCTCGTTTACGAGAACGATGATGGGCCCGCGGTAGCGGCCGTTCGAGCGGCCCGCTACCTGGGGTTGCGGCAGTACCAGGTAGTGCCAGTCGCTGAAGCCCTCGCTGTGCAGGTCACGCTCCGGTGCGAAGCCGCGGCGGAAGCTCACGATTGCGTCCTGTTGGGCCGTACTCAGGCCGGGATCTCCTTCTTGGTACATGTAACGCCGACTCAGATGATCGGCCCCGAATCCTTCCCACTTCCGGTAGGCCCCGACGCTGCCGATGGTGACATCGTCGTCGCCCGCGAGCCAGGACCACAGCTCGATCAGCGGTGTACGCATGCCGCCGGTGTTGTCGCGCACGTCGATGACAAGGCCCCGGGAACTCACCAGCTCCGGCATCCAGGTCCGGACCTCCCTGACCGCTTCGTCGTTCATCTTCCGAAGGCGGAGGTAGCCGATTCCGCCGGTCAGCATGCCCGAACCGCGCGCGGGCCAGCGGCTTTCGGGCAGCGGGGCGTCAAGCACTTCCAGTTGAACCTCGCTGTAGCCTTGCGCGCCGCTGACGCCGAGGGTGACCGTGTCCGTCACGGGCAGGCCAAGGACGGTGCGCCAGTGCTGGATGTGTTCCAGCTGCAGGATCCGGCGTCGCCGCACGTAGGCGCTCGTTCCCACAGGCAGCATCTGCATGACCACCTCGAACCACTCGCTCAGCGGCAGGCCATCGATGGTTTCCAGGTAGGGCTGATCCGGCACGAGGAACTCCGAGCGGTCGGCCATGACTGCCACGACCTGCTCACCAAGTGACTCGAGGCGTACAGGCAGCCAGCCGTCCGCGAGCCGGTACGGTTCGACCCAGGCATGTCCGTCGATGAAGCCTGCAACCACCTTGTGCAGACCATAGCCGAGCTCCGGGGCCGAAACGCCATCCTCGACTTTGGACGAGAGCGCAACAAGTGCGCTCTCGTAGTCGAAATCGTTGGCGTTGGTGTAGGCAAAGCGGTCGCGAAGCATCTGCCTGAACCCGTTGATCACGCCGATGGCTTCGTTCCGGGTCACCTCGGGGTGGCTTCGAACATCCACCAGGACTCGTCCTGGCGCGGCGTCCAGTCCACGTCGGCGCTGGTGGCGGCGATACGCTCGATCGTGTATGGATAGATCTGTGGGAGCTCCTCCAGGAGGATGTCAGTCGCAGCACTGTAGAGCTCGCTGCGGCGCTCTGGATCCATCTCGGTCTGCAGTTCCGCGACGATGGCACTATAGTCCTCGTCACACCAGCCGCCGCGACTCGAATGGCTGCCATCGGGGCAGCTGAGCACCTGCAGGGCCGAGGTGTAATCGAACAGCGCGTTTCCTACCGAGGCGTATGCCATGTGGTGGAACTCGCCGCCGTCCCACATGCGGGTTGCATATGAGGTCTGCTCGATCATGATTACCTGTGCGTTGATCCCTACAGCTTCAAGCATCGCGCCGATGACTTCGACGTGCTCGCTCGGACCGAAGGCGTGAATGTCGATGCGCAGCTCACCCGGGCCGTAGCCGGCTTCTTCGAGCAGCTGGACCGACAGCTCGGGGTCGTAGTTATAGGTGTCGTAGTACTGCATGGGCGCACCGGTGAGTCCCGGAGCGACACGAGCACGCGTGGGGGTGCCGTATCCGCCAAGGACGGCATCGATGATCAGCTGGTTGTCTATCGCGTAATCGATTGCACGGCGCACGCGGATATCGCCGGTTTCCACGGACTCATCGGTGTTGAGATACCACACTACGTGCCTGGGCGCTGGAACGGCGAGCATGAGGATGTCATCGCGATTTTCGAGGCGCGGCATATCGGGGGCTTCGATGCGCGTAACTATGTCGACTCCTCCCGCGAGCAGTTCGCTCACGGCCGTGGTGTTTTCGGGAATGATGCGGAAGACCAGCGTTGAGTAGGGCGCAACGCCGCGCCAGTGATCCGTGAAAGCTTCGAGGTGAAGGGCCGCGTCCGGCTCATGCCTGACGAAAGCGAACGGCCCGGTGCCGATCGGCTGCGACACGAAAGTCTCGTAGGGAACGCTTTCGAAGTAATGCTGCGGGAGGATCTCTCCTCCTCCGGCAGCCAACCGGTTGATAAGGATCGGATCCGGCTGAAAAGTGTGAATGAGCACTTCGAAGTCGTTTACAACTTCGACTCCGCTGATGGTGCTGTACTGCGCATGACGGGGCAGGGAATCGTCTGACGCGAGCCGCTCCAGGCTGAACTGTACGTCGGCGGCGGTGAAGAGCTCGCCGTCATGCCACAGAACGTCATTGCGGAGCTCGAATCGCCATGTGTTTTCGTCGACGTTCGTCCAGCTGGTTGCAAGTGCCGGAACCAGGTCACCATCGGCGTCACGGAAAACAAGCCGGTCGAATATGTTCGGATAAACCTGGGCCGGAACCGCCGTTGTCAGTCCGTGCGGATCGAAGCCGGGAAGGTCACTCCAAATCGACACGGTGAGCTGCCGGTCGGACTGGGCAAGTCCGATGCCGAACGCACCTAACAGTACTGAAACGGACAGCGCGGAAAGTATCTGGCGGATTGTTCTCATGCTTGACCTCCTGGATCAATCGGATGTTGGTGTCGTTGTCGGCGGGGCATGCCTGCGCAGTGCCGGACCCGTTTCTGTGCGAGCCGGTAGAGGTGTTCACCCCATGCCGGCAAGTGCTTCAGTTGTTCATTGCGAGATAATTGCACCGGCCGCAAAGCTTGTCAATCTTGATCGATAATCAACCGTTCCCCGCTCAGACGAGGAGGTTGCCTTCCTGCATGATGATCACGCCGTCGACCTCGATGGTCGGGTCATGAACGATGAAGTCGTAGTGACAGGCTGCCTTGACGGTGCCCCCGAGTGTGTTGCTGGTGCCGATGCCGAAATGGCAGGTGGTGGCAACGCCCTCATCCTCGAGCATACGGCCGATGAGCCGGCATGAAGGGTTCATGCCGATACCGATCTCTGCCAGGTTGTAAACGTTGGGGTCGTTCAGCGATGTCCACGATGCCCGGACGATCTCTGCGGGCTCTCCTCCCTCGATCGATACGACCTTTCCGTCCTTCACCTGCAGGGTGACTGGCTCGTCCAGAACGCCGATGTTCAGGTAGGGAATGCTGGCGTCACTCACGATGACTCCGTCGCCGGTCACCGGGGACACGGGTGACTCGATGTCCGGCACAGGGTGGAACTCGCCCTTCCTGATGACGCTTGTCTTTGCGTGCGGGGTGCCCAGCCGGCCGCGGATGTCCATCGTGATGTCGGTGCCGCCGCGCGCGGTAACACGCACGACCGACCCTTCGTCCCATATCTTCGCGACCTTCATCACGCGGGGTTCGATGGCATGGAAGTCGGCTTCGATCCCGCCCCCGGCCAGCATCTCGGGGATCCACTGGGTGAGTGCGGCGATGCGCGCGCCGTTCGCCGTGGCATCCCGCACCGCCTGGGTGTGTGTAACAGACACCTGTACGGCTGTGAAGATGACGTCGGCCTCCAGCATCGCCCCCGCAATCTCGGCAGGAGGCTCGCCGGAATCCGCCTTGTTGTTCTCCATCGTCAGGACCTGGACGATCGCGTTCCGCTCCCGGGCAGCCTGGGCGACGGAATCCGGGATTATCGGGTCGGTGTCGCGGTCCGTGATGATCAGGACCCGCTCGTCCGGGGCGACAGAAGTGCAGGCGTCCACGAGTTTCCTCGCGCCGAACATGTAATCAGTTGGCTTTGACATGCCAGATGTTACCGGGATAAGGTATCTGTATCAATCTTGATCAACACTCAAGATAAGCTTGGGAGGAGTGTCATGCCACAGGACAAGCTGACATCAGAGGAGGCCGCCGAGCTGCTTGGAATCTCGAAAGCAACACTGTACTCCTATGTAAGCCGCGGAGTGATACGCTCCCTGCCCGCAGAAGCGGGGACCCGTCGGCGTTACTACAAACGTTCCGAAGTCGTGGCGCTCAAGCATCGACACAGTTACCGCAACGATCCGGAGCGGGCCGCCCGGGAAGTCATCGAGTTTGGGAATCCGATCCTCACGACATCCATCTCACAGATTACCGCGACCGACCATTCCTACCGAGGCATGAGCTCCCACGAGCTGGCCGAAACCAGTACGTTCGAGCAGGTCGCGCAGTTCCTCTGGACCGGCGAGCGGGCCGGATCGAAGCTTGTTGAAGCCCGGCCGGAGTGGAAAACGACGACCGATGCCAACGTTCCGAACTGGCTGCCGCAGGAGCTGACGCCCCTCGAGAGGATGCAGTGTCTGCTGCCCGCGCTTGAGCACGAAGACCTCAGTTCCTACAGTGCGAAACCTGCCGTGCTGATCCCGAGCGCCATCAGGATACTCAAGTATCTGACGCTTCTGAGCGGGGGCTTGGCAAGCAAGGGAATTGCTGCCTCGCTTGCCGATGCCTGGGAAGCCGACGCTTCCACGCTGGACTCTCTACTCATCATGGTCGCGGACCACGAGCTGAACATCGCGACCTTCACAGCGCGCTGCGCTGCCAGCGCCGGGTCCAACCTCTATCAGGCCGTGCTCGCGGGGCTTACTGCTCTTCAGGGTCACAAGCATCTGCACGGTCAGGTCGCGGCCGCGCGTGACTTCTTCGATGAGGTGATCGAGGCGGGCGATCCGGAGCCGGTGTTACGCCGCTACCTGCGTATTGGCGGGAATGTGCCCGGTTTCCACAACCCCTATCGCCGGCTCTATGTGGACCGTGATCCGCGTGTCGGGGTGATCCTCGAGCTGCTCTCGGTCGGCAAGAACGCGGAGCTGCTCCACAAGACAGTCGAACTGGCGGAATCGGCTACCGGTGAGCACACCCGGATCGATTTTGCTCTGGGCTGCGTCGAGGCCACGCTTGGGTTGCCAAGGGATGCGACCTTCAGCCTGATAGCGATCGGCAGGACCGCGGGAATGATCGCGCACATCCTGGAGCAGTACACATCCGAGCGAGTGATCAGGCCGCGCGCCCAGTACATCGGATCTGCGAGCCTTTAGGCTGCAGGCTCATGCGTCAGAGCAGTAGTTCGACAGTTACTCCGAAATGTGTCGCCAGTCGCTTCGCCAGCTCTTTGCTGATCCCGGCCTTGCCCGCCAGGATTCCGTGCAGCTTTCACTGGTCAACGTCGCAGTCGCGGGCCAGCTGGTAATGGTTCACTTCGTAATGCTCCATCAGCCATCGGATGGGTCGCCCAGAACGTGTGTAGCGTTAGCTGAGCATATGGTCCCGTTACATGTGTGCCAACTACAAGGCGGTGCTATCCCTCAACGCTGACGGCGTCCCGCAGGAAGTCCCCGAGGAAATTGGTCGCCAGCACTGTCAGCAGCAGGAACACCCCTGGAAAGATTGCTATCCAGGGCGCGACGGCCACGTACATCTGGCCCTCGCTGAGGATGCCGCCCCAGGTGGGCGTGGGCGGCTGGATCCCCAGGCCGAGGAAGCTGAGGCCGGCTTCGGCGAGGATGAGGGTGCCCAGCAGCAGGGTGGATTCGACGATGATCAGCGGCATGACGTTCGGCAGGACGTGGCGCCTCAGCACGTGGCCGGTGCGTGAGCCCAGGGCGAACGCCGCGACCACGTAGTCCTCCTCGCGGAGCTCGAGCACTCGGGCGCGCACGAGTTTCGCGTAGCCGACCCAGCTGGTCAGCCCGAGGGTCATGATCACCACCATGGTGCTCGAACCGAGCGCGCCGATGACGGCGATGGCGAGCACGATGAACGGCAGGGCCATGACGGTCTCGGTCATTCCGGTGATGACGGCGTCGATCCAGCCTCCGAAATAGCCGGCGAGCAGGCCGACGAACGTGCCGAACACCAGCGAGATCAGAAGCGCGATGCCCCCGACCATCAGCGAGATGCGGGCGCCGAGCAGGACGCGCGCGCTCAGGTCGCGCCCGAGCTGATCGGTGCCGAGCAGGTGTGTGCCTGAGGTGGTCTCGGCAAGCGGCGGCTGAAGGCTGCCCAGCAGGTTCTGGCTCAGGGGGTTCACCGGATACCACCAGTGGAAGGTCAGGGCGACGACAACTACAAGGGCGAGAAAGATGGCGCTCAACAGCGCCTGCGGCGAGCGCGCCAGGTCGCGCCAGATGTGTGAGCGCCTCACCGCGACCTCCGCCTCAACGCCCGAGCCTCACGCGCGGGTTGAGCCACGTGTACGAGATGTCCACGAGCGTGTTGATCACGATGAGCAGCAGCGCGATGACGAACACGCCGGCTTCGACCACCGGATAGTCGCGCGCGTATACCCCGCGGACCAGGAGACGGCCGAGGCCGGGCCAGGAGAAGATGCTCTCCGTGATGACCGAGCCGCCGATCACGTAGCGCGCCTGCAGCGCGATCTGCGTAACCACGGGAATCGCGGCGTTGCGCAGGGCGTGCCGCCAGATGACGGCGCCCTCGGTCAGCCCCTTCGAGCGGGCCGTCCGGATGTAGGGGCGTGAGAGCACTTCGAGGAAGCTCGTGCGGCTCACGCGGACGATGCCGCCCAGCAGGAACACCGCCAGCGTGGTCGAAGGCAGGATGTAGTGCCGCCAGGTGCTCGATCCGCTGGCGGGCAGCCAGCCGAGCTGGACGGCGAAAAGCAGGATCGCCATGATCGCCAGCCAGAACACCGGCGTGGACTGGCCGAGCACGGCGATGCCGGAGAGCAGGGCGTCGCCCAGGCGCCCCCGCTTCAGGGCCGCCAGCGCCCCGGCGGGAACGCCGAGCAGGACGGCGATCAGGATGGCCAGCCCGGCCAGGCTGAGTGTGTGGGGCAACCGCTCCAGCACGAGCTCGAGCGCGGGCACGCGGTACTGGATGGAGGCTCCGAAGTCCAGCCGGACCAGCTGGCCCAGGAACGCCCAGTAACGGACGGGTAGGGGATCGTTGAAGCCCATGCGCTCGCGGAAAGCCTCGACCTCGCTGGCCGGGGCGTCGGGTGGCAGGAGCAGCAATACCGGATCGCCGGACAGGTTGAGCACGACGAAAACGATGACGCTGAGGCCGAAGAGCACGACGATGCTCAGGCCGATACGCCTCAGCAGGTAGTTCAGCATTCAGCCCCTGCTGCCCTCACTTGCCGGCGTACAGCTCGAACAGCCGGGCCAGGGTTGCGATCCCGCCGTGTATGTCCTGCAGGCGGATGTGCTCGTCGGGTCCGTGGATGCGGGAGCCGGGATAGCCGATGCCGAGTCCGGCGATCGGGGCGCCAAGGTGCTTAACGAACGGGTGCATTGGTCCGGAGCCGAACGAGCTCGGGAAGAGCGACGGCTCCTGGCCGTAGACTTCGCGCAGCGCCCGCACGCTCATCTGCACGAACGGATGCTCGATATCCGAGCGTGCGCCGGCCTCGAAGTGATCCAGCACCCGCAGCTCGATATCGCCGTAACCGTTGCGCTTCAGCTGCGCCTGGAGCTGGTCCCACACCCTGGAAGGGTCCTGATCGGGTACCAGGCGGATGTCGATTCGTGCGCGCGCGGTGGCCGGCAGAGACACGCGGATTCCCGGGCCGTTGTAGCCGGACTCGAACGCGTTGATGCTGAAGACAGGCTCCAGATACAGCCGGCGGTGCAGGTCGGTGCCGCTTAAGTCACCGATGAAGCCGTCGAGCTCGAAGGCGGCCTTGAGCTCGTCGTCCTCCGGTGGCAGGGCGACGAGCGCCCGTTCCTCGGCATCCGAGACGGGCCGGACATCGTCGTAGAAGCCGTCGATCAGCACGCGGCCATCGGGGCTGCGCAGGCTGACGAGCGCGGCGGCCAGGCGGTACGCGGCGTTCTCGATGACGGGCGAGAATCCGGAGTGCAGGTCGTGCTTCGCCGTGCGGATGCTGAGCTCGGCGGAGATGATGCCCTTGAGGCCCGTATAGGTCATCGGCCGGTCGGCCGAGTCGACGGCGCCGAACTCCCACACGACTGCGTCGGCCGCGAGCTCCTCGGCGTGCTGCTCGATGTAGCGGGCCAGGTTGGGGCTGCCGATCTCCTCCTCGCCCTCGATCAGGAACTTGACCTGGAACGGCAGTTCTCCGTGCCGTTCACGGTAAAGGCGCAGGGCAGCCAGGCGGGAGGCGATCTCGCCCTTGTCGTCAGCCGCGCCGCGGCCGTACCAGCTGTCTCCGCTGCGCGTTAGCGTCCAGGGATCGCTTGACCAGGCGTCCAGCGGCTCGGCGGGCTGCACGTCGTAGTGGTTGTAGAAGAGGATCGTGGGCCCGTCCGGGTTGCCACCCTGCCCGAAGACGACGGGCGCGCCGCCGGTCTCGTGCAGTTCTGTGCGGACGCCCTCGGCCCCCAGCAGCTCGCGGACCAGGGCAGCGGACTCGGTGATGCCGCGCCCCTCGGCCGCCAGGCTCGGTATTTCTACCAGCCTGGCGGTTGCATCAAGGGTGTACTCAAGTATGTGAGCCGGGATCTCCGGCCGCTTCCTGGGTTCGTTCATCTCGGCGTGGCTCTTTACCGGGCTCAGCGGAGCTCGAAGCCGTGAATCCGGATGAGCTCGTCGCCGCGCGGTTCCCAGTTGGCCAGCTGGGCCGAGATTCCGTAGGAGTCGATCGGCTTGTAGAGGTAGATGGCGGCGGGAGCGTCGGTCAGGATCTGTACCGCTTCTGCGTAGGCCTCGGCGCGCACGTCGCGGTCGACGGTACTGCGCGCGAGCGTGACGAGCTCGTCCAGGCGCTCGTCCGAGTAGTAGCTGAGCAGCTGGTCCGTGGCAGTCAGGTTCCAGAACACGTAATCGGCGTCATACGGGGCGTTGCCCCAGCCGATCAGGTAGGTGTCCGGGGCGTTGCCGCTGAACAGGGCGCCGACATAGGCGCCGTACTCGGTGACCTCGACGTTGGCGTCGATGCCGACGTCCTGCAGCTGCGCTGCGACTGCCTGGGCGACCTGCACGTCGTTCACGTACCGTCCGTTGGGGGTGCCGACCGTGATGGAAAGGTCGGTCGCGCCGGCCTCGGCGAGCAGCTCGCGGGCGCGCTCGGGATCGAAGGGGAAGCGCTCGACGCCCGACGTGTAGCCGAAGTCGGCCTCGGTGAGCAGCGTGGTGGTGGGCACGCCGTCACCAGCGAGAACGCCTGCGATGATCGCATCGACGTCAACCGCGTAATTGAGCGCCTGGCCGACGCGCGGGTCAGCAAGCGCGCCGCCCTGGAGCGTGTTGATGCCGATGTAGATGACGCGCGCGGACTCAACCGAACGCAGGTCGATACTGCCCGAACCGGCCAGCAGCGGCGCGAGGCTGGCGGGCACGCCGACGATCAGGTCGGTCTCACCGGCGCTAAGGCTGGAGGTGCGCGAGAAGGCGTCCTCGCTGGGGCGGAAGATGAGGCGCTCGGCCGGAGCAGGCTCACCCCAGTAGTCCGGGTTGGCCTCCAGCACGATCTCGACTCCGCGCTGCCAGCTGACGAAGCGGTATGGTCCGCTGCCGACCGGGTTCGTGCCGAAGGCGTCGTTGCCTGCCGCATCCACGTGCGCCGGCGGAACGATCAGCAGTTCGCTGAAGATGAGCTCGGCGAGCGGCTGAGGAGCGTCGCTGTGGACGAGGAACTCGAGTTCGTTCAGGACCTCGAGCCCGGTCATCCAGGCGAAGCCGCTCCGGATGGGTGAGGCGTTGTCCTCATCCAGGATGCGTGCCAGCGAGTAGGCGACGGCATCAGCCGTGACAGGTTCGCCGTTGTGGAAGGTGGCACCCTCGCGCAGGGTCAGGTGCCAGGTGGTCTCGGAGACGGCCTCCCAGCTCTCGGCCAGCCCGGCTGTGAAGGTGCCGTCATCCTGCTTGATCAGGAGGGGGTCGAAGATGTGCCACAGCACGTTGTATGTGGCCAGCTCGCGGTTGAAGCCGGGGTCGAGCGTCGAGGCATCCGCTGCCTGAGTAACGATCACAGTCTGGCTCCAGGCGGTTGCTGCCAGCAGGAACGAAACGGCGATAAGCGCACTTCTGATGAACCTTGTCATGACGTTGTCCTCCATCTTTGGCCGGGTGGCCGCATAAGGGAGATTAGCACCGTCAGCATGCCGAATGGGGCCATGGCGCGGAAAATGCGAACACCGCAGTCGTTTGCCCGGCATCCGGCCCCGGCATGATCCCGCGTCAATCCACGTCACGCTCACGCGTAAGCAGCTCGATGCCGTCAAGCAGCCGGTCAAGGCCGAAACGGAACTCGTTGGTTGCGTCGTCGAAGCCGCCCTGTTCCCAGATCCTCGTGGTCGCGGGGTAGCGGGCGGGGTCGAAATACTTCTCCCAGAAGTCCATGCGGGCAGCGTAGTAGTCTTCCGTGCTCTCGCCGGTGGCAGCTTGCGTCTGCAGCTCCAGGGTGGTGTTGCGGGCCGCGCCCTGAACGTAGGCGCCGATCAGGTGGGCGGTGTGGTTGATCTCGGCAGCCTTGAGGCCGAGCGCCTCGAGCGCCTGATACATCGACTCGGAAGCGTCCATCACGTTCGGACCAAGCGCGAGCCGCCACAGGTTGGTGTGCAGGATCCACGGGTGCCGGTGGTACAGCTCCCAGTCGGCCAGGGCGATCAACTCGACCTGCGCGCGCCAGCCGAGCTCGGGATCCGGCCGCACGAAGCCCGCGTATACGTGATCAAGCATCAGTTCGAGCAGCTCTGACTTGCTGGCCACGTAGCCGTACAGGCTCATCGTGCCGGCGTCCAGCGCCCTGGCCAGCTTGCGCATCGAGAGGGATTCGAGCCCCTCGCGGTCGGCCAGATCGACCGCGGCTGTAACGACACTGGCCAGGCTGAGGCGCCTGCGTGTCGCGACCGCTTCGTCGGGCGGATCCCACATCAGGCGGATGGTGCGCAGGGGGTCATCGGCAGACATGGCTCATCACTCCAGCCTCCACGATAGCAGGTCCACTTGCAGGAACCGTACACCGTATGCTATCTTCGTACGCCGTACGTAGTACAGCGTACGGCAGCCCGACGGGAAGGAACAGTGATGATTGAAACAACGGAGCTCAGCAGAACGTTCAAGGCGGGCAAAGAGAAGGTGGAGGCTGTCAGAGGTGTCAGCTTCCAGGTGGGCCAGGGCGAGCTGGTCGCACTGCTCGGACCGAACGGCGCAGGGAAGTCCACCCTGTTGCGCATGCTCACGACCCTGCTGCCGCCGACGAGCGGCAGCGCGGCGATCAACGGGAGCGACGTCACCCGCGACAGCGTCGCCGTCCGCAAGCAGATCGGCTTCATCGGCCAGGGCAACGCGGCGGGTCACCACTTCCGCGTGGACGACGAGTTGATCAGCCAGGGCCTGTTCCACGGCCTCTCGCTCCGCGAATCCGGAGCGCGCGCCGCTGACCTGATGGAGAAACTCGACCTGACCGACCTTTCGAAGCGAACAGTCAGCACCCTCTCGGGCGGACAGCGCCGGCGGCTGGACATCGCCATGGGACTGATCAACCGGCCACCGGTCCTCTTCCTGGACGAACCCACCACGGGGATGGACCCTCACAACCGGGCCGCGCTCTGGGAACACATCCTGGAGCTCAAGCGACAGCTCAACATCACCGTGATCCTGACCACCCACTACCTCGAGGAGGCGGACTCAATGACCGAGCGCGTCATGATCATCGACAACGGCACCATCATCGCTGACGACACTGCCGAAGCGCTCAAGGACCAGCTCGGCGGCGACACCATCACCATCAACGTCGCGAGCGAAGGCGCCGACGCGGCCGCGGCACTGCTCGAGACCGCCGAGCGGACAGACGAGGCCGACTCAACCACCTTCAGGCTCCGCACCGAACGGGCCGACCGGCGCCTCCCCGGCCTGTTGACAGGGCTGGCTGCGGCGGGTGTCGAAGTCAGCGGCGTCAGCATGCGCCAGCCGACGCTGGATGACGTCTTCCTCAGCCTGACCGGTCGCAGCCTGCGCGAGGACGTGCAGGCATGAGGGACGTCCTCGCTGTCTTCCGCCGCGAGCTGATGCCGATCGCCCGCGAGCCGTTCGGCATCATCTTCACCCTCCTGCAACCGCTGGTGTTCCTGGTGCTGTTCGGTCCGCTGCTCGAAGGCATGCTGCCGGCCGAAGCGTTCGGCGGCGAATCCACCTGGCAGTGGTTCGTACCCGGCATCCTCGTGATGCTCGTCGTGTTCGGTACTTCCGGCACGGGCTACACGCTGCAGACCGAGCTTGCCACCGGGTCGTTCGAGCGGCTGCTGGTCGCACCGCTCTCACGCGCAGCGATCTTCATCGGGCGCTCCATGCGCGAGCTGGTACCGCTGGTCGCGCAGGCGCTCCTGATCGTCCTGGTGATGATCCCGTTCGGCTTCACGCTCCACCCGCTGCCGGCTGCGCTGGGCATCCTGCTCCTGGGCCTGTTCGGCATCGGCATGGGCGGCCTCTCGAACGCGCTCGCGATCGCTACGCGCAAGAGCGAATGGATGTTCTGGAGCGTGCAGTCGACCGTGCAGTTCCCGCTGATAATCCTCTCGGGAATGCTCATGCCACTGGACGCCGGACCGCGCTGGATGCAGGCGGTCGCGGCGTTCAACCCGCTCACCTACGTGGTCGAGGCCGAGCGCGCCCTCTTCGCCGGACACATCTGGGAGGCAGTAGTCCTGCACGGCGTGATCGCCGCGCTCGCCACCTGCGTTATCGGCCTGGCAGCCGGGGTGCTCGCCATCCGGGGCGCGACGCGCTGAGCTGGACGGGCTCCGGACGGGCACGACGGTGGATGCTGTCTGCAGCTACAACCAGGGGCAGCCATGGCGAGAGAATCAAGGCTTTTCCCGGATGACCGGTCGCGGGCGCGGTACAACCGCGTCCTCTTGCCGGTGTTGCCGCTGCTGCTGAGCTTGTTGCTCGCAGCCTGCGGAGGCGGTGGAGGCGGAGGGGACGGCGGTGGAGGTTCCGGCCCGCCGGCCGCACCCACGAACGCGTCAGCCGAGCCCGTGAACGGCCAGATGGTCGTGTCCTGGACCCACGATGGAGCGCGCGTATCGCAGTTCACGATCAGTCGCGAGGCGGCGGCTTCGGCCTCCGGCCCGATGTCGGCAGCAGCGGAAGAGGTCGCAACGGTCGGTTCAGGCGTGCGCGAGTTCATAGACCGGACGGCGACTGTCGGCACCGAGTACGTGTATACCGTCGTCGCTGCCGGTTCGGGTGGCTCCTCTGGAGCCGCAGCAGCCGGGCCAGCGACGGTCGAGCAGGGAATCGCCCTGTCGGTAGGCATCCGCAGGGCGGAGTCGGAAGATCTGACGATAGTTCTATGTGCCGTAGAGACGACAATATCTCTCCGGGTCAACGAGGCATACCAGCGCGCTACGACACCGTGTACATCACAAAGAAGGTCACGCTGGAGGACGCGTTATGCACTACCCCTGACGAAGCGGTCATGATTCCCGACCCGGTACTGCTCGCCGCCATTCGTGATGAACTCGGCATTCCGGGTTCCCAGCTCACCTGCGGCGACATGGCCGCTCTGGATTGGCTGGTGCTGGAGGAAGGCAGCGGGCTCAAGAGCCTGGCAGGGCTGCACAACGCCGTCAATCTCGAGGTTCTGTACGTCTCCGATACCGAGGTCAGTGACCTGACGCCCATTCGTGACCTGGCCAGTCTGTTGTATCTCGGTGTCTCTGGCAGTCCGATCGCAGACATGAGCGTCATCGCCGGTCTCACCGGGCTGAGGACGCTGGACATCGACACAATCGGGGTAACGAGCATCGAGTTCCTCCGGGGCTTGACACAGCTCGAAAGCCTGTCGCTGCGGGAGAATCCGATCGAGGACCTGAGTCCCCTGGGCGACCTCACGCAACTGACCACCCTCTTTATCGACCACGTGTCGCGTACAACAGACATCTCCGCGATCGCCGGACTCCTGAAGCTGGAAAGACTGGGAATCGGCTACCTGAACCATGAGGAGTACGGTTCTCCTGACCTGTCACATCTTTTAGGCTTGAGCAACCTTGATCAGCTGTGGAGCAACGGCCTTGGCCTTTCCTCGGTTGCTGCGATCGGTGATCTGAACCTGTCGTTCGTCGACGTGTCTTCCAACGAGCTGACGGAGTTTGATGAGCTGGCGGAGATGGACTCGCTCACGCATCTGTATGCCCATTCGAACCAGGTGAAGGCGCTGCCGTCGGATATGAGTGGAATGACGAGCCTGAGCCTCCTTATGATCGGTAGAAACGAGGCCATAAGCGACTTGGGACCACTGGCCGCGGTGCCCACACTCGAAGGACTCTCTGCGGATGGCACAAGTGTAAGCGACATGTCTCCACTGGCCGGACTAGATCAGTTGAGAGTGCTGATCCTGTATGCGGCCGAGATTGAGTCTGTCACGGCTGTTTCGGAATCTCTGGACATACTTGACCTTGGTGCCAATCGCATAACGGATATCTCCGGGCTCAGCGGCGCAGGCAACTTCGAGGTCATCAGGCTTGACGGCAATCTGATCAGCGACCTCACGCCGCTCGTGGCCAACACAGGCCTCGGTGAGGACACTCAGATCTTGCTCGAGGAGAATTGCCTGGACCTGGAAGCAGCGGAAACACAGGCTTGGATCGAAGACCTGGAGATACGTGGCGTGCGTGCAAGCACCACGGAGGCGCCTATAATCCGGCATGCAACCACGAACGCATGTGATCGTAGGCGCCGGCCCGGTCGGCCGCGAGCTTGCCGCTCTGCTCGCCAGCCAGGGCGAGACCGTCCGCCTCGTTACGCGCCGCGGCACTGACCCGGCAATCCCGGGCGTGGAGGCCGCAGCAGGAAACGCGTCCGACCCGGCGGCGCTGGCTGAACTGGCTCGGGGCGCGGATGCAATCTACAACTGCGCCAACCCCGGGACCTACATGGAGTGGCAGCGCGCCTGGCCACCGCTGGCGGCATCGTTGCTCGCGGCGGCTGAAGCCACCGGAGCCGTGCTGGTGACGACGTCGAACCTGTACGGTTACGGACCCGTCGACGGGTCGATGACGGACGAGACCCCGCTGCGGCCGACCGATCACAAGGGCGAACTGAGGGTGCGCATGTGGCAGGAGGCGCTGGCTGCGCATGATGCCGGACGCGTGCGGACAACCGAGGCGCGCGGCTCGGACTACATCGGTCCCACATTGCCGACAGGCAGCGGAATCCTGGCGATGTACGCCAGCTCGACGCTAGCGGGCAAGCCTGCTTTCGTGTTCGGCGATCCCGACGCGCCACACACCTGGACCGCGATCCGCGACGTGGCCCGCACGCTTGCCGTTCTTGGGGCCGATGAGCGCGCCTGGGGCCGCGCGTGGCTGGTGCCGAGCGCCCCCGCCGTCTCCGTCCGGACCGCACTGCGGGAGCTGGGCCGGCGGGCGGGCGCAGGCGAGCCCAGGCTCCGGCGTCTGCCCGGCTGGCTCATCCGCGGCGGCGGGCTGGTCGTCCCGCTCCTGAGGGAGGTCGGCGGGCTGCTGTATCAGTTCGACAGGCCGTTCGTGGTCGACTCAACGGCCACGAACGCAGAGTTCGGGATCGAGCCGACGGACTGGGAGCTTAGCTTGTGCTGGATGAGACTGCCGAGGCGTGGGCTGCGCGCTGAGTGCACCTTCGAGCGGCACGAGCGCGGCGGCCGTGTCACTCAACGCTCGACTGTCCTGAGGGTCTGGCACCAGGGTAGTGCCCGCCGGCTCCGTGCCCGGCTCAGCCGATCCTGCCGTACAGCACGGGAAGGCGCACGCACGAGGGCGTGTCCGCCCCATGGTGGATCCGCTGCCTGGCGATCACCGGTTCGGGGTCCTTGAACGGGTCGATTCCGGTGTTCGTGTTCGGGAAGAACGTCATGTAGTCGGCCGAACATACATCCACGCGGATCCGGTGACCGGGCTGGAAGACGTGGCCGGCGAAGTGCAGGATCAGCTCGTACTCCTCGACCTTGCCGGGGGTGAGAAGCGCTGAGGGAACCTCGGGCCAGCCGCGGAACTCGGCGCGGATGCCATTGGTGGAGATCTTGCGCGCCACGCCCTGTGTGTCCACGTCCGAGACGGTCAGGAAGAAGTCCGTGTCCACTGCGCTGGAGGCCGCAAAGAACCGCGCGGACAGGTTGCCGGCCACCGCGACTGCCTCACGCAGCGGCTCGGTCTCGTAGACGAGGCAGTCCTGCCGCGCATGCAGGTGGTTCAGTTCAGAGGGCTCGAACTTGCCGTCACCCGATCCAGCACTTCGGGGATCGTAAACGTATTCGTCGTGCCGCGAGCCGGCAGCGGGTTCGCGCAGCAGCCGGCCGTCGCCGTGCATGCTGTTGGCGCTTCCTCCGCTGTCCAGGAACAGCTCGGTGAGGCCAGTCTCGACCGGGTTCCAGTCGGCCGAGTGACGCCACTCGTTCGCACCCTCCCCGCCCAGGTAGTAGGTTGCGCGGGGCGCCTGGTCCTCGCCGTTCTCGACACCCTTCAGGTAGCGGTCGAACCACCGGATCACGCGCGTGTCGTAGTCGTAATCGATCGCGTTGTCGCCGTACTCGGTGTCCAGGCAGTCGCGGAACGCGTTCATGGCGTGGGGCCAGGGCCCCAGGATGATGCGCCTGCCTGGCACGTCGTGCCTGCTCAGGAAACGCCACGTCTCCTGCACGCCCAGTGCATCCCCGTCGTGCCAGCCTGAGACGATCAGCATCGGGATGCTGATGTTGCCTGAGTGGACGTCGTTGTCGCAGTGGCGCCAGAACTCGTCGTACTGGTAGTGCTGCGCCCAGGTGTCCCACGGGCCGGAGCGCTTGCCGATCGCCTGGCTCGGAATCTCGCTCAAGGGGCGCATGTGGACGACCTCTTCCGGGTCGACGCTAACGCCGCCGAACACGTCGAAGTCGGTCCGGTTCGACACGGACTGCCCGAGCGTCCAGCAGAGCAGCGGCCAGGAGCAGACCGCGCCGCCGCGCCGGACGGTGTCCATGAAGAAGGGAGAGCCCACGTTGACTTCGCTGATGGCGGTCTTCAGGTTGGGGTGGCCGGTGGTTGCCGCGGCAGTTGTGGTGTAACCCAGGTAGCTGGCGCCCCACATGCCGATACTACCGTCGCTCCAGTCCTGCTCAGCGATCCAGTCGAACAGGTCCCGCGCATCCTCCCGCTCGTGATAGAAGGGCACGAGCTCCCCGTCCGAATCGGATCGCCCCCGCACGTCCTGGACCACGAAGGCGTAGCCACGGTTCACCCAGTGCGTGCAGCGGTGCAGCTCCCGTGCCTTGCCGTAGCACGTGCGCACGACGATCGTGGGGAAGCGCTGCCCGGGCTCGGCGTCGGCCGGCAGGAACACCTCGGTGGCCAGGTCAGTGCCGTCGCGCGTGCGCACTATCCGGTTTCCCAGCGGCCGGATGCCGTACTCGGCCTGCGACAGGCGTGCGTCACCGTACTTCGTGAAGGGGGTCACGTCCTCGTAACCGTCCAGGACCAGCATCTCGCTCGAGATCCGGCCGGGCATGATGAAGGCGACCACCCTGCCTTCCACGGTCACGATGTCCATGATCGGCGGCTTGCCGCGGCGTGCCCAGAGCTGACCCGTTGCCTCCTTGCCGTGCACGACGCCGTCGAAGGTGAGGTAGCGGTTGTAGCGGGTGCCGTCCTCCAGCTCGACCTTGTCGCCCTCCCAGGCAACATCCGAGTAGGTCGGGAAGTCGCCGAACAGCTTGAGGAGGTCGAAGAGCGACTCCTTCATCTCCTTGCTGAAGGGGATGGTCTTCAGCTGCACCCGGGTAAGGGGGTCAACCGCGAGCCAGTTCAGCTGGTCACTGCCGAAGTCGAACTGGCCTTCGTATACGCCGGAGCGGTAGTGGTTGAACCTCTTGTCGGAACCGTCTTGCATCGTGGAAAGTACCTCCTTGGAGCCTTACTGCTTCGTCATGCGGGAATCCATCGCGTCGCGCAGGCCGTCGCCGACCAGAGTGATGGCGATGATGGTGAGGACGATGGCCGCGCCGGGGAACGCCGTGACGTGCCACGCGTCCCGGATGAACGCGCGGCCGCTCGCGAGCATCGAGCCCCACTCGGGGCTCGGGGGCTGTACGCCCAGGCCGATGAAGCCGAGGCCGCTGATGATCATGATGCCCCCGGGGATGTTCATCACGAAGCTGGCGATCACCGGGCTGATCGCGTTGGGCAGGACGTGCTTGAGAAGGACGCGCAGGTCGCCCGCGCCCTGTGCGCGCACCGCGGTGACGTACTCCAGGTCCTTCGTCCCCAGCACCTGCGCCCGGACGAGCCGGGCCATGCCGGGGATGAAACTGACGCTGACCGCCAGCATCAGGTTCGTCTGGGTCGGTTCCATGATGGCGACGAACGTGATCATCAGCAGCATCGCCGGAACCGCCAGCAGCACGTCGAGCGCGCGCATCAGCAGGCTGTCGGCGCGGCCACCGTAGTACGCCGCGACTGTGCCCAGCAGCGTGCCGACCAGTCCGGCGATCAGGACGGAGCCTATGCCGATGGTGAGTGAGACGCGGCCGCCCCAGAGGATGCGGGCGAAGATGTCGCGCCCGAGCTCGTCGGCGCCAAGCAGCATGCCTTCGGCCGGGAACTGCAGGCGCTGCGCGATGTTCACGCCGACCACGTCGCGCTGGTAGTCGATGTAGAACGGTGCGAGGAAGCATGCCAGCAGGATGACGGCGAGCATGCCGACACCGAAGGCAGCCGTTCGGTTGCGGCTCAACCGCTTCCAGGCGACCAGCCAGGGACTGTGCGCGCGGCTCACGAGTGCGGTTCCCCGTACATCGTCTTGAGCCGCGGGTCGATCACCGCGTACGACAGGTCGGTCAGCAGGTTCGCGACCGCGATCACGACGGCAGATATGAGGACGCCGCCCATGATGGTGGGCACGTCCTGCTGGCGGACTGCGTCGACCAGCATCTTGCCGACCCCGTTTATGCCGAAGAGGATCTCGATCACCACGGCGCCTCCGACCGACTGGCCGATCAGCAGTCCCAGGGAAGTCACGACCGGCAGGAGGGCGTTGCGCAGGGCGTGCTTGCGCATGACTACCGCCTGCGCGAGGCCCTTGGCACGTGCCGTGCGGATGTAGTCCTGCGAGGTCACGTCCAGCATCGAAGCCCGCGCGAGCCGCGACATCACGGTCCAGCCGGCCACGGACATGCATACGAGCGGCAGGATCGCGGCCCCGACGTTGTCGAGCCCGCTGGAAGGCAGCCAGCCCAGCTGCACCGAGAAGAGGAGGATCAGCATCAGCCCCAGCCAGAAGCTGGGCATGGCGGCGGTTACGAGCGTTACGACGCGCATGACGTTGTCAAACAGCGAGTTCTGCCGCACCGCCAGGGCGATCCCCAGTGGGATGGCGACCAGCATGATCAGGGCGAGCGACCCGAAGGCCAGGATCAGCGTGTTCGGCAACCGGGTGCCAATCATCTCGGCCACCGGCCGCCTGGTGGAGTAGGAGGTCCCCAGGTCGCCCGTGACCACCCCGCCCATGTAGTTCACGTAGCGGACGAGCAGCGGGTCGTTCAGTCCCAGCTGGTCCCGCATCATCTCGAGCTCCTGCTGCGTAGCCCCCAGCCCGAGGATTAGCTGGGCCGGGTCGCCCGGGCTGCGGTCCAGGAGCACGTAGACCAGCAGGGTCGTAACGATCAGCACCGGGACGATGTGCAGCAGGCGTGTCAGAACGTATCTGGTCATGGGCTTTTCTCTGGGTTCAACACGGCTGGGACCGTGTACCGCACGGTCCCAGCGTCAGGAGGGGTCAACCTCGCGGGCTACTCGAAGTACGCGTTCCGAAACGAGTAGAGCGCGCTCGGATACGTCTCGACGCCGGCCAGGCCGGCATCCAGCGCGTAGATGGCCAGCGTGCTGAAAGTCGGGATGATCGGCATCAGCTCTGCGGCCAGGTCCTGGACTTCGCGGGCGGCCTCGAAGAGGACCTCCTCGTCGACGGTTGCTTTGGCGATCTCGTACAGCTCGTCGGCGCGCTCGTTCGTGAAGAACGAGATGTTGCGCGAGCCGTAGCTGCCGGTCCAGTAGTTCTCGAGCGCGCTGAGCGGGTCGCCCGCCAGGTTGTTCCACGAGCCCGACAGCATCTGGTACTCGCCGCGCGCCATGCCCTCGAGGAACACGCCGAACTCGAGGTTGCGGATGGTCATGTTGACGCCGATGGCGCTCAGCAGCGCCTGGTAGGTCTCCATCACGGAGGCGTTGCCGCCGTAGATCCACGTCTCGAACGCGAGCGGGTTCGACGGGCCGTAGCCCTCTTCCTCAAGCAGCTGGCGCGCCATCTCAAGGTCGAAGCCGGGCAGCTCGGGTGAAGCGTAGTACGTGACGAACATCGGCGGCGTCATGCTGTCGATCACGGTCGCGCCGCCCTGGATGACCGCAAGGCCCTCCTTGTCGGTCGCGTATGCCATCGCGCGGCGGACGTTGACGTTGTCGAACGGCTCGCGCTGCGTGTTCATCGAGATGAAGCCCGTGTTGGTGGTGCGCTGCTCGACGACGCCGATGCGGTCGTTGCCGTGGGCGCGCTCGAGGTCGTGGTAACTGATCGGCGCGAACTGAGCCTCGCCCGTCTCGACGGCGATGTAGCGGTTGGCGTTCTCCTCGATGCTGCGGAACGTGAGACGATCGATCGCTGGCGCACCGCCGGGGTGGCCTGTCCAGGCTTCCATCACGAGGCGGTCGCCGGGCACGAAGCTCACGAAGCGGAAGGGACCAGTGCCGACGGGCTCGTTGACGTGGTCGGTTGCCTCGTCCAGGCTGTACGCCTCGTTGAAGACGAACGTCTCGGCCATCAGCTCGCGGATCGTGGACGAGTTGACCTCGTTGAGCGTGATCGTTACCTCGTTATCGCCCGTCTGCTCGACCGAGGCGACGTTGCCCAGCAGCGAGGCGATGCGCGGGATGTCGCGCAGGCGCTCGATCGAGTAGATGACGTCGTCCGGCGTGAGGGGGGCGCCGTTGTGGAAGACGAAGCCGTCGCCGATGGTGAACGTGAAGGTGGTCGGGCTGGTGAACTCCCAGCTCTGCGCCACGCCGGGCGCGAACTCGAAGTTCTCGTCATTGTTGATGATCCGGTCGTAGATGTGGCCCACCGCGTTCGTCGTGTTCGTGAAGTTCGCCTGGGCGGCGTCCAGCGTGTTGCCGACCGAGGTTACGGCGACCGTGACGCTGTTCTGGGCCGTTGCGATGCCCAGTCCGAGTGCGAGACCCAGCAGGCTGGTCAGGACCAGGCCGCTGCGCCTTCGGGCTTTACTGCCGTTCGCGTGGTTGTTCATGTCAGGGGTCTCCTCGTCAACTCAGGGGGGTTTCGGGTTTGCGGGACTCGTTCGCATCCTTTCATGGGGGCAGGCGCAAGGGAGCCATCAGCCGCACACCTCCCCGATCACGCGCAGCCAGTTGCCGCCGATGATGCCCTTCACTTCCGCGTCGCTGTAGCCGCGGGCCAGGAGGCCGGCCGTGATGTTGCCGAAACTCCGGTAGTCCTTCATGCCGTGCACGAACTCGGTCGACGGACCGTCGCCGGGGGCGAAGCCGATGGTGGGGGCGACCAGGCGCTTGAACGCGACCGCCATCCACTTCGTCTGCGTCATCGGCCAGTCGGTCCCGATGCCGACCTTGTCCGCGCCGACCAGTTCCGCGACGTAGTCGACGTGGTCCAGCACGTCGTCGAGGGTCGTGTTCTCGGGATCCTGCGCCGTGAACCACGGCATCGCGAAGATGCCGATCACGCCGCCCGTGTCCGCGATCGCGCGGATCTCCTCGTCGCTCTTGCAGCGGTCGTGCGCGTTGACCGCGTTCGCGCCCGTGTGGGTCGCCACGACCGGCCGGCCCGAGTAGCGGCACGCGTCCAGCGTGGTTTGCCGCCCGCAGTGCGACGTGTCGATGATGATGCCCAGCTCGTCGCACTTCGCGACGAACTGCATGCCGAACCTGGACAACCCGGCGTCGTTCGGCTCCATGCAGCCGGCGCCGATCATGTTGTGGTTGTTGTACGTCAGCTGCTGGAAGCGCAACCCGAAGTCATACGCCAGTTCGAGCAGGCCGAGGTCCTTGCCGTAGCCGGTTGCCTCCTGGCTGGTGACGATGCCGGCGCGCTTCCCGCTTGCGTGCGCCGCCTCGATCTCGGCCGCGGTGCGGGCCTTGAGCAGCCAGGGCTTGTGGTCGAACTCCTCCTGCACGGTGACCAGGCTTCGCATCAGGGAGTCTTCACTGGTTATCGAGAGCTGGCGGCTCGCCGCGGTGATGCCGCTTTCCTCCCAGCAGGTGCGGAACAGGTCTGCGAGCTTGCCGTGCGTGTACCAGCGGCGCAGCTGCTCGGCCGCGAACCTGATCTGCGCGACCTCGTCGTGAGGGTGGGTTTCCCGTGCGCTTCCGAGCAGCTCCTCTTCGAGCTCCTCGGGCAGCGAGTACGTGCCGATCGGCCCCTGGAAGAGCATGTCGATGACGATGCTTTCCTCGTGCAGTGCGCGGGCGTGCCGGAGCTGGTCCTCGGTCGGTGCTTGCGTCAACTTGTCGATCCTCCGTGCTGCAGGGCGTTTGCGACGAAGTCGGCGGCCAGCAGGTCCTGGGTCGCCTGGCCGAGCGCCTCGAAGATGGTGATCTGCTGCGTATCCGTCCGGCCGGGGATTTCTCCAGAGAGGACGCTGCCCAGCTCGCCCAGGATGTGGTCCTCGCTGATCGCGCCGTCCTGGATGGCCAGCAGCAGGTCGCCCGCCTCCCTGAGCGCCGCGGGTTTCCAGTCGACGAAGAGGCGGCCGGCGGCAACAAGGGCCGAGCCCAGCTCGCGCGCGTCTGCCGTGCAGGCGCCCACCGCGTTGATGTGCGCGCCCGGTGACACGTCGGCGAGGTCGATGATCGGCGTGCGGGACGGCGTGACGGTGCAGATGATGTCCGCGGTCGCGGCGGCCTCGGCGGCGGTGGCGACTGCCGTGACGCCGAGGCCCGTCTCGTTTGCCACCTCCTCTGCGAACTGCGCGGCGCGCTCGGAATGCAGGTCCCAGACGGTCACCGAGGTTAGGTTGCGCACGAGCCGGATCGCGTGGACGTGCTGGCGCCCCTGCAGTCCGGCTCCGAGTATCGCGAGCGTGCTGGCGTCCGCGCGCGCGAGAGCGTCGGTCGCGGCGGCAGAGGTGGCCGCGGTGCGCACCGCGGTGACTGACTCGGCGTCCACGATCGCCTTCAGGCGTCCGGTCTCGGTTTCGAACACCAGGATCGCGCCCTGGTGTGAGGGGACGTTCTTAAGGTAGTTTCCCGGGAAGACGGTAAGCACCTTGACGCCGGCGACCTGGCCGGCGCTGTCGAAGGCGGGCATCATGCCGAGTACGTTCGGCTCAGCCAGCGGCAGCACCGGCCGGACCATCTGCCTGGCCTGCCCGCTCGCGAGCGCGGTGAGTGCCCTGCGCATCAGGCCGATGCAGGTCCTGACGTCCAGCAGCCCGTAGACGGTGTCACCCGTGATGAAGCCGATCCGTGAATCGCTGCCCATAGGTGAGTGTTTTACCATTACGCGGTCATTGAAGCGGCCGGAGCCTGGCCGTGAAGTGACGGAGCACCGGCGGTTGCGACACGATCCCGTAGCCGCTGATCGCTTCGGCCCTATCGCGGATGCTGATGATCGCCTCGGCCACCACGTCCAGGTGCGCCTGCGTGTAGACGCGCCTGGGCAGGCACAGCCGCGTGAACTCCATCTCGCTCTCCGGCTGCTCGCCCGTGACGGGATCGGGGTCGAGCATGAAGCTGCCGATGTCGCAGCCGCGCACGCCGGCCTCGAGGTACAGCTCGAGCGCGAGCGCCTGGGCGGGGAATTGGTGGTAGGGGATGTGCGGGAGGACGCGCTTCGCATCGATGAAAATCGCGTGGCCGCCCGGCGGGTCCTGGATTGGCACGCCGGCGTCGCGCAGCAGCCCGCCCAGGTACGCGACCTGGCCGATGCGGTAGTGCAGGTAGTCGAACTCGACACCCTCGAACAGGCCGATGGCGAGCGCCTCGAGGTCGCGGCCCGCCAGGCCGCCGTAGGTCACGAAGCCCTCGTACGGCACGGTCAGCTCCTGCACCTTGCGGAAGAGCTCCCCGTCCTCGCGTACTCCGACCAGGCCGCCGATGTTGACAATCGCGTCCTTCTTGGCCGACATCGTGAAGGCGTCGGCGTAGCTGAACGTCTCGTGTGTGATGTCGATGATCGAGCGATCCGTCTGGCCCGGCTCGCGGGTCTTGATGAAGTAGGCGTTCTCCGCGAAGCGCGCGGCGTCGATGACCAGCGGGATGCCGTGCTCGCGGGCGACCTCGGCTGTTTCGCGGATGTTGGCCAGCGAGACCGGTTGCCCGCCCGCGGTGTTGTTCGTGATGGTCATGATGATCACGCCGATGCGGTCCGCGCCGACCGTGCCTATGAACTCGCGCAGCGCGGGCACGTCCATGTTGCCCTTGAATGGCGCCTGCGCCTGCGTGTCGCGCGCCTCGGACACCACCAGGTCCTTCGGCGTGGCCCTGCACAGCGCGACGTGGCCGCGCGTCGTATCGAAGTGCATGTTCGCGACCGAGTACTGGCCCTCGCTCAGCAGGTTGGGGTAGAGGACGTGTTCGGCGGCCCGGCCCTGGTGAACCGGCTGCATCATCCGGTAGCCGATAACTTCCTGGACGGCGTCGCGCAGGCGGTAGTAGCCGCGGCTGCCCGCGTAGCTCTCGTCGCCCGTCATGATGCCGGCCCACTGCCGGTCGCTCATGGCGCCGCTGCCGCTGTCGCTGAGCATGTCGATGTATACGTGCTCGCTGCGGAGACCGAACAGGTTGTAGTGGGCGTCCTTCAGGTACTGCTGGCGCTCGTCGCGCGTCGTCAGGGTGAGCGGTTCGACCGCCTTGATCTTGAACGGTTCAGCTACGTAACGTGCCATTTCGCTTGATTCCTCGTTTCTTTGGCGCCTTGAGGCTGCAGGAAATGATACGGAGACACGCCGTTGGCTGTATACTGACTGTAAGTTGTCCATAAGTCACCTTGTGGCTCAGGCGGCTTGTTCGGGGGTGACTCCTGAGATTCAGGCTTGGTGTTGTCGGACATCCCGAAACGCTTCACGCCGTCGAGGTGCTCGCCGAGGAGTACTTCGACGGTGTTGAGGTGATCACCGAGCCTTTCGGGAACGACGCGGTCCTGGCCGAGGTGGTCGACCGGATCGCAGACCTCCAGACGCGCTGTGACGGCATCCTCTACTCACGCAAGGACCCCTACCTGCTCGTGTCCGGCGAGCTGAACCACACTGTGCCCGTGCGGTACGTTGAGACGGACGCCTCGCACCTGCTCATCAGCCTGCTCGCCGCCATTGCCCGCTACGGCGCGCTTCCTCCCGAGATCAGCATCGACTCGTTCGACGCCCGCTCCGCGAGCTCCGCGCTTGCGGGTGTCGGCCTTGGCCCGAACCGCGTCACGGTCCACTCCGTGTCGGTCGACGCCGGTCGACCCGGCCTGGTCGATGCCACGCTGCAGCAGCACATGAACCACCTGGAGGCCGGCGCAGAGCTGATCGTCACGAACATCACGGACGTGCACCACACGTTCAAGGAGCGCGGCGTGCCCGCGACACTGATCAGCCCCTCGCCCGAGTCTTTCGCGCACGAGATCCGCAACCTGATGCTGCGGCACCAGCTCCGTTCCCAACGCGAGGGCGGGCTCGCCATCGTCCACATCCGGCTGCAGTACAAGGACCGCTACCGTTACCACGGCGCCATGCCCATCCGCGAGGTGGATGACCTGAGCGCAGCCGGGAAGCTGATCGCCGTCTTCGCCGAGGAGGTGGACAGCGCGATGTTTCAGCTGAGCCGCTGGGACTTCGTAATCCTCTGCAGCCGCCAGCTGCTGGAGAGCGTGACCGGGAACTTCGCCAACATCGCCCTGATGAACGAGATAAACACCGAAACTGCCTTCGACGTTGCCATCGGCATCGGAGCCGGACAGACGGTCAAGGAGGCCGAGGCGAACTCGCTGCGGGCGATCAGCGAGACGCGGTCGCTGGTCGGGACGTACACGAACGTTGTTATCGGCCAAGGCACCTCGACCGGTCCGATCAAGCCACGCAGCCATCACCATCCTGTGGAAAGCGCCGCTGAGCTCGACGTGGACGAGATGGCCCGCAGGACGGGCCTGAGCACGCAGGTGCTGGGCCGCCTGCATGAGGTGGCGCGGGCCCGAAGCACGCAGCTTTTCACCAGCGCCCAGCTGGCCAGTCACCTGGGCGTGAGCCAGCGCACCGTCAACCGGATCGTCGCCAAGCTGCTGTCAGCGGGACTTGCCGCGGTGGAAGGGAAGGACCTGACCCAGGAGTTCGGGCGCCCCGCACGCGTCATCCGGCTGCGGTTGTAGACAGGGCCCAAGTTCGCCCACAGTGTTTATGTGTACTTAGCGTGCACATTGACGATGTGCTAAACATTGGCAATGAAAGAAGCGCAACGCAAGCATGTGACCCTCTCTCCCGAGACCGTTCGGTTCCTGGAGGACTATCAGCGGTCCAGGAACCTCGGCTCGTTCAGTGCTGCTGTCGAGGCGGCTGCAGAATCACTGCAGGTAAGGGAGCTGGAGGCTTCTTACCAGCGGTACGAGGCGTTCTACGCGCGGGATTCACAAGAGAGGCTGGAAGCAGAAGCATGGCTTGCGCCTCCGATGGATGAGCCTTGAAGCGCGGCGAGCTGTATCTGGTCGACTTTGAACCAAGCAGGGAAGGCGAGTCAGCTCGACGCCGACCGGCGGTGATCCTGACGAATGACCATGCGAATCTGTACCTGTCAAACCTGGTTGTCGTGCCTGTCACGACCAACGTCGTTGAACAGTTTCCCTTCGATGTGTTGTTGCCTGCCGGTACCTGCGGTCTGGTCTAAACCAGTCGCATCCAGCTCAATTACATTCGGTGACTGAATCGGGCCCGTATCGGAAAGTACCTGGGCGTCCTCCTGCAAGAGCAGGTGGAAGAGCTGAACCTCAGGCTTAGAGTGCATCTGGCGCTCTAGACAATGCATCAGGAGTCGGTCGGCAACCTTTTCGGTACCATCGGCTGATGATCAAGCCACCACGCCTCAAGCCTGGAGACACTGTCGCCGCGATCTCGCTCTCGAGCGGGGCAGCGGCCAGCTTTCCGGAGCGGTTCGCGGCCGGCAAGCGGCAGATCGAGGAAACCTTCGGCCTGCGTGTCATAGACACGCCGCACGCGACCGAGCATGACTCGTGGTTGTACGCCAACCCGGAGGCGCGCGCGGAAGACCTGCACTGGGCGCTTGAGAACCCCGAGGTGAACGGCATCATTTCCGCGATCGGTGGCGACGAGTCAGTGCGCATCCTGCCCTTTGTTGATCCGGCGTTGATCCGCGGTAACCCCAAGGTGTTCATGGGCTTCTCGGACACGACCGTCACGCTGACGGCGTTCATCAACGCCGGCGTGGTCGCGTTCAACGGCCCGGCCGTGCTGACCGACCTGGCGGAGAACGGCGGGATCACGCCGTTCGTGGCGCGGAGCGTCCAGAGCGTGCTGTTCGACGGCGCGGCGGCCGAGTTGCAGGCGTCTTCTGACTACACCGAAGAGTTCCTCGACTGGGCGGACCCGTCCCTGCAGGAGCGCAGGCGCAGCTTCGTGCCCAGCGAGGGCTGGGTCTGGCTTCAGGGCGAACGCCGCGTCGAGGGGCGGCTGATGGGCGGCAACATCGAGGTTCTCGAGTTCCTCAAGGGCACCCGGTGGTGGCCGCGCCCGGAGCTGTGGGACGGTGCCATCCTTGCCTTCGAGACGAGCGAGGAGGCGCCGCGTGTCGAGAGCGTCGGTCGGTTCCTGCGGAACTACGGGTCGATGGGGATCCTGGAGCGTGCGAGTGCAATCCTGTTCGCACGACCCCAGGCCTTCTCGATGGCGCAGAACTACAGGCTGCACGCCGAGATCAAGCGGATCCTGGCCGAGTTCGGCAGGGGCGACATGCCCGTAGTTGCGAACATGGACTTCGGGCACACGAGTCCGCAGATGGTGCTTCCGCTCGGCGTGCGGGCTGAAGTTAATCCCGGAGAGCGCAGGGTTCGGCTGCTGGAGGCGGCCGTCAGCTGAGTCACGGGTGGCTTGCCCGCCGGAGCAGTCCTGCCAGAGATGGGGGCACTGTGCCCGCGATGCCGACCAGCTCCCTAGCGGATCCTCGAGCGAACCAGGGCAGAGACCCACTCGGCGATCAGTACTAGGACGAGGATGGCCAGCAGGATCAGGCTCACGCGGGCGAAGGTGAGCGCGTTGACGTTCACGTCGAGCAGTATGCCGATTCCGCCGGCACCGACCAGACCAAGGAACGTTGACTCGCGGATGTTGATGTCCCAGCGGAACAGCACCGTGCCGGCGAACTGCGGCATGGCCTGTGGAACGATGGCGTAGACGATGCGCTGCAGGCGCGACGCCCCTGTGGATTCGACGGCCTCGATCGTCCTCTTGTCTACCTCTTCGATCGCCTCGTAAAGCAGCTTGCCGATGAAGCCGATCGACCTGAGCGTGATCGCGAGCACCCCGGCGAACGTACCGGGACCGAACACGAACACCAGGACGAGCGCCCAGACCAGGGAATGCACGCTTCTGGACGTGACGATTATCAGCAGTGACAGGGTGCGTACAACCGGATGCGGTGACGTGTTGCGAGCGGCTCCGAGGGCCACTGGCACGGCAAGGATGGTCGCTCCGATCGTGCCGAGCGTGGCGATGTTGACCGTGTCGATCAGCGGTGCCACCAGGGCCGGGAGGTACGCGAAGTCCGGCGGGAACATGCGCGCAAGCAGGCGACCGCCCTGGTAGAAGGCGTCCTGCACGAACGCCCAGTTGGTGTCTTGGGTGACGATGTTCCAGGCGACCGCCGTCAGGACCAGCAGCGCGAGCAGGCCCAGTGCGCTCCTGAGGCGCTGCAGCGGCGTCCGGGGCACCCACGCGGTCTTGCCGGCACGCTGACTCAGCGGCATGAGCCGGGCCTGCTCACTGGATCCTCGCACGGACGAAGCCGGAGACGTACTCGAGCACGAGTACGATTGCTATGACGAGGATCAGGATTGCGGCGGCCGTCGCGAAGTCGTAGCGCTGCATGGAGGTACGCAGCGTGCCGCCGATGCCACCGGCGCCGACGATGCCCAGGATGGTCGACTCGCGGAAGTTGATGTCCAGGCGGTAGACGCTCAGCCCCATGAAGCGCGGCATGATCTGCGGCACGATCGCGATGCGTACGACCTGCAGCCAGCTGGCGCCGGTGGCGCGGACCGCCTCGACCTGGCGCGCGTCCACCTCCTCTATCGCCTCGCCCAGCAGCTTGCCGATGAAGGCGATCGTCGACACGACAAGCGTGAGCAGGCCGGCGAACGGGCCGAAGCCCATCATCACCACGAAGATGATCGCGATGATCACCTCGGGCAGGCTCCGCAGCACACTCAGCAGGCCCCGGCAGAACAGGTATACCGGCTTGGGTGCCAGGTTCGCGGCCGCCCCGAGCGCGAAGGGAACGCTCAATACGACGCCGATGACGGTGGCGACGAGCGTCATCGTCAGGCTCTCGACGATGCCCGTGCGGATCGCGGTCCAGCGGGAAACGAAGTCGGGGGTAAGGAACTGGCTCAGCAGCCGCGCGCTGCGCTCTGCGCCGCGCTGGATGCGCTCGATGTCGATGTTGATGGACGAGAACGCGAACACCAGGTAGGCGACTGCGATGCCCAACACGAGCCAGTGCCACCAGGGCCGGCCGCGCATCCAGACGGGTTTCCAGGCTGGTGAAGTCATGCCGCGGTGCCCTCGCCCGTCCAGTCTTCGTCGCCGTAGATGACGGTGAGTGCCTCGGCATCAAGCTTGCCGGGCGGACCGTCGAAGACGATCTTGCCGCTGCGCAGTCCGACGATGCGGGGCACGAACCGCTGGGCCAGCGCGACGTCGTGGATGTTCACGATGGCCGCAACGTCGTTCTCGCGTGCGAGTTCGATGATCAGACGCATCACCTCGCGGCCGGTCTTGGGGTCGAGTGAGGCGGTCGGCTCGTCCACCAGGAGCAGGTCGGGGGACTGCATCAGGGCTCGCACGATCCCCACCCGCTGGCGCTGTCCGCCGGAGAGAGCGTCGGCCCGCTTGTCGATGTGATCCTCGAGCCCGACGCGTCTCAACAGTCCGATCGCCCGCTCGACGTCTTCGGAGGAATAGCGCCTGAAGGTGCTGGCCCAGAAGCCGGTGTAGCCGAGGCGGCCGGAGAGCGCGTTCTCCATGACGCTTATGCGCTCGACCAGGGCGTACTCCTGAAAGATCATGCCGATGCGGCGGCGCTCGCGGCGCAGGCGGCCGGCTGGCAGGCCGGTGATCTCGGTGCCCGCGACACGGATGGTGCCTTCGGTCGGTTCGATGAGGCGGTTGATGCAGCGGATCAGGCTGCTCTTTCCGGCGCCGGACGCGCCGATGAGCGCGATGACCTCGCCCTGTCCGACCGAGAGATCGACACCCTGGAGTGCAAGGTCTCCGGTGCGGTAGCGCTTCGTGAGTGAGCTGATTTCGAGCATGGTTGTTGGCGGCGGCAGCCCGTTCTTCAGTCAAGGCCGCCCGCCGGAAGACTCCGGGGACGGCCCTGACAGGTAGCGGCTATTGCTCGCTCAGTCGAGGCCTTCGAGGTAGTCGATGCCCAGCTCCTGGTCGATCTGACGGACTACCGCCCAGACTTCCGAGTAGTCGATCTCGAGGAACTGCTCCTGACCCTCGGCGCCGAACTCGGCCAGCAGGTCGGTACCTTCCCAGTCGTAAGTGAAGAACGCTTCCCGGATCTTTTCCTGCAGCTCGGGGTGCAGATTGTGCACGACGCCGTAGCCGGTGGTGGGGAAGGACTGGCTGATGTAGATGCTCTCGTAATCGTCCTCGGAGACGACATCGCGGTTCGTCATGCGGAAGAGCACCGAGTTGGCAACCGCGGCGGCCTCGTAGTCGCCGTTGGCGATCCCCAGGATGCTGTTCTCGTGGCTTCCGGAGAACACGGCCTCGAAGTCCTCGCCCTCGACAAGGCCGAACTCGGCAGAAAGCAGGGCCGAGGGGGCCTTGAAGCCGGAGTTGCTGGTGGGGGTAACGAACGCGAGCTGACGGCCGGCGATCTGCTCCATCGAGGTGATGTCACTGCCCGCAGGAACGATGATCTCCATCTCGTAGCCGAAGCTGCCGTCCTGTGCGGACATGATGGCGAAGGGGCGGAAGCCCGAGCGGGCGACGGCGTAGGGCACGTTACCGGTGTTGACGCCGGCGATGTGCAGGCGGCCGGCTTCCAGCGCAAGCTGCTGGGCGGCGTAGCTGTCGACCACGAAGAACTGGACTTCCTTGCCGGTGACCTCGGTCATGTAGTCGAGGAAGTCCTGCCAGACGTCCGCGTACAGCGAGGGATCCTCGACCGGTGTGTAGCTGAAGATCAGAGTGTCGGGATCGAGCCACTCGGCGGGGTCGGTGGGAATGTCGGCCAGCATGTCGCCATCCGTGTCGACGTAGCCGGGGGCCAAAGGGTGCTGGGCGAAGGCCATCGTGGCCAGGACAGCCGCGAACAGGGTGAGCAGCAGTTTGCGCATGGGTACCTCCAGGAACTTCAGTACAGGGCACTCGGCTGCCCTGTCTGGTTGCAATGTAGGTTCCTGGTGTCAGGTGGGCATCAGTCTGTGTCAGGCGAAGGTCACGGACCGCAGCTGCCGTGCCGGTCCGGGATCCGCCTCAGCCTGCGGTCCGCTCGCGTTCCGTCCGTTCGGCTTCCTTCTCCTGCAGCTCGAACGGCCTGCGCCACCGGAGAATGACGGCGGCAGTGATGAACAGCGTCGCTGCCGCCGCGATGAACGCCCAGGGAATGCCGGCATACTCCGCGACGAAGCCGATCAGCAGCGGGCTGAGGGCCTGCGCGAGGCGATTGCCGGTGAGCCGCAGCCCCAAGGCGAAGCCCAGCCGGTTCCGTGGAACGTAGTCGGTGATCGTGACAACAGAAAGCGGCTGGGTGATGCCCGAGCCGATGCCAACGATCATGGCGGCAATCGCCAGCGGCGTGAAGGACTCGATGAAGGCGGTAGCGCCCAGGCCTATCGCGAGCAACAGCACCATCGTGAAGGCAGCTGGTGCGCGACCGCCCAGCCCGCGCACTATGGCCGGCATGAATGGCCTGACCAGCATCGACACCAGGGCACGCAGGCTGATGAGCAGGCCGATCGTCGTGGCAGCGAAGCTGAGCTGCTCCAGGTAGATAGGCAGGAAGGACTGCCTGACCCCCTGGGCGAAGAGCACTCCGCAGCTCAGCAGTATGGCCATGCGCACGCCATAGTTGTCGAGCAGGCCGCGAATCTCCCCGGACGAGCCGTAGGGCCGCAGGCGACCGGTGTCGCCACCGTCGCCGCCGCGCCTTATGAAGCGTGAAATGATCGTGGCGACGCCCGCCAGGGCGCCCGCAACCATGAAGGAAGGCCCGGCGCCGAGAACGTCGAGCAGGAAGCCGCCGATCAGCGGGCCCAGGAGCTGGCCAGCCGACTGAAAGGTGGAGAACCAGCCGAAACTGCGTTCCGCGGCGGGTCCGCGCCCGAGGGTGGCGATGTGACGCTGCGCGGCGACCACCAGCAGAAGCTGCGTCACGCCGGTCACGACCCGGAGGATGCCCAAGGCGATGAGCGAGGGCCAGGCCCAGACCAGCAGCGGAGCCACAGCCGTCACGACGCAGGAGAGCGTGATCAGCCCACGCGAGCCGCGCCGGTCCACCAGCCCGCCCAGGGGCATCGCCAAGAACAGCGGCAGGACGAAGCCAAGTGAAATCAGCAGGCCGATCTGCGCCGGCGAGGCGCCCAGTTCGAATGCGAACAGCGGCACGAACAGCGAGATCATGCCGTTCGTGCCGATGAAGAAAGCTGTGGTGGTGCTGGCGACCAGGAGCTGGCGCCGATCAGCAGGGGCCTGCGCCGTTTCGGTCAACCGCCGTGCACCCCGGTTGCTGGCTGGTGTACTCCTCGAATCACCGGGCCATCGTAACTCCGCTTCAGGCCGATTACGTGGCCCCACCCAGAGACGGGCAGCTCTGTGGCTTTGGTGGAATTCTTCGCCCTGTACGCGGATCGCGAAACTTGGGCCGGACGGCCCGGGGTACTCGTGAGTCATGCCCCATGGATAGAACTGTTACACGCGTTGGGCGACTGTGCCACGCTTGTATCCATGGCAACGCATCTTCCAAGCACTTTCACGACCAAGGCGGCCCGCGAACTAGGCTTACTGCCTGCGTGACGAGGGCGACATGATAGAGCTTTCCCGCGGGCGTACCTGCTTCACGGCGTCGCACCGTCGCTGGCAGATGCGGTCAAGGCATCCGGTCATGGGGTCGTATGTTCGGTGCGCGTGACAGGGAGACGCGGCGCTACCACTCGGGATTGCAGGTGGCTGACACGGTCCTACCAATGGGTCCGGACGCGGTGCGCCACCTGGATCGGGACCTGCGAGCGGCTATCGGGTCGACGTCACGCCTGGGTATCTGGCTCGGCATGCCCTGGCGCGTCGTCGCAGGGACGGTCCGCCGCGTTCATCGGTGTTGCGCAGGACCTGCTGTTGCGGGAACTTGCCGATCGAGGGATCCTGGCGTCATTGGTGTTCAAGAGTGGCACGGCCATCCGGAAGGTATACGCTGGAGCCTCTGGTCGTTTCTCGACGGATCTAGACTGTGCGATCCGCAAGCTGGATGACGATCCCACCGCCGTCCGCAATCTGCTGGCCGAGGCATGCCCCGAGGCTGAAGTGGGTGGTTCCGGTTCGGAATCGAGGAGAAGCGCCAGCGGCTGCACCTGACCTAACACTAGCCCCAATACCGTTCACTTAAGGATGTTGATTGCTTGAGCGGGCGGTTTGGTTGGTTGTGGCCAGTTCTTGTGCTTCTT
>ERZ869909.632-NODE-632-length-37248-cov-89.859810_pt1 | contig 37248 bp, 40 predicted proteins | sample MGYA00520892_ERZ869909 | MGnify/ENA primary metagenome ERZ869909 (study PRJEB32215, sample SAMEA104723947) | bioreactor metagenome | biome: bioreactor; feature: anaerobic bioreactor; material: water | place: China | collected 2015-03-12 ...
CCATGTACGGCCGAGCCGGTCCAGAATTGTTGCGGGCGAGAATGCTACCGTTCCGCCACACAAAGTGAGGCAGAGCCACATCAAAGCTCTCGAACCATGGAACCGTCCCTGATCTAGCCGCCACGCGCCCGCCCTCTATATTACGTGAATATATTATTGTATCGCATTTGCACCTGATCGCAAGCGGGTGGCGTCCTTCACGCAAACGGACATGGAAAAAGGGGAACCGTGATCCCACGGCTCCCCTTTCGGTTCAGATCGTCTCCCCTCGCGCGCCGATTAGGCGACCAAGGAGAGCCCCGCGCCCGCGTCCTGCGGCTGCTCACCGCTGTCGATGAACGGGATGATCGAGAAGGTCTGCCCGCCGCGCTGCTCTTCGTTCTGCACGGCGTTGACGCGCAGGTCGCCATCGGGCGTGTTGATCAGCAGCGACAGGTAGTCATTGCCCGTGCGGCTGCTTTTGGCCATCCAGGCCGAACCGACGCGGATCGGTGTGCCCCGGGGTGAGCTGACCTCGATCCGATAATCGGGGTGGGTCTGCTCGGATTTATAGCTGTTCTCGATCAGCATGAACTCCAGATCGAACATCATGTTGGCGATGTAGCCGGTGAAGGCGTTGTCGGCGTCCATGGCGGTGAGCTCGCCCGAGATCGAGCCGGATTTCACCAGGCCGTTCGAGACCAGTGGGATGATCTCGAACTCGCCGCTCTGAGCCGCGCGCGCCTCTTTCGTCTGCACCGCGTTGACCCGGAAGGGGCCGAGGCCGACATCGAGCTGCATCGAGATGTAGGGGTTGCCGCTGGTGTTGCCGGTCTCGTTCCAAGCCGTGCCGATGCGCACCTTGCGGCCTGATTTGTTGACTGCCGTCACGTCAAAATCCGGGCTGCGTTCGGACATCTTGACCCGCGCCTCCAACTGGATGGCGATGTCAAAGCGCGTCGAGTGGATCATGCCGGTGTACTGAGCGGCTGCGGTCTCGACAGTGCGGGTGAGGGTTCCTGTGAACATGGGATGGTTCCTTTTGGATTGGCCGGTGCTTGACGTTCTTGCCAACGCATCCGGGATTGCTTTCTCGACCCCTCATGGGATCACAAAACCGAAAGCTTGCTTTCTCTTTATGCCCCGCCCCCGGCTCAGCGCTGCCACCCGAGTGGGTGTGCCACCGCGTCTCCGGGTGCTGCGCCCCTCCCCTGCCCTTCTGGTCTTGATTGGCTGCCCGGGTTTTCCGCGCCGTCCTCCGATCGCGCGATAAAGAACTCCGTTTCTTTTCCGTTCAACCGGTGCCCGCCCCGGTCGGTCAGGCCGATGCAGCTACCATTCGGCACATAGGTGATGAGGTACTGACCGAGCCGGTCCTTGTGGACAACGTAGCCGGTATTGGACCAATGCACGGTCTGGCCGGCATCGACGGCGGCCTTGATGTCTTCGAGTGTCATGCGAACCTCCTTACGAAGAATGGTGGGTAAAAGACGCAAGAAGCCCGATCTTCCGACCGGGCTTCCATGCGGCATTCGTTTGGCAAACGACCGAGACCTGTCAGGCGCTTTGCGTGGCTTGCGTCGCGCGCGACGCCATCCAATCCTTCAGGCCAAGAACCGTTCTTCCGGCGGCGACCTCGGAGGCCCAGGCAACCCTTGGGTCGCCGCAGGGCTCATTGCCGGAATGCCGGTCGATGTGGCCATTTGCCATCCATGGCTCAGGCTGGATCCGTCGAAGCCAGTCCGCCATGCTCGGAATGCGGCCCTGACAGTCTTCGCGGACATGCTGCTCGCCGATCCAGCGCACGGGGATCTCTCGACCTGCGCTATTGGTCAGGGTCAGACCGAAGACACGTTCGGCCTCGAACAGGCCTTGAGCGTGGTGGCGCATGGCTCGGTGCGTGAAGAGCGCGAGATGCTCTTTCGAGGCGTCAAACCAATCGTGCACAGCCTGATAGTCAGACGGCACCCCGCCGAATTTCCGGGCCGAGCTTTCGGCATGATGAAGCGGATGCGCCATCTCACAGCCCCTCGTCATAGCTATGCGAGCATTCAACGTAGCGGTCCGCGTGATCGAGCGTGATGCTGTCGTTGCGCAAGTCCCAGGTCAGCGTGCCGTAGCCGCCCTCGTTGTTTTCGAACCCCGGGTGATGGTGATAGGCGAGAGACCAGGCGAAGTCGCCCACCTCTGTGGCAAGCGGCTCCGGCAGTTGGATCTCTGCAGGCTGCACCGTCACATCCTCGACATTGCCGGAGTCGCCATAGCCTTCGTATTCGGCAGCGACCTCGCTGATGCCAAGCGCACGTAGTTGCGCGAGCAGTTCCGCTCGGGTCGCCTTCAAGGTGGTTTCGCGCTCTGCACGCCACTGAGCCGCCATTGCGGCATAGTCGATCTGGGGATTGGTCATGAGTCTGTCCTTTTGTCTGAAGTTGGGGGGGCCGGGCGAGGCATTGGTCTACCCGCGCCCGGAAAGCGCAGACCGCCAAGATCTCGATCCGCGACGCCCAACCGGAAGCTCGCTTTGACTTTTCAGGCGGCTTGTTCTGCCGCTCTAGCGGCTCGCTGCCCCACGATCCGGGCCAGAATGCTTCCCGTGTCGATCCCGTCCCCATGCGGCAGGAACACCCGCAACTGGAAGGCAATGATCTCAGTGAAACACCCCATTGCCTTGAGGCCATCAATCATGCCCCGATCCGCACCGCCCAGCTCAAGGCGCATCTCGCCTGCAACGCGGCGCCGGGTCAGGGTGAGACCCCGGCCCAGATCGACCGGCGCTGTGGTGCCGAGGGCGGCAGTCAGAATCTCCTGCGGCGTTTGCGGATTGGAGACGAGGAAGCGGGCGCGCAGCGCGGCCGCCTCTTCATCGCTCAGTGTGCGCCCGATCATGGCGGTCGCCCCGTCCGGCGTGACCCGGTAGATGCGCTCATTGGTGGTTGGAATGTCCTTCCAGATCGGCAACAGCAGCCCGGTCAAAAGGTAGAGCTTGGTCGTGGTGGTTTTTGGCAGGGACGCAGCCTCGGCATCCCACAGCCGTGCAAACTCAGGCTTGCCGATCTCTTCCCAAGCCGAGGACTCAAACCGTGCCTCTTCGAGATAGCTCGACCCGTTTGGCCGCACCGCCTTGCGCATCAGCGTGACAATGTCCTCGTCATACATCTGCATGGGCCGCGCCGAGATGAGCGCCGCGCGGCCCGAGGCGCGATTCACCATCGGCAGCTTGTCGGGATTGCGCGATATGGCCACTTCGGCGCCCAGGACATGCACCGGGTCGGTCACCTCAAGCCCGATGATCCGCGTCACCGCGCCAGATTTCGGGCAGGTCCAGAGATCTTCCGTAGAGACCTGTTCTATCTTGTCGCCGCGTAGGGTTTCCACGCCGGGATTGAGCGTGCCCGCCGCGCGCGCCCGATCCGTCTGATCGGCAATCCGGCGCATGAACTCGGCAAAGAGCGCGTTCTGCATGTGGATGGGAAGGGCCAGAACCCGGTTCAGAAGCCGCTGGATCGGGGGAAGCTCCTCAAGGAGCACCCCGTCCTTGTCGATCAGCCGCAGGGCGGTCCAGTCGGTGAAGCTCTCGTAGCTCATCGCCTCAGCGTGCCCGGCGGCAAGATCGGCGAAATACCCACGCAGCGCCGCCCGTGCGATCGGGCTTTCGAGATTGTCCTCCTCGCGGAACATGCCCTGCGAGCCGGTCTCGCGCTGACCCTTGGTCAAGGCCCCCAGCTGGTCGAGGCGCTTGGCTATCGTCGAGGTGAAACGCTTTTCGCCATGCACATCCGAGGTGCAGACCCGGCAGAAGGGCGCGCTGACCTGGGCCGAGCGATGGGTGCGGCCCAGGCCCTGGATGGCCGCATCGGCGCGCCAGCCGGGCTCCAACAGGTAGTGCCGGCGTCGTTTCTGGTTCTTCGCCGTTTGCGCCGCATGGTAAGATCGGCCCGTCCCGCCCGCATCGGAGAAGATCAGGATGTCCTTCTCACCATCCATAAAGGCTTGGGTCTCCGACGAATTGCTGCTGGCGGCGCGCTTCTCGATGAAGAGATGTCCATCCTCGGCCTTGAGGGGCCGGATCGATCGACCCGTGACCTCGGCAACTGCCTCGTCGCCAAAGGCCCAGAGGATCTGATCCAGCGCCGAAGGGATCGGGGCCAGCGTCATCAACTCCATCATGGCCGCATCGCGCAGGGCAAGCGCTTCGCGGGAGACAACCAGCGCGCCATTGGCGTCGCGCAAGGGTTCAGCCACCATGTTGCCGTCGATCTCGACAAGCTTTTGCGCATGGATCGGGAAGGCCTGTTCGAGGTAGCCAAGAACATAGTCACGCGGCGTCAAGGCACCCTCGGCGAGCTCATCCTCGGGATCCATCGTCTCAAGCCGGCGTTTCAGCAGGCTCTCGCCTGTCGAAACCACCTGGATGACGCAGGCGTTGCCCGCCGCCAGATCATCCTCGATCGCGCGGATGATGGTCGGGGCCTTCATGCCCATCAGGAGATGGTTGAAGAAACGCTGCTTCGTGCTCTCGAAGCGGGACTTGGCCGAGGCGCGAGCGGCCGAGGCATTGGTCTCGCCAGAGGCGTCGTTGACGCCGGTCCCCGTCAGCGCGGCTTCGAGATTGTGGTGGATCGTCCGAAACGAAGCCGCGTATGCGTCGTAGATCTCGATCTGGGCCGGAGTGAGCGCGTGTTCGAGCACGTCATACTCCACCCCATCAAAACTGAGGGCGCGCGCCGTGTAGAGCCCGAGCGTCTTGAGATCACGGGCGACCACTTCCATCGCCGCGACACCGCCCGCCTCCATCGCCGAGACGAAGCTCTCGCGGCTTGGGAAGGGGTATTCGGGGCCCTGCCCCCAGAGCCCCAGCCGCGCGGCATAGGCTAGGTTGTGCACGCTCGTGGCACCCGTGGCCGAGATGTAGAAGACGCGAGCGCGGGGTGCTGCCAGTTGCAGCCGCAGGCCAGCAAGGCCCTGCTGGGAGGGTTTGACCCCCCTGCCCTGCTCGGACCCGGCCGCGTTCTGCATGGCATGGGCCTCATCAAAGGCCAGTACGCCTTCAAAGTCTTCGCCCATCCAGTCGAGGATCTGGCTCAGTCGCGTGGTGCCGCATTTGCCCGCCGAGCGCAGCGTGGCGTAGGTCACGAACAGGATGCCATCACCCATCTGGATCGGTTGGTCCGGTTTCCATTTGGAGAGCGGCTGAATGTCGGCGGGCGAGCCGCCGAGATCGGTCCAGTCGCGGATCGCGTCCTCGATGAGCGTGGCGGATTTGGAGACCCAGATCGCCTTCCTGCGCCCAGCGAGCCAGTTCACCAGGATGAGCCCGGCGCATTCGCGGCCCTTGCCGCAACCGGTGCCGTCGCCGAGGAAATAGCCGAGGCGATAGGCACGTGCATCCGGGTCATCATCGGCGCGCGTCAGCTTGGTCTGGTCGTCATCGATCGCGAACCGACCCGGCAGGTCGCGCCCATGGGCGTCATGCGCCATGATGATGGTTTCCAGCTGCGCCTCGGAGAGATGTCCCTCCTCGATCAACCGTGCGGGCAGGCGCAAGTCATCACGGCCCGTATTTGAGGGCATGGGCGGGGCAACCGAGGCCATGGCGATGCTTTCAACGAGCGGCGTGGGATGTTCCTGCGCATCCGCAATCTCGATCCGTTGCGGACGGTAGCGCGCATAGATGTCCGAGATGGGCATGTTGTTGCGCGGGGTCTGAAGGCTCGTGAAGCTGAGCGGACGGACGGCATTGGCCCTGGCTGTGGGGGCGGTGATAACACCGGCGGCGGTCTTGCGCGGGACAGATGATCGAACGGTCGGCCGAGCATGAGGGATCGCTTCAACCCGTTGGGCCGGGCGCATCTCGGTCCGGGTTGCGGCCACGGCATCGACAAATGGAAGGGCTTCATCCAGATCGCACAAAGTGGCGCGGATCATCTCGCCGCCCTCCTGCACCTTGTCGAAGACCATCAGCTGGGTTTCGACAGAGGTGCCGAGCTTGCGGTAGACTTGCCCCAGCATCGTCAACGCCAATCGTGGCGTGAGGAGACCGCAGGCGCGGGACCAATGCGCGGCATCGCGTTCGGGCGTGAACCCCGGCGGCATGATCGCCACCAGGCGCCCACCTGGTGCCAGGCGCTTTGCAGCCGCAATGAGATGTTTGGCAGCGATGTGCTTGTCGCGGGATCGGTCGACCGAGGAGGCGAAGGGCGGATTCATCACCACGACGTCGGGTAGAACCGGCGACTGCAGCAGATCGTCGATATGCTCGCCGTCATGGCCTGTGACCTCGCCGCCGAAAACCGCGCGCAGGAGGCGCTGGCGAAAGGGGTCGATTTCATTGAGCAGAAGCGTGGCACCGGCCCGGGCGGCGAAAGCAGCCAGGGCACCGGTGCCAGCCGAGGGCTCCAGCACGGTCTCGCCCTTGCGAATGGCTGCCGCCCGCACGACCATTGCCGCGAAAGGCAGCGGCGTGGAAAACTGCTGCAGCCGGATCTGCTGCTCTGACCGGCGCGTTTCCGTCAGGAGCCGTGAGGCAAGCAGCTTTGCAGCGGCGATGTCACCTGCCGCGCCGTCCCCACGCAGCAGCACTTGGACGGCCGCGGCCTGCATCAGGTCATAGGCCATCCGCCAGTCCCAAGCGCCGCCGGCATCGCTGCCATGAAACGTCTCGCGCATAATGCGCGCAAGCGCTGAGCTGCGCAGGGGTTGGTGGTCGACCTCCGCGCCGGTCTGCGCGAGCGCAGAGACGAGATCAGCGTCGGAGATTGAGAGAGCCGTGTTTGCCGGATTGGGCTTGGTCATGGGGATTTTCCTTTGGATCAGGGTCTGAGTTCCAAAGGACAAAAAGCCCGCTCTACACTTTGAAGGCGGAGAACGGGCAATTTCTTAGCGGGGGGCCTGCACGCCGATCATGGCCACTGCTGCGCTGCATGAAGAACGCGCAAAATGGTCACCATCTCAGGGTCTTCAACATAAACCACGATGTAGTTTGGCCGAACAACCATCTCCCGGGTCCCATCGACAGGCCCGCACGATACATTTGAGGGCGTTCTGGAAGGAGAGACGTCTTGTGTTCAATCTCATCTTTGAGAACTTGGGCGGCATCCGGATTGTCGTCAGAGATGTAGTCAATGATTGCCAGCAAGTCGGTTATGGCCGTGGCTTTCCATTCAAGATTTGGCAAGGCGCTTCCCGTCAATCAATGCCTGGGCGTCTTGCATCGCCTTGGCATGGGGCGTTGTGGGCCTTGGATCGTCCAGCGCTTCCTGTACCTTCGCCCGGAACCAGGCGTCATAGGCATCCGGGTCAGCGGTCAATCCGGCAGGCAAGCCGCCTTCTGCGGCCACGCGGGTCAAAAGAATACGCACCGCGTCGGAGAGCGTCAGACCGACGCCCGCAAGTGCGTCCGAAGCCTGTGCTTTCAGCTGATCGTCAACACGGACATGAAGCATGGATGTTTGGGCAGGCATGGATGGTCCTCCAGTTGATGGGAATGATGTATCTCATTTGAGATACGTTTTCAAGTCGGCAATATGTGCGCGCGTGGTCCCGTGGTGTTGTCTCAGCGGGAAACTCAGCCACCCTGCCCCGCCAGGAACTCCGCCAGCACAGGACTGGCCTCGCCTTTTGCGGAGCTGAGCAGCTCCGAGCCCGCAAGCGAGGCCTTCGACAGGCGTACGAGCCCACCGGTTTCCTCGATGCGGTAGCAGCGGCGTTTTTGCCGCCCACGCCTGTAGTGCGTCGCGGTGACGATCCGGCATGTACTGCCATCGGTGAGCGTCACGGGCGTGGCGAGCCTGATCTTGTCGCCTTCCTCGTAGTCCGGGATCGCAGCCCAATTCCGGCAGCGCTGACGCCAGTCCTGGGCGTAGCTGTCCGGGTCTTTCAGGTCGGAGAGAAGCTCGATCAGCCCAAGCGGAGCACGAGATTCGTTCGGGCCAGCACTTTCCTCCATGTCCTTGTAGCCCCAGCAGCCGTCATCGTATCGGGTGAGGAAGACAGCCCCGAAAGTGATGGAGCCATCCGCATCGGTGACATAGGTCGTGTCTTCGACAGGGGTGCCGTCGAGATTGGTGACCTTTGCCGCCGCATACCAGGTGGAGCCCACCTTGCAGGCCTTGACCAGTTCCGTCTTGCGCGTGTCGCCATGAGAGGTGCAGAGCCGGGCGATTTCCGCTTTCTCATCCGCGTAGGTCTGGACGCGGCCGTCGGTATAGAAGAGCCAACCCATCACGCCGCCCTCCGGTCATCGATTTCCATTAGGGCATCGAGCGGCACGCGGTAGGGCTGCATGGCGTCGAAATCCTCGCAATTGCCGCAGTTCTGCACGATCGCGAAGGTGTCGCAGGCATCCTTGAGGATGACCCGGAAGGTGCCGCCGAGGCCTGACGGCACCTCGTAGGTCCCGCCGATGAGATAATCCGAGGCCCGGCGCACGAAGACGCGGATGCTGTGGCCATCGGTGGCGAGCCGGATCGCCCCCCGCCCCCGGTCGATGAGCACCTGCACGTCATCCAGGATGTCGGTATAGAACTGGCCGGTCAGATCGCGAAACGCCATGCGGCGCTGCGCCATCCAGTCGGTATCCCGAAACGGGTTCATGCCGTCGGCGAAGGCAAAGGACGGATCGGCCTGCTCGGTGGTGACGATACGGGTGGTCGTGCCATCGATGCCGTTCGAGCGCAGATGCACACCATTGCCGACGATGAGGATCAGGGCGGGCCTGTCCACGGGCCCGTTCCAGTTGGGCAAGAAGGTTTTGCAGGCGCGTGCATGGGCGATCTGCGCCGCAACAGCGGAGGCAGAGAACTTGAGAATAGCCATGGGGATGTCTTTCTGTTCGGTTTGGAAGGGTCGACCCGCGCGGGTGCAAGATCCACGCGCGGGTCGCGTGATGGCTCAGGCCGCTTGCGCGACCTCGCTGTCAGGCTCGGGGGTTTCAGCAGTGGGCTCCGCCTCATCACAGGCGATACCGGCGGTCTGCATCATCGGCGGGCACCAGGCGGCGACGGCAGCGCGCTGCGCGTCCGTCAGTGTGGCGAAGGGTTCAGCAAAGAGCTTGTCGCAGAAGGCGACGATCTCCTTCTTGCTCGATGAGGCGAGCGTCACCGCCTCCTGGGCAAGACCCAGATCTTCGCCGAGGATCTTCAGGAGCCAGGCCTTCTTGAAGCGGTTGAAGAGCGCCGCGTTCGGCGTCCAGTGGGCGCGGATATCGGGCATGATCTCGATCTCGAACGCATGCATCAGGCTGTCGCGCGATCGATCCCGCGCGAAGCAGGACTGCGTGGTGCTGGCGGTGGCATAGGCGACGAGCTTGGCCTTCTCGCCGGCCTTCAGCGCGCGAAACGCCGCAAACTGATCGGCGGGCGCGCGGCTGTCATCGAGCCAGGACAAATCAAGCGCATCATGCGCCGCCGCCACCTGCTCGAGCGAGGTCTCGTCGATCTCGTCCATCTTGGCGTGGTTGCGGTATTCCTTGCGGGCATCGATCTTGATCGCCTGCGTGACACTCATGCCGCTGGCCAGAACGTCACTGACCAGCTTGAAGAGCGTCAGATCGAGCGTGGCTTCCGGATGCAGCGCCATCGCGGCCCCAAGCGCCATGGCTCGCTCGGTCTTGAGGTCCTCTGCCAGCGAGGCTGGATAAGTGATTTCACCCGGGTCCGGGGCCTCCTCCCCCGTCGGGTCAGCCGACGAGCCGCGCGCGCCTTCCACTTTCACGGTGTCTTCCGGGCGGACGAGGCCCACATGGAGGGTCACCTGCCCACCCTGCCACGACGCTATCACCCCAGACCGCGCGAGGTCCTCGGCGCTGTAGGCCTCCTGCAGGTCGCGGGCTTCCTCTTCCAAGGCGTCCACGCGCTCGTAAAGGGCATTGTAGGCACCGTCCTCGAGCCCCTCATCCTCCATCTCGAACTGCAGTTTCTCAAGCTCAGCGGTGATCTCATCGATGCGCTTCTGGGCAGCCTCATCCGGCTCGATCGGGCCGGGATAGACGCGGCCATAGTCGGCCATGGTCGCGTAATCATAGCGCACCATCGCATCGGCCCAGGCAAACCCCAGCCTCATACGGGCCTCTTCGGCAGCGGCACCGAGCTTTTCGAGCAAGATGGTCTCGACCAGCGCCGCATCCTCAAGCACGGAATGCTCTTCAAGAAGGTCAGCCGCGACGGCGCCGCCACGCGCCTCGTAGTCCACGCGCACGAAAGCCCCGATATCGTCACTGACCTGCACGCCGCGGGATTTGAGGGCCTGACGGACGGTATAGGCCTGCAGATAGCCGCCGTCCTTCGTGAGCGCCTCGAAGACCTCGCGCTGCGCCTTCTGGCTCGGGTGCTCGGCAAAGGCCTTCATCGTGTCGAGCGTGATCACCTTACCCCGGGCCGCGGCGCGGATGTCGGGGTGGATAAGGCCATAGCGCAACCGGCCTTTCACGGCGGCCACCGTGGTACCGAAGGTCTTTGCGATGGTCTCGGGCGTCTGGCCGTCGACCTCCATCATCCGCGCGAAAGCCTCAAACTCGTCGATTGCGTTCATCGGTGCCTGGGTGATGTTCTCGGCAAGAGACAACGCCGTGGTGACATCGCAATTTTCCGGCACGAGGCGGCAGTCCACCTTGGTCTTCGCTGTGAACCCCTTGGTGGCCTTGTCGGCGACCAGCTCCTTCAGCGCAGCATGGCGTCGGCCACCGGCGAGGACAGCATATTTGCCGTCAAGCTTCTGGACCAAGAGCGGCTGGAGCAGGCCCAGCACAGCGATGCTGGCCTTCAGATGCGCGATGTTCTCGGGATCATAGGTTTCCGGCGCGTTGCTGCGCACATTGGCAGGATGCGGGACCAGATCGCCGATGGCGACGGTGAGAGGAGCAAAGCTTGTGGTCATGGGATATCCTTCCAGGAGGGTGAGGTGTGGCCCGCGCGCTCACGCGCGTGACCAATCCCCGGCTTCAGGGATCATCACGACAAAAGGCCCACTTTCCCTTTGAGGGGTCAGCGGGCCTTCATCGTCTCAGATGTCAGGGGGAGGAGTCCCCTGCCCTACCAGTCGCGCGCCAGCATGATGGTCAGCACGCGCATGGTGGTGGCAGGATTGTCCGGGGTCTCAGCCCCGTAGCGGAAGTCCGAATCCGCCTCATAGAGATCGATTTTCCAGAACACGGTCTCGCCCCGGATCTCGACTGCCCCGAAGTCGTGCCATCCCTCGGGATCATTCTCAGGCTCAAATGTGGCAAACTCACCGGTCGCCTTCACCGCCTCGGCCATGAAGCCATCGGCGGCCTCCATAAGCGCGCGGGTGACATGCATCCGGCCCTGGATGGGCTGCGCGGGCGGCACTCCGAGGCATGCGAGCTTGCGAAACGCGTCGTTCTGCGCCGCGATCACGGTCGGATTCGGACGGTCTGGCAGGGGTTGAACGGTCATGGACATGGGGATCTCCTTTGAGAAGTTGAAACACCCTTCTCAAAGCCCGCTTTTTCTTTTCTGCTTGGCGGCAGGACCGAAGGAGAAGGTGCCCTACCCGAACATTCCCTTGGGTCTGTAATTCGGGTTCGGGATGGTCTCGACCCAGCCGCCTTGGTCCGTGATGGCCTCGAGCGCTGCCGAAAGCGGATACGCGCCCTCGGACGAGCTCCACCAATAGGCGCCGCGTTTGAAGGTGATGATCTTGCGGCGGCCATCTTTGAAGCAGGCCACCCGCAGCGTCTTGGGTTCCTTGCATGACATGGAAGTCTCCGTTCTCCGTGTGGTCAGGCCGCTTTGGCGCTGCGCCCTGCCCTGCCCGCCTCCGATCTGGCGATCAAGTAGTCGCAAGCGCGCTGTGCATCTGCGGCGTGCTTGAAGATCGCACCCTTGTCCGACCGAAGAACGCGCAACCAATTGTGGAGGTAGGCGGCATTCATCTCGAGCGTATGCGCCGTGAAGCCGAGCGTCTGACCCAGGAACACCGAGGTCAATTCTGCGACGATCTCCTCGCGCGCATAGGACGTGTTGCCAAACTTCGAGAACCCGAAATCGCGGTTCAGCCGATGGGGGGCTTTTGTGGCATGGGCCAGCTCATGGGCCCAGACCCCGTAGAAATTGCGCGGGTCCTGAAACCGCGTGATGGATGGCATGTAGACCTTGTCCACGGGGGGCAAATAGTACGCCTCCGTGCCCGTGAAGACGGTTGTGATGTCGATGGCATCGAAAAACGCTTGCATGTGCGGGATGGGCTCGGACTGCGGATGCTCGGGCACGGGCTCCGGGTCAGGGTAGAAGCTGTCGGGCAAGCCCTCGATCTGGCAGGCATTGAACACACGGTAGGATTTCTGGAAGCGGAAGATACGGGCTTCCTCGGAGTGATCATCCCCGTCGCTGTGAACATGCTCATCGCCGGCGTCTCTCCGGCTTTGACCGTAGTAAACGACGACAGAGGACTTCTCGCCCTTGCGGACCTTTGCGTCCAACGCATTGGCCTGCGGCAGCGTCATCCAGAAGGGAGAGCTGTGGCCCGCCATCACGGTCCGCATCGTCAGCAGGAAGTTGTTCACTCCCTGGTAGGGTTCTCCGCCCACGCGCAGGGGACGAGAGCTGCCACCTGCGGTCCAGGGCTTGCGCCACGGCAGGACGCCGCGCTCGATGATGCGGATGATTTCGTTTGTGATGACCTCTGAGGCATCGAATTTGGGCGTACGGGATCGGGCCATGGTTGGCCTCCTTTTCGAGTTTTGGTGAGAGGGAGTGGTGACTAGGTTGACCGACAGGGGCGCGGATCGTTGGCGATCCTGGCACCGAGGGCTTCGACCATGTGGATGTAGGTGGTCAGCGACACGGACTTGCCGGGACCCGAAGAGTCAGGGTCGACCGATCCGTTCCGCGCAACCCGCGGCAGGTTCGCGAAGGCGATGACATCGGTGACGGGTCGGATATCGATGAACGGCGTGCCACGTGCGACCGCAAAAGCGGCCAAGGGAAAGCGCTCGATCGGTGCGAAACTCGACACGGTGGTCAAGCCGAGGTGGATGAATGTCCCGCCCTCTCCGCAGATCACATGGGCATTCGGCAGCTTCGCCGCCTGCCTGAGATAGCCGAGATCACGCAGGACGGTCTGGCGTTCGAGCCGCTGTGCCAGCAACGTCTGGCCAGTTCGGCGCAGATCTCTATGCCGCCACCAGGAGGCGGCGGTCGCGCGCAACACGCGCAAGACACCTGTTTGCATGGGAATGCCCTTCATCAGGAACGGCAGACCGGAACCCGGCCCGGACCCATCTGAGGGACCCCGAAGGCCCTCATCCATCAGTCACAAAACCCGAAGGACACTTTCACTCTTTAGGGATCTGATGCCGGAGATTGTTAAATGCGAAGCTCATGAGAACGCAGAATCCTGCACTTTCCGGCATCAGACCCCAATGAGGAACAGGATCAGGCCCGGGCACCCTCTTTCGGGCATCCTCAGGCCTGACCTCCCCCGGCCCTCCTCTTCCTCTCAAACCCCATGATTTCCGCAGGTGGCTTGATTTTGTTCCTGTTATGTTCTATTTTAAGGACCACGCTAAGAAGGGAGATCCCCGATGGAAAGCACCACTTACGCCCTGCCCGCGACGCCCAAGCAGATCGCCTATGCGCGCGCGCTGGCCTTGCGCACCCAGACGCTTTTGCCGTGGGAGGTTCAGCAAGATCGGCGGTCCCTGAGCGCCTGGATCGACGCACAAGCCAAGTTGAACCCGGGCGCGCAGGACAGCCGCCCGACATCGAAGCAGGTCGCCTTCGCCGAGCGTCTCGCCCGGATCAAACGCCGCGCCGTCCCGGATGAGTGTTTCCGCGACAAGGGGCTGATGTCAAAATGGATCGATGGGAACAAATGAAGCTGGGTAGCCCCTGCGGTGATTGAGACTACTTAAGCCGATCAACAATCGATGCCCCGCCCGACCTGGCAAGCGCGATCAGGCTGGACTGGATTTTGGATGTGAAGACGGAACTGAACGTGCCGATGGGCGTGCGGTCCTCCCAGACATAGGAGCGCTCCAGAATATCGGTGTTGATCTCGTCCAGCATGACCCATTTGCGGACATGGGTTTCTGACCCCACGCGCTGCGACTCGATCTGTGGCACCTCGATGATCAGCACGATGTTGACGAGCGTTGCCGCAACAAGCAGCCGGAGCGGGGTTCGGGTACACCCCATTGACTCTAGCCTACGGCGACCCCGAACAGCGCACCGACCCCGGCTGTCGCCGCCATTGCAAGCGCTCCCCATAGCGTGACCCGCGTGGCCCCACGGACGACGCCTGCGCCGCCGGCCGAAGCGCCCAATCCGCCAAGAACCGCAAGGCCAAGGATCGTCGATCCCGCCACCAGGGGAGCGATCTGCGCCTCCGAGACCAGCAGCACGACGATCAGGGGCAGCACCGCCCCAACGGCGAAGGTCAGTGCGGACACCAGAGCCGCCTGGATAGGGCGGGCGGTAAAGGTTTCCGAAATGCCGAGCTCGTCGCGCGCATGCGATCCGAGCGCGTCGCGTTCAGTCAGTTGCACGGCAACCTTTTTCGCCAGGTCGCGGTCCAGCCCCCTTTCAACATAAATCAGGGTTAGTTCCTCGAGCTCGGCCTCGGGCGTTTCCTCGAGTTCACGGCTCTCTCGGGCGAGGTCCGCCTGTTCGGCGTCAGTTTGCGAGCTGACCGAGACATACTCCCCCGCCGCCATCGACATCGCACCAGCCATAAGCCCGGCCAGCCCGGCGATCATGACCTCGGGCTTGCCGGAGCCTGCGGCCGCGACGCCGACGACGAGGCTCGCGGTCGAGACAAGACCATCGTTGGCTCCGAGAACGGCGGCCCGCAACCAGCCGATGCGATGCACCATATGGATTTCAGAATGTGATAGACGGCTCATGGCGTGGCTCCTTGAACGATGTCACCTTGCTCTGACGTGATGGCCTGTGGTTTGCCCGTAGCTGGCTCCTGCGGCGCGATGCGCAGCGCGCGCAGGGCGTTCAGGATCACGGCAACGTCGATCACTTCTTGCAGGAGCGCGCCCTGGACCGGCGTGAGGTAGCCGAAAGCGGCCGCGATCATGCCCATGACAGACAGGCCGATCCCGGCGACAACGCTTTCGACCGCTATCCGCCGCGAGGCCCGCGCGATCTCGATGCCGGGCCCCAGCCGGTCGATCCGGTCGACGAGCAGCACCACGTCGGCGGCCTCGGCCGAGGCCGCGGCGCCCCGTGCCCCCATTGCCACGCCTACATCGGCTGCGGCCAGGGCGGGCGCGTCGTTGACACCATCACCCACCATCATCACCGGCCCGTGTTTATGCTCGGAAAGCACCAGTAACACCTTTTGATCCGGCGTCAGACCGGCCCGCAGCCCGTCGAGGCCCAGCCCCTCGGTCACGCGCTCGGCCACGTCCGCGCGGTCGCCAGTAGCCAGAAGGATGCGCGCGATCCCTTGACGGCGCAGACCGTCCAGCATGGCACCCGCTCCCTCGCGCAGCGGGTCGGACATGACGAGGTGCCCGGCCATGTGACCGTCAACTGCCACTGCGACAAGGACCGATCCGGCGCCCTTGGCGGGGTGATCGCCCACCATCCGCCCGACACGGGACGCCACGAAGCCGTCGCCGCCGACGATCACCTCGCGGTCCTCCACACGACCCAAGACCCCTTCGCCCGGGATCTCAGCCACTTCTGTCGGAACGGGCAGTGTGAAGGCCCGCGCCTTTGCGGCAGCGACGATGGCCTGCGCCACAGGGTGTTTCGATGCCTGATCGAGCGCGGCGGCAAGGCGGAGGATGTCGTCCTCGGTCATGCCATCGTGGCTGTCGATCGAGATGATCTGCGGACGGCCATCTGTCAGCGTCCCCGTCTTGTCGAGGATCAGCGTACGGATGCGCGCCATTGTCTCGAGCGGCCCTGCGCCCTTGATCAAAACGCCAAAATGCGCCGCACGCGAGAGACCCGCGACCAGTGCGACCGGCACGGCAAGGATCAGCGGACAGGGCGTGGCGACCACCAGCACGGCGACCGCGCGGATCGGATCGCCTGTGAACCACCAGGCCGCGAAGGCGATACTGACGGTGACGACCAGAAAGCCCAGCGACCAGCGGTCGGCCAGCCGGGACATCGGCGCTTTGGACGCCTGCGCTTCCTCCACTAGACGAACGATCCCGGCATAGGTGCTGTCCTTGGCCTCGCGCGTCGCCGTCAGGTCGAAGGCCTCGCCCGCGTTGGTCGATCCGCTCATGGCGTCGGCCCCGCGCGCCAGCCGGACTGGCAGGGACTCACCCGTCAGCGCCGCGGTGTCGAGGAAGGCGGTGTCGGACGCCACCGTGCCGTCCACGGGAACGACATCACCCTGCCGGATCAGCAGGCGATCGCCCGGTGCGATCTCCTCGAGAGGCACATCCTCAAGACCGCCGTTCCGGTGCCGCGTCGCGGTCCGGGGTACGCGGGATAAAAGATCCTTCATCGAACGACGTGCACGGCCCTCAGCGAAGGCTTCGAGGAAAGTGCCTCCAGAATACATGACTGCGACGACAGCCGCAGCCAAGGTCTCGCCGAAGACAAGCGCCGCCGACATCGACAGCGCGGCAACGATATCGAGGCCCACCTCGCCGCGCCCAATGCTCCGGACGATTTCGACCACAAGCGCTGCCAGCGCGGGAACAACTCCTGCAATCCAGATCAGGGTCGCGATCTCTGGTTGGCCCGCAAGGTAGAATGCGAGTCCCACGATCAGCCCGGTTGCGGCCATCAGCAGGAGTGCGGTCTTGAAGCGATCGGTACGGGTCTGTTCCATGCGGCTCATCTTCCCCCGGCTGAGGCGATTGCCGCTGGTTCTTCGGAAAAAAGACGCCCGACTCCCACGCCCATTGCATTGCCTTCATCATCGCACAGAAGAAACAGGGCGTCGAGTCCACGTTGTCTTGCGAGGTCCGCACCCCTCTCCGCACCGAGCACCATCAGCGCCGTCGCCCAAGCATCGGCCTCGGCACAGGTGCGGGCCACGACGGTGACGGAGGCGGGCGGCGCGATCAGCGGCGCGCCACGTCTCGGATCCATGGTATGCGACAGGCGGCACCCCTGAACCTCCACCCAATGGCGGTAGTCACCGGATGTCGCGACGGCGGCGTCCTGCAGCGCCAGAACCGATTGCGGCGTCCGGCGATCAGGGTCCGGCGCTTCTACCGCGATGATCCATGCCTCGCCATCGGGGCGCAGGCCCATGGCACGCATCTCACCGTCGATGCCGACAAGGGCGTCGGCAATCCCATGATCGCGCAAGGTCTCGGCGAGCTGGTCGACGCCATAGCCCTTGGCGATGCCGTTCAGATCCAGCGCAATGGGCGCGGTCTTGCGCAACTGCATCCCCTCGATCTCCAGCACCTCCTGCGCCGGGCGGCGGGGGGCGTCCATCGCGGCGCGGATACCCTCGGGCGCGGCGGCCCCGGGCCCGAAGCCCCAGGCCGTCACCGCATCGCCCATTCCGATATCGAAGGCCCCGCCCGAGGCGCGCCCGATCTCGAGCCCGAGGCGCAGGACCGCCCGCAGTTGCTCCGGCACCACCACCCAATCGCCCACCGGCGCCGCGTTGATCCGCATGAGCGCGCTCTCCGCGTTCCACGTCGACATCTGCGTGTCCACCTCGTCGACAACCGCCTGAAGGGCGGCACGGATTGCATCCGTGTCGCGGCCCCGATCCGCGAAGAACAGGGCCGACCAGCGCGTGCCCATGGTGGGGCCGTTCAGGACGATGCGCGCGCGCTCAGTAGACATCTTCGACATACCGCCCCTCCGCCTTCAGAACTGCGGGCGTCAACCCGAATGGTGAGAGAATTTCGGCCAGCGCATCGGTCACACCCATGGCCATGTCGCGCCCGCCGCAGACCATCACGCGGGCCCCGTTGCGAAGCAAACGCGCAACTTCGGTGGCCTCTCCACGCAGCGCGTCCTGCACGTAATGCGGAAGCGTCCCGCGCGAGACGGCCGTGACAAGCCGGGTCAACCGCCCCTCTGCCTGCCAGCCGGCCATCTCCTCGCCATAGAAGAAATCGCTGTCCGCATGCCGCATGCCGAAGAACAGGTGCACGGGCCTGTGCCGCGCATTGCCGCGGATGAAGCCCGCCAGCGGCCCGATGCCGGTGCCCGCCCCGATCAGGATCAGCGGGGTGCGACCGCGACCGGCGTGAAAGCCGGGATTGCGCCGCAGAAAGGCCCGGACCGTATCGCCCGGTTCCAGCGCGGTCAGCTGGCCCGAGGCCAGACCGCCCGGATGCTTGCGCACCACGATCTCGACGAACCCGTCGCGCCGGCCCGAGGCCAGCGAATAGAGGCGCGGCACCGGGCTGCCCTGCGGCAGGACGCCGATCAGGTCGCCCGCCTGGAACCGTGCGAAGCCCGTGCCCGTCAGCCGCTGCCACGGCGTTGCGCGCGGCAGGGCGAAGCGCAGGATCGCGGCCCCCGCCTGCATCTCGGCCCCGTAGTTGCGCCGCGAGACGAGGGTCAATGTTTCGGTGCGCGGCGAGACGGGCTGGTGAAAAAGCTCGAGAGAGATGCTAAGCGCCTCGCCAAGAGCGCGGCCCCAGCGCGCGAAATCCTGTGGCGATTGGCGGTCGATCGTGTCCAGCGGCATGAGTTCGGCCCAGCCCTTCGCCTGCGCCGCTGCCGCAACGGCGTTGGCGAAGGCGCAATAGGCCGGAAAGCTGCGGTCGCCGAAGCCGAGCACGGCCATCTGGATATCAGGCACAGGGGCCGACGCGTTCAGCCGGTCGAGAAAGCCCTTCGCCGAGGACGGAGCGGCACCATCGCCATAGGTCGCGGCGAGCAGGATGATGCGCTCGGCACGGGCGTAGCGCTCTGGCGCGAAGCCCGACATCGGGCCAACATGGACGCCCTGCCCCGCTGCCGTCAGCGCGGCATGCAGGGTCGCGGCGAAGCCCCAGGTGCTGCCACCCTCGCTGCCGACAAGAATGATCGTCTCGGCACGGCCCGCGGGCTGGTTGCCCCGGATGCGCGGCCGCCCGCGCCGCCCGGCAAGCCAGATCAAGACGCCGGTCACGCCCATCGCCGGCACTCCGAGCGCCATCATCCCGAGCACAAGGCCGAGCGTCGCGGCCCCCTGCCCCGTGTGCAGCATGTAAATGGTTTCCGAGACGCGCTCCCACCCGGTCAGGTCGGCCCATGCCACGAGCGCGCCGGTTCCCTGGTCAAGATAGCCGGTGCCCCGGTCGGTCTTCAGTGTGAACACGTCCGTCGCGTCGCCGGGATAGGGAAAGCTCAGTTCGCGCAGCTCGGCGACGGGGGCCTGCAGCAGCGTGGCCATCTGATCGAGAGCGAACCCAATTTCTCCGCTCACTTCGGTGGGATCAGCCGGCAGGACGCTACCGTCCGGCAGAAGATCGAAGGTGGAGGCTGTCATCCAGAGGGCGGTGGTGGAGGACAGAACGAGGCCGATGACGGCGATCCGGGCGATCTCGACATGCAGCCTGCCCGCGAACGGACCGCGCAAGGACGCGAACCAGTGCCGCCATCCGCCCGCCCGTCGCGCGACCAGCATAGCACCCGAGAGCGAGAGGACCAGCATCGCCGCGGCCCCGGCGGCCATGGCGATACGCCCGCCATCTCCGAGGAAGAGCGAGCGATGAAAGTTGGTGAGCCAGCGAAGGGCCTGGTTCGGGTCGGCCGAGGCCACGCCCGCGCCCGTCGCCGGGTCGATCACGGCAGCACCCGGCGCGCCCTGATCGAACCAATAGGCGGTGATCCGACCGGAGGGCGACCGCCGGATCTGCTCGACGCCCGGATAGACGACCTGGATGCGGTCCGCGAGGGTGGCGACTGTCAGGCCAGTCTCCACCTGCGGCGCGGTGATGCGCTCGACTGCCGGAAAGACCGAGAGCGCAGCGCCGCTCAGGCTCAGGATCGTGACGAGCGCGAGTGCCAGAAGACCCGGCCAGCGATGGAGTATACGGATCATGGCCCTGCCCCTCACATGTCGTAGGAGAAGTTGGCGATGTAGCGCCGCCCGGTCACCGGAGTGCCCGCGCCCGCCGTCGTCAGCGGCACGGCCACCTCGTTCGGGCTGTCGCGCATATCCTCGACCGCCGCGTCGATGTGCAGCGTGTAGCCCGCATCGAACAGCGCATCGGCCAGATCAAGCGTGATTTCGAGACTGCGGCCCGCGCCGACGCTGGCGCCGGTGATGCCGTTTACCTCCGCGGTATCGCCGCCCGTGGCACGGTACCAGTCGCTAAGATGCTCGTAGTACTTGGACTTGTCGCCGGCCATCCAGAGACTGCCGACATAGGCGCCCGAGGCGTCGGTTACGTAAAGCGCGAGGTAAGCGCCGTCGCCGCCATAGTTGTTAAGGGTGGTTGTGAGCGTCACGGGCCGTGCCATAGCGAGGCCGGGAAGCGTGAGTGCGGTGGTAAGCGCGAGCGTTGCGAGAAGTGATTTCATGGGAATGATCCTTGTTCAGGGTGCTTCGGAGCTGTTCAGTTCACCTGAACCTGCGGAGGGGCGCCGTTTCCGAAGAGGCCGTTCTGCGGAGGAGCGACCGTTCCAGCGGGCGCGGGATTGCGGGCGCCACCGCGGTCGTCGTCATCATCCTCGTAGTCCATCTCGACGATCTGCAGCGTCGCCGGATCGAGCTTCACCTCGATCTCGCGACCATCCTGGTCTCGGCCTTCGATTTCGTAGCAGCCGTCGTCGATCTCGAAGTCGCGCACCGTCCAACCGTTCTGTTCGGCCATCTGCATGGCGGCCTCGCGCGGCTGCCACTGGTCACGGGGCGCATTGCAATCATCGTCGTCGGCCAGCGCAGCGCCGGCGGGCAAAAGTGCGATCAGGGCAAGGGCGGTCAGGGTCTTTTTCATGGCAAGGAGTCCTTTCGTTTGATGAGACCAATCTGGCACCCCGACCTGAGGGCATCCTGACGCCCCAGCGATTCCTGCTTCAGCTTGCCGTCAGGAAAATGGCCCCGCCGATGAGGGCGGGGCCAAAAAAAGATGCGAGCGCAGGCTACAGGGCTGGCATGGCTATGCGCCCTGCCCCGCGTTCAGGTGAATTCGAACTGCTCGAAGCGGACACGGCGAGGCGTTTGGCCTTGTGCTTTCAAGCCCTTGAGAATCCCGTCCTTCAGACCGGTTGGGCCGCAGAACCACAAATCGGCTTGCCGGATCGCGAAAGGGACCGCGCCAATCAGGCGCTCGGCCGTGAGCCTGCCATCGCGCGTCGTAACGACCACCTCGAAACTGAACCTCGGGTTGCGGGCAGCCGCAGCGCGCAGCGTCTCTACCCCAATCGCCTCCTCTTGTGTCCGAACGCAGTGGATGAGGTGAATGTCGCGGCTATCCGCTTCGCTCAGGCTTTCGGCCCAGGCGAGGAACGGCGTGATACCGATGCCGCCCGCCAGCCATATCTGGCGCGCACCGCCCTTGCGGAAATTGAACCGTCCATATGGCCCTTCGACCTGCACGCGCGTTCCGGTCCGCAAGATGGCGAGCAGGCTTCGTGTCCAGCCACCCAAGCCCCGGATGGAGAACGTCAGGGTGCCGTCAGGGCGCGGGGCGCTGGCGATCGTGAAGGGGTGCGGCTCGGACAGTCCTGCCTCTGGCGCGCGGAAGAAGGCGAATTGCCCCGGCCGCCACCGCATTGCCCGCCCCTCGGGGCGGAGGGTTAGCGTGGTGGTGTCCTTGGTCTGGCTGATCTCTGTGACGGTGAATTCTCTACGCCGCAGGTACGGGGCGACCAGCTCGGTGAATATCCACGCGATCACTCCCGCGATGCCAAATGTGTTTAGAAGCACCGAGAGCGATGGATCTACCTCTGTCGGCAGGTCGACGAAGAACTGGTGAAAGACCACGATTGCAAAAAGGGCCCCCATGAAACGATGGCTGAACCGCCAGATCTGATAGGGGATTTCCAGTGGGGTGAAGGGCAATCTCCGGAACCAGCTGACAGCAACCAGGGCGAGAAGCGCGTTGAAGGCAAGTTCGCCCGCCTCTTCACCAAGTTCACCAAGAGAGGTTTCACGCACCAAACGCTCGAAATCCGGCTCGATCTGCTGGTGCAGGATCATCAGGAGCATTGCGGAAATACCAAGCCACTTGTGGAAACGGTACATGCGATCGAGACCGCCGAACAATGGTTCCACCAGCGGCGGCCGTGCGGCGAGGATCAGGGTCTGTGCCATCGCGACAACTGCCGCGGCCCCGACGGCAATGCCAAGTGCTGCATCCGCGCCATAGGGCGCATAGGTGTTGAACCCGATCAGTGCCGCCAGCAGGCATGGCAACGCAACCAGCACCGGGCCCGTCAGAGCTAGAGGAGAGTTTAGGGAAAGCCGGGAGAGTGGCGGCAGGCCCGGCACCGGGACATTACCGTCGCGACGCGCTGCATCAGTCATCGTCGCGTCTCTCGTGATCCCGCTCGCGGCGATCATCCTCGTCGTCCTCGTATTCGAACTCGATTATCTCCAGCGTGGCCGGGTGGACAGTCACCTCGATCGCACGCCCCTCGGCATCCCTCCCATCGATCTCGTAGCAGCCGTCATCGATCTTGATCCGGCGCACCGTCCAACCATTTTCCTCAGCCAGCATGGCAACAGCATCGCGCGGCTGCCAGTCGGCCATCGGCACGAAGCAATCGTCGTCAGCCAGCGCCGCGCCGACCGGAAAGACCGCGAGAAAGCCGATAATTGTCAATGTCTTCTTCATGGGGCACACTCCTAGTGGCTCGCCTCTTGATGCCATTCATGCGCCGCGAAGCTGACGGCAGCCTGAAGGGGCTCGACCCACAAGCTTCAGCTTCGTGTCAGCCAGACGGATCATGGAGGGACATCAGGAAAGGACGGGTACGACCATGCGCATATTGCTGATCGAGGACGACACGACTCTTGGCGCTGCCGTGCGCGACCAGATCGCAGCTGATGGCCAGTCAGTAGACTGGGTCACGCGGCTAGACGCGGCGGCAGACGCGATGAGCGCAACCTCCTACGACCTGCTCCTGCTCGACCTCATGCTGCCAGACGGACGTGGTATCGGGTTCCTCAAGGGCCTCAGGACGCGTGGAGACGTGACGCCGGTCATCATCCTGACGGCGCTCGACCAGGTGTCCGATAGGATCGAAGGCCTCAATGCGGGCGCTGACGACTATCTTGTGAAGCCCTTCGACCTGTCGGAACTGTCGGCACGGATCGGATCGGTCGCGCGGCGCTACAGCGGCAACCCCAACCCGATCCTGACCCACGGACCGCTCGACATCGACCTTGCCGCGCGCAGCGTCCATCGGGATGGCAGACATGTGCCGCTGACGGCGCGGGAATGGGCGCTCTTCGAGGCCTTCCTGGCGCGTCCCGGGCAGCTCCTGTCCAAGGCGCAGTTGGAGGAGAAGCTCTACGCTTTCGACGCCGAAGTCGAGAGCAACACCATCGAGGTGCACGTGAGCCGCCTGCGCAAGAAACTGGGGAGCGCCATCATCGAGACCGAGCGCGGCATGGGTTACCGGCTGGGCAAGCCATGATGTGGCCATCCAGCCTTCAGGTACGGCTCGGCTTGTCACTCGGCCTTGTGCTGACGATCCTCTGGCTCGCCGCCGCCACGGTTACCGCGGTGATCGTTCGGGGCGAGATGGATGAGGTCTTCGACAGCGCCCTACGCGAAACCGCCGAGCGCATCCTGCCGCTGGCCGTGACCGACATCGTCGGGCGAGAAGATCAGGGTGTGACGCAGCGCCTCGCGCCGATCCGGGAGCATGACGAGTTCTTCACCTACATCGTACGCGATGCCGAGGGACGCATTTTGCTGCAATCCCATGCGGCGGACCCTGCCGTGTTTCCTCCATACGATGGTCCGGGATTTGGGCAGAACGCCACACATCGCCTCTACAGCGACGCGGCGCTCCAGGGGACGATCAGCATCACCGTGGCCGAACCGTTGGCGCATCGCGCTTCGGTTGCTCGGGAAATCCAGATGAGCCTTGGCCTGCCGCTGCTGGTTGTGCTGCCGTTGGCGCTCGCGTCGATTATTCTCGCTGTGCGCTTTAGCCTCGCCCCTCTCCATCGGTTCCGTACGCGGCTTGAAGCGCGCGGCGTGCGCGACCTGTCAGAAGTACCCGCGGCCGACCTGCCGACGGAAATCGGCCCGCTGGCTGCAACCTTGAACAGCCTTTTGGCTCGGTTGCGCGACGCGTTCGAGGCTGAGCGAAGTTTTGCAGCCAATGCGGCTCATGAACTAAGGACACCATTGGCGGGCGCTATCGCCCAGGCGCAGCGACTGCGGTCAGAGACCAAAGATCCGACCATCGACGCGCGCGCCGCCGAGATCGAGGCGACGCTCAAGCGTCTCGCTCGGCTGTCCGAACGTCTCCTGCAGCTTGCGCGGGCGGAAGGCGGTAGACTTCGGATGGACCAGAGCGCTGATGTCAGAACCATCACTCGGGTCGTGGTGGAAGATATTGCGCGCAGCACAGAGAACGGGCGCCTTATGTTGAACTTGCCGGACACGCCTGTCTTGTCTGATATCGACCCCGACGCATTGGGAATTCTGTGCCGGAATCTGGTGGAAAACGCCCTACGCCACGGGGCGCAGAATGCCCCAGTCGAGGTTACACTCACGAGCGACGGGCAGTTGATCGTGGCGAACGAGGGCCCCGCGGTAGCAACCCAAACACTCGAACGCCTGACAGGGCGCTTCGAGAGGGCAGATGCAAAAACTGATGGTAGCGGGCTTGGCCTCGCTATCGTCTCAGCCATCGCAGAACGGATCGAAACCTCTCTCTTGCTCCAGTCACCACGTCCCGGTGAAACTTCTGGATTTCAGGCATCCGTCAGATTGCCAACGGATGCTCCAAATGCCCATGTGAAAGATCGGGAGCATTGGCCTTGAAGTCTCACGTCGCAGCGCCCCGAGGGGTGCGGTGTCGATGATGGTTGTTGTAGACATGATTCTTCATTCTGAATGCGAGTAATCGCACTCATCCCATTGATATTATTACACTATAGGGTGATTGGGGGCGGAATCTCCGCCCCCCGCTGGATCACGTTATTCCGAGGCCAGCATCGACGCGCCTTCAGCAGGCAGGTCATCCGTCAGAAATGCAGGAAGGTCAGCTTCACTGACGCTGTCAGCCGCTTCGGCATCCGCCCCCTGCCCTTCGGCATGGTCCTCATCGTCCAGCGCCACGAGATCGTTCCGGCGCATGACGCTCGTCGACCAGCTTTGCCACCACGCTGTCCTTCAGATCGCTCGCCTGCGCCGGCATGTAGATGTGACGCACTGAGGCTTCGAGACAGCTTCCCGAAGCAGAGGAAGTGCGGAAGGTGTCCGTCACAATCTTCAGCAGCAGCAGAATCAACGCCACGTCGGGCGAGCGCCCGATCGCTTCACGCAGCGCCAGCGTCCGGTGTGCCGTCAACTCGATTACGAGCCGCTCGGGCAGTGGCTTCAGCGCTCCGTCATCCTCATCCTCCGGGAAGTCAGCTCCGATAGGCTGGCCACCCGACATAATGATGGTTCCGCCAGGAGCGGCACTGCCATGGCCATCGGTGAGATCACGATCAGCACCCTGCCCCGCCACCGCAGGATCAGTATCATCCTGGACCGCTGCCTCCTCAACAGGCTCATCCTCTGACCGCACATAGCCGCGATAGACGGCCAGCGCGCCGTAGCGGTCGAGCGTGACGAACGCCCCTGCCCGCCCGATCTCCTCCGCGTCGAAGATCAACGGCCGGGTCTCGATCCTTTCCATCTCCGCTTCCAATACGCCAAGCCGCGTGTCGACCTTGTCGGGGATCTCATCCTGACCCGCGTATTCCTCTTCCAGCGCCCGATACTCGGCGAGCAGCTTGGCATGGGCCGCACCTTCCTCATCCGTCATCGGTGCCGGATCGCCGGATAGGGACCGCAGCCTGTAGCTGTAGCCGTAGGGCAGGTCAAGCGCGACTTCGATCCACTTCCAGCCCTCAACCGCAACCGTCTCAGCCTCGGCCTGGAGTTTTTCCGTCACCAGCCGATCGAGCAGGGCAGGGTCCTCGAGCCAGCCATCGTCATCGCCCTGAAAGAGGTCATGCAGCATCGTGCCGCCCGCCTCTTCGTAGGCCTCAACACCCACAAAGACCGCGCGCCGGTCGGACGCTCGGACCGAGGTCTCGGTCAGCATGCGCCGGATCTGGAATGGCTCCTTGTTCCAGGATGAATGGATCACATCCCAGACCTGAACCTGACGCGCGTGATCGGGGTTCACGGTGAAGGCGGCAGCAATCTCTGCATCGCTCTGGCCCTTATCCCGCAGCGCCACAAACGCGCGGAACTGGTCGAGCGGGTGCAGGGCGACGCGATGCATGTTTTCTGCAAGGGAATCATCCTCGGCCAGGATGTCGGACGCAGCATCGCGCACGATGCAGGGAATGGGCGTGGTCTTTGCCAAACACTTATGCTTCACCAGCAGGGACAATGCTTGGAACCGACGGCCACCGGCCGGGATCTCGACTTGCCGGTCTCGGTGCCATCGTCAGCCAACACGGGCCGCACGCTCAGGCTCTGCAAGAGGCCGCGGCGGGCGCTGTCTTCGGCCAGTTCCTTGACGGACACGCCAGCCTTGATGCGCCGCACGTTGGACTGACTCAACACCAGTTTGTCAAAAGGGATATCCCGGGACGGGGACAGGGTGATTTTCTGGACAGCTTTCGTCATCAGATCTTCTCCACGACGGGCGCCGGAAGCCACTCTCCCGATCTCATTTCCCGTCACCCTCAAACCAACACTCCTTTGCCTCTCGATGATCGTATGGTTGCCAAGAGGCGACTTAACAGCTGTTAAGTCATGCCAACTGAGCACCGCGGCGTTGAAACTTAACAGCTGTTAAGCCGCACTTCGCCGACCGATCAAAGCCATGACCATCGGACCGCAAGAGAATTCGCCCGCCGCGGCCTTGGACGTCAGCGCCCGCAAGTATCCACCCGGTGATCTGATGTCAGAGAAACGTTCCAGCATGGCCACGACGACGATCGAGGCTTGCTCTGGTCCCATGCAGCGTTGCGCTTCTTCCCACGCAGAAACACTGATCCCCATGGCCGGCCTTACATGACAAGCCGCGTCGAAAAGTTGGTGCCAGTGTCGAATGTCGCCCTGATAGAAAGTCTTGAGCGAGGGACAGCCGGCGATTACCAGGTGGAGAGGGATTTTCGGCACCCGCCTCGTGTCAGGCTCTTCAAGGTCAGCCACGGGCTCACCCGTATCATCATCAGGCGCGCGTCCCGCCGCCCCGCCTTTTTCTAAGGCAGGTTCAAGATCTATAGATTCTTTATTTGAATTATGATGGTGACGCTCACATTGGGCATCATTGGTGTTCATTTCTTCTGTTTCAGGACCGTCAATCACATTACGCGCCTGGTCAAGAAGGGTCTCCAGTTCAGTCCGAAATGCCGACAGATCCTCAAGCGAGAGTTTGCGGCGAAGAGCGCGGGCGGTGAGGGCTGCCTTGTCGCGGAGCTGGTCCCACAGGCCAAGCCCGGGCTGGATCTCCTCGCCGAACTCCGCCAGAGCGGCCAAGTCGCGACGCATAAGGCTCACTACCTCCCTCAGTCGCCGCACACGGTCCTCGGCCTCACGCACAGCCTCTGCAGCCCGTGCAATATCCTCGGCCCGGCAATAGAGCGGGGAGAGATCAAAGCCGAAGGCCACCCGATCTTCGCCACGCTTGCGCACATACCGCTTCCCATTGGGGCTATCGCGCCGCATGAGCAAGCGTGCCTCTACCAACCGGGCGAGGTGACGGCGCATCGTCGAGCAAGGCATGCCGTTCAGCCGCTCGCAGATCGCCTTGTTGGATGGGAAGACGACCATTTCGGTGTTCCCGCCAAGCGCATCGTCCGGAAAGAAGCTGAGAAGCCCCTGAAGAACGGTCAGATCGCGCTCGGAAACCCCAAAGGCCGCCTGTGCCTTGGACAGCTCGCGGAGGAGCTCCCACTTGTTGACGGGCCTGCCGGGAACAGACGCCTCAGGACGCTCGACCACGCGCAGATGGGCGTGCGATATCGGCCGCATAAACGGCGAAATCGGTGTGTAATCCATGATGTCATTCACGAAGGCAAAATTTCCCTGGCCCGCGAATCGCTTTGCGCTTGCGGGAAAGGGGCCAGATCGCTACATTCAGAGGTGCGAAAACTGAAGTTTTGTAGCGGGCTGGTCCCGTGCGAAACCTAAGAAAGGTCTCGTGAAGCTTGCTTCTCGGGGCCTTTTTCTTTTCTGCCTGTCTCGTGCCTCCTTTTTGATTGTTGCTCTTCCTCAGTCTTCCGAACGCTTCCAGCGCTCGTGAAGCTCGGCGATCAGCTGCGGGGCGTTGCCCTCAAGCCAGCTGACAAAATCGCTCTCCTCGGCCTTCAACTCGAGCTTGAGTTGCTTTCCACGACGTCCGGTCGTGACAGTGGCGGCACCGACCCCCGGAATCACCGTGCCGGGCCGCCCGCGAGGGCGAGACGAGGATGTGGTCTGTTCGGGCTTCCCTGCAGCAGAGAGGACGGCCAAAAATGCATGATCGGATTTCTCGTCAATACCGCCTTGGTAGGATGTTTTGGCCTCACCCGCCAAAGCTGCAAGCAGTTCGCGATCGGCATCCGTAGCCCCCAGCAACTTCTTGAGCTCTTCCCACCTGGGCCGACCAATGCCCGGAGCGGCACCGATGGCGAGGACCAGGTCCTCCCCAACGGTGCGGACCACGCTTAACAGCTGCGACACTCCTGCCTCGGTCAGATTGAGAACCTCGGCGACACCCTTGTTAGTGCGTTCGGATGCGCTCAGATGGTCACCGTCGAGCAAGGCTGCGGCAACAAGCGCTCGTTCGATGAAGCTTAGATCCCGCCGCTCTTGGTTCTCTAACAGCTGATCACGAAGTGCCTGATCGCCCTCCATCTCTGTGACAATGGCGCGGACCTTGATCCCAAGTTCTCTGCAAGCTTCCAGTCGACGACGGCCATAGATCAGGCTGTAGCGATCACCATCAAGCGGCCGGACGAGGATTGGTACTCGCTGTCCGTTCTTGGAAATTGACGCCTTGAGGCCCGCAGTCTCAATCTGCAGCCTGTCATCGAGCCGACCTGTGATTTCGATTTGGTCAGGCTCGATTTCGAAAACGCCGCCGCGCAGCCTGCGCCCTTCAAGAGCGTCGGGCGCGTTGCGCAGGGTCTGCAGTGGCAGTCCCAGTTTAGGCTTTCTTGCCATTGCGTCCCCACGTGTTCTGGATGATCGCCGCGATCTCGTCGTTGACGGCGTTCATGGATTCGATTGCACGATCGAAAGTCTGACGCGTGAAGTCCTTCTTGTCGGCCTCGTAGAGCGTCTGCTTCGTCAGCCCTGCATCAGAGATCGCAGTAGACTCAACCATGTGGTTGGTCAGGACTGACCTGCCGAACAGACCCCGGATGAAAGCAATGACCTCGGTCTGCGGGGCATCACCCACCTTGTAGCGGGTCGGCAGAAAGCGCAGCCAGTCGAAGCGAAGGTTTGCGCCAGCATCCCGGATGACGCCAAGCAGATCAGCGGTCATTCGCAGAAACTGCGACATGGACATCAGATCGAGCATTTGGGGGTGAACGGTAACAAGCACCCCTGAAGATGCTGAAAGGGCGGACATGGTTAAAAAACCAAGCTGCGGCGGACAGTCGATGACGACGACGTCATAGTCCGCTTCGACACTGTCGAGCGCGTCGCGCACACGGGCAAAGAATGCGCGGGCGCCGCCACGCTGAATGGCTGCCGGTGTCTCATGTTCGAATTCCATGAGCTCGAGGTTCCCGGGAATCAGGTCAAGACCACGGATGTAGGTCTTGCGGATCACGTCCGAGATCGGGACCGGTTCATCGTAGCGAACCGCATCATACAGCGTGCCACCCTCCATCAGGTCCAGCTCAGGCTGGATGCCATGCAGCGCGGAAAGGGATGCCTGGGGGTCCAGATCGATCGCAAGGACACGATATCCCTTGAGAGCCAAGCGCTGTGCAAGGTGAGCGGATGTTGTCGTTTTCCCGGACCCGCCTTTGAAGTTCACAACAGAAACAATCTGAAGCTCGTCACCGGCACGACGCCCCGGAACGTAGGTTCCAGGCTTCTTCGCGTTTGCCTCAAGAGCGTGGCGAATCTCCCAGATATCATCGAGGGTATATCGCCGGTGGCTGCCCGCAGTGGTTTCGACGTCAGCGATCTTTCCTTCTCGATGAAGCTTGCGAAGGTAGGTATGATCGACGCCAAGCAACTCGGCCGCCTCGCCGCTGGTCAGGCTGCGCATGACTTTTTTGGCGTCGGGAGGGAAGTGGGCAGCACGTTGCGCATGAAGATTGGACGCAAGAAGCTCTGCGTAGTGCCCGATGGCAATGTCCAGGTCCTGCTCAGCTTCGCTCATCTCTGCCTCGATTCGTGGGCGCGTTTTTTATGTGATCGCGCGTTATTTATCGAGACTATTGCCCGAGCTATCAGATTCGTGCAAGCTCTTTCTAGATTTGGTGTCAGTCGCTGCGTCATGCACAAGAGTAGCTAGGGTTTGCGGCAGGCTTGTCTTAGGAACCTTTCGGATATACATTACAAGACGTATATCCGCATGGGAGGTCACGATGCAGGTCGCAAAATGGGGTAACTCGCTGGCCGTCCGTTTGCCCGCGGAGCTCGTCCGAGAGCTTGGTCTCAAGGAGGGTGATCAGATCGACCTGGTCAAGGACGACGGTCGGGTCAGAGTCCGTCGCCTTGCTCGTGCGGATGAGGTACTTACCGGCCTGCGCCGCTTCCGGGGCAAGTTGTCCGCAGCAGAACGTCTGAGCCGCGACGACGCACATGAGCGCTGAGTTCGCGGACACGAATGTCGTTCTTTACCTGCTCGACGATGGCCCAAAGGCCGATCGCGCCGAGGTCATCCTGGGGCAGGGGCCCCGGATCAGCGTTCAGGTTCTAAACGAGTCACTGGTGAACTGCCGCCGCAAAGCTGGCCTCGGTTGGGAGGAAGCAGCGGCCTTTCTCGAAGGCGTGCGCGCCTTGTGTCCCGTCGAAGATCTCTCCGTGCAGACCCATGACGTCGGCCGCGCTTTGGCGGAACGCTACGGCTTCTCGATCTACGACGCGATGATCGTGGCCAGCGCTTTGGTTGCGGGGTGTACCACGCTGTGGAGCGAGGACATGCAAGATGGCCTGCTGGTGGAAGGCCAGCTTCGCATCGTCAACCCCTTTGCATGAGCGGACGGCTTCTGTGCCTGAAACTGACCACAACCTTGTAATCCTTCCCTGTAGTGGAGGATTTGCAAGGTTGTTAGGCTACTCAAGCAGCCCCAGCCTCTCCGCCCGCTCCAACAGCATCTTGACTGACGACGGCTGCCATCTCGTTCGGCCACGTGGTGTGCGTTCGCGCATAGATTCCAGCCGTTCACAGATCGCCTGGAGCGTAATGCCGGGATCCGCGCCCTTGATGGCGGCGACGATGGCGGGCAGGCGGTCGTCGGTTTCGCGGCGGCCGGCGCGGGCCAAAACTGTCTCGGGCAGGAAGCCGTCGCGGACATAGGCCTTCACGGCGCGCAAGAGACGGCTTTGGGTCCAGCGACGCGCCTCGGGCAAGGGGCCGTTGATGATGCGCACCACGTCTTCCCAGGCCAAGTCGGGGCGCAACCGGCGCACATGGGGCACCCAATCTTGTGCCGTTTCGTTCAGACGCTCCATGTAGCCGTCCTGTCGCGCTAGCCGCACCTTGCGAAGAGCGGCAGGGTCTTTGGCCCGCAGTCCAGGGTTTCCGCCCACGCGGCCCTTTGTGCGCGCACTGGCGAGGCCGGCCTTGGTGCGCTCCCGGATCAGGGCGCGCTCGAACTCGGCCGCAGCGCCCAAGACCTGCAGCGTGAACTTGCCCTGCGGGGATCCAGTGTCGATCGGGTCCTGGATCGAGCGAAAGAACGCACCCCTGGCCTCCAGCCGCTCGATCACTTCCAGCAGATGCGACAGAGACCGCGCAAGCCGGTCGATCCTCACGACGACCAGCGTATCGTCACTCTGGATGCGTTCGAGCACACGCCCAAGCACCGGCCGCGCGCGATTGCCGCCTGAGGCGTGCTCTTCATAGATTTCGGCGCAACCCGCAGATTTCAGGGCCTGCGACTGGGGCAGGGGGGTTTGATCCTCTGTGGATACGCGCGCATAGCCTATCAATGGCATCAAAACAGTCTTTTTGCAGTTTCATATAGCGCCAATAAACGACCGTTTGTCAACGGATGCAAGGGCGCTCTCTCCGGCCCAGCTCAACGGAAAGCCCTTGGTTTCTATACATTGAGCGCGATTAGAGAGCCCTCGCAGACCGTCACGCGCGCATGCTATATAAGGTATCTAGGCGTGCTCTGACAAAACCCTTGGGTAAAATGCAAAATAGACGTATTTTGCACATATGAAGCCTCAAGCACCTGCCTTCCATGATGAATCTGGTACTTTTTCCCTCGACGGTCAGGAGGTGGAACAGGCGTCCGAGGACGATCTTTGGTTCCTGCCCGGTCCGATGGACGACGAGCCGGATTACCTGCTGCCCGGACCACGGGCTGAACCGCGTGAAACCGAGGTGCTCGACGATTGGCGGAAAGCAGAGGCGGGCCATGCCGCGCGCCTTGCTCGTGTGGCCGGTCGTGTCGGCGCGCTGGACGACCGTCTGAAGCGCAGCCCGGAAGGCTGGCGTCACAGGCTTGCCCTGATCGAGGCGGCAGACCTCAGCTGGTTTGTGGGTGACCGCATCGGCCCTGATCGGCTAGCGCTTTGGATATCCATGCGCTTGTCCGGCGTGCAGGACGACACCGCGGCGCTCGCGCGTGTCGGTTGGGCCGTGCGGCGGCTGACGGGTGGACCGGAGCCGGAGCAGGACCTGTCCGCCTTCCTCGACCGTCGCGACCCCGAGAACCTAAGTGATGAGACCGAGCCGTTCGTGGATCGTGCGCGCGGTTGGCTGGTTCTGATGGGGCAAGCCGCTGATCTGCACCCGATCACCCGCGCCGCCATGGGCTTTCATCTATGGGGCCTGGCGGGGCTCGGGCAGCTGGGCTGTCGGATGGAAGCGGCTGTCACAGCTGCGCGGATCGCTGCCAGCGAAGGGAGAGGAGCAGTCTTCGCGCCTCTGGCCATGGGCGGGGCAGGGGGGTTACGAGCGGGTGGCCTACCCGCCGACCGTTTTGTGCGCTGGCTCGACGGGATGGAGACGGCATGCCTGACCGCGATGCGGCACCTAGACGATATCGAGGCATGGTCGGCGCGGGCAGTGGCCGAGATGGCATCGCTCTCGGGCAAGACGCCTCCGGCCTTGCGCGCGGTGCTGACCGAATGGCCCCTTGTATCCGCTCCGATGGCCGAGGCCCTGACTGGTGCCAGCCGCGCCGCCGTCCAGCGCAACCTTGCATGGATGCAAGCGCGGGGCTTGATCCGCGAGGTGACAGGGCAGGGGCGGTTCAGGATGTGGAAGGCGACGAACTGAAGACCGTAAAAACCTGCATGATTTTCTGGTCAGTCGTTTCGCTACTCGGGCAAGTCCCCATCCGCAAACAGGTTCGGGAAGAGGCGCTCCCGGTAGTCTAGAGGGAAAGCCATTCGCACGGGCGTTTTCGGCGAGGCGGATGACAGGTAGCCGGCTGAGGTCAGCTTGCTCAGCGTGTTGCGCGCCGTGCGCTCGGACGTCTTGAGCACGATCTGTGCCTCGCAGCGTTGCAGCGATTCTAACTTTCGTTGCCGATCTTCAGACCGCATAACTATGAGCTATTGTTCCCCCTTATCAGCCTTCAAGAGTAAGGTTTTGCCGAAGTTCCTTGCCGATCTTTGGTGTTGAAGTCTGCACAGCTAAATGCGGAGCGTCCGCAGCCTCGGCCGTACCCTCACGACCGTCATCGCGCAATTTCGCCAGCCATCTGAGTACGCCCATGGACCGCAAGCGTAGCCGTGAGCCTGCCGGCACCAGTTGTGCAGCCATCCAGGGCAACCTTGCATGGATGGAAGCCCGGGGTCTGATCCGCGAGATGACAGTGCAGGGGCGATTCAAGACGTGATGCACCGCGAACGGAAGGTTAGCGTTGGTGTCACCGGCTCAGTCGGCAGTAGCGATGACCGCGAGCACGCGGCAGGGCGCGCAGAAATACACCGACACTTAATGCATTTGTTGCACTTATTTCATATATGGTGGTAGTGAACAGAAAACGGAGAGGAGACCACCATGAACATGTTGGCACACCGGCACCTTCCGCCTACCCCGCAGGACGCAGCGATCGCGCGCGTCTCTGGGCAGGCATTGTCACGCTTTGCGAGGGCGCGCGCGCCGTTGAAGCTTCGCGTGACAGACTCTGAGCAGATGGAGCCGATAGAGCTTCCTGCAGGCGCTGTATCGCTGCTCATGGAAATCCTCGAGGCGATGGCAGCGGGGCGCGGGGTCACCATCATCCCCGAGAATGCAGAGCTCTCGACAGTGCAGGCAGCTGAGGTCCTGAACGTCTCGCGGCCGTTCCTGATCAAGCTGCTCGAGGATGGCAGCATCCCGCATCGGAAGGTCGGCAAGCATCGCCGCGTCCGGATGGAGGACATGATGTCCTACAAGGCCGCGATTGATAGCGAGCGCGAAGCGGTGCTCGACCAACTGGCCGCCGACGCTCAAGAGCAGGACATGGGCTACAGCTCGAAATGAGCCAGTACACGGTCCTTTTCGACGCGAACGTCCTTTATCCCGCGCCGATGCGCGATGCACTGATGCAATTGGCGATCACGGACCTTTTCAAGGCCAAGTGGACGGCTGACATCCATCGGGAATGGATTGACGCCCTTCTGCGCAACGAACCTCATCGGGACCGGGCGGCGCTGGAACGAACCCGCGACTTGATGGACAGGGCGACACGCGACTGCCTGGTCACCGGCTACGAGGCATTGATGGCTGCCATCACATTGCCTGACCCCGACGATCGACATGTTCTGGCGGCCGCAATCGTTGGGCGCTGTGACGCCATCGTTACTCAGAACCTGAAGGACTTCCCACCAGAGACACTTGCGCCCTTCGGCATCGAGACCCAGCACCCTGACGACTTTTTCCGGAACCAACTGTCTCTCGCGCCCGGTCTGGTCTGTTCTGCGCTGCGGAAAGTTCGCGCGCGCCTCAAGAATCTTCCCAAAAGCGTCGACGAGTATCTCGCGATCCTGACGCAGCAAGGGCTGGTCGCCACTGTTGCCGACCTGGAGCAATTCGCTGACCTGCTTTGATCCCAGAACTGCCCTGACTGAATACGTTCTGGCCAGAGTTGCGGCACCCGATCCCTCGTCACCGCGAAATTTCGCCTGCCAGGACTGCACGCCCGTGGACCGCAAGCGTCGCAGTGAACCTCGGGCATCCGAATTGCCGGATGACGTCGATGACCCGAGCGTCATAAGCGGCTTGCCCGATGACGCGACACAGGTCAGACGCATGAAACTGGCGGTTCGAGCTTGGCGCAGCCTTGATCTGTTCGTGCAGCTCGCGTTCGAGTGGATCCTGCACCGTCTGGGGTGCGGGTGTTTCCTGCGGTCGCGTTGCTGCCCCCGGCGAGGTGCGCCAGCGGCGCATGAAGCCAAGCAGGAAACCTGCTGGAACCTTGTCGTTCCCGCGCGCCCGGTTGAAGGCAAGGAAACGCTCCCAGATCACCTGCGTGTCGACGTTCCAACAGGGTAGGGCGCTTTTCGCGGCCTTGATCAGCTCAGCCCAACATGTCTGGAAAACGTTTGAAAAATCATCAATGTTGATCTGTCCTGTGAATATAGTTTTGTTAGAATCTCTTCTAGATAGTGATGTGTCGCCTCCGTCTGACACGAGATCGTGGGTCTGCTCGCTGTCATCAAAGGCCGCGAAGCGGAAAAGCCAAGGGGCGAACTTGCCGTTCGACTTCTCGCGCTCAAGCTTCAGCTCAGAGGTTTCAAGCTCGCCCAGAAGCACGCTCAGATACTGGCGAGAGACGCCCATCTTCTCTGCCAGAGTGGACAGGGTGAAGGCGGCCGTGCCACGTGGAAGGCCGTTATACCCGTCCTTCCACGCAATTCCGTCGAGGATGAGCGTGGCCAGCTTGTGCGCCGAAACCGAGAGGTCTGTCTGCGTGATCCTCCTGAGGATCAGGCCGGTCGTTGGTTCCATGGTCGTATCTCCTGAGAGACGAAGCCATGTCGAGAGCAAACAACATTCTTGCCAGCAAAAACACTTTGCTGGTTGCAGGGGTTCGGACACTGCGCTAGAAAGACCTTGTTCAGGGGTTTTTTCTAGCGCGGCGTCAGGCTTCTCGGTCTGGCGTCGTTTCCCTTTTTTGGGGTGATGCACTGCCTCCGGTGCAAGTTGATCGGAGCGGGCCAGTGCTACACTGGCCCGCACGGGGCTCAGTAACGGACCTCTTCGAAGCCATAGTTGCCTTCATGGTCGCGCCAATCGACGAAGACCGAACGGTAACTGACCCAGCCGCAATGCGCGGGCCGGGGCAGGAGCGAGGCAGGCGGAACGGCCGCGGCACTCGAGCGCTGCCAGTGGTAATCACCCTGCACACCGTAGGAGCCGAGGCGCGTGGCATCGGAAATGATGCACTCGCCGTCACGGTTCTCGCGCTGGCTGAACTGGACGTGATAAACACGGATGCTCCGAACGAAGTCGAAGGCGCTGCCAGAGATGTCGATATCGGCGCGTTCAACGGCCTGCGCCAACACGAACGGACCTGCCGCATCCGGGACGCTGATCTCAGGCACGGCGCGGAAGGTGATATCGTAGAGGCGCTCCATCGGCGATAGAGGGGCAGGGGCGTCGAACGAGACTCCCATTGGGCAACGCCAGATCTGCAGCGGCGGCTCGACTGGCCAGGGTGTGATCCTGCGGATGAAAACAGCCCGCGCATGTGCACAGGGCGCAGATGCTGGCCAGCCGCCCGCGAGGCACAGGAGGATGGCGCAGTCGACCTGGTAGCCCTGCGCAGAAGCGGGCTCCGGCGTGACCATCGCGAGCGCGAGCCCGGCTGCTGCGAGTGACGTCAACGGATGCTTCATGTATCGACTCCCTGCGAAATTGGTTGCTCGATACGATACAACATAAACGACTACAACCTGATTTGAACAACAGCGATATAGCGAGATCGCAGAGCAACTCAGGTGATCTGGCACGGAGCGTTCGACGTCTCGCCATGAACGCCCCGAACCCGGCGGGCTGTCCCGCCGGGTCCGAGGGGGAGACCCCGTTCTTTTCAGAACGGGATTTCGTCGTCGCGGTCGACCAGCTCGGGGTTTTCGCTCTCGGCCGACTTCGGGCGGCTCAGGAAGTCGACCTTCTCGGC
>ERZ869909.633-NODE-633-length-37215-cov-33.256664_pt1 | contig 37215 bp, 33 predicted proteins | sample MGYA00520892_ERZ869909 | MGnify/ENA primary metagenome ERZ869909 (study PRJEB32215, sample SAMEA104723947) | bioreactor metagenome | biome: bioreactor; feature: anaerobic bioreactor; material: water | place: China | collected 2015-03-12 ...
CCTGCTACATCGACGTGTTCCAGTACGGAACCAGGCTCTCCAGCCGCCACACCGCGCCCGATCCCTTCATCGAGCCCGAGCAACTCGTCGTCGGTGCGCCGGGGCGGTCCCCTCCGAAAACATTGCCCCAGCGCGACAAGCAGGTCGCCTCCGCCGCCGAGTGAGATGCAAACCAATTATTGAAAAATTTAGTACAGTATAGTAGCGATCACGTCTTCATCCTGCCGGATTTGGCCGAGACGCGCGTCTCGGACAACGGCCATCAGCCTGCGAATGATCCTCCCACGATCAAGCAGGCGAAGAAGGATAAAGACTTTGCCGAAGTGTCAGCATCCCGACCTGCCGCTCTCGTCCGCGTTTGCCCTCAAGCCGATCGAGCAACTGCTCTTGGACATCCTGAGAACGCTCTGCACGGGCCTCGAGCACGACCGGCTGGCATACTGGATGAGTGCCTTCGAAATGGCAGACGAACGCCTCGGCGCACACGACGGCCCCGAGATCGTATCGGCCTGCATAACAATGCTTCGCGCCATCCGTGCCGAGCGCGCCTGCGGCTTCGGCTACATGTCCCGGGAATGCCCTCACATTTCGGAAGACGAGCAGGACGTGATGAAGCTGATCCGCGCCGGGCGTTCCGCGCACCGCAGCAGCACCCATTTGGCGGATGCTGTCCAGCAAATCGCGACCGTCGACGATCCGTCCCGCCTGACGGCTGCGGCGCGCGCGATCGGCGCGCTGTGCAACCGCCATCAAAGCCTTCAGGAATTCGGCCTCGGCACGCCACAACAGGACTCACCGCACGTCAACTGACCCCAACCTGAACAGAGCGTATGAAAATCCACTTTCTCTATGGCACCCAAAGCGGCACCGCCGAATTTCTGTGCGATCACCTCGAAGGCGAGATGAGAGATCGGTTCGACTGCCAGGTCTCGAGCCTGGACGATGTCGATCCGGACGCCCTCGACGCGGACACGTTCTACGTCCTGGTCAGCGCCACCTTCGGCAGCGGTCAGCTTCCGGACAGCGCCCAGTCTTTTCTCGAGACCCTTGAAGAGCGCAAACCCGATCTGAGCGGCATCCGCTTCGCAATCTTCGGGCTCGGCGACCGCTCGTTCGGGGAGACGTTCAACAACGGCTCGAAGCTGCTGATGACACAGATGCTGGCCTGCAATGCCGAGATGATCGGAGAACGCGGCCTGCACGATGCCTCCTCGGAGGACTTGCCGCAGAACGTCGCGCTGCCTTGGCTGAAAGGTATTCTGGATCAGCTCTCGGCCTGACGGTCCCCGCCGCCGTCCTGCGAGGGCTCGAACTGGGCCAGCAACTGATCGAGCACGGGGCGGATCCCCTTCAGCTCACGCAGGTGGGCCGCCGCCAGGCCATCCATCACCCGCTCCGCTTTTGCCGTCGTCCGCACCAGCACCCGCCGCGCATCGGCCTCGCTCTTCGCGCGCGCGACGAAGCCGTTTTTCTCGAGCCGATTCACGAGCTCGACCGCGCTATGATGACGGATCATCAGCCGCGCCGCGAGATCCTGAATGCCGATCTCGGCGTCGTCCGGCGCGCCCTTGATGGCGAGCAAGGCTTGGTACTGCTGCGGACTGAGGCCCGCCTCGCCCGCCGCCTGCTCGCTGAACGCAAAAAACCGCCTCAACGCATATCTGAAGTCCGCAAGCGCGACATAGCTTTGCTTCGGAAATTTCGTGCGCGGGCGCCGAGCCATGGTTCAACCTTGAATATATCGTATCACGATGTATATTGAGGGAGCCGGAACGGCAATGGACCAGTCCCGCATGTCGCCCGCTAAGCGGCTGCATTGACATGCGCTGTCCAACCGCGTCCGACGCGTGCGTCAGTTATTACGCCGGAGAAAGACATTAAGACCAGGGCCGTTGTGCGCCGTTGTGGAAACCGCCCTCCATCCGCGCTCCGGCCACCGAACAGGGAGGTGACATCATGCTTGTCGCGACCGTGGCCCTCGTCCTGGCGATGCTTCTCTTCTGGTTCGGCTTCGCGCAGTCGCACTGGGTCGCGCCCGCCGCGCTCTTTACCGCAAGCGGCCCCCTCGTTGCCGCGCTGTCCTGGACCTATGGCACCGAGCGCATCCTCGCGCATCTCATCGCCAATCTCGCCCTTTTCTACATCGCGTTCGCACTCGGACGGTGGCTGGGCGACCGCAACACCGCGCAAGCCGCGAAGCTCTCGCATCATCGTCCTGAAACGCAACGGAGCATTTCATGAAAAACGACCCGAAGGACGAACGGGAAGACGAGGGCGACGACCCCGTCCGGACCGCAATTTTCCTCGCGATCCTCATATCGGGATTTCTGCTGATTCACTTCTTCGCGGTCAGGATCTGGTAGTCGCGGAGACCCCGCAGGCAACGCTGCGCAGGCTCAGCCCCGGCTGTGCGCGCCTGAAGCACTTGAAGCAGCACGACGGCGTTGTTGTGCTCGACGTCGGCGGAGGCGAACAGCAGGGTCACATGCCCCTGCGACGCAAGATGGCGCAGCCTCTCGAGAGGCTCGCCCTTATCCGCCAGCTCGGCACGGTATCGCCGCCTGAACGCCGGCCATCGTGCAGCATCCTGATGAAACCATCGTCTCAGGTCCGTGCTCGGCGCGAGGTCCTTGAGCCACAGGTCGATGCCGGCGCTCTCCTTGCGCAGCCCGCGCGGCCAGATACGATCGACGAGAACCCGCGTGCCGTCTTCGCGAGATGGCGCAGCATAAGCCCGCTTCAGGGAGATGGTAGTGCCGCGTGAAGTCTTTCGGTTCCGCAACGCCATGGCTCATCCCAAGTCGCGGCAGCTCCTGCCGCCCTGCATGAGCGCGAATGCGCCCTCACGACCAAGTGATGCTCGAAGAGCGAAACTTTATATGGACGAACATCACCACAAAGATATATTAGATTTATATCTTAGAGCAAGCTGGCCCCATGGCCTGCAGCTGTTGCCGGGCGCAGATTGCCGACACACGGCCCGTAGTCTCGCTCCACGTTATGGCGCGACGACCGGCAGCCCGAGAGCAGGATCGCCGCCGCTCCACCCCGGCCCTTGATGAAAACGAGGCGCAATGACCTTCGTCGTCACTGAGAACTGCATCAAATGCAAATATACCGACTGCGTGGAGGTCTGTCCGGTCGACTGCTTCTACGAAGGCGAGAACATGCTCGTCATCCACCCGGACGAATGCATCGACTGCGGCGTCTGCGTTCCGGAATGTCCGGCCGATGCGATCTTTTCGGACACCGAGCCGCAGGCCACCGCCTACTGGCTCGAGGTCAATCGCAAGTACGCGGACCTGTGGCCCAACCTCACGGGCAAGAAGCCACCGCTGCCGAATGCCGATGCAGAGAACGGCCGCCCAGGCAAGGCGGGCGAACTCTCGCCGCTCCCCGCCTCGGAGGACGTCGCCTGACCCCGGGAACGGGAATTGCATCGTCATGAAACCGTAGCAAAGGCAGGAACATTCTGCGCTTCAGCGAGTGCTTCAGTGCATCGGAGGCAGGATGTCAGACGCGACGATAAAAAAAACCGCTTTGTCTCAACGACTTGAAGACGAAGCCATCGAATCGTTCGATGAAGAGCTCGAGATGGAGCTCGACGACGACCGCCTGGACCAGCTGCTGTCCGGCGAGGATCAGCCCCAAGCCGAGGGCCAGCTCGACCGCAAAACGTATTTTCGCGAGCTTTTTCGCCTGCAGGGCGAGCTGGTGAAGCTGCAGGATTGGGTCGCGCACCATAAGCTCAAGGTCGTCGTCCTGTTCGAGGGGCGCGACGCCGCCGGCAAGGGCGGCGTGATCAAGCGCATCACGCAGCGCCTCAATCCCCGCGTGTGCCGTGTCGCCGCCCTGCCGGCGCCGAACGACCGCGAGCGGACGCAGTGGTATTTCCAGCGCTACATCTCGCATCTGCCTGCGGGCGGCGAGATCGTGCTGTTCGACCGCTCCTGGTACAACCGCGCCGGCGTCGAGCGCGTGATGGGATTCTGCAGCGAGGACGAGGTTGAGGAGTTCTTCCGTTCCGTGCCCGAGTTCGAGCGCATGCTCGTCCGCTCCGGCACGATCCTCATCAAGTACTGGTTCTCGATCACCGATCGGGAGCAGCATCTGCGCTTTCACATGCGCAACATCGATCCCCTGAAGCAGTGGAAGCTCTCGCCGATGGATCTCGAATCCCGTCAGCGGTGGGAAGACTACACCAAGGCCAAGGAGGATATGCTGGAGCGAACCCACATCCCCGAGGCGCCGTGGTGGATCGTGGATGCCGTCGACAAGAAGCGTGCGCGCCTCAACTGCATCGCGCATCTGCTGGCGCAGCTCCCCTACGACGAGATCGGCCGCCCGCGCGTGGAGCTTCCGAACCGGATCTATAAGCCGGACTACCAGCGCAAGCCCGTGCCGGACGACCTCTACGTGCCCGGCCGCTACTGACATCCCCGCGCGAGCGGAGGTAGATCGCGGCGTCTCCCCCAAAAGGGAGACGCCATAATCTTTATGGGGACCGCTTTAGGATTTCACGTCCTCGGCCGTCGGCGCCTTGCCGGTCACATCCGTCGGCCGGCGTGTGTTGGTGAGTGGCTCCGGAACCGGCTTGGTATGCAGCCTGTCGCGCCCCGACATGAAGTCGCCCTGGACCTGCATCGTCAGGCGTTCCGCGTCGCGGGCACGAATGTCGGCGACGGCTTCCTCGATGCTGTCCTCGTCGCAGCCCAGCGCCCTTAAACTCTCCGCACCCATCAGGAACGCCGATTCGAGCGTCTCGCGAACTTGGAAATCGACGCCCGACCGGATCAGGTCGATCGCATGTTCGCGGTCGAACGCGCGCACCAGGAGACGCGCCATCGGGAACTCGCTTTTCACCAGCTCCACGATCTGGTTGGCCGCCTTCGGATCGTCCACGCACACCATGATGACCTCGGCGTCTTCCGCTCCCGAGTGGTGCAGGATGTCGAGCCGCGTGCCGTCGCCGAAAAAGATCTTGAAGCCGAAGCGTTCCGCGGCCCGGATCATGTCCGGGTCGTTCTCGATGATCGACACCTCGACACCCTTCGAAAGCAGGATCTGCGAGGTGAGCTGGCCGAAACGGCCGAACCCGATGATCAGCACCTGCCCGTTGAGATCCCGCGGCGCCTCCATCCCGTCGAGCGACGGCGTCTCGCGCAGGAAGCGGTCGGTCGCGATCAGGATCAGCGGCGTCAGCGCCATCGAAAGGATGACGACGGTCGAGAAGATCGCATTCTGGTGATCGGTGAAGAGCCCTCCACTCGTCGCCGCGAGATAGAGAACGAAGGCGAACTCGCCGCCTTGAACGAAGACGGAGGTCCGGTGCAGCGCCGCGACATTGGACGAGCCGAACAGCCGGGCCACGGCATAGACGCCGACCGCCTTCACCACCATGAACGTGCCGAGCAGCGCGAGCACCAGCGCCCAATCCGCAGCCACGACACCGAGGTCGAGCGACATGCCGACGGCCAGGAAGAAGAGGCCCATCAAGAGCCCCCGGAACGGCTCGATGTCGCTTTCGATCTGATGGCGGTAGCTCGAGCCTGACAGCATGACGCCGGCGATGAACGCACCCATGGCCATCGAAAGCCCGGACACCTCCATCAGAAGCGCGGAGCCGAGCACGACGAGCAGCGTCCCCGCCGTCAGCACCTCCCGCGCGCCCGACCGGGCAAGCAGCGAGAAAAAGGGATCGAGGAGGTAACGTCCCGCAACGATGAGCAGCGCCAGCGCACCGAGCGCGATGGCAATGCCTTCCGGCCCGGCCTCGCCCTGCGCGGCGGGCGAGAGGAAGGCCACCACCGCGAGCAGCGGCACGATCATCAGGTCCTCGAACAGAAGGATCGCAACCGACTTCTGACCGTTGGCGCTGGCAATCTCGCCCCGCTCGGCGAGGATCGACATGATGACGGCGGTGGACGACATCACGAAACCGGCGCCCGCAACGAACGCCACAGCAGGAGGAAGCTCGAAAAGATAGGTCGCCGCCGCCGTCAGCAGCGCGATGCACCCGCCCACTTGCACGAGCCCGAGCCCGAAAATCTGCCCGCGCATGGCCCACAGTTTCTGCGGACGCAATTCGAGCCCGATCACGAACAGAAACATGACGACGCCGAGCTCGGCGAAATGCAGGATCGAGCCCGGATTGGTGAAGAGTCCGAGAAACGACGGCCCGACCAGCATGCCGGCGACGAAATAGCCGAGGACGGAGCCCAGCCCAAAGCGCCGGAACAGGGGAACCGCCGCCACCGCCGCGCTCATCAGCACGACCACCGGACCGATCGTTTGCGCCAAACCCTCAGCAGCCATGGGCGTCCGTTCCCTTCGCGGATTGTCGGGGGAATGTCAGGGAAAACCCGAGGGCTGGCAAGCGCGCTGTTCTTCCCGAAGAAAGCAGGTGCCGGCACGTCGCCCCCGCCCTGCGCCCGAAGCGGATTACGCCTCGCTTGGCTCGTCCTTCTTCTTCTCCTTGGCGAAGGTCGAGCCCGCCTCCTTGAACGTCATGAGATGGGCGTCCTCCGCAGAGCCACGCGTCTCCGCCACGATGCCGAACGACAGCGGCTCGTCCTGCGCATAGCGCTTGCCGAGCCGCCAGGCGATCTCCGCGCGCGCCGTCTCCACGCCGAGATAGAAGGCATGCCCGGCGTCCTGGCGCGTGTCGAGGTGCGGGAAGAGCTGGAACGGATCGTCGGAGACGTGGTGGCCGTTGCGGTTGTAGATATGGATGCCGTCCTCGGCCACTTCGATGCGGTAGTTCTGATCCCTGATCTCGGCGGCAAGCTTCGTGATCTCTTCCGGCGTCGTTGCGAATGACCGCCTGTCGCGCAGCGCCATCAGGCCGCCGCCGAAGCCCTGCGGAAGCGCATCCGCCTCCTTCGCCGCGAAGTATTCGCGCCGCGCCCGGTCGAACTCTCGGATCGCCGTGCGGCAATGCGGGCTCACCTGCACCGCAAGCACCGCCGTGATGTTGAGCTCGGAGCAGAGCCCCATCAGCACCGCATTGATGCCGGTCGTATCGGCGTCCGTCAGCTCCGTGAGGTTGCCGATGCCCATCAGGATCGGGATGTCCGGCCGCCGCGCTCTGAGGTCCACATAGCGCGCGACCGACGCCGCGAAGCCGTAGTGGATCGGATCGAGGATGGGATCGGCATAGAACGGCTTGCCCTTGGCGACCATGATGTCGATCGCGCGGTCGAGGCTCGCGGCATCGGCCGCACCCGCCGAGACGAGGATCGGGACCGCCGGTCCCTCGTCCGCAATGCCGATGTTCTTCTCCGAAAGACTGAGCAGGTAGTCGGCGCCGGCCTTGGTCGCGCGCAATAGCTCGTCCGAGTTGAAGGAATCGACGCTCACCTTCGCCCCGTCCGCATGAAGCGCGGCAATCGCGTCTTCGAGATGCGGAAACGGGCTGTCGGGAAGGCAGCCGAGATCGATGACGTCGGCGCCCTCCGCGCGCAGCTTGCGCGACCGCGCCACGATCTCGTCCGGCGTCATGAGCGTCGCATCGACGATCTCGGCGAAGATCGTGCAGTTGTGCCGCGAGAGATCGACCTTGCCCCGCGCATGGCCGAGATATTCCGGGAGATCCGCGACCTCGTCGGGCCCGCGCTCGAAGCGCGTGCCGAAAAAGTCGGAGAGCCGCTCGAGATCGCCGCGGAAACGCCCGGGCATCACGACGCGATCGGCCGCTTCCGGCAGCTTGAGGCGCCGCTCGACGATCTCCGTCGTCATCAGCGCGGCCACCTTGACGCCGACGTTGGCGACGATCGGTTCAAGCTTTTCGCCCGCCACCTGGTCGGCGACACGCTGAACGCGCGACTCCGCCAATGACCCCGTAACGAGCACGACACGTTCCGCCATCTCGAAGTGCTTTCTCAGCTCCGTCCTCGGCCGAAGCGGCCTGCCGCCGAATGTGCTATTGCCCCGCCCGCGGCGCAAGCCGCCTCGCCGAATTTGCCGAAAATCGGCAGTCTCGTCGCAAACCTTCTCTTCCGGGAACGCCTCGTTAACGTTTGGCCGCACGCGCCGAGGGCCCGGTCACGGCCGCCCGGCGCCCTCCGCTTCGCCCGCAACGCATACAGATGAAGTCCAGCCTCGCTCAAGTTTCGGCCTCGATAAAGGCACATTGCCGGGATTGCGCCGCCGCATGGCGTGGCGCGCACCGTCTCACGCGTTGCTGGCAATCCGTCCTCGTTGCCGCGGAGCCACCTGAATGAAGGTTGTGATTCTCGCAGGCGGTCTCGGATCGCGCCTCGCCGAAGAAACCAGCGTCCGCCCCAAACCACTGGTCGAGATCGGCGAAAAGCCGATCCTCTGGCACATCATGAACATCTACGCCCATCACGGCCTGACGGACTTCATCATCTGCGCCGGCTACAAGGGGTATATGATAAAGGAATACTTCGTAAACCTGTGCCTGCATCACAATGACATCACGGTGGACCTCGCCAACAAGGCCATCACCTATCACGGCGCCCAGCGCATCAACTGGCGCGTCACCGTCGTAGACACGGGCGCCAACTCCATGACGGGAGGACGCATTCGCCGCGTGCGCGATTACCTCGATCCCAAGGAGCCGTTCTGCCTCACCTACGGCGACGGCGTGGGCGACATCGACATCTCGGCCGCAATCGCGTTCCATAACAGCCATGGGCTCAAAGCCACCATGTGCGCCGTGGCGCCTCCCGGACGCTTCGGCATCGTCGAGATCGACGATGGCCGCGTGAACACCTTCGTCGAAAAGCCGCGGGCCACGGACCAGCGCATCAACGGCGGCTTTTTCGTGCTCGATCGCTCGGTCTTGGACCTGATCGCCTCGGACGATACCGTCTGGGAAGGCGAGCCGCTCCAGAAACTCGCGGCGGACGGACAGTTGGCCGCCTTCAAGCATGACGGCTTCTGGCTGCCGATGGATACGTTGCGCGAGCGGATGCACCTCGAAGAGCTCTGGAACTCCGGAAAAGCGCCGTGGAAGGTATGGAGCTAGCGCCGTTCTGGCACGGCCGGCGTGTTCTCGTCACCGGGCACACGGGCTTCAAGGGCGCATGGCTCTGTCTCTGGCTGGAAAAGCTCGGCGCGGACGTCTCCGCGGTGGCCCTCGCCCCCGATACCGCGCCGTCTCTTTATGCGCTGCTCGCGCCGTGGCGAGGGGCGCAACACCACATCCAGGACATCCGCGATCTCGCGCGCCTTCGCGAGATTTTCACAGCTGCAGCCCCCGAGATCGTGATCCACATGGCGGCCCAGGCACTCGTCCGCCCGTCCTACGACGATCCGGTCGGGACCTTCGAAACCAACCTCATGGGCACCGTCAACGTCCTCGAGGCGGCGCGAGCCTGCCCGTCGATCAAGGTGATCCTCGCCGTCACCTCCGACAAGGTCTACGCGAACGACGGACACGGCCGCCCGTTCACGGAAACCGACGCACTCGGCGGAAACGATCCCTACAGCGCATCGAAAGCGTGCACGGAGCTGGTCTGCCGCAGCTACCACGCAAGCTTCTTCAAGCACCGTGGCGTGCGCCTGGCCACGGCGCGCGCCGGCAACGTCATCGGCGGCGGCGACTGGTCGAAGGACCGCCTGGTGCCGGATGTCGTGCGTGCACGCGAGGCCGGCGAGCCGATCGCGCTTCGCTACCCCGACGCCGTCCGCCCCTGGCAGCACGTTCTGGACCCGCTCGGCGGCTACCTGATGTATGCTGAGGCTCTCGCAAGGTCCGCCGAGGGCAGCCTGCCTCCTCCCGCACTCAACTTCGGACCCGATGAGCTCAGCAGCGCGACGGTCTCCGAGATCGCCGAAGCGCTCGGCAAAGCGGAGGGGCTGGGCGATGGACGGGGCGAAGCGTGGAAGCAGGCCCCCGGCACGCACGCGGGCGAGGCCGCTCTCCTGAAGCTCGACTCCGCGCTGGCGAGGCGCACCCTCGGCTGGCGGCCTTGCCTCGGCCTGAACGATGCGCTGGCCTGGACCGCGGACTGGTATCGCGCCAACCGCGCGAACACCGACATGCGGGCGTTCTCTCTTGCCCAGATCGCCGCCTATGAAAAGCGGCGGGCGACAGCGGGCGCCGATCCATCGGAGCCGGCATGAAGTTCATTCCAACCGCTGTGGCCGGCGCCTTCGAGATCGAGATCGCCCCCCGCGTCGACGCACGCGGCATGTTCGCGCGCACATTCTGCGCGGAGACGTTCGCGGAGCGCGGCCTCGCAACGGTCTACCCTCACTGCAATATCTCGCTCACGGAGAAGAGGGGCACGCTGCGCGGCATGCACTACCAGGACGCACCCAAGCGCGACGCCAAGATCGTCCGCGCGACGCGCGGCGCCGCCTTCGACGTCGCCCTCGACCTTCGGCCCAACTCGCCGACATATCTGCGGTGGGCTGCCGTCGAGCTGACTGCCGAAAAGCGCAACGCGGTCTACATCCCGGCAGGATGCGCCCACGGGTTCCTGTCGCTCACGGACGCGTGCGAGCTCTTCTACCAGATCTCGGAACCCTATGATGCGGCGCTCGACCGCGGCGTCGCCTACGACGATCCGGCCTTCGCGATCGCGTGGCCGTTCACACCCACGTTCATCAGCGAACGCGATGCCGCGCACGCGCGCTACGTCCCGGCGCCGCGCACGTAGCGGGGCGATGCCCCCCGATCAAACCTTGATCGCGAGGATTTCCATCGTGCTCGGCGCATCTTCGCCGACGGCATACTCGGCAATCCTGAAGCCCTGCGCCTCGAGCAAAGCGACGACGCGGCCGCGCGTAAAATTGTGATGATGCTCGATCGCGCCCCAGTAGGGGTTCGTTCCGAGCGCATCCAGGATGCGCCACTCGATCGTGTCCATGTTCGGCGCGGAAATGAGCAGCACGCCGCCCGTGCGCATCATGCGGTGCACCGCGGCCAGCGCCCGCTTCGGGAACGGCGCCCGCGGAAGCCCGCCCGCAAGACTGACGACGCTGAACCGGTCGATCGCCTCGATGTCCTCGATCGTCTCGATGTCGTTCCAGAATGCCTTGTAGCCGAGCTTGAGCAGGCGCTCGACCGTGTCGATCCTGCGATCCATGCCGAGAAGATCGTAGCCCCATTCCGCCGCCGTGAAGAGCAGCGAGCCGTTTCCGGTCCCGATGTCGAGCCATTCCCCGGCCGGAACATGGCGCGCCACCCGCTCCACGATCCGCGCGGAAACCTTGCGTCGCCGCCCGGCTTCGTGCCCGACTTCCTGCTCCGGCAGGATCGACGAAACGAGAACCTCGCGCGCCTCGGGCGTGAAGTAGCCCTCCGTGAAGAAATGCCCGCACGCCTCGCAGGCACGCCACTTCACCGTCGGCGGAAGCTCCGCTTTGTAGAGTGGATGATCGGAGACCTTGGCCTCGATCTGGTAGGGGATGTCGGCACCGTCGCAAACGGGGCAGGCTTCGTACACGACATGCGCTTCGAGCGTCGGCGCCGCCGCCGGTGCCCGCGTAAAGGAGGATATTGTCGGAAGATCCTCCGTCACCGCGAACGGTCGCGGCGCCTCTCCGTTGCGCATCATATCCACCATCGTCTCGTAGGCCCGTTCCAGGTTTTTGGCATAGCGTGTTGAATCGAACAGCGGGCTCGTGTCGCGCACCGCGGCAATCCGGCGCCGGACTGCATCGAGACGGCCCTTGTCGCTTGCGAGCGCCAGCGCAATCCCCTCGTAGTCGCGCGCGTCCTTGGCAACGAGTTCCTCGAGCCCCATGGCCGCGAGCAGGCTTGCGGCCACGCGCCCCGCGAACGTCTCGCCGAGAGAGGTCAGGACCGGAAGTCCCGCCCACAGCGCATCGCTTGCGGTCGTGTGCGCGTTGCACGGCGCCGTATCGAGAAAGAGATCGGCAAACCGGTGGCGCGCCAGGTGCTCCGCGTTCGGAAGCGGATCGGCAAACACGATGCGGGCTGGATCGATGCCCCGCGCCTCCGCTTCACGCCGAAGATTGTCCCGGCACACGGGGTTCTTGATGAGCGTCCAGAGCACGGACCCGGGCACGCGATCGAGAAGCCGCATCCAGACGCCGAACATGCCTGGCGTGATCTTGTAGTTGTTGTTGAAAGAGCAGAAGACGAACGCGTCCTCGGGAAGGCCGTGATCCGCGCGTGTCTGAGACGTCTCCGCAATCTCCCGCTGCCGGTCGTTCGGCTGATAGCAGTGGGGAAGCTGCACGATCCGCTCGGAATAGTCCGCCTGGTGCTCCATCGGCGTGACGACCGGATCGCCCACGATGTAGTCGATGAAATCGCAGCCCATCGACCCCGGATACCCGAGATAGTTCACCTGAATGGGCGCCGGCTTGTACGCCAGGATGGCCGAGCGGCCGTTCTGCGTATAGCCCTTGAGATCGACGAGCACATCGATGCCGTCCTCGTGGATCAGCTTCGCGGCCTCCTCGTCGCTCATGGAGCGGATCTCGACGAAACGATCGAACGCGGCCTTGACGCGCGCGCGCATGGCGCTCTGATCGTCCTGGCTGAAGCAATAGCCGACGAGTTCGAAGCGGCTGCGATCGGCCTTCTCCAGCACCTCGGCAAGCAGGATGGTCGTCGCGTGACTGCAGAAATCCGCCGAGAGATATCCGACGCGGATCCGCTCGCCCGGCTTCGAGCAATTCGGATAGCTGCCGAACCTCCGCGTCTTGGGAACGCCGAGAATATCGGTGAAGGCCTTCCCCGCTGCGAGCTGATCGGACCTCGACGTGTCCAGCGGCAGCAGCAGGAACGGAGCCACGGGAGCCTGCCGCTTCCGCCGCATCGCGATGCAGTGCGCTTCTTCCTCCTCGAGCCCCGCCCAATCGCATGCAACGCGCTTGAGGTGAATGCGCTCGAAGCGGATCACCAGAGACTGAGGCGCGCATGCGACGGCATGATCGAACGCCTCGCGCGCATCCTCGGCACGGTTCATCAGCTTGAGCGTCACGGCGAGATTGTAGTGCGCATCCACGAGCTTCGGATCGAGACGCACGGCCTCGCGAAACGCCGTGACGGCGCCCTCGTTGAGGTGCATCCTGCGCAGCAGGATCCCGACTCTCACGTAGCCGTCGGCACGTTCGGGCTCGATCGCGAGCGCCTGCTGGTACGCCGTAATCGCCTCGCGCTGCTGCCCCGCGCCCTCGAGCGCGGCGGCAAGATTGAAATGCAGCTCCGCGCGGGCCGGATCGCAGTCCACCGCACGCTGCTGAAGCGCCACGGCCTCGTCGAACCGCCTCTGCTTGCGCAACGCGCCGCCGAGATCGTCGTAGAGGCGCGCGCGCTCCGCCGGATCCTGCGTTTGCTCGGCGACGAGCACCTCGGCGCTCAACAGATCGCCGGTCTCGGTCGCGATCTGCCGTTCGAGGTCGCGCGTCTCCGCAAGGTCAGGCGCCAGCTCGCGCGCCCGCCGGCACAGCGTCATGGCCTCCGCCGTCCGGCCGGACTGCAACAGAAGCTTGCCCATCCTCACGAGGACGGACGGCTGATCGGGGTTGAGCTTGAGCGCGGTCTCGAATGCCGCCACCGCATCGGACGTGTTCTTCGCCGCGTTGAGCAGGCTGCCCAGCACCACGTGCGCCCTGGCGTTCTCCGGGCTCAACGCCAACGATTGCCGGCACGCGGCAATCGCCTCGTCGAGACGGCGCACCTCGCCGAGCACGATGGCCAGATTGAGCCAGCCTTCGCGGCTATCGGGATCGAGTTCGAGGCTGCGCCGGATGTAGCCGAGGGCTTCGTCGTGGGCGTTGGTTTTGAAGGCAATGAGGCCGAGATTGAGCAGGCTCGGTGCGTGGGTGGGCAAGCGCTCCAGAATGCGCCGATGCGCGTCCGCCGATTGCTGCAACTTGCCGTCGCGCAGGTATTGCACGGCCTCATGGAAATCGCTCACAAGCGACTTATGACCCGCCGCGGACTGCGACCGCTGGTTCGCCTGCGTAAGCCGCCGCTGTTTCCGGCCCATCTGATCTCGATCGGGATGACATCGTGGCGAGTGCTGAGGGTTACGTTATAGGGCGCCAATCCTGTGCGAAGCTTATGCAAGGCTGAACACGAGGCATCGCCCGTCTGAACGCTGCACAGCCGCTAAAATGTTGAAAAGTCGGTCAAATTCGCGAGATCGTCTGAAGGCGGCCGACGCCTACGGCTCGACACCAGGATCCTGATCCGCCAACGAGCGCGCGAGGTCGCGCGCCGCGGCAAGCGGATGCGCATCGAGCGCCTGGAGCGCTTCCCGGCGATAATCCTCCGGCGCCTGGGCAAGGGAGCGCTCGATCCACGTCCGGCCCTCTTCGGCCCGTCCGGCCTCGAGAAGCGAGCGCCCATGGTGGAACTGACCTCGAAAGCATCCGCCGTCCGCTGCCCAGCGGTACCACAGCCGGGCCGAGCGAACGCCCCGCGGCCCTGGGCGCGTCTGCTCGCGGTAACGGCCGATCATGTTCATTGCGCTGGCATTGCCGCCGCGAGCGGCGCGAACGAGCTGCGTCAGCGCCGCCGCCGGGTCCGCCGGCACGCCGCGGCCCTGGGCCAGGAGACAACCCAGGTTGAAGGCGCCCCACGCGTGGCCCCTGTCGGAGGCTTTCCGGTACCATTCGGCCGCCTCGCGCGGGTCCGGCGCGACGCTCCAGCCGAGCTCGTAGCAGCGCCCCATCATGTTGAACGCATCCGCATGCCCGCTTCCGGCCGCGATCCGAAACCAGCGGTAGGCCGCCGCGAGGTCTCGGGGCACGTCGCGCCCGTCGAGCAGCTTGTGCCCCCACCCGATCTGCGCCTCGACGTCCCCCTGGACGGCCCTGAGCCTCAGCTCCTCGGCCGTCAGCTCGCGCTCGCCGGCCTGCCCTGCGTCCCAGAATCGCACGTAAAGAACGTCGTACTGCGGCTCCTCCGCCACCGTCCGTGCAATATCCCGATTGATAATGATCCGTGTCCGCGCCGTGCGATCCGACCGCATAATCTTCCCTTCGGAGCGCGCCATATGCACGCCCCGGATCTGCTGATAACCGTTGCCGGCGACTCAGCAATACATGACTGGGTTGTTCAAGATAGAAATAATGCAGTCCGCTCCTAAAACCGACGCGTTGCAGCTACGCATCAGGAGGGGGACGGGTACGCCACGATTGTCGGGCGGCAGCGGGACGATCAGGCAAGGGACGAGGCCGCCAAGTGCAGGCCCGCGTAGCTTTGTCGCTGCGTGAGGCCGCTGCAACGGCGCTCCTTGCCGAGATCATTTGTTGAGGATAGAAGTAGGGAATAAACAGAGTAGTGCAAACCGGCGATCGGCAGGAAGACGAGGCGTTCCGGCCTCCATTCCACTCACCGCTAAGAGTGAGCTTGCCCGAAAAACGAGATACGGTTCGCCTCGGCGGCCATCGGCTCTCCCATGCGAAGGGCCGGCAGCGTGGTCGCTATGATATCGATGCATGAGAGGGCTGAGAAGATGCAGGACGAGTTGGCAGCACGCGGCGCATGGGCCGGCGGCCCCTCAATTCGCATCGCCATGCTGCTCGGAGCAGTGCTCTGGTGCCTCGGCGCGGTCGAGCAGCCCGCATTCGCTCAGGAAACCGCACCGGCAGTGAGCCCCACGGCGCCCTTCGACGCACCTGCGCCGAGCACCGAAGCGCCCGCGACGAACCCGTCGGCCACGTCGCCTGCGAGCCCGGCCGCACCCGTCACCTCGCCCGCGCCGAGCGCCGACACGCCGTCCGCAACCGCTGCCCCCACGGCCGACGCCCCGGCTGCATCGCCTTCGGCTGGCACCCCACCCTCGTCCTCCGCCGCGCCCGCATCCCCGCAAGGCGGAGCCGATGGCGCCGACGCAACCACGCCACCACCGCCCACCGACGAGATCCTGGCCATCGATGCCGGTGAGGACGACGTGGATCTCGCCGAAGCGCCGGCAGACGAAGCCCCCCAGTCGAGCGCGATGCCCCACGATCTCTCGGTCTGGGGCATGTATGAAGCCGCCGACATCGTCGTGAAGGCCGTGATGATCGGCCTCGTGTTCGCCTGCTTCATCACCTGGACCGTGTGGCTTGCCAAAACCATCGAGCTTTGGATCGCCAAGGCAAAGCTTCGCTCGGCCATTCAGCGCATCTCGAGCGCCGAAAGCCTCACCCACGCCGTTCAGGCCTTTACCGGCGTGCGCGGTGCTGGCAGTCGCCTCGTCCACGAAGCCGCCGAGGAAGTAACGCGCTCAGCGCGCCTCCTCGATCATGCCGGCGACCAGGGCGTGAAAGAGCGCGTGACATCGCGCCTCTCGCGCGTCGAAGCCGGCGCGCAGCGGCGGATGACGCTCGGCACCGGCGTGCTCGCGACCATCGGCTCCACGGCACCGTTCGTCGGCCTGTTCGGTACCGTCTGGGGCATCATGAACAGCTTCATCGGCATCGCCCAGTCGCAGACGACGAACCTCGCCGTCGTCGCGCCGGGCATCGCCGAAGCGCTTCTCGCCACCGGCATCGGCCTCATCGCCGCCATTCCCGCGGTCATCATTTACAACGCGTTCGCCCGCTCCATCGCCGGCTACAAGCTGCTTCTGGCCGATGCGGCGGCGGGTGTGGAGCGACTGGTCAGCCACGAGCTGGATTTGCGCAAGCTCTGGCAGGCCTCGAAGCCTGCCGGCAAGCAGGCCGCCGCGGCCGAATGACGAGGATCACGACATGGCCGGCAGCCTGAACTCCCGCACCGACAGCGACGATCTGGAAGAGAGCCACGAGATCAACGTCACGCCGTTCATCGACGTGATGCTCGTGCTTCTGATCATCTTCATGGTGGCGGCACCGCTCTCCACCGTCGACGTGGCCGTCGACCTCCCGGCATCGAACGCACCGTCGCAGCCGCGACCCGAGGAGCCGATCTTCCTCAGCGTGAAGGAGGATCTGACGCTCGCCTTCGGCAACGACATGGTGGGCCGCGACGAGTTGAAAGCCCGTCTCGACGAGAAGACCGGCGGCAAGCTCGACGAGCGGATCTTCGTGCGCGCCGACAAGGCCGTCGACTACGGCGACTTGATGGAGGTGCTGAACCTCCTGCGCGATACCGGCTACCTCAAGATCGGCCTCGTCGGCCTTGAAACGCTTCCCACGCCCGGGAGCGCCCCCGGCGCCGCCGGAGGAGCGGCACCGGCCCCAGACGCTGCCCCTGGAGGCCCCTGATAGTGGTGTCTCTCGCCTGGCAATACGAACGCGACGGCGAGTCGCTTTTCACCTCCGCCACCCGCTGGGTCGGCGCGGCCGTCGCGGTCGCCGTCGTCCAGGGAGGGATCGCCTATGCGGTGCTCAACTGGCCGCGCGCCGCCGAGAGCGCCGGCGAGCCCGCGGGCGCCATCATGATCGACATCGCGCCGGTGATCTCCGCACCCGACGTTTCCCCGCAGGAACTGGCGGTCGGACCCGAGCAGGCCGCATCCGAAGAGAGCATCGCCAACATCTCCGACGACGTCGCCGAAGAGCTCCTTGAGATGGAGGACATGCCCGTCGCGCGGCCCCAGCCGATCGAGGACATCCCCAAGCTCGCCGAGCTTCAGCATGCGGAAGCCGTTCTCCCCCAGCAGATCGAGGACAAGCCTCTCCCCAAGGAGGAGGAGCCGGAAGTCGAGAAGCTCGTCGAGCAGAAGAAGGCCAAGAAGCCGCCGCGCAAGCAGTCCGTCGCGTCTCAGGCCATGGCGCCGCGTGCCGTCAAGGACGCCAAGAAATCCAGAACCAACGCAGCCCCGCGGGCCGGCACGTCGTCGTCGATGTCGGCCGCCACCTGGCGCGGACGGCTCGTCGCGCATCTCAACCGCCACAAACGCCACCCCGGCGGCGGCGCCCGCGGCACCGCCTCGATCTCCTTTACCATCAACCGTTCGGGAGCCGTCACCGGCGTGCGCCTCACCCGCTCGTCCGGAAACGCCGCACTCGACAGGGCCGCTGTGGCTCTCGCCCGCCGCGCAAGCCCGGTTCCGGCTCCCCCGTCCAGCGTCTCGGGCGGCAGCGTGACGGTCAACGTGCCGATCCGCTTTACGCGCTGAGAACGGCTAACACGTCTCTCTTCAGCCGATGGATGGCCGCGCATCCCAGAGCACGGCCCGCGTGATGTCGGCCACGCGCGCGCATCCCGTGAGCGCCATTGCCGCCTCGAACTCCGCGCGCAGGATTGTGAGGAGGTGGATCACCCCCACAGGGCCCGCAACGGCAAGTGCGTGCAGGATCGGCTGCCCGACCATGACGGCATCGGCGCCGAGCGCCAGCGCCTTGAGCACATCCGTTCCGCGACGGATCCCGCCGTCGAGGATGAGCGGAATGCGGCCCGCCACACGCTCCGCGACCGCCTCTAAAGCATCGAGGCTCGCCGGTAACGTATCCAGCGTCCGGCCGCCATGGTTCGACACCACGATCCCGCCTGCACCAGCCGCGATCGCGCGCTCCGCATCGTCGGGATGGACGATCCCTTTGAGCAGGATCGGCAGCTTCGTCTCGCTGCGCAGCCACTCGACGTCCGCCCACGTCGGCGCACGGTCGAGCAGCCCCTTGAACACCGGGCTCTCTCCCGGCCCGGCCCTCGAAACAGGCCCTTCAACGCCCTCGACGTTGACCGGCCGCACATGCGGCGGCAGCCGAAAGCCCGCGCGCTGCTCGATGTTGCGCACGCCGTTGACGGGCGCATCCACCGTCACCATCAAGGCCGCGTATCCCGCAGCCTCCGCGCGCCTCACGAGGGAAAGCGTCGCCGCGCGCGTCGTCTGCATATAGAGCTGGAACCAGAGCGTCGTCTGCGCCGCCTCTGCGATCTCCTCGAGACGAACGCTGGCGAGCGTGCTCACCGTCATCCACGCGGATACGGCCGAGGCGCCGAGCACGGCCGCAAGCTCGCCGTCGGGATGCACGAGCCTCTGGTGCGCGACGGGCGCGATGAGGATCGGAACCGGAAGCGCCTTCCCGAAGAGCGCCGTCTCCGTCGACGCACCCGTCATGTCGGCCAGCACCCGCCCCGCGAGGCGCAGACGGTCGAACGCCTCGCGGTTCCAGCGTTGCGTCAACCCGTCGGCGCCTGCCCCCGCGATATAGGCCCAGACATCGGCGGGAAGCCGCGCCTGCGCGTGTCGCTCGTAGTCGGCGGCAGACACGCAATCGGGCGGCACCGCATGTTGAGGCCCGTCCGTCACGACGCATTCCCCTCGCTCGTCACGTCCGCCGCAGTCCGTATCAGGTCTCGGACCAGGCGCGGATCAGGTTGTGATAATGCGCCGTGAGACCGACGACGGCGGGATCGTCGTCCGGCAGCCGCTCGCGCACGCTCATGATCGACAGGTCGAGATCGTAGAGCATGTGCCGGCGCCAGTCGTCCTTCACCATCGACTGCGACCAGAAGAACGACCCCCAGCGGCTGCCGCGCGTGACGGGCGTCACGCTGTGCATGCTCGTCGCGGGATAGACCACGAGATGTCCGGCGGGCAGCTTGACCGTGTGCTTGCCGTAGGTATCGTGCACGACGAGTTCGCCGCCGTCGTAGTCCTCGGGCGGCGTCAGGAACAGCGTCGAGGAAACGTCGGTCCGAAGCCGCTGGCCGCCGGGCAGCGTCCGGATCGAGCCGTCCACGTGCGCTCCGAACGTCATGCCTTCATCGTAGCGGTTGAACATCGGCGGCAGCACGCGCAGCGGCAGCGCAGCCGTCATGAACTTCGGATTGCGCCCGAGCGCACCGAGCACGATCTGCCCGAGCTCCTGCGCGGCGGGAGAATCGATCGGCACCTGCAGATTGTTTTTGACCTTCACGGCCTGATCGCCAGCCGTAACACGCCCGTCCACCCATTGCGTACCCTCGAGCACGCGGCGGATGTGAGCGAGCTCTTCCGCGGAAAGCACGTCCGGGATCGTTACGAGCATTGGATCGTCTCCTCAAAACGCAAGAATGCCGGGCAAGCCCGGCATTCTCTTTTACCCGATCTCGCAGAGGCCAAACTTGATTTCGCTCAGCCTCTGCTTGTCGTCGTTAACCGGCGGCTCAGTACTTGAAGTTGGCCGAGAGCCAGTAGGTGCGCGGCGCACCGAGATAGCCCCAGTTGCCGTTCCAGTTGATGGTGCTCAAGTACGTCTCGTCGAACACGTTGTCGACATTGAGCGACAGCTCGATGTTGTCCGTGATGTCGTAGGACGCATAGAGATTGACCAGGAAGTAGTCGGGGAGCTTACCGTACTGGCCATTCTTGATGATACGCAGCGCATCATCTGGACGACCGATCCAGGAATCACCGACATACTGCACACCGCCGCCGATAGTAAACTTGTCGGTCAGGTCGTACGTCATCCACAGCGTGGCGGAGAAATTGGGTGTAAAGGCCAATTCGTCGCCATCGGTTCTCAGAGCAGCACCATAGTCACCTGCGCCGTTTCCTCCCGCTCTGCGGATTTGATCAAGGTACGCGCTATGCTTACGCTCGCTGTCCATGATCAAAACGCCGCCGTACACACTCCAGCGATCGGTCAGAGCGCCAGCAACGCTAAGCTCAATACCCTCGACGATTTGCTTACCGTAGCCCTTAAAGATATTCGCGTTGGCCGGATCGCCAGCAGCAACATCTCGCCCGCGGAAGGGAACCTTATGTTTCTCCGTGCGGAACAATGCAGCCGCCGTCGAGAGCTTGCCGCCGAACCAGTCCCACTTCACACCGACTTCATAGTTGTGCAGCTCGACTGGATCAATGCCAGCGATAAAGCCGGGGAAAGCGTTATCGCCATTCCGCGCAATATCCGGGTTCGAAAGCAGCGAACCGTGGGGAAGGTGTGAAATGCCGTAAGAGGCATAGAGCGTACCCTGTTCGACGGGCTTATACGCGAGGCCGATCTTTCCGCCGACCGTCGTATCGGAATCCTTCCACCGGTCAGTCAGTGCCGCGCCGGTATTTCCGTCAATGGTTGAAAGCGCTTCACCCGCGATGTCGACATTATAATGTTCGACACGAACTCCACCAGTAAGCTGCCAATGCCGGCTCAACTCGATGGTATCGAAAGCATAGAACGCGACAGTATCGATTTCGACGTTCGCGCGCTGCCCCGTTGCACGTTGAGATGAACTTTCTTCGCGCGAAAGATCCACACCCGTCGAGAGCGTGTGCTTGAACGGTCCAGTATTGAACTTCGCTCTCAAATTGGTCTGGTTGCTAAGCGTCTCGTTCGCTCGATTGTATGCGAACGGAGCGTTATTGTTCGTAATGCCGACCAGATCCCCACCGCTTATATGGTATGTGAAAGCTTCGCGGTCCACCTGAGCCCAACGCGTCTGGTTACTGATCGTGACACCCGGAACAACGTCGTATTCGAAGCGAGCAAGAACAGCGTCGGATTCGAGATCGTCATACTGCGGACCCAGCCTCTGCGGATAAGCGGGATCGGCGAGATATGCGTAATCACGAGAAACCGTGCCTCCGCCCCCCGGGAAAGGCCCAGCTCCCGGAATGCGAATGGAAGGGATATTCCCACTACCCGCCCGATTGACGCGCAGGCCATTGTCCGGAACATCGTTCCGCTCATAGTGCTCGTAAGCGAACGTCGCGCGGAAGTTCGTCCCGAGACCGAAGGCGAGCGACGGCGCCACCCCCCAAGTATCGTTCTCGGCGAAATCGCGACCCGCAACGCCGCCGTCCTGGATCATCGCGTTGAGCCGCACGCCCGTTGTACCGAATGCCTGATTGACATCGAGCGTCGCGCGACGTCGCATTTCGGAATCGTATTCGTCGAAGCCGACACCAGCCGTACCGGCAACAAAGTTGCCGATCTGCGGCGTCTTGGTGACGGCGTTGACGTAGCCACCGGCGGTGCCGCGGCCGTTGTCGGCCGCCGGACCCTTCACGACCTCGATGCCCTCGATGTTGAAGGTATCGCGCGTGAAGCTGCCGTTATCGCGCGTATCGTCGACAAAGAGGCTGCCCACCGAGTTGAAACCGCGGATGTTGAACTGGCTCGGGCCGGCGCCGAAAGCGTTCTCGCCGGCGTCGAACGTGATGCCCGGCGTATTGCGGAGCGCTTCGACCATCGTCGTCGCCTGGCGCTGCTGGATGAGGGTGCCGGGGATGACCGTCACGGTCTGCGGCGTGTTGAGAAGGGGAGCGGTTTGCTTGGGCGAGGAGCCTTGCCCGGGGTTGAGCGAACCGCCACCACCGTCGCGCAGGCTCAGGTCGGCCGGAGCGGGCGCGGCCGGCTCAACGGCATAATCCTCTTCAGGCGCAGGAGCAGCCGGCGCGGGCGTTCCGCCGCCGCCGACCGTGATCTCGTCCACCGAGACCGAGCTCTGGGCGAATGCCGAGCTCGACATCGCCGCAGAAACCGCCAGGAGCGGAAGAAGGCCGAGCGTCGTACCCACAACGGCCGACGACCCCGGCTCTGCGCGGGCAGGCGCGATCTCGTCGTGCTCCCGCGAGGTCTTTGTGCAATCCATTTTTACTTCCCCCAAAATCCAGACGATGTGATCGCCAGACGACGCGAGCCCCGCGCGCCAGAAGCGCTGCGGTGGCCGCATTCCCTCCCGCCGAGCGGTCGAACGGCAAAGCTGATCCTGATCAATCTATACTGATGATGTCAACTATTGACGCCTACGGAAGGAAGGCCTGTTCGGCAGGTGAAGCTTTTTTGCCACCCCGCGACAGAATGGCATGAAGGCCCCACCTCGGCCGTGAGATTGCCGCGAAGCTCGGTGCCGTCGTAAAAAAGTTGACTTTCTTGACGTAGTTTTCGGCACTGCTCTATGGAAAGCGCATCCTGCCGGCCGGAACACGGGGGCGAAAGCACGCGCCGACTCCCCCCGACGGCCAGCCGATAGCGGGACCTTGACCCCCGATTATTGGAGAACTGCCCTATGACAAAGCTTCGGACCGCCCTTTGTATGAAGGCTAGCCGGTCACGCGCGCTCTTCGCCATCGCAGCAATGAGCGCGTTCGGCGCCCAGGCCCAGGCGGAGGAGGTGGTCAATATCTACTCCTACCGCGAGCCGGGCCTCATCCAGGAGATTCTCGACGCGTTCACCGCCGAGACCGGCATCAAGACCAATATCGTCTACGCGCGGAACGGCATCATCGAGCGCATGACCGCCGAAGGCCGCAACAGCCCCGCCGATCTGCTGCTCGTCAACGACTCCGGCCTCCTCATCCAGGCCAAGGAAGCCGGCGTCACGCAGCCTCTCGAATCGAAAGTCGTCGACGAGACGGTCGACGCCAGCTTCCGGGATCCGGAGCGCCATTGGGTCGGCTTTACCCGCCGTGCGCGCATTCTGTACGCATCCAAGGAGCGGGTGCCGCAGGATGCGATCACATATGAGGAATTGGCCGAACCGAAGTGGAAGGGCAAGGTTTGCTCGCGCTCCGGCCAGCACACCTACAACATCGCGTTGATCGCCTCCATGATCGCCCACCACGGCGAGGAGAAGGCCGAGACCTGGCTCGCAGGCCTGCGCGACAACCTGGCCACCAAGCCCGCGGGCGGCGACCGCGAAGGCGCGCGCAACGTGCACGCCGGCCTCTGCGACGTCGCCATCGGCAACACCTACTACATGGCGGGAATGCTGAAGAGCGACGAGTACAAGCCGGTCGCCGAATCGATCAAAATCCTGTTCCCGAACGCCGCCGACCGCGGCACGCACGTCAACATCTCCGGCGGCGCCCTCGCGGCTCACGCGCCGAACCGCGACAACGCGGTCAAGCTGATCGAGTTCTTCCTCTCGAAGACGTCGCAGGAGAGCTATGTCGGAAAGAGCGGCGAATATCCGATCATCTCAGGCGCCGAAAGCTCGGATCTGGTGAAAAGCTGGGGCGAGCTGAAGGCCGATAAGCTCCCCATCGCCGAGATCGCCGCTCTGCGCCGCAAGGCGTCCGAGCTGGTCGACAAAGTGCGCTTCGACGCCGGACCTCAGTAAGGTCCGACAGCGCGAGGACTGCGACATGCGAACCGGCGGGCCGATCATTGGCCCGCCGGTTTCTTTTTGGGATGCCGCTCCGAAACCCGATTTGTCGCGGTACATTACATGACCTGACCATGAACTGACGGTAACGTTCGACGGATATTCGGGGATCGCGGCGTTCACATCGCGACCGTCGCCCAACGTCGAACGAAACGCGCCACAGCGAGGGCTCTCTTTTGGAGAGATCGCCTCTCGGACAGAATGGGGGATCAATGATCTCGAGTTCCGCACCCGCACGGCGATGGCCGTTTCTCTCGGCCTTCGCCGGCGCAGCCGCCACCCTCATCGTGACCGCGTGTCCCACCCCCGCCGACGCCCAGCGGGAGCGCCGCATGATCGACGGCGATCCCGTCATTTCAAGCTATGAGGTCCGCACCGGCCCCGCGATCGAGCGGGTCGCGGCGGTGGGCTCCGGGCGCGCGCGCCAGCAGGTGACGCTGACGACGCGGGTCGCGGGCGTGATCGAGGAAGTTCTGTTCCAGGGCGGCGACAAGGTCGAGGCAGGCCAGCCGCTCATCCGGCTGAACTCGGAGCAGGAGGCGATTGCGGTCGAATCCGCGGAGGCCCAGCGCCAGCAGGCCTTCGACGCCGTGGAACGCTACAAGCAGCTCAGCGAAGGCGCGGTCTCCCGCGTCACGCGGGCAGATGCGGATACCGCGTTGAAGGTTGCCGATGCCGCGCTGCGCCGCGCGCGCGACGACGTCGAGCGCATGACCATCCGCGCACCGTTCTCAGGCATCATCGGCCTCACCGATCTCGACACCGGCGACTATCTCGCCGTCGGCACACCCATCGCCAGCCTCGACGACCGCTCCACGATCATCATCGAGTTCACGGTGCCCGAGGCCGCGGCCCCTGCGATCAAGATCGGCATGCCGGTGAGGGCAACGCTCGCCGCACGTCCGGGCGAAATCCATAACGGAAGCGTCCGGGCCGTCGGCACGCGCATCGATCCCGTGACACGCACGCTCACCGTGCGCGGCGAGGTGCCGAACCCCGACATGACCCTCATTCCGGGCTCCACGTTCTCCGTCAGCGTCCAGCTCACCGGCGACGAATCGCCCGTCGTTCCGGGGCTCGCGATCCAGTGGGACCGCGCCGGAGCCTACGTCTGGCGGATCACGGCCGAGAACACGGTCGAGCGGATCAACGCCGCCATCCTCGCGCGAGACGGCGACCGCGTGTTCATCGACGCCGCCCTCAAGCAGGGCGACAGGATCGTGCACGAGGGCGGCGGCTTCCTCCGCCCGGGACAGCAGGTGCGGGAGGCGGGCTCGTGAGGGAAGCGCCTTTCTTCGCCGTCGCCTCTCACCCGCCGTCACGTACGTAAGCCGACCGGAGCCGCCCGATGACGACCTCCCCGAATGAGACAGCCCCTGCGCGCCGCCCGGCGGGCGACGGCGGATGGGTCGGTGTGTTCATTCGCCGGCCGATCCTGGCCATGGTCGTCAACCTGCTCGTGATCATCGCCGGCGTCGCAGCGGTGCAGAACATCGAGATCCGGGAGCTTCCCGACGTCGACCGGCCCGTCGTGACGGTAAGTTCGAGCTTCCCCGGCGCGTCCCCCGAAAGCATGGACGCCCAGGTGACGGCTATCATCGAAAGCGCGGTCGCGCGCGTCCAGGGCGTCACGGGGATCACCTCGAATTCGTCCTACGGATCGAGCCGCGTCTCCATCGAGTTCTCCACCACGACCGACATGCAGGTCGCGGCGATGGACGTCCGCGACGCCGTCGCCAGTGTCGCCCGCCAGTTGCCGAACGACATGGACCAGGAGCCGCGCGTCATGAAGGCCGACGCGGACGCCTCTCCCATCATCCGGATGGCCGTCGCGTCCGACACGCTTTCGGAAAGCGAGCTGACCGACCTCGTCGAGAACGTGATCGAGGATCGGCTCGCGGCCGTCGACGGTGTCGCCGCTGCCAACTCCTACGGCCTGCGCGCGCGCACCATCGAGGTTCGCGTCTCCCAGGTGGCGCTCGCCGCCCGCGGCATCGGCCTCAGCGATCTCATCTCAACCATCGGGGCAGCCTCCGTCACCACGCCCTCCGGTGCCCTGGAGAACGCAACCCAGCAGCTCATCGTCCGCGCGGAAGCCCCCATCGACACGCCGGCCGATGTCGCGGCCCTCGAAATCGACGCCCGCACGAAGGTGGGCGACGTGGCCTTCGTACGCTGGGCGTTCCAGGACGCGACCGCCATCACGCGGCTCGACGGCAGCACCGCCATCGGCATCGAGATCGTGCGTCAGGCCAAGGCCAACACCATCGCCATCTCGGACGGCGTGCGCCAGGCCGTGGCGGATCTCCAGCGGTCGCTTCCAGAAGGCGTCAGCATTGCCATTACCTCCGACGACGCGATCTTCATCCGTGCCTCCATCACCGAGGTGGTGATCACGCTGCTCCTCGCCACCGTGATCGTCATCCTCGTCATCTTCGCATTCCTGGGGTCTGCACGCGAAACGATCCCGCCCGCCTTCGCGATCCCCGTCTCGCTGATCGGCACGCTGGCCGCGATCTGGATCGCCGGCTTTTCCATCAACATGCTGACGCTTCTCGCGCTCGTCATCGCGACCGGCCTCGTGGTGGACGACGCCATCATCGTCGTCGAGAACATCTCGCGCTATCGCGCCATGGGCAACGGCCCACGCGCCGCGGCCGTGCTCGGCACTTACGAGATCGTCTTCGCCGTTCTCTCCACCACCGCCGTCCTCATCGCGGTGTTCGTGCCGATCTCCTTCATGCCGGGCATCGTCGGCAACCTGTTTTCCGAGTTCGGTTTCGTGCTCGCCTTCGCCGTCACCATCTCCTCGTTCGTCGCGCTCACCGTGGTTCCGATGATGGCCTCGAAGCTCGGCGCACCGAGCGCACGCGCCGACGACGATGAGCCGCAGCGCGAAAGCTGGTTTACCCGCTTCTCGAACCGTTTGGCCGCAGCGTATGCCCGCACGCTCGATTTCTGCCTGCGCGCCCGCTATCTGCTGGTGGCGGCCTCGTTCGGCTTCGCCGCTCTGGGCTGGATCGCCTACACGATGCTGCCCCAGGAAATCACGCCGGCCGAGGACCGCGGCATCGTCATGGTCAGCCTCAACACCCAGCAAGGCGCCAACCTGGAATACATGGCGAAGCTCACCGAACGGGTCGAAGCCGAGCTGGCCGAGCTGAAGGAGAAAGGCGAGATTACGAGCGTGCTCGCCACCATCGGCATGGGCGGCAACGCCAATCGCGCGATGATCGTGGCCCCGCTCGCCGCCTGGAGCGAGCGCAGCCGCTCCCAGCACGAGATCCAGGCCGACCTGCAGCGACGGCTGGCCAACATCCCGGGGCTCACCGTCGCCATGCGCCAGCCCAACAGCCTCGGCATCCGCGGCGGCGGCCAGGGCTTCCGCTTCGCCATCGCCGGCCCCGACTATGACCGCCTCGCCGAAAAGGCGGTGGAGCTCGCAAGCCGTCTCTCGGAAACGCCTGGGTTCCGCAACGCGCGCACGGATTACGACACGACGCAGCCTCAGCTCTCCGTTCGCATCAACCGCGAGGCGGCGACCAAGCTTGGCGTGCCCATCGCCACCATAACGAGCCTCATCAACACCATGGTGGACTACCAGAAGGCGGCGGACCTCTTTATCGGCGACGAGATCGTCGAGGTGCAGGTGAAGGCCGGCGGCCGGCCCATCGACGACCCGACCGACCTCGGCAACGTGTTCGTAAAGACCAATAACGGCAGCTTCGTCTCTCTGTCGTCGCTGGTTACGATCCAGGAGAACGCCATCGCCCCGAGCCTCGGACGCGAGGACCGCCAGCGCGCGGTCCCCATCACCGCGGGCCTCGACGAAGGCATGGTGCTGAGCGATGCCGTGGACGCCATGCGCACAATCGCCGCCGAGGTTCTCGACCCGGCGATGTCGACCATCCTGCTCGGTGAAGCACGCACGCTGGCCGAAACCTCGCAGAACACCGCGTTCGTCTTCGCGATCGCGCTTCTCGTCGTGTTCCTGGTGCTCGCCGCCCAGTTCGAGAGCACGGTGAGCGCCCTCGTGATCCTGTTCACGGTGCCGTTCGGATTGGCCGCCGCCGCCATCGCCATCCTGCTGACGGGCGGCACGCTCAATGTCTACAGCCAGATCGGGCTCGTGCTCCTGGTCGGCATCATGGCCAAGAACGGCATCCTCATCGTCGAGTTCGCGAACCAGCGGCGCGACGAAGGGATGGACGTGGACGCCGCCATCCGCAACGCGTCCACCGTCCGCCTGCGCCCGGTGATGATGACGATGGCCGCCTCCGTGATCGGCGCGGTGCCGCTCGTGCTCGCCTTCGGCGCCGGCGCGGAGGCCCGCCTCGCCCTCGGCTGGGTGATCATCGGCGGACTCGGCTTCGCAACGCTGCTGACGCTGTTCCTGACGCCCGTCGCCTATCGCATCCTGGCGCCGCTCTCGAAACCGCGCTCCCACGAGACGCAGGTCCTCGCCAAGGAGCTCGAAGCGGCCCGCATCGTCTAGCGCATGCTCACGTCACCTCTCCCCAGCGGGGAGAGGTCGGCTTCCGAGCGAAGCGAGGAAGTCGGGTGAGGGGGAGGCACCGTTTCCATCTAAGTCGGAAGAATCTAGCGCACGCGCGAGCGGCCACTGCTCTGCTTCACCGCAACCGTCCCGCTGGCGGCGCGCCGGTCGCGCAGCGCCACCCAGCGCCGGCAGCTCGGAAGCGCCATCGAGCAGGGAATGGGTGGCTTAGCCGCCGTCTTCTCTTCCGGAGGAAGCGACCCTTTCGTCGCGGCGCGTGCCGCCGCCATCACGCTGCCGTACGCTTCGAGATCCGCGTCGCACAGCGCCACCTCCTCGCCAACGCTGCCGGCTTTACCCTCTGCAATCCGGTAGCGGTGTCCGCACACCGTCACGTGCGGCGGGCGCCGCGTACGTTCGAAGGCGTCATAGCCCGTTTTGAGATCGGCCCAGAACTCCTTCCAGGCGCCGTTGCCGTGCGCGGCAATATTTGCCTCCGTCATCCGAAACGGAAACACGTGCACGGGCACATGCTCCTGCCCGCGCCGCAGCGCCGCCGAGACGAGATCGTAGAGCTCGGCGTTGACGGCATCCGTCATCGCGAAGCATCCGACGGAATCGCAGCCACCATGCACGAGGATCAGCGACCCCGTCCGCCCGTTCACGCGGTCGAACACGTTCGGATAGCCGATATCGAGCGAGCGCCGCCACCGCCCGCCGTGATGGAGCTGCCCCGCCGTAATCGTATAAAAGCCCTCGGGCGCCTGGCGGTCGCCCTCCCGCAGCTTGGGCCCGATCGTCCCCGACCAGTAGCAGATCGGATAGACGGCGAACGGCTCATAGATGCCGCCCTTTTCCACCCAGACCTCGAGTTCGGATTCGGCCTTGAACACGCGCAGCATCACGGGCGCGCCGGATTGCACGCCTGCCACGGCAAGCCGGGTCAGTATCCGCGTCGTATCCGGCGTATTGGGGAGCGGAACCTGAAGCCGGCCGGCCTTCACCGCGCGTCGCCGTTCGATGCGCTCGGCCGTGGCACGTTGGACCGAGATCGCCGCGGCCGCCTGTAACTCCGCGGCCAGCGGCTCACGCGGCACCGCGATCAGCGCCGACGCCAGCGCCAGAAGGCCGATAAAGGAAACACCACGTCCCGCCGGGCTTGAGCTCGCCGCCATGACCACCCTCTGTTCGCCGCTTCCGATTCAGAAGCGGCTCGGAAGGCTTACCATAGACCGAAAAATGATCGATCCCGTGGCGGGCCGCGCCGCTCGTCGTAGTAGCGGTCATAGCGACCATACCGCCGGTCGTTCCGGCGATCGTACCGGCGCCGATCATACCGCCGGCCATACTCGTCGTAATAGTAGTAGCCGTCGTAATCGACGAAGTAGTCCGGAAGCGCCGGCTGGCGCTCGCGGCGCGGTCGAATGACGATGCCGCCCTGCGGCTCGCCGCTGATTAGCACGACGAAATCGGTCGATTCGCCCGTCTCCTTGCTCTGCTCCTCGTCCGATACGATGATCGAGGATCCCGGCCACAGCGCCGCCGAGATGCGCTGCTTCACGTCCGCGGGCATCTCGATCCTGTCGAGCGCGGCACCCGCCGTCGCGACATCGGTCGGCGTCGGCTCCTTCTTCTTGCCGTAACCTTCCTGGCCGGGCACGTGCGGGCCGATGGACACCGCCGTCCAGCGCATATCGTCAGCGCCGGGCGCGAAGTCGACGGCCGTAAAGAGGTGCGTGCCGATCGGCGTCGCAGGGTCCGAGATCGTCACCGGCACGTCCATCACTGCCTCGTGGCCCTGCCGGATGTAGAGCCGCTGCTCCTTGAGGCTGACGAAGACGGAAATCGGAAGGGTCTTGCGCCGCGCCTCTTTGGCAGCCGCATCCGCTTCGGCGAACACGGCCTCGGCCGCGGCAAGCTCCTGCTCCGCTGCGGCGTGGGCCTTCTCGGCAGCCGCCACGTTAGCGTCCGCTTCGGTAAGCTTGGCCTCCGCGTCGGCGAGTCCGGCCTGGGCCTTCACGAGCGCGTCTTCTCGCGACTTGATCGTCGCCGGCTGCTTGGCCGCTGCGAGCCGCCGTTCGGCTTGCTTCACCCGGCCCTCGGCACGGTCCTTCGCACGCTCGGCGCTCCGTTTGGCGCCGGCCGCTTTCTTCACCGCCGCGGCATGGGTCTTGACCGTTGCCTTCAGCTCTTCGACAGGCGCCGCGGCCGCTTTCGCCGTAGCCGCCTTTTCGTCCGCGACGGCGCGGAGAGAATCGAGCAACGCCTGCTGCTCCGGCCAGTTGGTCAAATCCGGCTCGAACACGCTGCCCTTGCTCTGCTCGTCGGCCAGCGGATCGAACGTCGTCCGCGTCAGCACCGCTTCCGCGGCCGCAAGCTGCGGCTTCGGCAGCGCGGCGTGAGAAAACGGCACCGGCGCCACGTCGCGGCGCGCGACGATGATCCGGGTGCCAAGCTTGGTCAGCTCGAAAATCTCGCTCGCGAACTTGTGCGGCAGCCGTACGCAGCCCGCCGACGCGGGATAGCCCGGCAGCGCACCGCCGTGCAGCGCCACGCCCGACCACGTCATCCGCTGCATGAACGGCATCCGCGCGTCTTCGTAGAGGTTGGAAACGTGATCGCGGTTCTTCTGCAGGACGCTGTAGATGCCGACCGGCGTCTCGTATTCCGTCCGACCGCTCGAAACGCGCGCCGTCACCACGCCGCCCTGGGCGTCGTAAACCGCGATCCGCTGGTCGACGAGGGAAACGACGGCCATCACGGCAGGACCGGAAAGGCCCTGCGCGTCCGTCCCGCCACTCTCCGCCCCCTGGGCGGAGGCCGGGCGGGCCCCTCCAACCGCCGTCAGCGCGACCAGCGCGGCGACGGCCCCTCCAGCAACGACACGGCTTACCGATTTATGCATCTTCTCGGACCTCGCACGGCATGGGCGAGGCGACGCCATCGAAGTCCCTCTCCCACCTGCAAAAACAACGTCCTTGTTGTCCCGGTGTTCCATGCCACGCCAGCATGGCTACACCGAGGCTGCCCCGTGGCGGCAAAGGACCTGGCCGCAAAGGAACCGGGGGTTCGCACCCGGCGTTGTTTTCCGATGCCGCTCGCTCCCTTTCCGAGCAGCAAGGCAAACGCGAAAGTCCGGGAGCCGATCATGACATCCAAACGCTCGAACAAGACGGCAGACAAAGCGGCCGGGAAATCTCATGCCACCACGCCCGAGAGCGCAACGAGCCTCGAGAAGGAGCGGCTCGACGACGACGCCGTCGAGAAGGCGATCACGGTCGAGGAAGACACGCCCGGAACGAAGTCGATTCTACCGTGTCCGCCGATCCCTCCCAGCATGCAACATCGCGAGGGTGAGGATAGGGTTACCGGCGAGACGGAGCCCGCTCAGAAACAGCATCCGAAAAAAGGCGCAGCGAAGTAACTCCACGGTCGCCAGAAGGCAACCCCGGAGACCGAGTTATTGCGGTCCGCCACCGTCAGGCGCGGGGGCGCCGTCCTTCGGAGCGGGGACGCTCGGCTCTACCCCTTGGCCTTTGGGCACGCCGTCCGCTGCATCCGGGGGCGGAATGACCGGCGTCTTGCTCTCGAACTCATCGGGAACGGGCTGCGTGATGCCGGGATCGACGCCACGCGGCGGTTCGAGCACGCCCTCTCCGCGCTTCAGCTTTTCGGAGAGCGGCTCCCGGGGCGTTTCGCCCTGCAGGCCCGGATCGGCCGGCGGGACCGGATTCTCGGATGGCGGCTCCATCGCGGGCGGCGGCGCGCCGGGCTGACCGGGCGGCTGGATCTGCGCGCTGGCACCCGTAGACGCGATCATCAGACCCGCCGCCAGCATGGCAAGAGCGGATCTGGAACTGGCCCCCGAACGGCGGCACCGCATAATTCTCCTCCTGACGTCTCGCTTCGTAACGATAACGGCCCCCCGCCGCCTCCGTTCCCCGCTACGCACCGAGATGCGCCCTGAAACTCGCCGGCCTGCCAGCGCGTTGTCGCTCCAACAGGATAGAAAGGCGATGACCTCATGACCCGCCAGAAGACGCTCGGGCGCGCAAAGAAAGCATCGGAAGAAAGCCGCGAGATCCAATCGCACATCAACGAGCAGGACGAGAAGCAAGGCACCTCGCGCGGCGGACGCAAGAAGCACGGTCCCGTGCAGGCCGGCCAACGCCGCTATCCCGACGAGCTCGACGAAACCCAGCTCGCCAAGCCGGGCCGTGAAAGGGATCTCGAGACGGCGCCGATGTTCGAAGCGCCCGCCTACAAGGGGTCGGAGAAACTCGCCGGCATGGTCGCGCTGATCACGGGAGGCGATTCCGGCATAGGGCGTGCGGTTGCCGTTCTCTACGCTCGGGAAGGCGCCGATGTCGCGATCTCCTATCTCGATGAGCACGGAGACGCACGCAAGACCAGGGAGGCGGTGGAAAAGGAAGGCGCGCGCTGCATCCTCCTGCCCGGCGACGTGACCGATCGCGCGACGTGCGAAGACGCGGTGAAGAAAACAATCGACGCCTTCGGCGCGCTCGACGTCGTGGTGGCCAATGCCGCCTTTCAGGAGCACGCCTTCGACATCGCCGACATCACCGACGACCACTTCGACCGCACGATGAAGACCAATCTCTACGGGCTCTTCTATCTCACGCGCGCCGCCATCCCGCACATGCGCCCTGGCAGCTCGATCATCATGAGCGGTTCGATCACCGGCATCGACGGCAGCAAGGATCTGCTCGATTACTCCATGACCAAAGGCGGCATCCACGCCTTTGCACGCGCGCTTTCGGCGCATGTCCTGCCGCGCGGGATCCGCGTCAACGCGATTGCGCCCGGCCCGGTCTGGACACCGCTCAATCCCGCCGATCGCCCGGCAGAGGAGGTCCGCAAGTTCGGGCAAGGCACGCCGATGAAACGCGCGGCCCAACCGGAGGAGATCGCGCCCGCCTACGTCTTCTTCGCCGCGCCCTCGTGCGCGAGCTACATCACCGGCGAGCTGCTGCCGATCATCGGCGGCTACGAGTGAGCCCACACATTCAGCAGCATGCGCTGCTGATCGCCCACGCGTCCACGACAACAAAACAAAAGGAGAGACACGCCATGGGATTTTTCACCTACGACATCAAATCGATGGATGACCTGTTCGTCCACACGCTCCGCGACATCTACTATGCGGAGAACCAGATCGCGAAAGCGCTTCCGAACATGATCGATCAGGCCACCGATCCCCAGCTCAAAAGCGGCCTTGAGAACCATCTCGGCGAAACCCATCGCCAGATCGAGCGCCTCGAACAGGTGTTCCAGATGCACGGCGTGTCGATTGGTGGCGTCTCGTGCCCCGCGATCGACGGCATCATCGAGGAAGCCAACGAGGTGACGGGCGAGGTAGCGGACAAGAGCGTTCGCGATGCGGCGCTGATCGCCGCGGCCCAGGCCGTGGAGCACTATGAGATCACGCGCTATGGCACGCTCGCGGCCTGGGCAAAGGAGCTGGGCCGAGACGACTGCGCGCGCGTCCTGCTCGAAAACCTCAAGGAGGAGAAGGCGGCCGATGCCCACCTCAACGAGATGGCGGAAAACCGCTTGAACCGGCGCGCTGCCTAGAGTGCTTCCGGAAAAGTGGGAACCGGTTTTCCGGTAAGAAGCACGATAAAGCAAAAACTTAGAGCCGTTCTGCGATTCCACTAAAACCAGAACGGCTCTAGAAACCTCGCTGAAAAACGGCACCGGCTGACCGCGCCGGGTGCCGCCTTCAATAGAAATCTATGACCAACGAACGCTCCGGGACCCGGGAGACGCAATCTTGACTGGAGCAGAACGGAACTCCGCGCCAGGATATAAGATTAGAGGGTGTAAGCCGGAGCGCACACCCTGAGGAGGCTGCCCGTGTTTGAGCTGGTACTGACCGTCTGTTCGATCGTCGTCGGCGCATCCTGCCGCGAAGAGCATCCCATCCAGCTCAACGAGCATGTCGACCTTCGAGGGTGCATGATTGCCTCCCAGATCGAAGGCGCGAAGTGGGCCGAGGCCCATCCCAACCACTATATCGCGAAGTACACCTGCCAGCCCGCACGGGCGTTCACGCGCGCCTGATCCCGTTGGCGCACCGGGCGAACTACGCCCTTTTCGTCTCGATGACTTCGCGGATCTTGGCCGACAGCTCTTCGAGCGAGAACGGCTTGGCGAGAAAGTTCACGCCTGGATCGAGCACACCGTTGTGCACCACCGCGTTCTTCGTGAACCCCGTCATGAAGATCACCTTGAGATCGGGCCTGATCTCCGCCGCCGCATCGGCGAGCTTGCGGCCGTTCATTTCCGGCATGACGATATCCGTCAGCAGCAGATCGACCTCGATCCCGGTCTCGAGTTGCGCCAGCGCATCCTTTGCGCTGCCCGCAACCAGCACCGTGTATCCCAGCTCGCGCAGACTGGCGGACGTGAGCTCCAGCACACGCACGTCGTCCTCCACCAGGAGAACGGTCTCCGTGCCTTTGGCCTGCGCGACCTCCTGCGCGGCCGCCTCGTGACGCTCCGTCTCCACGGCATAATGGCGCGGCAGATAGATTTTGACCGTCGATCCCTGGCCGAGCTCCGAATAGATCTTCACGTGCCCGCCGGACTGCTTCACGAAGCCGTACACCTGCGACAGGCCGAGCCCCGTCCCCTTGGTCGCATCCTTCGTCGTAAAGAACGGGTCGAATGCCTTCTCGAGAATGTCGGTCGACATGCCGGTGCCGGTATCCGTCACGGCAATGAGCACGTATTGCCCCGCCGGAATGCCCGGATGCAGGCGGGCATAGCGGTCGTCGAGGTGGCAGTTCGCCGTCTCCACCGTGAGACACCCGCCGTCCGGCATCGCGTCGCGTGCATTGACGCAAAGGTTCAGGATCGAGTTTTCGAGCTGAACCGGATCGACGTGGGTGAGCCATAAGCCCCCGCCGAGGATCGTCTCCATCTGGATCGTCTCGCCGAGCGCGCGCGAGATCAGCTCTGATATGCCGGCCACGAATTTATTGGCGTCGATGGCCTTCGGCGCGAGCGGCTGCTGGCGCGAGAACGCGAGCAGCCGCTTCACCAGCGTCGCGGCACGGTTGGCGCCGTCGAGCGCGCCGTTGAGAAACGCCTCCGCACCGTCTTGGCCGTTTTGGAGCCGCTTCTGCGCAAGCCCGATGCCGCTCATGATCACGGCGAGCATGTTGTTGAAGTCGTGCGCGATCCCGCCGGTGAGCTGCCCCACCGCCTCGACCTTCTGCATCTGGCGGATTTGCATTTCCGCGACATCGCGATCCGCGATCGTCTCCTGCAGGCGCTTGTTTGCGGTTGCAATCTCCGCCGCATCGCGCCTGGCGCGGATGATCCAGGCCGACAGCGTGACCAGCGTCACGAGAAATGCCAGCACGACCGCGATCGCAAGGCTGTTCAGGGTCCGGAGTCTTTCAGCCTCGCGCGCCTCGAGCAGCGTGTGCTCGACCGTCCGCAACGCCTGGAAACGCTCGCGCAACTCCTCCGTGACCTTGAGGCCGTAGCGCTCCATGACGCGCGCCTGCGCGGCTTCGAACCCCTGCTCGCGACGGACGGAAATCGTCTCTTCCGCATAAGCGATGCGCCGTTCGATGATCGGCACCGCCTCCTTGAAGGCTTCGAGCTGCTCTTCGTTATCGGAAAGCAGCGCCTTGAGGTCCGAGATCTCATCCGGAAGCTCGGTCTTTGCGCGCAGGAAAGGCTGCAGGAAGTCGACCTCGCCGGTCAGGATGTAGCTCCGCTGGCCGAGTTCGGCGTCCTTCAGGAGGGCGTAAATGCTCGACAGCTTCATCTCCACCCGAAGCGAGTGGCGCACCCATTCGGCCTGATCCGCGTACCGGGTGCCGAGCCAAAGCGTCAGCGCGAAGATCAGGACGAGCGCAGCCCCCGCGACCTCGGGCACGCGGGCCCCGAGCAAGTTGGCCAGTCTGTTCAGCATCGGTTGTCGAGCCCACTCCCCGTTGGCGGCGGGGCATCATACACAAGCCGCATCCACCCGCCAGATCCTCCCTGAAAACGCTTGGATTTTCCCCGCCAGCTGCGATGTGCCAACAGACCATCCGCCTGCGTTAGACAAAGCATCCCGGGAACTATTCCTCGGATTTGACGTTGATTTCCGCGAACCGCAAGAAAAAGAAATGAGGAGGACATCGATGCGGACGGCATCCCTGGCGCTCATTTTGAGTGCGGCCTGGGCACTACCGGCAGCAGCAGGCGCGGGCCCCGCCCCTGGCGGCGACGCCAGCAAAGGCCAGATCGAGTTCAACAACCATTGCCGCACCTGCCACACGGTGAACGAGGGCGACAATCGTCTCGGCCCGAGCCTGCACAACATCTTCGGGTCGCCCGCAGGCCAGGTCGAGGGCTTCGGCAACTACTCGGGCGGCCTCACGTCCAGCATCACCTGGGACGAAGAGACCCTCGACAAGTTCATTGCCAACCCGCAGTCGATTGCATCCAACACGACCATGACCCCCTTCTCGGGCGTTGAAGACGCCGAGACGCGCAAGGAGATCATCCAGTATCTCAAGGAGCAGAAGGAAGGGTCGTGATCGCGTCTCGCTCACGCGGTCCACCTGTCTATGATGACTTGCCACGTGGCGCCCCGAGGAGGAACCCCATCTTCCTCGGGGCGTTGACATAAACCATGATGGCTTCGGACCCTGTCGGTCCGAAGGAAGATGATTGAGGTCTTGCGTGATGGGCCAGTCGACATCACGTGTCAGCGATCAACACCGTCACCGATGAGAGGCGTCATGGCGAGATGGGCTGCAGCGCTGAGGGGCGTGCTGCCGAGCCTGTC
>ERZ869909.635-NODE-635-length-37074-cov-3.982053_pt1 | contig 37074 bp, 30 predicted proteins | sample MGYA00520892_ERZ869909 | MGnify/ENA primary metagenome ERZ869909 (study PRJEB32215, sample SAMEA104723947) | bioreactor metagenome | biome: bioreactor; feature: anaerobic bioreactor; material: water | place: China | collected 2015-03-12 ...
CCACAACGCACAGATCGGGCAGCACGCCACCCTGACTTCAGGCTCCCAGCTGGCCGGCCACACCGAGATCGGGGCGCACGCGGTGCTCGGCGCCGGCACGCACGTTCACCAGTTCGTGCGCGTCGGGATGCTTTCGATGACGGGAGCCATGTCGGGGCTGAACCGGGACGTCCTTCCCTACTCACTCGCCGTCGGCAAGTTCGCCGAGCACTACGGCGTGAACCGCGTCGGCGTCCGGCGCGCCGGCATCACCGGGGAGCGCTACTCGAGTCTCGAGAAGGCGATGCGCGCGCTGCGCCGCCGCGAGCCGGGGCTCCTCGAAGAGCTGGCTGAAAGCAGCGAGGAGGTCCGGATCCTGCTGGAGTTCATCGCTGCGGGCACGCGCGGACTCTCCCGCTTCAGGGGCGGCGGGCCTTGAGCGGCACCATCATCCTCGTCAGCAACGGGCCCGGCGAGCTCCAGGCGTGGGTCAGGCCCGTGCTGCGCGAGCTGCGCGAGGTCGCGCCTGACAGGAAGGTCGTCATCAGCCTGATCCCCTGCCAGTTCGCCAGCGGCAACGAGACGCGGCTGGCCGAAACGTTCGGGGCTGACCACGTCACGTCACCGGCCGAGGCCGTCAGGTTCCTTGCAGGCGACAGGACGCCCGCGGCGTTCAGGGGCGATTCCGGCGCCGTCGTCAGCCTCGGCGGCAACACGCGGATGGCGGTGCGCATGGGCCGGCGCCTGGGCTTCCCGACCTACCGTTACTCCTTCATCCCCTTCTGGCACCACGGGCTGCGCAAGCTGTTCGTCCACGACGACAGGGCCAGACGCAAGGCGCGGCTGCTCGGGGCACCCGACAATCGGCTTGCCACGATCGGCAACATCGTTGCCGACGCGGTCGCCCAGGCCGAGCCCGCTGAGGCGTACGGTGACCCACAACTGCTGCTGGTGCCGGGCAGCCGCGACAGGTACGTGCGGGCGATCCTGCCGCTGATGCTGGCGGTAGCCGAGCAGGTTGCGGCCGCATGGCCCGGGGCGGCCTTCAGCTGGCCGGTCAGCAGGCTCCTGAGTGACGACGCCATCGCCGATGCCATCGCGGGCACCGGTTCCGAGCGGATCGGGGGCTTCGGTGGTGAACGCGTGGGAGACGAGGTGGTCACGCCGAGTGGAGTGCGGGTACGCATGATCGATGAGGCCGAGCGCTACCCGGTCATGAAGTCAGCTGATCTTGCGCTGGCGATTCCCGGCACCAACACGCTTGAGATGGGCATAGCCGGCCTGCCCGCCGTCGTCGTCCTGCCGCTGAACAGGCCCGAGATCATCCCGCTGGAGGGGCCGGGCCACTGGCTTTCACTGCTGCCCGTGATCGGCACACCGCTGAAACGCCACGCCGTGCGTCTCTTCGCCGAGCGGATGAACTACCCCGTGGCGCTGCCCAACCAGTTCAGCGGTGAACAGCTGATGACCGAACTGAAGGGCATCGTCACGGTGGACCAGGTGGCACAACTCGTGCTGGCAGACCTGGCGGACACGCAGCTTCTTGAGCACAGGCGCCGGCGCCTGCTCGAGACGATGCCCCAGCCGGGTGCGGCACGCCGTCTCGTCAGCGAGATCCTGCAGGGGAGCAGTGCCTAGTGAACCTTTACGATGACGCTCGCCTGTACGACCTGCAGTACGAACGCTACCGCGACGACGTTCCCCACTACCTGAGGCTCGCGGCCCAGGAGGACGGTCCAGTGCTCGAGCTCGGCTCCGGCACGGGCAGGCTGACCGCGGCCCTCGCCGGTGCCGGCTTCCGCGTCACCGGAGTGGAACTCGCCGCCGGAATGCTGGAGGTCGCCCGCGAACGCCTCGGGGATACGGCACTTCTGCTGCAGGGAGACATGCGTCGGCTCGACGGACTTGACCTCGAACCAGGCAGCTTCAGCCTGGTCATCGCCCCGTTCAACGCCCTCATGCACCTGCACGGCCTGTCCGACCAGGATGCCGCGCTGGCGGGGGCCTTCAGGCTGCTGAGGCCCGGCGGCCTGCTCGCGCTTGACCTCTACCGTCCCGATCCGGGGCCACTGGGGGTGCTCCGGGTCGAGCCCGAATGGTCACACGTGGCCGGGGAGGGCGGCCAGCTCTTCCTGGTCCAGGAGCACGACGAGCTCAACCAGGTGATCACGAGCCGCTACCTCATCGACGAACAGACGACAGGCGGCATGTTCAGGCGTCGCACGGTCACGCTGACCCAGCGCTACTATCATCGGTTCGAGATCGAACGGGCACTTCTGGCGGCCGGCTTCGGCCAGTTTAGGCTGAGCGGGTCCTTCGACGGGAGCCGCTACACTCCCGCATCGACGCACATGGTGATCACGTGCCGGCGGCCTGCCGCTGCGCGCTGAGCGCACGCCCGAGGGCGGCCAGCAGCACGTCCACATCCAGCTCGTCGGCGTGGCCGAGCAGCGACGGCCGGATCAGCAGGTCCGCGTGCGCATCCTGTCCGCCGGCAATCGTGATGCCCTGCCCGGCCAGGTGCCTCACCACTTCCCGGGCGCTGATCCCGGCGGGCACGCGCAGCGCGGCCACAGCCGGCGTGCGCCGCTCGGCGAACTCGTGGAAGCCCAGCCTCACGGCACCCTCCACCAGCAGGCCCGTCAGGCGGGCACGGCGCGCCCACACGTTCTCGATACCTTCCCCCAGCAGCAGGTCAAGGGCGACCTGCTGGGCCGCCACGAGGCTCACGGCCGGCGTGGTCAGGGAGTTGCCGGCCGCCTGCCGCGCCAGCTCGCTCCTCAGGTCGAGGTAGAAGCTGGGCAGCAGCCCGGGCCGCTCCTCCCTCGCGCGCGGCGAAAGCCAGACGTAGGCCAGGCCCGGGGTGCAGAGCAGGCCCTTCTGCGAGCCTGATATCACCGCGTCGATGCCCCACTCGACCGGCCGCAGCGCGGCCGACGACAGGCTGGTGACCGCGTCCACAAGGAAGAGCGCCGAAGGCGCTGACTCCCGCGTGACGGCGGCAAGCGCCTGCACGTCATGAAGCACTCCGGTGGACGTCTCGCTGTGCGTGGCAAGGACTGCCGCGGTGTCGGGATACTGCCTGAGTGCCTCGGCAAGCCGCGCAGGCGAGGCTGCCTTGCCCCACTCGAACTCAAGCTCGACAACATCTGCGCCGAAGGCGCGCGCCAGCCTCACCCACCGCTCGCCGAACTTCCCGGCGTTGATGGCAACCACCCTTGCTCCCGCGGGCACGGTCGCCAGGAACGCGGCCTCCATCCCCGCCGTGCCGCTGCCGGCCAGTATCGCCACGTCATCGCCCGGAGTCATGAACACCCGCGCCAGCTTCGAGCGGACGTCCGCGAACAGCGCCTGGAATTCGGCGGTGCGGTGGTGCATCACGGGCCGGGAGAGCGCCGCCAGGACCTCGGTCGGCAGTTCGACAGGTCCCGGTGCGAAGAGCCGCCGCTTCATGAGCGGACGACGCGCAGGCTGTGGATCACGTCCGTCATCCCGCGCAACAGGCTCAGGACGCTCTCGGACGGGGTGTGGTCGACGGTGAGCGCGAACATCGCCAGGCCGTCCTCGCCGACCCGGCTCAGCTGCATGCTGATGATGTTCACACCCGCGTCGCCCAGTACCGTACCGACGCGGCCTACCGCACCGGGACGGTCGTAGTTCGTACAGATGAGCATCGCGCCCTCCGGCTTGATCTCGATGGTGAAGCCGTCGATCTCGACGACCCGCGGTGAGTCACCCAGCACGGTGCCGCCCACGCTCACGTGTCCCTCCTCGGAGCCCGCGCTCACCAGCACGTGATTGGTGTAGCCGCGCTCGCGGGCCGCGGTGACCCGCGACACACGGATGTCCCGGTCGCGGGCGAGCGAGGGGGCGTTGACGTAGTTCGGCTTCTCGCTCAGGATCGGCTCGAGCAGCCCCTTCGTGACCGCGGTAGCGATCGGATCAGGGTCGACCGGGAAGCTTCCGCTGAACTCGATCTGCAGCTCGTTGACGCGGCCGGGCACCAGCTGCGCGGCCATGCGCCCGAGGGCTTCACCCAGCCGCAGGTGCTCGCCCAGGTGCTGCATGACCTCGGCGGAAAGGGCCGGCGCGTTCACGACACCGCGCGAGTAGTCGCCGCGCAACGCCAGGACGGTACGCTCCAGGATCTCCTCGCCGACACGCGCCTGCGCCTCGGACGTGTTGGCGCCCAGGTGGGCGGTCAGCACCACATCATCGCGCCGCAACAGCGGGTTGTCGCCGCCAGGCGGCTCGAGCACGAACACGTCCAGACCTGCCGCGAACACCTTGCCGGACTCGAGCGCGGCAAGCAGGGCCGCTTCGTCGATGATGCCGCCGCGCGCCGCGTTGACCACGATGGCGGCGTCGGGCAGCATGGCCAGCTCATCCGTACCGATCATGCCGGTAGTCTCCTCCGTGAGTGGCGTGTGCACCGTGAGGAACTCGGCCCTGGCGAGCAGTTCGGGCAGCGAATCGACCAGCTCCACCTTCTCCTCGCTGCCTCGCTGCCGGGAGAGGTAGGGATCGTGAACGACCACGTTCATGCCGAGGCCCTGGGCGCGCCTGGCGACCAGCGTGCCGATGCGTCCCATGCCGATCACGCCTAGAGTAGCGTCCTTGAGTTCGCGCCCCAGGTACTTCCTGTCCCAGACGCCCGCCCGGATCTGCCGGTCGGACCTCGACACGCCCCGCGCGGCTGCGAGCATCAGCGCGATCGCGAGCTCGGCGGCCGACACGTTGTTCGATTCGGGAGCGTTAACCACCAGTACGCCCTTGCGGCTTGCCGCCTCCAGGTCGATGTTGTCGATGCCCACGCCACCGCGGCCGACCACGCGGAGTCTGGAAGCCGCACCGAGCAGCTCCGCATCCACGAGCGTGCGGCTCCTGGTGATGACCGCGTCGTACTCCCCGATCGTCCTCAGCAGCTCTTCCCTGCCGATTCCTTCCGCGTACTCGACGCTCATGTCGGGATAGGTCCTGTCGCCCAGCTGCATCGTGTCTGTCACAAGGATTCTGGCCACGAGCGAAAACATATCACGGGCCGCTCCGGGGTTGGTCAGCGCCGCTCAGTTCCCGCGCAGTTCACCGCTCGCCCTGAGTCCGCCCGGCACCGCGAACGTGTCCACGCCAAGCACGTCCATGAAGAGGTCTCCCTCGACCGTCACATGCTGCTGCCCGGTTCCGAGCAGGTCGCTGAGCACCCGGAGCTGCGAGGCGTCCAGGCCGGCCTGCTGGGGGTAGAAGTGCAGTTCGAGCCTGCCCTGGGAGTGAGCAGCGATCGGCGTGGGCAACAGGTCCTGCGTGGCGAGTACCGTGCCATCGCTGACGAGCCGCAGGTCCTTCGAGTGGAGGAAGTAGCCGATGTCTCCCGGGTTGCTCGCGATCAGTACCACCCGCACTACCGGCATGCCGGGCCTTAGCATGAAGGCCCCGCTGACCACGCTGTTGAAGCCGATGTCCGGAGCCCGGACTTCCTCGGTGGCGCGGGCAGCACCCCGCAGTGTGAAGTTCGTGTGGCCGCTCGATCCCTGCGCGTCGCTGAGGAAGCGGGCTCGCCCCTCGAGCTTCACGTCGAGCGGACGCCCGCTGAACGAGCGGGCCACCGCCCGGAGCAGGTCCGGGTTGCCCCCGAGGGACGCCTGCAGGTTGAAGACCAGTTCTGCCGTCTCACCCGCGCCGATGGTCACTCCGACGACGCGCGTGCCACTGCCGACCGGCCTGCCCTCGATTGTGGCGCTGTACTCGAGCACGTCGATCATCAGGTCGAACGGGTTGGCGTTGGACACGCTGTAGCCCACCTCGAGCGTGACGAGGCTTCCGGTGCCCGGCGGATCGAAACGCGTCACGCCCGTCGAGCTGTCGTCGATGGCGAAGACCGGTGCGATGGTGCCGCGTGCCCCCAGCTCGCCCGACGCGGGTTCGCCGGTGCGGGGAGCGCAGGCCGCTAGTACCGCCGCAACCGTGAAGAGGACGGCTGTCAGTCGCCGGATCACCCCAGCAGCTTAGCAGACAGTTGCATGAAGGCTCTGAACGGGACCTTCAGATGAGCTCCCGCACGCCAGTGGAGACGATGCGCCTGCGAAGCTCGTCCCTGAGCCGCTCCGCCCAGCGGGCTTCCAGCCGGGGATCCGCCTCGAGGATCTTCATGGCGATCCCGCGTGCTTCCTCGATGATTCCCAGGTCCTGGGTCAGGTCGCCGAGCAGCAGGTCGGGGTGCCCCGACTGCCTGGTGCCGCGAAGCTCACCGGGGCCCCGCAGTCTCAGGTCGTGCTCGGCGATCTCGTGACCGTCGCTCGTCCGCGCGATGACCTCGAGGCGCTCCCGGGTCTTGCGCGACGCGTCTCCCCGGATCAGGAGGCAGTGGCTCTCGTGAGCACCGCGGCCAACCCGCCCCCGCAACTGGTGCAGCTGCGCCAGGCCGAACCGTTCGGCGTTCTCGATGATCATGACGGTCGCGTTGGCGACATCGACACCGACTTCGATGACAGTGGTCGATACGAGCATGTCGATATCGTGACTCCGGAACGCGTCCATCACCGCCTCCTTCTCTGAAGCAGGCATGCGGCCGTGCAGCAGGCCGATGCGGCACGCCTCCGGCATGATCTGGCGCAGGTCGCGGTACAGGCCCTCGCTCGACAGGACCTCGTCGAGCACCTCGCTGTCCTCGACCAGCGCCGTGACCACGTAAGCCTGCCTGCCGGACCTGATCTGCTGCCATGCGAACCGGTACGCATCACGCCTCGCCGAAGCCGCCATGAGGCGGGTCACGACGGGCGTGCGCCCGGGGGGCATCTCGTCGATCACCGACAGGTCGAGGTCTCCGTACCACGTCAGCGCAAGCGAGCGTGGGATGGGCGTGGCGCTCATCACGAGAACGTCCGCCCGCGTGCCGATCAGGCGGCGCCGCTGCTCCACGCCGAATCGGTGCTCCTCGTCGATCACCGCCAGGCCCAGGTCCCGGAACCCGACGCCCTCCTGGATGAGCGCGTGCGTCCCCACCACCAGGTCGGCCTCGCCCGAGGTCACGCGCCCAAGCGCCTGCCGGCGCGCGCCGGCGGGCATGGACCCGGTGATGAGTTCCGTCCTGATGCCGAGCGGGAACAGGTACTGCTGCAGGTTGCGGAAGTGCTGGCCCGCCAGAATCTCGGTCGGCGCCATCAGGGCGGCCTGAAGGCCGGCCCGGGCTGCCGCATGGATAAGCGCGGCGGCGACAGCCGTCTTGCCGGAACCGACGTCGCCCTGCAGGAGGCGAGCCATGCGCCTGTCAGACGCCATGTCCTCCAGCAGCTCGTCGGTCACGCGCGCCTGGGCTGCCGTCAAGGGGAACGGCAAGCTGGTCAGGAACTCGGCCAGGCCCTCCCTGGTAACCGGTATCGCGCGGCCCGCGGCGTCCTGGTTGCGGTTGAGCAGCACGCGCAGCTCCAGGAAGAGGAACTCGTCGAACTTCAGTCGCCTGAGCGCGGCCTTCAGCGCCTCGGGGTCCTCAGGGAAGTGGATCGCCCTGAGGGCTGCGCCGAGGCTGATCAGTCCTAGCCGCTCCAGCAGGCTCAGCGGCAGGTGATCCGGCACCACGCCCAGAGCCTCGATCAGCTGATGGGCAGAGCGGCGCAGGTACGCCTGGCTCAGTCCGGGAGTCGCCGGATAAACGGGCGTGATGCGGCCCGTGGACAGCGACTCGGAGTCGTCATCGATCTCGAAGTCCTGAACGTGTAGCTCCGGCCGGCTGCCGCGGAGGCGCACCGCGCCGGTCACGATCAGGCGCTGGCCCGGATGCAGCTGCTTCTCCAGCCAGGGCTGGTTGAACCAGACCAGCGGGAGCGTCTCACCCTTCTGGCCGGCCAGGGTCGCGCGCAGGACGCGGATGCCCCGCCGGCCACTGGTGCCCTTGCGGCCCCTGAGCACGCCGGCTACGGTCGCGGTCTCCACGTCCTTCAGCAGCGACCAGGAAGGCAGCTCGCGCCGGTCCTCGTAGCGCCGCGGGAAGTGCTGGAGCAGGTCGCGATACGTCTTGAGGCCGATGCCCGCAAGCTTGCGGGGCGCGTGCGCTCCCAGCGGCACGGCCTGGTCGGACAGCGGCCTGTCAAGAATGTTGCTCGCGGCATCCACAACAACTCAGGATTGTTGCACGACGGCACGCGCAGTTCCGAATCCTGATATCCTTGACGGGCAAATCCACGTGTCTTGGAGGACTTTTGATCATGAAGAAGTTGATGTTCGCACTATCCGCCTTGCTTGTACTCTCCCTCGTCGGCGCCCAGGATCTGCAGGGCCGCGTGGTCACCGTCGGCTCGGACACAACCTACCCGCCGTTCGAGACGGTGGACGAGGCCGGCAACATCGTAGGTTTCGACATCGATGTCGTCAACGCCATCTGTGAGCGCGTCAACTGCGTCGCCGAGTTCCGGACCACCGCCTGGGACGGCATCTTCCCCGCCCTGGCTGCCGGCGAGTTCGACATGGTCGCCTCCGGCGTCACCATCACGGCCGAGCGCGCGCTGGTCGTGGACTTCACCGAGCCTTACTTCGTGGTTGACCAGGCGATCACCACCAGCGTCGACAACGACCATCTCACGCTCGACGACTTCCGCGGCGGAGACCTCACGCTCGGCGCACAGGTCGGCACCACCAACGCCTTCACTGCGGAAGAGATCGCTGGCCGCGACAACGTCCACCTTTACGACGACTTCAACTCGGCGATCCAGGCGCTGCTCAACGGCGACGTTGACGGCGTGATGATCGACAACGTCATCGCCGACGCCTTCGTCGCGACCTACGCGGGCGAGCTCAGCATCCCGATCCCGAGCGTAGAGGCGGATGAGCAGCTCGGCTTCGCTGTCCAGCAGGGTGACGAACTCGTCGACGCCCTCAACGCCGGCCTTGCGATGATCAGGGAAGACGGCACGCTGGACGCGCTTGTCCAGAAGTGGTTTGTCGACTGAGCCTGACCTGAGACGCAAGGGCGCGGCCGGCCCGGACAGGTGGCGGGTGTTCAAGGGCATCCGCCCCAGCTACCTGATCCTGCTGGCCGCGCTTCCTTTCGTCATCTACCTGTTCTGGGGAGTCGATGACTACCGGGCCGCATTGGCCTTCATCGCACCCGGGATCTGGACGACCGTGCTTGTCACGGTTCTCGCCTACGTCCTCGCGGCGATCCTCGGGCTGGCCATCGCCGGCCTGCTGCTCGTGAGGATCGGCGACAACACCCTGCGCAACCTGTTCGTGCTCTGGCTTGTGCTGGTGGCAGCCAGCGTCTGGTTCTTCACGCGCCAGCAGGACGAGTACGCGCTGATCGGCGAGGCCGAAGGTCTGGTAGCGATCATCTCGGGCACGCCCTCGCGTTACGGCGACCTCCTGCAGGCCGGAGGCTGGCAGGAAGACGCACCGACCAGGAGCGTGCGTGCGGTGGTCGATGCGGACGCGGCCATCCAGCGCCTGGAGGACGGCATCGTCACCGGTGCGTTCGTGCCACGGAGCGCGGTCCCCGCGGGGGTCCCGATCCTGTGGGAGGCACGCTTCCTGCCCCGCTCCGAAAGCCTGCCCGCCACGCTGCTCAGCGTTCTCGCAGCGATCCTGGGAGCGCTGATGTTCGCAGGTTGGCAGAGCGGCAAGCATCCTTTCGCGATCTTCGCCGAACTGTACGTGGACATGATCCGCGGAATCCCGATGCTGGTCATCGTGCTCTACATCGGCTTCCCCGTGCAGGGCGCCGTGCGGGAACTGACGGGTGGCCTGATCGAGCCGGACCGCATCACCCGCGGCGTCATCGCGATCGCGCTCGGCTACGCGGCATACATGGCAGAGATATTCCGGGCCGGCATCCAGGCGGTCGCTCCCGGTCAGCTCGAAGCCGCCAGAAGCCTGGGGCTCAACGGCATGCAGACCGCACGCTTCGTCGTCCTGCCACAGGCGCTCAAGATCGTGATCCCGCCCCTGGGAAACGAGTTCATCGCGATGCTTAAGGACACCTCGCTCCTCTCCCTCCTCTCGCTTCGGGAGGTGACGCAGCGCTCGCGCGAATACACTGCCCGAACGTTCGAATACTTCCCCGGCTACAACACCGCCGCCATCGTCTACATCGGGCTGACGCTGGCCGCCTCGTCGGCACTGAAGTTCGTTGAGCGGCGCTCGGACCGCTCACGACCCGTCACGTAAGCCGCGCGGCGGGGCTATTGTGGAGGAATGAGTACCGCACTGGTCGACCTGAACGCGCTGACCGCCAACCTCGAGGCTGTCCGCGCGCAACTTCGACCGGGAACCAAGGTGATGCCGGCCATCAAGGCAGACGCTTACGGCCACGGCGCGGTCCGGGTGGCCCGAACCCTGGAGAAGGCAGGCGTTACCCGCTTCGCAGTGGCCACGCCGTCCGAGCTGCTTGAACTGCGCGAGGCCGGGGTCACGAGCGACCTCATGCTGCTGACCCCGGCCCTGGACATGATCAACGAACTGGCCGATGCAGGTACGATCTTCACGGTGTCTGACAGCTCCGCCTTGGCGCGGCTGATGCGGGCCCGCGTCCCGAAGGGAACCAGGGTGCACCTCAAGGTCGACACCGGCCTGAACAGGATAGGCGTTGCCCCTGAGGAAGCCGTCCAGCTGGCGAGACGGATCACGGATTCGCAGTTGCTGGAGCTCGAGGGTGTGTTCACGCACTTCGTCGCTGCGGAGGACGATCCTGTGATGACCACCAGGCAGATCGAGCGCTTCGAGTGGACGCTGTCCGGACTCGCCCGAGACGGCATCACGCCACCGTTGCGTCACACCTGCAACTCGGCAGGGATCTTCAACCATCCCGAGGCTCACTACGACATGGTGCGGCCCGGCATAGTCATGTACGGCTACGCACCGCTGCCGGGCATGGAAGTGCAGGAACGCCTCTCGCCGGTACTCAGCCTCATAGCGCCCGTGATCTCCTGCAAGCGCGTGAGCGCCGGTACCGGCGTCTCGTACAACCACCTGTGGCACGCCACTTCAGACACGAACATCCTCACGATCCGCTGCGGCTACGCCGACGGATACCGCCGGCTGCTCTCGAACCGCTCCTGGGCGAGCCTGCACGGCCACCGCATACAGGTCAGGGGCAGGATCGCGATGGACCAGATGATGCTGGATTCCGGCGACCTCGCCGCCGAGCCCGGCGAGCTGATCACACTGATCGGCGCTCCAGGACCGGGGGCCGATGAACTCGGGACCCTGGCGGAATCCAACGCCTACGACATCCTGAGCTCCTTGACTCGCCGGGTGAACCGGCAGTACGTTCGGGGCAACACCGCCCACGGCTGACGCCGGGCGGATCACTTCGGAGCAGAATGTGTACCTAGCGATCGCCGGCAACATCGGGTCCGGCAAGTCAAGCCTCACGGGCCTGGTTGCCGACCGCTACAATCTCGTGCCCGTCTATGAAGCGGTGGACGAGAACCCGTATCTCGAAGACTTCTACCGGCAGATGGACCTGTACGCGTTTCACTCCCAGATCTACTTCCTGGGCCGACGCCTGAAGCAGCACCTGTCACAGGTGAACCCCGGCAAGCACATCGTGCAGGACCGCACCGTCTACGAGGACGCGGCAGTTTTCGCGACGAACCTGCACCGTCAGCGAGTGATGAGCGACCGGGACTTCAACAGCTACTGGCACCTCTATGAGGCCGTCACGAAGGCGCTCAGGCCACCGGACCTGCTCGTCTACCTGAAGACGGGACTGCCCCGCCTCAGGAAGCAGATCGCGCAGCGTGGACGCGGATACGAGGAGTCGATCACGGACGAGTACCTGCTTCAGCTGGGCGACCTGTACGACGAATGGATCGGGGGCTTCTCGGACTCCCGCGTGCTGGTCCTGCACACCGATGACATCGACTTCGTTCACGACGCCGCGGACCGGGCCGCCGTGTTCGACCTGCTCGAGCGCCACGGGCTGGCATCGCCACTGCTGTGAAGCTGTCCGAGCTGCTTCTGTCGGGCCTGGGCAGGCGCGGGGAATGGCCCGACATCGAGGTAACGGGCGTGGTACAGGACCACAGGCTCGTTCGGCCCGGCAGCCTCTTCATCGCGCGCAGCGGGACCCGGTTCGACGGCAGGAACTACCTGGCGGCTGCCCGCAGTGCGGGTGCGGTCGCCGCTGTGGCCGAGCCCTCGCCCCTGATCACGAACGCCTTCATGCCCGTGGTTACGGTCCCTTCCGCGGCAGACGCGATCGCTCCCCTGGCCGCCGCGTTTCACGGCTGGCCGGCCCGCTCGATGACTGTCGCCGGCGTGACAGGAACCGACGGCAAGACCTCAACGTCCTTGCTGCTGCACCATCTGCTGTCCGGCACGTTCAGGACGGGACTGCTGAGCACTGTGGCCGTACTGAGCGGCGAACGGCCCCTGGAGGACACGTACTTCACGACTCCCGAGGCGACGGAGGTGCAGGCCCGGCTGGCCGCCATGCGTGCCGACGGCTGCACGCACGTGGTGGTGGAGGCAAGCTCGCACGGCCTGGCGGCCGGACGGCTGGACGCGATCGACTTCGACATCGGCGTCTGGACCAACCTCACGCGCGAGCACCTGGACTTCCACGGCACGATGGAGGGATACCGCGATGCGAAGGCCCTGCTGCTGCGGCGAGCGAAGCACGCTGTGCTGAACCGCGACGATCCCTGGTACGGGGACTTCTCGGGGGCTGCCGCGGCGGGCCATGCGGACTTTGGCCTCACGCCCGGCCAGGGCTGGTGGGCTGAGGACGTTACCCAGACACCTTCCGGGCTTGGCTTCACCGTTCACACGCCCACCGGCTCGCTCAGGGCCGCGGTGCCGATGCTCGGTGCGTTCAACGTGCTCAATTCGCTGGCAGCCCTTGCAGCCGCGACGCGACTCGGCGTCGACGAGGCGACGGCCGTGGGCAGGCTCGCCACGTTCGGCGGGGTTCCCGGCCGGATGCAGGTCGTCCAGTCCGAGCCGTTCGCGGTCATCGTGGACTTCGCCCACACTGCCGCAGCGCTCACCAAGGCCATCGCGGCGGCCAGGACCGTGACCGACGGCCGCATCCTGCTCATCACCGGCGCGGCGGGCGAGCGCGACCGGGGCAAGCGTGGGGACATGGGCAGGGCCGCCGCCGCGGGCGCTGACCTGGTCTTCCTGACCGAGGAGGACAGTACCGTCGAGCCGACCGCCAGCATCCTGGCAGACCTTGCCGGGGCAGCGCGCGCGGCCGGCGCGCGGCACCTGGAGCTGATCGAGGACCGCCGCACGGCGATCGGCGCGGCGATCGCCGCCGCCCGGCCCGGCGACCTGCTTCTGCTCGCCGGAAAGGGCGGGGAGCGCAAGATGGACCGCCCCTCGGGCACGATCGCGTGGGACGAGGTGGCGGTCGCGCGCGAACTGCTGCAGGCCGCCGGATACAATCAGGGCAATGAACAGCGTTGACTTCATCCTCGCCAAGCGGCGTGGCCAGGAGCACAGCCTGGCGGAGCTCGAGGCCTTCCTCGGCGCCTACCTCACGGGAGAAGTACGGGACTACCAGGCCTCCGCCTGGCTGATGGCCGTATGCTTCCGGGGCATGACGGATACCGAGACTGCCGACCTGACCAGGGTCATGGCCCGCTCGGGAGACATGCTCGACCTGACCGGCCTGCCCTATCCGGTTGACAAGCACTCGACAGGCGGCGTCGGCGACAAGACCAGCCTGGTCCTTGCTCCCCTGCTGGCCGAGGCCGGCGCGACGGTGGCGAAGATGAGCGGCCGCGGACTGGGACACACCGGCGGGACCGTCGACAAACTCGAGAGCATCAAGGGTTTCAGGTCTGCGCTCAGTGACGCAGAGTTCCTCAGAATCGCCCGCGAGCTTCGCGTGGTGATCTCCGGCCAGTCGACGGACATGGCGCCGCTCGACGGCATGCTGTACGCGCTGCGCGACGCAACAGGCACGGTCGACTCCCTGCCGCTCATCGCCAGCAGCATCATGAGCAAGAAGCTGGCCGGTGGCGCCCGCTCACTGGTCCTGGACGTGAAGGTCGGCAGCGGCGCCTTCATGAAGACGCTGGACGACGCAACGAACCTTGCGCGCAGCATGCTTCAGATCGGCCGCCACGCCGGGCTCAGCGTCAGGGCGGTGCTGTCCGGCATGACTGCGCCGCTCGGAGCCGAGATAGGCAACGCGGGCGAGGTTCTGGAGGCGGCTGCCTGCCTTCGTGGCGAGGGCCCCGAAGACCTGACCGACCTCAGCCTGGAGCTTGCCGCCCAGGTGCTTGCGGCGGCGGGGATACCGCGCAGCACCGAAGAACTGCGCAGGCTGCTCACCGACGGTACCGCCCATCAGCGGTTCGTGAGGTGGATAGAGGCCCAGGGCGGCGACGCGGCCACGCTCGACTCGTTGCCGCTGGCGCCCGGCGAGCATGTGATCACGGCCGGCCGGTCGGGTCACCTGAGCAGGCTGGACGCGCTCTCGGTCGGGCGCGCCGTCAGCGCACTCGGCGGGGGCCGTCAGTTCAAGGACCAGGAGATCGACCACGGTGTCGGGGTCCGGCTGCTCGCGAAGCCCGGTGATGAAGTGAGCTCCCGCCAGCCGCTCATGCTCGTGCGCCATCGCGACGGGCGCGGGCTCGAGGCCGCCGTAAGCCTCCTGGAGTCCGCGCTCGGCATCGGTGGGCCTTCGGACAGTGAGCCCTTGATCCTGGGCGTGATCGAGGGCTGAGCTCGGCCTTATTCTGCGCCGGTCAGCCACACCTCGGTGTAAGTGAACGTGTCCTGGTTCCGTTCCTCGACCTGCACCGCTACCTGCAGCCCCGTCGCGCGGTCGTAGAACGCGTATGACACGAAGCCCCTGGCTCGGCTGGCGATGACGGCGTAGCCGCCTTCATCCTGCTCGACAGTGACCTGCATTCCCAGATGCGGGCTGCTGTCAAGCAGCTGGCCCGGCGTCAGCCGCGCGAGAACCTCAGGCGGTATGTGATGCCCGGTACTGCCGCTGACCAGGTTCGTACCCGCTTCGGACAGCGGCGGCGAGCCGGGCACGTTCACAGTGGTTTGCACGTCGAAGAGCAGCCAGCCGGGTGTCGCCTGCCGCAACCGGTACTGTGCGGTCAGCTGGCTCACTACGGAGGAGTCGTACGTCGTGATCGCCGGGAACGACAGGGTCTGCCGGCCCTCGTACGAGAGGCCCGTCAGGCCGGAAAGCGCGGCGGGGAGCGCACCGTGCGCGCTCCAGGGCAGCTGGGGCCTTCGGACCTCGAGCAGCTGCATGATCGAGGACTGGGAGGCCATGCTGGGCGTGGCGCCCCAGGACCGGTCTCCGTAGCCGCCGGAGCTGAAGACGAGCACGCCGGTCGTGTGATCGTACGCGGTGCGGGAATAGGGCCGGCCCTGCTGCGGGTCGTGGTTGATGATGACCGTCTCATAGGTCCGCCCGTTCACCTCAAGCGGTCCGCTGCCGACGGTGGTGTGCTGATCGGCCGTGCGCTCCGCACCGGCGAGCGCCGGGCCCGACATCCAGATGTCACCACATTCATCAGGCGTTCCCAGGACCGGCTGGCTCCCCGCCGACCCGAGTGACCCGTCCAGTGGATGCAGGGCGTACATCGTCACGGTGACCACGCATCCCGTCTCTTCCCAGGCATGGACGGTGACCACCGAGAAACCCTCGCCAGCCACTACGCGTGCGTCGGGACCCGCGCTCGGGCCCGGGTGGCTGGCCGAGGTGACCCGGTAGATCAGTTCCGTACCCGGCGGGAGACTTCCTGCGGGCTGCTGCGGCTGCAGCGGAACGAGCTGCGACATGAACTGCGCCAGAGCCCAACCGGAAGCCACCACGGCGATGGCGACTGTCAGGGCCGGGCGCAGGGCGCCAAACGGGATGCGTACCTTGTGCATTGTCGGGATTCCTCCTTGTCGCAGCCACCTTAAGCACCCGCTGCTTAACCGGCCGTTAAGTGACCTGCTACGATTGACTCGCCCCGGTATGGGGCAGACAGGAGACGGTTCGCAATGACCGATGAACATTCGGCTGACAACAACGGTGCGGCGTCTGATGATGCAGTTTCGCGCAGCCCTGAGGCAGGCAGGACCTTTGAACCCTCGGCTGGCGCGGAGGCGACTCGTTCGGGTTTCGTAGCCATACTGGGCAAACCGAACACCGGAAAATCAACGCTGCTCAACACGCTGCTCGGCGTCAAGGTCTCGCCGATCACGCCCAAGCCGCAGACCACCCGCCGTGGGGTCCGCGGCATCTATACGTCCGGCAAGACCCAGGTCGTGTTCGTGGACACGCCCGGCTGGCACCGTTCCAGTTCGGCGGGAACGAGGCTGGATGAGTACATGCACCGGGAGGTCCGGAGCGCACTCGTGGACGTCGAGGTGGTCCTCTGGGTGGTGGATCTGCGCAGGCCGCCCGGGGACGAGGACCGGGAGGTGGCCCGCCTGCTGCAGGGCATCGACCCGAACGTCGAGGTCTGGCTGATCGGCAACAAGGTCGACGCCGCCAAGTACCCCGAGGAAGCGATCAGCCTTTACGAGGACCTGGGCACGTTCAGCCGGGTGGTGCAGATATCGGCGATGAGCGACCCCGAGGCGGTCTACGACCTGCGCGAGGACCTGCTCGAGCGGATGCCCGAGGGGCCGCTCTATTACCCCGAGAACATCCGCAGCGACCAGACGCGCGAGGCATGGGCGTCCGAGCTGATCCGCGAGAGCGCGATGATCCAGCTGCGCGAGGAACTCCCCTACGCGGTGGCGGTGCGCGTGAGCGAGTGGCGAGAAGCGGAGACAAGCGACGATCCCATCTATATCGCCGCCGAAATATGGGTGGAGCGCAGAAACCACAGGCCCATGGTGATCGGCAAGGGCGGCAAGATGATCCGTGAGATCGGGCGCAACGCCCGCAGGCAGCTTGAAGTGTTCCTGGATCACAAGATCTTCCTGGACCTTGAGGTGGTCGTTCAGGGCAACTGGCGCGAGGACAGGGAGGCCCTGCGCGAACTCGGCTACGAGAGCTGAGCCTTGCCGATCGCTGCGCGCTGGCGCCGGATTGACAGGCTGCCGTTACCGAAGGGACGGGATCCGATGCCGGGTGTTTACGAGCTGGCCGATGGAGACCGGAACGTGATCTACATCGGCATGTCGGCGCGCGACGTACCGACACGCATCCGCCAGCACCTGTCCAGGCCGGGTCAGCTGCGTGAGAAAGTCGCCTGGTGGCGATACGCGTACTCGCGGGTGCCGCAGGCGGATGAGGCCAGTCTGATAGAAGCCCACGTGAGCAGGTTCGGGACGGCGCCCGAGTGCAACCGGAGCCGCCCGCTCCCGCGTGGTGCGGTGAGGCGGTATACCGAGAGAAGCACCGGCTAGGGCGCTACTCTAGCCGCCCGCACGGGACAGAACTATAAGCCGGCCTACTGCCCGGCCCACCTCTGCCCTGTTATAAATGAACCTTAATGAGGGGCAGCCACAACAGCTTCTCGTTCTTCTCGGAGGGATTTTTTATGCGCAAGTTACTGGTTTCGTTAACCGCTGCATTCATGATAGCCGTGGGGACCGCCAACGCTCAGGACGCGTTCGGCTCGACTGTCCAGTTGAGTCCCGACTACTACGCCGGCGCCAACTTCGGCCTCACCGGCGGCCGTGCCGCCTTCGGCCTGCACTTCGGCATCAGTGACCTGATCACGCAGGGTGTCGGCACCCGTTTCACGGTCGGCATGGCCGGCAGCGCCTTCAACATCGGTGCTGACGTCATCGCCAACCTGCCGGTCCAGACCGGCGACGCTCCGCTGGGCATCTACGCAGGTGCCGGACTCGGAGCGAACTTCGCCGACCGCACCAACGTGACGCTCGGCCTCTTCGTGGGCGGCGAGTTCCGCCTCGTCGCGGCCGGCTTCTCCCCGGGCGGCATCTTCGCCGAGCTGGGTCCGTCCTTCAGCATCACCGGGCACGGCACGGCCTTCTACCTCCGGACCGGCTTCAACTACCACTTCTGAGCAGATCTGACTGACACGCGCTACTGGGCTTGGGGCGCGACCGTGATCACGGTCGCGCCCCATGTCATGCGCAGGCGTAAAGCAGACGGCTGATCGCCTCGGGGTAATCTTCTGCCTTCAGGCCACGCTTGCGGATGGAGAAACCGGGCGGATAGCGGGTCGGCTCGGAGGTGAACGGCAGTTCCTTCACGGCGCGCGCGTCGTAGTCGATACTGCTCTGGCCGAACGCGATCTCGATGTCGGTCATGTGTTCCTTGATGCTCACCACACCCTTGCTGCCGGCGAGCAGACGAAGCCGCACCAGTCCGACGAACGCCTTCACCTCGGCCGGCATGGGACCATGCGTCTCGCGCAGCTCGCGCGCGATGCGGGCAACCTCCGCCAGGCTGGCGGTTTCTGCCAACCTGCCGTAATAAGCGATCCGCGCCTCGTCATCCTGGATGTAAGCCGGGCTGAGCCGCGCGTCGAGGCTGAGGTCGATGGCCACCGCTGGCCGGTCCTGAGCCTGCTGCTCCCCCTTGAGCTTCGCGATCTCCTCGGCAAGCATCTCCGTGTAGACCGACAGGGAGACCGCGTTTATCTGACCGTGCTGCTCAGGACCAAGCAGGTTTCCGACGCCGCGGATCTCCATGTCCTTCTCCGCCAGCATGTGGCCGGAACCGAGGTCGTTCAGTTCGGCGATGGCGTAGAGCCGACGCTGCGCATCCTCGGTGAGCCTGCCCGGGTAGAAGAGGTGGGCCCATGCCTCGGTCTCGCGGCGGCCCACGCGGCCGCGCAGCTGGTAGAGCTGGGCAAGACCGAGCCGGTCGGCACGTTCGACTATCAGGGTGTTGGCGCCGGAGATGTCCAGGCCCGATTCGACTATCGTGGTGGCGAGCAGGACGTCGTAGGCGCCCTGCTCGAAGTTGAGCATCACTTCCTCGAGTTCGGCCGCGTCCATCTGTCCGTGCGCTACACCCACGCGCACCTCGGGGACCAGCTGCTGGAGCGTGCGCGCCCGCAGGCCGATTGATCCGACCCGATCATAGATGTAGTACGTCTTGCCGCCGCGCTCCAGCTCGAACATGATTGCCTCACGCACGGCGCTGGCGTCATACGGCTGCAGCACAGTCCGGATCGGCTGTCGGCCCTCCGGCGGCGTGAGGATGCGCGAGACGTCACGCAGGCCCACCAGGCTCATGTAGAGCGTGCGGGGGATCGGTGTGGCCGAGAGGGACAGGACATCGATGCTGGCACGCAGCGACTTGAGCCTTTCCTTCTGCGTCACTCCGAACCGGTGCTCCTCGTCGATGACGAGCAGGCCAACCCGTTTGAAACTGACCCCTTCGGACAGCAGCCGGTGAGTGCCGATGACGATGTCGACAGTGCCGTCCTTCAGGCCGGCCAGTATCCGGGTTGCCTCCCGGTCAGTCTGGAAGCGCGAGAGCAGCCTGATGGTCACCGGCAGGTTGGCGAAGCGTTCGGTGAAGGTCTCGTAGTGCTGCCTGGCGAGAATTGTCGTGGGCACAAGCACAGCAACCTGGCGCGAGTTGCCTACTGCGCGATGCGCCGCCCTTATCGCCACCTCGGTCTTGCCGAAACCGACGTCGCCGGAGACCAGCCGGTCCATCGGCACCTCGGCCTCCATGTCCGCAAGCACTGACTGCACGGCGAGGCTCTGGTCCCTGGTGAGCTCGAAGGGAAAGCTATCGTCGATCAGCACGTCCCAGTCGGGAACCGGCGGCAGTGACTCGCCATGCTGCACCTGGCGCTCGGCGTACGTACGCAGCAGTTTGCCTGCCAGTTCCTGCGCGTTGGCCCGGGCGCGCTCCCTGGCACGGGACCATTCGTTGGTGCCGAGCGTCGACAGCCGGGGAGGATCGTCTGTCGTGCCGGGGTGCCTCCGCAGGAGCGGCAGGAGCTCCACGGGCAGGTAGAGGCGGCCCTCGCCCGCGTACCGCATTATCAGGTAGTCACGCGTCACGCCGACCACAACCCTGGGCTCGAGGCCCTCGAAGCGGCCGATACCGTGGTCCGGGTGGATCAGGTAGTCGCCCACCTGAAGCTGAGAGGCGTCGCGCACCCCCTTGCCCGCCAGCTTCCCGAGCCTGCGCCCGCCCTGGCTGCCGTAGACGAGCTCCTCGCTCAGGACAACCTGTTTGCGTACGGGGTCGATGTAGCCGCCCTGCGTTCCGGGTGCGTGCAGCAGTGATACCTGGCCCAGAGGACCCGGCGCCGCACCGGACAGCCAGCCTGTCGGACGGTCTCCCAGCACCTTCTGTTCAAGGTAGACGCCGCTTCGTTCGAAGTTCAGCAGGATACTCACGCCGAAACCCGCCTTCAGCCACCCGTCGATGTCGTCCGTCAGGGCCGAAAGGCGGCCACGGTAGTGGCCAAGCGGTTCTACCTCGGCCCTGCGTTCGGCCAGGGAGAGCTGATCGCGCCCGAAAGAAACGAGGTCGCGTCCCCGGATCAGGTCGAGCAGATCCTTGGCGGCATCCGCCCCGAGTTCGCCCTCGATCAGCTCGGGCGCATCCAGGTAGACGGTGCCCGGCAGATGCTCGAGCAGGCGGGTGTCCCAGACCTCCTCCCCGAACGTATCGTCGGTCCCGGGAGCGGCCGAGAGCTGCCAGGTGCTCACCTCGCTCTCGCGCCTGGCGATGCGCTCCAGCTCGTCACCGAAGAACTCGAGCCGGAGCTCGTCCGCGACTCCGTCGCTCAGCATGATCACGATCGTGTCGCCGAGGACGCTGTAGCCCGGCGCCTCATCGCGGCCGTAGCCGAGGTCATCGAGGCGCTGAAGCAGCTGGCCCCGCGGATAACTCCCGCCCTTCTCCAGTTCGAGGACGTACGCATCCGGGTCGCTGGGAAAGCTCCTGAGCGCATGCTGGAGGCTCAGCACGACCTTGTCGCTCCGGTCGGCCCAATCGGCCAGTTCCGGATCGACCGAGACGCGCGAGCCGAACGCGAAGCCCGAACGGTACAGGGCGGTGCGCTCCCCGGTGGTGAGCAGTACGCCCGGCCCCGGCCCGGACGCGAATGCTGCAAGCCGGGCCACCTGGGGCAGTCCCAGTATCCTTGAGTTAGTGGTTGTCTCTACGGGTTCTTTGATCATTCACGCTCCGGCAACCCGCGCATTGTACTATCCGCGCCGGCTCTGACCCTGTAGCGAGAGCCCGTATGCGGTGTTCCTGGGGGCTCCTGCGAGCTCAAGGGCCGACCGCACGGTACGAACGTCCAGTCCTTCTCCGGTGAGCAGCTCGGCCAGCCTGGCGTACTCGCCGGCCGGCGCGTCGGTTCCGCCCTGCGGACCGACGCAGATCACGATCTCCCCCCTGAACTCGGCCGCGTCGAGTCCGGCCAGCTCGGCCAGGGTGCCGCGGTAAGTGGTCTCGAACCGCTTGCTGAGCTCCCGGCTGAGCGAGGCCATCCGCGACTCGCCGCATACCTCGCTGAGCTCCTTCAGGGTGGACGCGGCGCGGCCGGGCGCCTCGTAGAGGACGGTCGTGGCGGTCGAGTCCCGGATCTGCTCCAGCCGCGCGCGCCGCGCGCTGCCTTTGCGCGGCAGGAACCCTTCGAACGTGAAGCGGGCCAGTGGCAGGCCGGACAGCACCAGCGCCGGCACGAACGCGGTCGGGCCCGGAAGCACTTCGACGCTGTGTCCCGAGCCCAGGGCGAGCCTGACCAGCTCCTCGCCGGGGTCGCTTATCCCCGGCGTCCCCGCGTCGGTAAGGTAGGCGATGCTCCCGGCGTTCTCGAGCAGTCGCGGCGCGCGCTGCGCGATCGTGTGGGCGTCAAGACGAAACAGTTTCCGGTCAAGGCCCAGGTGCTGAAGCAACCTGCCGCTGTGCCGCGTGTCCTCGGCGGCGATGATGTCGGCATCGGTCAGTACCTGGACGGCGCGCTGCGTGATGTCCGCCAGGTTGCCGACCGGCGTGGGAACCAGGATCAGGTGGGCCATGCTCAGGGCGCCGGGGCCGAAAGGAAGCTGAGCCTGCTCAGCCGGGTCCCGGGATAGTAAAAGGCAAGGATCTGCTCATAGGCATAGCCCGAGTCGGCCAGGCTTCTGGCGCCGTACTGGCTCATGCCGACGCCGTGGCCCCAGCCGTCACCGCGGACGCTCAGGGCGCCTATGAACGTCAGCCGCGTCGACTTCAGGCCGAGGCCCCTCAGGAAAGAGGTAGCCATGGGCCCATCGAATACGGTGCTGCCCGTACTGCCGCTGACCTCAAGCCTGGCGACGCGACCCGAGTCGCTGTAGGCGAGCACGTTCATGCTGCTGACGGTGCCCACCTCGCGACCCGCGTTCCTGACTGCCGCGGTCACGAGCGCCTGGCTGAGCGTCGCCGTCCAGCCCCGGTGCGGGCTGCTGACGGCGACATCGGTGATGGTGGGCAGGTAGGCGAGGTCTGTGCCCCACACCTCGGCCCCCGAGGCTGTCACGCCCCCGGAATCGGAGTGGTAATAGGTTCGAGCGAACTCACCCAGGTGCGTGAGGACGAGGCCGCGAGTGGCTGCCACCGCCGAGTCGCTGCCCGGATGCTCGACCTCGGTGCCGCGGTACACCTGGCAGGAATCGGTGGCGCAGATGTCGAAGTCATGGTCCGGTCTAAGGCTGGTAAGCGTGTAGCTTCTGGCCGCGACAGCCTGGGCGCGAAGCGCGTCGTCCGGCCAGCTCGCCTGCATCTCGGACGGAACGACTCCGCGCAGGTAGTCTTCCAGGTCAAGGTGGTTGATCACGAGGAGCATGGAGTCCTGCGCCACGAACGTCAGCGCGCCCCGGTACTCCAGGTTTTCCCAGCTGACCACGCCCGCGTGGGGGGCGAGAGTGAGGCTGTTGCCGACCGGCTTCCCGTCGACCAGCAGCGTGTCCCCGCTTGCTGCCAGGGGCCATTCCAGGTCAAGGCTGGCAGTGAACTCGACACCCGAGGATGTGAACCCGGTGTGAGGCCCGCTCATGTGAACGCGCGCCTGCGCCGCTTCGCCAAGCAGTACCCGCACGGGCAACTGGGCACTCGCCCCGGCGATCAGGAGTGAGGCAAGCAGCGTGAGGACGATACGGAAGCTTCGGCACATGGCGCTTCATTATGACTTGTGCGGCGGGACGTTCCGTGCGGGTTCCGTTACAGGCCACCGCCAGGCCCGTTACAATCCGTTCAAACGCATTGGAGGAGTCACCTGTGTTCAAGCCTGATCTGCTGAAGGGCAAGGTAGTACTGGTCACCGGCGGTGGCACCGGCCTGGGCCGGTCCATGAGCAAGCGCTTCCTGGAGCTGGGCGCTAGGGTCGCGATATCGAGCCGTCGGCTGGAGGTGCTCCAGGCCACTGCCCGGGAGCTGGAGCAGGCAACTGGTGGGGAGGTCCTGCCCGTTCAGGTCGATGTGCGCGATCCAAATGCTGTGGAGGCGATGCTCGATGCCGTCTGGTCCGGCATGGGTGGGCTTGACGTGCTGGTGAACAATGCCGCGGGCAACTTCGTCTCGCCCACCGAACGCCTTTCACACCGTGCTTTCGACGCGGTGCTCGGGATCGTGCTGCACGGTACTGCGTATTGCACGCTCTCGGCCGGCAAGCGGTGGATCAGGGACGGCACCAAGGGCGTGGTACTGAACATCGCAACGCTATATGCCCTGGGTGGTTCGGGTTACGTCGCGCCTTCGGCGGCGGCGAAGGCCGGTGTCGTCGCACTCACGAAATCACTCGCTGCCGAGTGGGGCAAGTACGGGATCAGGCTGAACGCGATCGCGCCGGGGCCGTTCCCGACCGAGGGCGCCTGGAGCAGGCTGATGCCGTCAGAAGAGGTCGAGGCGCTCTTCGCGGGCCAGGTCCCGCTCGGCCGCTACGGTGAACACCGGGAGCTGGCCGACCTGGCCGCGTTCCTCGTGTCGGACCATGCCGGATACATCACCGGGCAGGTCAGCGTCATCGACGGTGGAATGCTGGCCCGGGGCAGCGGCGAGTTCAACGTGCTGGACGCGCTCAGCGAGGCGGACTGGGACGCCCTGGCGCGCCGCTAGAGCGAAGAGTTCGGCGGCACCCGCACACGGAAGTTCCCGGTGGCGTCCTGGAACTCGATCCGCACGAGGTAGTTGCCCGTGCCCTCGACCACAACTTCCGACAGCGCGATTCTTTGACCCTGGGAGTAGCTCATGTCGTAGACCACGCGTTGCGGGATCGCCGCTGCGGAGGTCTGGAAGCTCTGGGGGCGGTCGAAGAGCACGAGGATCCGAACCGTGCCCCGCCTCACTTCGCCGCTGACGTTCAGCGGCAGGTGGTCACCGTTCCTGACGGTGCGTGCTACCTCGGCAGTGTGATCCACCTTGTAGGTGATCATCGGCGTCTGCCCCGCCAGCCCAAGGTACACGCCGCGCCACTCGCCGACGACGAAAAACGCCACCACCAGGATTATCAGGAAAACCAGGAGCTGCCTCATCAAGCAGGATTATCGCACGCCGGAGGCTTCAGCAGGATGGCGCATCTCTCATCCGGAACGTGCTGTCGCAGAACCGGGACCGGAACGCGGGCATTCAGTCGCGTTCCGGTCCCGCAAGGCATCTGTGCCGGGATCAGTCAGGTCTCAGGCGGCAGGAATCTGGTCGAGCAGTGTGCGCAGCACCGTGTGCAGGATGCCGCCGTTGCGCTGGTAATGGATCTCGACCGGAGTGTCGAGCCTGCAGGTCACGGTGAAGCTGCCGCTTCCGCCGGTTTCCGCGTCGCGCCAGTCAACCCGGATGTCCTGGCGGGGCTTGACGTCGTTATCGACATGGATGGTGAACTCCTCGCGTCCGCTGAGGCCGAGTGTCTCCGGGGACTCGCCCTTCCTGAACTGAAGCGGCAGGACTCCCATGCCTATCAGGTTGGAACGGTGGATGCGCTCGAAGCTTTCGGCTATCACGGCCTTCACCCCGAGCAGGTACGTGCCCTTGGCCGCCCAGTCGCGGCTGGAGCCCATGCCGTAGTCGTTGCCGGCCAGGACGATGGTCGGAACGTCCGCCGCCTTGTAGTTGAGGCTGGCGTCGTGGATGCTTGCGATCTCACCGGTTGTGAAGTCCCGGGTCCAGCCGCCCTCACGTCCGTCAGCCAGCTGGTTCTTGAGGCGGATGTTGGCGAACGTGCCGCGCGTCATGATCCGGTCGTTGCCGCGCCGCGATCCGTAGCTGTTGAAGTCCTTGCGCTCGACGCCCTTGTCCTGCAGGTAGCGTCCGGCGGGACTGTCCATGGCGATCGCGCCCGCCGGGGAGATGTGGTCGGTGGTGACCGAGTCCCCGACCATCACGAGGACGCGGGCGGACTCGATGCTCCTGATCGGCTCGGCCTCGGCGCTCATGTCCTGGAAGAACGGGGGTTCCTGGATGTAGGTAGACGAATCGTCCCACTCGAACAGCTCTCCGCCGCGCACGGGGATGGCGTTCCACTGCTCGTTGGACTTCTCGATGCCGTCGTACATCCGTTCGAAAGCCTCCGGCTTGACTGCAGCCTCCATCTGGGCGGTCACCTCGTCGAAGGTGGGCCAGATGTCGCGCAGGTAGACGTCCTGTCCGTCCTTGCCCTTGCCGATCGGGTCGTTCATCAGGTCGATCTCGACGGTGCCGGCCAGGGCGTACGCGACGACCAGCGGCGGTGACGCGAGGTAGTTCGCGCGTACGTGCGGGTTGATGCGTCCCTCGAAGTTGCGGTTGCCCGAAAGGACGCTGGCGGCGACGAGGTCTCCCTCGTCGATCGCCTCGACGACGTTGGCCGGGAGCGGGCCCGAGTTGCCGATGCAGGTGGTGCAGCCATAGCCGACGGTGAAGAAGCCCAGCCTGTCGAGGTAGGGGGTGAGCCCGGCCTCGTTCAGGTACTCGGTCACGACCTTCGAGCCCGGCGCCAGGCTCGTCTTGACGTAGTCCGGCACCGTGAGCCCATACTCGAGTGCCTTGCGGGCGACCAGTCCGGCTGCGAGCATCACCGACGGGTTGCTCGTGTTGGTGCACGAGGTGATGGCGGCGATGACGATGTCCCCGTGCCGGAGCCTGCGCTCGCCATCGGGAGTCCGCAGCGTGCCGGTCGAGGTGATCTGTTCGTCCGTCAGTGCATAGCCGCGCTGATCGATCGGCTTGCGCAGTCCCTCGCGGAAGTTCTCTCCGACATCGTTGAGCACGATCCTGTCCTGAGGGCGCTTGGGTCCTGCGACGCTGGGAACCACGGACGAGAGGTCGAGCTCGACGACGTCCTGGAACTCCGGGTCGGGAGTATCGTCGGTGCGGAAAAGCCCCTGGGCACGGTAGTAGGCCTCGACCGCGTCGATCTCGTCGGGCAGGCGTCCGGTCTGGGCCAGGAAGCGCAGCGTTTCGGCGTCGACCGGGAAGAAGCCCATGGTGGCTCCATACTCGGGCGCCATGTTAGCGATGGTCGCACGGTCCGGAACGGTCATGGCCGAAAGCCCGGGGCCGAAGAACTCGATGAACTTGTCGACTACGCCCTTGCGGCGGAGCAGTTCGGTCACTGTCAGCGCCAGGTCAGTGGCCGTGGAGCCCTCGGGCAGGCGTCCGCTGATCCGCACGCCGACCACTTCCGGAGTGAGCATGTAGATGGGCTGGTTGAGCATGACTGCTTCGGCTTCGATGCCGCCGACGCCCCAGCCGACCACGCCGATGCCGTTGATCATGGTCGTGTGCGAATCGGTTCCCACGAGCGTGTCCGGATAGATGATGTCCCCGTCGACCCCGTCCTGGGTGTCGGTCATCACGCCCTTGGCGAGGTACTCCAGGTTCACCTGGTGGACGATGCCTGAGGCGGGCGGCACGACGCTGAAGTTCTCGAACGCCTGCTGGCCCCAGCGGAGGAACTCGTAACGTTCGCGGTTGCGCTCGAACTCGATCGCGGCGTTGTTGGAAAGCGCGAACGGCGAGTCGTACTCGTCCACCTGAACCGAATGGTCGATCACAAGGTCGACGCGGACCTGCGGGTTGATGAGGGAAGGGTCGCCGCCCATCCGGTGCATCGCGCTGCGCAGCGCCGCCAGGTCGACGACGCTGGGAACGCCGGTGAAGTCCTGCAGGATCACGCGGGCGGGTTTGAACGGGATCTCGACCTGCGCAGGGGCCTTGGCGTCATAGGCGGCGAGCCTGCGGATGTCCTCCTGGCGCACCTGGAAGCCGTCCTCGTTGCGCAGCAGCGCCTCGAGGAGAATCCGGATCGAAAACGGCATCCGCTCCAGGTCGAGCATTCCCTGGGCTGCGAGTGCCGACAGGCTGTAGTACGTGAGCCTGTTGCTGCCGATCTGCAGCTGGCTCCTCGTTCCGAACGTATCCTTGCTTTGCGTCTGTGCCATGTTGTAGGTATCAGTCTCCCTCCGGGGTCGAGCCCTCGTACCTGATATTGTCCTCCCATGCTACATGATGTGAAAGGCTCACAATCACGTTCGCGTGACCCGGACCCGACTTCCGTCCAGATCGTCACGGACAGCAGGCTGGGCGACCTGCTCAGCAGGCCGGGGACACTGCAGCAACTCGAGCCGTTCCTGGGCCGTGACTCCAGCATCAGCGAGGCGGCCACGCGCACGGGCGAGAAGCCCAACACGGTGCTGAGCCGGGTCCGGAGGTGGGTGCGGACCGGACTTCTGGTGGTCACGGGGCAGCGCAGGCGGGCCGGCCGCCCGATCAGCCTGTATCGCACCAGCGCGGACTCGTACTTCATCCCGTTCGACACGACGTCGGCGGAGACACTTGAGGCCGGCCTGGCCGAGCGGGACGCCTGGTGGGAACGGCGTCTGCGGCGCAGCGTGATCAGGGCGCGGCAGCAGCAGGTGGGCACCTGGGGCACGCGGGTATACCGGGACGCCCGCGGCAGGCTCCAGATGCAGATGGCCGTCTCGCCCGAGCGGAACTGGACGAACCTCGACGCGGACTCACCGGCGGTCCTCTCCGCCTGGCGCGACAGCCTCTACCTTGACTTCGAGGACGCCAAGCGCCTGCAGCGTGAACTCTTCGAGCTGCTGCTGCGCTACCAGCAGCAGGAGGGATCGCAGCGCTACATCATCCGCCTGGGCCTGGCCCCTACGACCGACCCGGACTGACCCGGCACACACGCAGTTCTCATCCGACTTTCAGGCATGATGCCCGTATGAAGAACATGCGGATACGTTCCGGATTGTTGATTCTCCTGCTCATCGGAGCCACGCTGGCCGCCTGCGCTCCGACAACCGTCCCGCCGGTGACCGGGCCTCCGGCGGAGACCGAGCCGGATCCCCGCGAAGAGCGGGCGGTTGACATAGCGAGCACCATCTTCCACCGGATGGAACTCGGCAACCTCGAGAACGGCAGCTACAGCGCTGACGTCCTCATCGACCTGGAGCTGCCCCGCGGCATCGCCTGGACGATGGTGACCTTCCCCGGCGAAACGTTCGAGATGCGCGTGACGGACGACCTGCTCCCCGGAACCTACTGGCTGGTCACGCCGGACGGCATCAGGCGCATGCCCGCGTGACGGCCAGGCCTTACAATCAACAGCAGGAGGAGAAACACATGACCGACAACACAAGGGCGCGGGCACCGCGCAGCGCACGCACGATCATCCGGCTCCTGGGGGCGATGGCGGTACTGCTTGCCTCAGGAACGGGGCTGACGCAGCAACTCGCCTCACTGATGCCACCCGGCAGCCTCCTGGCTGTCGAGGTACGTCAGGAGGGCCTCTTGGGGGAGGCGACCCTGGCCGAGCTCAGCGAGCTGGACTGGGAGGCCGGACTGGCCGTCCTCGAACAGGCCTTCGAATCAGTGGGCGGTGCCGAAACCGTCTCCGGACTGCTTCAGATGTTCGGCGCCCCAGCCGGCCTGGACGACACCTTCGCCTTCTGCCCGGCCCTGGCGCCCTACTTCGAGTATGAAGAAGGCAAGCCCGTCTTCGGCCACTACATGATGAGCGTCGGCTTCGCCCCGTTCAACCCGATTCCTGCCGTGAACATGGTCGCTGCCGGCCATGACACTGAGCTGGTTGACTCCATGGTCGGCGAGCTGTTGGCCTGCGCCGCCACCGCGCCCGGTGTCGAGGTGCTGGAAGCGGAGCAGGACGGCACGGCCATCACCACCGTCACGATCGATTTCGACGTATCGGTCTCGTTCGCCCGGACCGCCGGCGCCTTCATCCTGAGCACCAACCCGGACCAGGTCCGCTACGCGGTCCGGCTCGCGGGCGGCAGTGACGAGCCGTCGCTGGCCGACAGCGCATCAATGCAGACTGACCCTGTTTTCGAGGATGGTCAGTTCGCGATGCAGTGGCTGGTCGACTTCACGGTCGTCTCGGACCTGGTCAGCGTCTTCGGTGGCGAGTTCGGCCCCGAAACCGCACCGCTCGTTGAGCGCCTGAACGCAATGCTCCTCACACTCGGCAGCGTGCGCGGCAACATCGCGGTCCAGCCGGACGGACTCCTGTTCGAGGCCGTCATGTACCCGGACAGCACGGGCGGAGACGCCGCGCTTTTCGACCTCCTTACCGGTTCCGGCCTCACCCTTGGCTCAACCCCGATCCTGCCGGAAGGCAGTGTCGGCGCGAGCTCGAGCGCCTTCGACATGACGGCTGGCGTCAACTACCTGCAGGGCTGGCTTGACACCGTCGGCGACCTCATGGGCGAACCGTTCGACCTGCGCGGGACGCTGCTCGAGATGTTCGGCTTCGACCTGGACGCCGGGCTGCTCGACTGGCTGGGCAACGAGGTGCACGTCCTGCAGCTCGACTACTCGCTGCGTGGCCTCGACAGCATCTACCCTGGGGCCGGCGTCGCATTCGTCCTCCCGGTAGCGTCCGGCGAGGCGGCACTGACCGGCTTCAGCGGCCTCAGCAGCTGGGTCAACAACACCGTGACGATGTTCAGGGAGCTTGAAGGGGCAGACGGACTCGAGCTGGCGATCGTTCAGGGCGAGTACCGCGGCCACGCGGTGCAACGCGTCCTGATCGGACCGATCAACGACCTGGCCGCAACCTCATTGGGCGACAACCTGGTGATCACCATGCCGGCCGCCGCGCTTCCGGGTGTCATCGACGCCTGGCTGGATTCCGAGGCCGGTCCGGTCCCCTTCGTGCCCACAAGCGGAAACCTTACGGCAGTGTCCTACTCGGACACCGCTGGTGAGCTGCGCGCGATGGCGGGCTTCATTGACCTGCTTGTCCAACCCATCGCCTATGCCGCCCGGGTGTCGCTGCTCGAGGAGCGTGACTGGCTCGATCACGGCGTTCATGGCGGCGGCTTCGACGACTGGGACTGGGACGCGCAGGACTGGTCGGACGGATACGTCTACAGCGAGCGCGATGTCACCGCCATCGAGTACAGCGTGATCGGCCCGGGCACCCACTCAGGCGTGATCACCGCCGTGCCGGACGCCTCCATCTTCGCCACCTACTTCCTGCTGGAAGGAATCACGCCCGGCCAGGAGTTCACCGTGTCGCAGACGAGCACCGAGCTCGACAGCTACCTGAACCTGATCGAACTCGAGACAGGTTCAGTCATCGCGTATAACGACGACTACGGCGGCACGCGCGACAGCACCATCGTCTACACGGCGGCCGAGGGCATCACCTACCTGGTCGAGGCCACCACCTGGTCCAACACCGGCACCGGCGCGTTCGTACTCGAAGTCAGCCTGGCGGACGGTACCGACGATGCCATGGTCGACGAAGCTGAAGCGGCAGACGAACTCCCGCCCGTCCCGAGCTTCGCAGAGCTGGTAGGCGTGGGTGAACGCTTCCCGGCAGCGGTGAGGATCATCGCCGACCGTTCCGGTCCGGCCTACGGTCACACGGAGGTCATCGGCGACACCATCCGAAGCCGCATGTTCTATACCTTCGACTGGTAACCAGTCACCGGTTCAAACGGCGCGGGCAGCATCCCTGTACTGGGATGCTGCCCGCGTCCTGCCTGTGGCTGCTTCGCCTACAGGTACTTGTCGATCTTGCTCTTGTACGCGCTCTTCTGCTGCGCTCCGATCATTACCTCAACCGCTTCCCCATCCTTGAAGAGGATGACGGTGGGTATCGACAGGACCCGGTACTTCTCGGCAGTCTTCAGGTTGTCGTCCACGTTCAGCTTGCTGACTTTCACCTTGCCCTCGTAATCGCCCGCGAGCTCCTCGATCACCGGTGCCACGAAGCGGCAAGGGCCGCACCACGGTGCCCAGAAATCGACCAGTGCCAGGCCTTCCCCGATCTCTTCGGCAAAGCTATCGTCAGTTACTGTTCTTGCAGTCGATGACATGGCTTCCTCCATGCCCCAATGTACAGCCTGGAGGCGGATGCGCCTGTCGGGTCAGCTGTCGGTCCGGCCCGCTGCTTTCCCGTCCCAGATGAACAGCCTGCCGGTGTCGTCACCACGTCGCCATACCGGGGGTTTCAGACCCAGCGCCTGGTATCCGCCCTTGACCACCGAACGCACGAGCCCGAGGGGACTCGCGTTGTCGCCATGCAGGTCGCGGGCATACCCGGCCTCCTCGAGCACATCCAGGCTCGGACTCGAGGCGAGCGAATCGGTCCCGATGCCGACCGACACGCCGTGGCGCGCGTAGGTCTCCCAGGGAAAGCGGCCACAGTAGAGCTGGTCGTTGGATCTCGGGCAGTGCACGACGCTGCAGCCGTACCGGTGCACCGTCCTGATCTCTTCCTCGGTCACGTTGACCATGTGAACCAGGGTGGGCCGTGCCTCGAGCACGCCCAGACGCTCGAGCAGGTTCACCGCGGACACGCCGGGGGGCTGCCAGCCGGGATCGAACTCGCGGCGGACCCGGGCAAGCTCACCCTCGCCCCGCAGGTGCATCGGCTTCTCGAGCGGGCTTTCCTCCACGTGGATCTGCATGGGCAGACCGTTGGCCAGTGCGAAGCGCGCGAGCTTCTGCATCAGGTCATCACTGACCGTATGGGGCGTGTGCGGAGTGAGGCCGACGCGCACGCCACCGGGACGTTCATGGCGCCTGAACCCGGCGACCAGCTCGATCGTCTCCTGCAGTTTCGCGTCCGCCTCAGCCGGATCGGGTGAGATAACTTCCCAGTAAGCTACGCCGGAGAGACCTTCGTGTGCAAGCAGGTACTCCATGACTTCGGGCAGCGTGACTATGTCCCCTACGTGCCTGACGCGCGACCGGAGCACCTGCTCCGTCCCCGTCCGCGCCGCCTTCAGGGTGCGGCCGCCGGAGGCAGCGAACGCGATCACGGTGGGGATGAAGGACTCGTAGCGGTCGTTGACCAGCGGCATGCTGCTCAGGTCGAGGTGCGTATGCGCGTTCACCGGTGGCGGCGAGATCGCGAAGCCGACATGCCTCGAAGGCATGTCCGACCAGACGCGGGCCACTTCCGCGCTGCTGCCGATGTCGATGATCACGCCCCTGTCGTTCTCATGCTCCACAACCACGGCGCCGTCCTTGAGCGGCGTGCCCATGCCGCTGTAAACGACATCCGCCGTCAATACTTCCCGTCTGATGGCACTCATGCTGCGTCGATTGTAGCATCGCTCGCCTGCAGTTTTCCGCTCTGCAGCCGGAGCGTTGTACCTGTATACATCCCCATGGTTACAATGGTTTGATGCCAGACACGGCCCTGACAACGCACACCAGTCCCTGGCGCAAGATCTTCGAAAACGTTCGAAGTGCGACGGGAAGCAAGCGCGACCAGCACGGAATCCTCGGCAGCATCAACTGGTTGCGCAAGCACATGGAACTGCGGGGTGCCAACCCCAATGTCGTTCGGAACATCATATACCGGGACAAGGGCAAGCTCGACGACAAGCGGGCCCTCTTCGCGATCCTGGATGAACTGTGGCAGGGCTGTGGCAACGACAAGCTGTCGGCACCAGAACTCGAAGCACTCCTGTCATCCTCCGCCGGGAGTGAGGTCGAACTGATGCAGCTGCTCGGCCGCGAGAAGATGCAGGCCTACAGGCGCTTCACGGCCGGCATCCGCAACGGTACGGATACGCGCATTCTGCTCACCGGCAAGGCCGGCTCAGGCAAGACGCTGCTCGTCGACACCGTCCAGCAGGCGCTCGTGAACATGCCCGAAGCGAAGGACAGGATAATCCGGCTGGAGTTCTGCTCGGCAGACCTGGTCCCCACGCTCTACCGCTTCGCACGCGAGCTCAAGATGGACAACGGTGCGCTTGAGGCACGGCTGATCAAGCTGGGTGCGTCGACCGCGTTCGCCGTTCAGGCCGACGCCCAGGCCGACGTTGCCAGGTTGCTGGAGAACGCCATCAGGCAGCGTCCCCTGCCCGTGATCCTGCTGGTCCACGTCTCACAGACGCTGGGCACAGCCGAGGAACTCGCGGGCGTTCCCCTGCGCCTGAACACCCCCGAGGTACCGCGGGTCCGCGCAGGCGAATGGCTCTGGCACACACTGCTCGAACCGCTCAGCCGGACGCCCGGAGTGAACCTGCTCGTCAGCCTGACCGAGCTCTCGGCCCGCATGCTGCAGCAGCCCGGCAACTTCGATCCACCCGTGAAGCTCAACCCGCCCACCGTCACCGAGGCACGCAGGTTCGTGCGGGCGCGCCTGCCCCAACTGAGCCCGGCTCAGCAGGAGTCGCTGATAAAGAGCTCGGGGCGTTCGTTCGAAGAGCTGCGGACGCTCACGCTGCTGGCCGAGATGCGTGAGCCGATCGAGAGGGAGACCGCGGGAGAACTTCAGCACCTCCGGCAACTTGGCCGACTGATCGAGACCTCGTCCGACAGCCGCCTCAGGGAGTTCCTTTCCGCGGTAACCGTCCTTTCAGCCCCCGAGTTCATGTCGTTCCCCGGCAAACTGCTGTCTCTGCTGCGAACGGACGAGTCGCCACTCAGCAGCCTTGAGCAGGCCTTCCTGGACCCCATGCCCGCCCGGCCCGACCAGTACCGGATCTTCTCGCGTCAGCTGGCGCGTGGCCTGCGCGAGTACATGCAGACGTCGGTGCCGGAGCTCTACCGCGAGCTCAACCTGAAGGCGGCCGATTGGTACAGGGGTTCGGCGCTGGCCGAGCCGCGCTCGGAGGAGGCCGTCCGATACCTGCATCACCTGTTCGAGGCGCGCCAGTGGCTGCCGCTCGAGCAGTGGATGCGCAGGACCAGCGTGCCCCAGTCACTTCTGCTGCGGATCTGGCGCGCGGCCAGGCAGGAGCTCGTCGAGGGTGATGAGTTCGAACGGATCGCCCTGCGAATCGCGACACACTACGTGCGGCTCGGCTCGTTCAACCACCCCGACGTCCTGGAGGCGTTCGAGCCGCTCAGCCGGTCCCATCACAGACACGTGCGTGCCTGGACCACCCTGAAGCGTGCCGAAGGCGCCGCCCTGCGCGGCCAGTTTGAGCTGGCCGAATCTTTCATCAGCGATTGGACGCCCGCCGAAGATCCCCTCCTGGACGCAGAGGCGGCCCTGGTCAAGGCGAGTATCGCCCGCTGGCGCGGCCAGTTGACGGAGGCGGCACGCCTGGTCAGCGAAGAAGCCCGGCCATTGCTGCCAAAGGTAGACGATAGCGGTGCCAACTCTCAGCTGCTGCATGCGAAGGTCGCGATCTGGGCCGGACTGGTCGCCAAGGACCAGGGTGACATGCACCGGGCGCTCCACGAGTTCTCGTCGGTCATCCCGAGCGAGGACCTGGTAGAGGCCAGGGTCGCGTACCAGCAGGGCGACGTACTCCTTAGGCTGGGACGCTTCGACGCGGCCCTGCAGCAGCTGAACAATGGGGTTGAGCTCGCCCGGCGCAGCGAGGCACTGGTATCCGAACAGACCCGCTTCCTGTCCCGGCGGGGCATGCTGCACGGCATGCGCGGAGACCTCGAACTGGCCGCGCTCGACTTCAAGGCTGCCCGTTCAAGGCTGGAAGAAGCCGGCGGCGATGAGGCGCAGTCCGTCCTGCCTGGCGGATCGCTTGAGCGCGACTTCTGGCTCGCGCGCAGCGACGAGGACAACTCCCTCGTGCTGCTCGCCGCAGGCCGTTTCCAGGAAGCGATCTTCCTCCTGACCGACAGCCTGCAGACCTTTTCGCACTATGGCGCGACCTTCGGCGTAGACACCGGGCCGCGCATCCTGCGGTCATCGCTCTACCTGGCACTCGCCTACTGCAGCCGGGGACTCCAGCAGCCCTTCCGGTTCCCCCTCACGCAGGATCCCAGGAACGCCATCTACCCGGCAGACCTGGAGCACGCGCGGCACCTGCTCGACAGGGTACGAGTCCGGGCCGAGGAGCTTGGCGGACCGACGCTCGACACCATGCGGCGCGATTGCCTGCTTCTGGAGAGCCTCCTGCTGACTGATTCCGCGGCGGCCGTCGCGACCGCCGAGTCCGCCCTCGCGCTGGCGCGTTCCTCGTATGACCAGGCTCAGGGAAGCGCCTACGTTGCCATGGCGCACTGGCGCAACTCCGACCACCCGGCGGCCCTCGCTTCCGCCAGGGCCGGCATGAAGGACCTGCTCAAGCTGACAGGACCGGACGAGCGGAGTGATGAGGGCCTGCGGGCCTGGCTGCTTTCACTCTCCATCTGTGCGCTTGTCGGCCTGGGCAAGGTCGAGGAAGCGGGCCTGAAGCTCAAGCGCACCCTCGCGGACGCCGGCCTGTCGCCCCATCACCAGGTCATCCTCCGGAGCTTCGGCGACGCCGTCGAGGCCGTCGGGGAGCGGACCAGCCTGCCTGATGACCTGCTGCCGCTCGACGGCAGCGTTGCCAGGGAGATGCGCCTGCCCGATGAGCTGGTTGCAAACTGGCTCGTCAACAACCGCCAGGCTTAGACTGGAGACATGAGCGGCCTGCAGGTCGAGACTTGCGTCAGCCCCACCCGTCTGCTCGGCCTGGTGCCCGATCCCGGCCTGAGCATGTTCAGGCCGCCGGCGGCGCAGCACGAGGCGCTCCTGGAGCTTGCGGCCGACCCGCGCTGCTGCGTCAGCATCGCGGCCGAAGGCAGCGCCCTCCTTGGCTACGTGACCTTCCATCCGCCCTCGGCAATCGAAAGCTGGGGTGAGGACGCAACGGGACAGCTGATCGAACTTGGCGCGATCGAGGTCTCGCCTTCCGCACGTGGCCAGAAAGTTGCCCAGCGACTGCTCGAAGCCTCGTTCGGCACGGGGCGCTTTGATGCTACGATCGTCTTCGCAACCATGTACGTCTGGCACTACGATCTCGGGCGCACCGGCCTGAGCGACTTCGCCTACAGGCGGATGCTCGAAAGGCTCTATGGCGGTGCAGGACTCAGGCAGGTGGGTACCACGGACGAGGAGCTTCGCGCCAGCCCGGCGAACCTGCTGATGGCGCGTGTCGGCCCGGACTGTCCCGGGCACGTCAGCGATGAATTCGACCGTCTGCGCCTCCGGGGCCAGACCAGAAGGAAGGACCAAGCGTGACAGTACAGGACATCATGACCCGCAAGGTCGTGGCCATCGGCCGCAACTACGCCGACCACGTCGCCGAGGTGTTCAAGGAGTCCGCGGAGCACCTGCCGCCGACCCTGTTCCTCAAGCCGCCGACCTCGGTCGTCGGCCCGGACGCCGCCATCCGGATCCCCGAGTTCGCCACCAAGGTCGAGTTCGAGGGTGAGCTCGCGGTGGTCGTGGGTCAGGTCGCCAAGAACGTCAAGGCCGCCGACTGGAAGTCCGTCGTCCGCGGCTTCACCATCGTCAACGACGTCTCCTCCCGCGACCTGCAGTTCGCCGACGGTCAGTGGGCCCGCGCCAAGGGCATCGACACCTTCTGCCCGGTCGGCCCGTGGATCGAGACCGACATCGACGCCTTCGACCTGGACAACCTGTCGATCAAGGCCCACCTGACCCAGAACGGCGTCACGGAGACCAAGCAGGACTCCAACTCCAACCAGATGATCATGAAGATGGGCGAGATCATCGAGTTCATCACCGCCTCCATGACCCTGCTCCCGGGAGACGTCATCTGCACCGGCTCCCCGGCCGGCACCGAGGCCATGAACCCGGGCGACGTCATTGAGATCGAGGTCGCCGGCCTGGGCACCCTCCGCAACCCGGTGGAGCGCGCCTGACCATGCACCACGACCACGGCGGCCACCACGAAGATTTCGACGAGTTCTACGCGGGCGGCCACCAGTGGTCGGGCAACCCGAACGAGGCCCTGATCCACGAGGCGTTCGACCTGACGCCGGGCAGGGTCCTCGACATCGGCGCCGGCGAGGGGGCCGACGCCGTCTGGCTGGCCGAACACGGCTGGCAGGTCACCGCCCTCGAGCCG